>JGI12269J14319_10000435_pt1 | contig 39741 bp, 32 predicted proteins | sample PeaSoiSIISIP2007_FD_14319 | JGI IMG/M metagenome (IMG submission 14319)
TTGCCAACGGCGGGCACGGGTCAACAGGCTCCCGCGCAGCTTCGCATGCCGCAACCGCCGCCATCGGCATCTTCAGCCAATGCGGCATTCACCATCACTTCCGTCTCGACGCTCGGGCCGGCGGCAGGCTCCGCGCATTTCGATCCTGTCCCGCAAGGCATGTCGCAAAAAGGGTATCAGTCCGTGCTCTGGACCGCTGACGATGCGAACGACGACCAGCTGGAATTCGCCATATATTTTCGCGGCGAAAACGAAACCTCATGGAAGCTGTTGAAGGACAAGCTGGACACTCGGTTTTATTCCTGGGACACAACTTCGATGCCGGACGGCGCCTACTACCTGAAGATCGTCGCCAGCGATGCCCCGTCCAACCCGACCGGTGAAGGACTGTCTTCCGAGCGCGAATCCGATCGCTTTGTCGTCGATAACACGCCTCCATCGATCGCTCAACTCACGGCGGAGTCCGTAAGCGCTGGCGTGCGTGTGCGATTTCAAGCCAGCGCTCCGGTGAGCTTCATCGCGCGCGCGCAATACAGTCTGGATGCGGGAGATTGGACGCTGGTCTTCCCCGCGGGAGGCCTGAGCGACGCGCCTCGTGAGAATTACGATTTTCAGTTGCAGAAGATTTCGCCGGGCGAGCACACGGTTACAGTTCGCGTCTACGACCAGTTTGAAAATGTGTCGAGCGCCAAAACGACCGTCCGAATTTCCTCCAGCGGAAATTGAACTCGTGGCAGACACTTTACAGCCTGTGCGGTAACCATCAAATCTTTGTAGGGCACGGCTTCAGCCTTGCCGCAATGTATTCGGAATGAATGCGGCTTTAGCCGCTGGCCCGTCCGAAATCGAGTTGCCAAATGGGCTCTTCAGCCTGTGATCCCCAAAACAGAAAACCAACAGGCTGAAGCCTGTCCCACAAAAGTTCCTAACTCGCCCAGCGTTCCCGAACCGACGCCTTGGCCTCATACCGCTCGATGTGCAGCCCGATTCCCAACAGGCCTCCCGGGGTGGAGCTCTGCCGGACGTGGACCACGCGCGCCACACACTTCACATCGCCCGTCGACTTGACAGCCAGCTCTTGCGGCATGCGGAGCGACACTTCCACGGGGGTCCCGACTTTCAGCGGCACGTCGGTCATAAAATACATCCCGCGCTGCGACAGGTTTTCCGACTGCGCCGTTTGCTCGGTCGATCCCGGATTGTTGAGCGCCCGGAATCGCAACGGCACACGGATATTCACGCGCGTATCGATACGTCGTTCACTTGAGCTCATCGTTTCCTCCCCGCTCGCTGGTTGGAATGCGCGCGGTTGTCAAAGTAGGAAGGGGGTGAAATCGATTCTATCGTGCGGTGAAATGGAAGCAAGGGAAATGCGCATCTTTCAAGAGGCATGGACCACGCCGGGACAAGTTGTGCCATAATGCGCCTTTCTTAAGAGTTTTCTCATTGAGCGCACCCGACACTCCATCTTTCGCGGGCCCCGGCCTCCAGGAAATTCGCGAGGCGCACCGCCGCATCGCTCCGCACATCGAGGAAACGCAGGTGATGATTTCCTACCCGCTCGATGAGCTGGCGGGCGCGCTGCTGTATTTCAAGTGCGAAAATTTGCAGCTCTCCGGTTCGTTCAAAATTCGCGGCGCGGCGAACGCGGTTTTTTCGTTGAGCGAAGCGGAGGCGGCGCGAGGCGTGGTGACGCACTCATCGGGAAATCACGGCGCGGCGCTGGCCCTGGCCGCGCAAATGCGCGGCATCCGCGCCTGGGTGGTGATGCCCCGCAACGCTCCGCAAGTGAAAGTTCGCGCCGTCGAAGCCTACGGCGCGGACATTTCGTTTTGCGAGCCGACGCTCGCGGCGCGCGAAGCTGGCGCCGCGGAATTGCTGCGCTCCACGGGCGGAACGCTCATTCACCCTTACGATGATGACCGCGTCATCGCGGGACAAGGCACGGCGGCGCTGGAACTCCTCGAGGAAATCCCGGACCTGGACATCCTTTGCGCGCCGGTCTCGGGCGGGGGATTGCTTTCCGGCACGGCCATCGCGGCGAAGTCCCTGCGCCCGGAAATCGTGGTGATCGGCTGCGAACCGGCTAACGCCGACGATGCGGCGCGGTCGCTCGCCTCCGGCCAGCTCGAGCCCGGCTCGACGAAGTTCACCATCGCCGACGGCCTGCGCGCGACTCTTTCTCCACGCACTTTCGCGATTCTGCGGGAGCGCGTCGATCGCATACTGCTCGTAACCGAAGCGGAAATCGTCGAGACGATGCACCTGATCACGGAGCATCTGCGCAGCACCGTCGAACCGTCAGGCGCGGTAGCCGCGTCCCCTGCCCTTCATCGCCAGATTGAAGGCGAAGACCTGCGAATCGGAATTATCCTCTCCGGCGGGAATCTGGATCCGGACGCAATCCCGGCAAAATAGCTATATTTAAAGAAGCGATTTGGCATGCCCCGATGGGTACAGCTATATTTTCCAATTGAGAGTGCCGGTCGAGTTTCCCGTGGATTTGTCTTCGACGTTGCCAGCTATTTTGGACTCGCTAATTCACGGTAACTGGAATGATTGCCGTCTGTGCCGCCTGTGTCCCTCCGGGCGCCGGTGTCGCAACCACGGTGATCATATAACTCCCGGTTGTTGTGCCCGGGTTCCCGCCACCGCCGCCACCGCTGCTGCCACCGCCGCAACTTACGCCCGCCACAGCAACTACAACGAGCAGGAGGGCCAGTGGTACGAATCCCCAGCGCCTCTGCTTCCGAGCTGCAAGGAGGAAAATGAAGCCAATCATCGAAACCGCCGCGGCCGCGAGCGGCCATTCGCGACCAATTGGACCCGCGGGCCGTCGGAATGTGGCGCCCGTCGCAGCCGTCGTCGCGATATTCAGCGTCACGTTGCCAGTGGTCACCGCGTTGCTGAATGGCATCGTGTTATTCGACGAACTGAAATTTGAATTCGGGGTCGTGAAGGTCACGACCGGCAAGTCTATCGCGCCCGCGGGCGAACCGGTCACGTTGGCGGTAAGAGTGGCCGTGCCGGTGAATCCGTTGACCACGTTCAGGGTGATGAGCTCCGTCCCGGACATGCCTTGCGAGGCAATCGTGATCGGGCTTGTGGAAGAAGATGTAAAATTGAACCCGCTCACCGCTATAGTCAGGACAACCGACGTGGCAGTGTCGCCCTGTGAATCGGTCACTTTCACAGCGAAACCGACGGGAGTTGTGACGGCTGAGGCAATCGGAGTGCCGGAAATTACTCCTGCGCTGGATAGCGTCAAGCCAGATGGGAGACTACCCGAGGTCATCATCCAGGTATATGGCGTAACCCCGCCAGTCGCCGTCAATGTCGTCGAAGGATAGGCAACGCCTGCATCAACAGGGGTTGTAACGGAACTGGTCGTAACCTGGAGCGCGGCGTTGATGGTAATTGTGAGCGCTGCCGTGTTCGTATTGCCTGCCGAATCCTTTACCTGAACGGTGAAATGGAAAGTTCCAGTCGCTGTGGGTGTGCCGCTGATGACGCCCGTGGACGGCAACAGTGCAAGGCCTGCCGGGAGGCTTCCCGCAGTCAGAGTCCAAGTATATGGTGAAGCGCCGCCTGTCGCCGTCAATTGCGTCGAGGGATAGGGAGCGTTAACCACTCCGATCGGCAACGAGGATGTCGTTACCGTCGGTAAAGTGACAGTGACCGTCACCGAAGGTGAGATCGCGCTCGCTGCATAGTTGCTGTCGCCGAGGTATTGTGCGGTGATCGCGTTCTGCCCGCCTGCCAACGCGGTGGTGAAAATAGAGGCGGTAGCTTGAGCGAATTGAGTGTTTGTATTCACGCCGCCAATGACTGCAGCCGGGGAACCAAATGCCGTCCCGTTAACGGAAAACTGGACCATCCCATTCGGTTCCTGTGATGCGTCAGCGGTTGCGTTGCTCTGTGTAGCAACGGTTGCTGTAATCGTGACATTCGTATTGGGCGGTACAATCGTCTGACTGACAGAGACAGAAGTCGTCGTCGTCGCCTGCGTGACTGTAACAACATCCGTGGCTGAAGTGCTCCCGCTAAAACTGTTGTCTCCCCCATAAACAGCCTTGATGTTATGCGCCCCAGCAAAAAGCTGGATTGGCTGATCTTCAAATTCTCCTAGGCTGTTCAATTTGAATGCCCCCCCGTCGAGTGGATTGACACCATCAGTGAGTGATACCGTTCCAGTTGGGCAAGCAGGGCCACCGGTGGCCGGAGGAGTGCAGGTTGCGCCTGCGCCATTGGTAACGGAAACGGCCAGAACGTAGGGAGAGCCATACACAATATTGGTCGCGTTTGTGCTAGTAATATTTCCATTCACGTCAAATGTCACGATCCCAAGACCAGTCTTGCTGGACTCTGGATTAACGATTACGCTGATCGCAGGCGTAGAATCGCTGCCCGTGAATGTACCGTCGCCCGAATAGTGGGCCGTGACACTGTAGGTTCCGCCGGGAAGCAAGGTGGTGTTCGAATTAACCGAACCACCGTTCAACGGAAAGTATTGCACTCCCGATTCCGCACCCGAACCAAATGTGCCGATCAGCGAAACATCCCCGGTCGGAGTTCCCGTCGCCGGCGCTATCGCTGCAACCGTGATGCTGACAGGAATTGACTGCCCGTGTGGAATGTTTACGGCCGTTGAATTATTCAGGGTGAGCGTCGTGGTGCTTCCTTTCACGATGGCTGTATTCCATTTGTCAACAAAGTTTGTGACATTGACGGAGCCGAGGCCGGTCGTCTCATCGTACCCGACGCCAGCGGTGAAACCCGCCTCCGGTCCAGGGATGTTTGTGTTCCCGATTGTGACATCGCTAAAAATGCAGTTATCTGTCGAAGGTACAAGCGCGGGACTACCCGAGCCATTGCAAGACGACAGAGTTTCGGTTGCAGCCAGCTTGTAAAGCGTGTAGTTCGCTAGCCCTTGGCGCGCGCCCCCCATATTCTGAACCACCAAGGCCATGACCGCGCCGAATACCTGAACCGACGCTGACGTGCCACTCGCTATGACGAATCCTTTGCTGCTCCCCTGGCAGGAGCCATCAATACAAAGGAGGTATCCGTCATGGTCCGCTGCGTCCATCGCTACATCGGGAACAAATCGGAAGTTGGTGAACGGAATCCCAGTGACGCCTGCTTGCCACGGCGGCTTCGGAAATAGAGTGCTCCGTCCCCCGCCCGTGGACCAAAGCCCAACGATTGGACAAGTCGCGCTGAGCGCCGTGCAGCTTTCGTTCCACGCATCTTCTGGAATGTAAGATTTCGCGGACGCGCCATCCGCCGCATTGTTTGCGCTCCAGTAAGTACTCGCATTGGCCAAGTCATTAAACTGAGTGCCGCCAACTGCTACAGTGAACGGAGTGGATGCCAAAATATTGACAGACGCCGCCTGATCTTTGGCCGGAATGGTAGTCTGGTCGTCGCAGCTATCGGGTCCGCCATCACCTGACGATACAAGGTATGTGATTCCCTGAGCGGCGGCTTGTTCAGCTTCACCGGTGTAGAAGGCCGCGTTACCGGAAGAATCAGCCTCACAAGTGCCAAAACTTTCCGTCATTACGTCGGCCAAGTTTTGATCGATGATGTAGAGTTCAGAAAGGTCAGTCCCTGACGCGGCGTTTGTGTCCTCGGACACGACGAGATCCACCACGGCGCTGGGAGCTACCGAACCTGCCCAGGTCGCGTCTAGAACCGCCTCTCCCTCTTCGCGTGAGCCGGGGGTATCACCAGGATCTGGACCATTCAAAATAATATGCGGGTTATTCGCCGGCAGGCCAGGCAGAAACATGGTACGGAAGTCAGCGACATCCTGCACGTTAATGTTCGAGACGGCAATGATGCCAATCGTCACGCCGGCACCTGTCATGGAAGGAGCGACGTTGTAAATCGTATTGAAATCCCCCGGTACTAATGCATGCAATGCATTATTCTGGAAACTGATCTGGGGCTTCGCGCCGGGTGTGACCGTGGCTGACGCGGCCCGGTTTGAGAGATGCAAGTTCGGCTTCGCGTGAAAGTCATGCAGGGAAACAATACTAGAAATAACGGGAGCCAATGCCGCGGGAATCTGGGGGTCGCTGGAGTTAGCCCAGTGGCTTTCTCCGTTTACGACAAAACGGTGAATTGGTGCGTGCAACGCAGTCTCTACCTGGGCCACCGTCCCGGAAAACTCAATCACGGTGCGTCCTCTTGAAACCTTGATGGATTGAAATCCGAAGGACGCAAGCCAAGACGTAACGGCCTGAATATCCGCATCGGTTGGCCCGAACTGCACCCCGAACTGGTCCGGCGTTAGCCATTTGTGATAATTCGGCGAGGAAGTGACTTGCTGTTGCGTAAGCAAATCCTGCAATGCGGATTCCTGTTCTGGACTCCGCTTCAAAACCAGCATGATACGGTCCATGGGCAAATCGGTTGGCGCCGCGCCTTGATCGTTCTGAGCGCGTGCGAGGGGGTGCGTGTTCCCTGAGAGAGTAGCCAGCCGTGTGATATCGACTCGATCCGTCACCCGCGCGGGGATGGCAACGCTTTGCGCGAAGGCGGCGAGCGGCGCGGCGAGCAACAGCGCGCCAGCCAAGATCGCGGTCCGGCGGAATTGCGCTATTGCGCGGCGAAAGGCGCGGATCGCTTGCGGAAAAATGACTCCGCGGCACAACCTCTCATCGACGTACTCATTGCCACTGAGTCGATTATTCACGTTTCCCTCTGGCAAAACTAAGAATGAACAATGAATACAGACCATACCCCGATGGGACCCAAACCCAATCGCTGTTGCACTCACAAACCGGCGTCTAGCGCCCCGCTTCAGCACCCTTGGATGCAGGTTTCGGTTCCGGGTATTCCCGTAAATTTAACGAAGTGTGTTTCCAGAACCCACGCACTGAAAGGCTATCCCCGTCCCCCGGGGATTACCACATGCCAAATCCGTTGAGTTGCTGCATTTATTAACGTTCTGAAATTGAAAGCTTGGGATTTCGGGCGAAATAGGACCATGGCTGGACGAACTGAATGGTTTGTAGCCTCACGCCTCATAAGTGCCAGGAGGCTTAACAGGCGGCGCAAAAATTGAGTTTTTCCGTAGCTTCCTAAGTCGCCGCGATCAGTTTTCAGGCGCTTTCCAATTCGCTGGAGGGAAAGTGATCTGCCAGAAGTTGGGTGACGGCGACGTGAACTCCACTGGAATCAGGAAGCCCTCGGAACTATCGCGGGGAGCGCGCGTGACGCGGGAGGCGACCTTTTCATCCGTCCGCCCATTCACCACTTCCAGCGTCGTATCCGCCTCAAGCGTGCGCGGGCACACCACCATCGCGCCATGAATGTTCACGGCGACCGTGTGGGCGGAAATCTTTACGGTCTGTCCGTTTTCCGTTACCACAAGCGTGACCGGCACGCGAATAATGACGCGCTGGCTACGGCGGCGCTCTTCTCCCGGCATCAGGGCGGTCCCTCGATTCGCTTGTTCTTTCACAATTGTCACAGGTCGAGCCCCCAAAAACCCATTTGCGGATCGATTAATTCAATTCCCAATTCCCATCCTTCCGCGCGCTCCAGGCCCCGCCAAACGATCACCGCTGAGTTCGTTTGTTTGCTCACCATATTCGTCAGCTCGATCGTCTGTTTAACTTCAAGATTCGTAGGGAGGACCACCATGCAGCCATAAGGCCCCACCACGCGCGTTTGCGCTTCTTTCCGAAGCACTTCCCCGCCTGCATGCCATTCCACAGCTATGGGAACACGCGAATTGACTCGCACGCCCCGGCGCTTTTCACGGCCGGTCAGTGGAGAGAGCTTTGCGTCGGCAACCGGGTGGATGGACCTGCCCGGAATACTTGGGGCGCGCTTGGCCCGAAAGTCAGTCATTCCAGGACCCCTCAGTGGACTGCGGGAAATGCCGCATCGCTCTTTCGAGGAGGGCATCCCTACCTCCAAGAATGGTAGGTGACTCGTCCGCGAGGGTCAATGGTACGCAGGGACAGGTTGAAATTTTGGTTGGTACAGGTGATTCAAATTGGGATTCGAAATACTGGTCGGGGCGCTCTCCAAGGCCCAGAATGTCCACTATAATAAACCCAATGCAAAATCGCTCGAACAACGACTATACCCGGCCCGACTTCGGGTCCATGGCACTGCTCACGATCGACATGCAGAACGATTTTCTCAATGGCCAACCGTTCGAGATTCAGGGGACGTCGGAGATCCTTCCTCAGATGCGGACGCTCGTCGAGGCATTCCGTCGCGCCCTGCGACCCGTCATCCACATAGTGCGGCTCTACAAACGCGACGGCAGTAACGCCGATCTGTGCCGGCGTTCCGCGGTCGAGCAAGGCGCGGCACTCGTATGCCCGGGAACCTCGGGCGCGGAACTCGCGGCGCCTTTGTTGCCCTCGCAGGAATCGAAACTCGATGCCGAACTGCTCCTCTCGGGCGCCGCGCAGGCCCTCGGGCAAAAGGAATGGGCGATTTACAAACCTCGGTGGGGAGCTTTCTTTGGAACGTCCCTCGAACGGCACCTGCGGAATCTAGGCATCACTTCCCTTGCATTTGCGGGATGCAACTTCCCAAACTGCCCGCGCACGTCGATCTACGAAGCAAGCGAGCGCGATTTTCGGATCATTCTCGTCGAGGACGCCATCTCCGGCCTCTACGACCGCGGCCGGGAAGAGATGAAGAACATCGGCGTCGTGCTGATGAACTCCGACCAATTGGCGCATCTGGTCATGACAGATTAACCTCAACCTGCAAGATTGGAAATTCAAGCGCCGCCTTCTAGAACGCCGGCGAAAGCCTATGCCGCAGCGTGTGTGTTATTCTTCGAAACTTCGGGAGGGGCGATGAAACTGGACTTGCTGGCGATTGCGGCGCATCCGGACGACGTGGAGCTGACTTGCGGCGGCACTCTATTGAAAGCCGCCGAGCAGGGCTACAAAACCGGCATCCTGGATTTGACCGCCGGCGAGATGGGGACGCGGGGAACGCCGGAGACGCGTTTGAAGGAATCCGCGAAGGCTGCTCGCATTTTGCGCGTGGCGCACCGCGAAAATTTGCGGCTGCCGGACGCCCACCTCGAAGTCACCAAGGAAACGAAGCTGGCTGTCGCTCAGCGGATTCGCGCGCTCAAGCCTCACACCGTGATTCTTCCCTATTGGGACGGGCGGCACCCCGACCATTACACCGCTGCAAGGCTGGGTTACGAAGGCTGCTTCCTCGCGGGGCTGAAGCAATTGCCGATCGAAGGCGAAGCGTTTCGTCCGTTCAAGATCCTGTATTCGACGGTCTATTACCGCGAAGTCCGGCCCACGTTTGTGGTGGACATTTCGCGCTATTTCAACCGGCGGTACCGGGCCATCCTGGCCTACCACTCGCAGTTCCGCCCAAAGGCGAAGGACAAGAAGTCGAAAGTGGATATCCCTCTGGACCGGCTGCACCACGAGGTTAATCTGATCGCCCGATACTACGGGCACTTGGCTGGGGTGGAATATGCCGAGCCGTTTCTGGTGAAGGAAGTGATGCAAGTAGAGGACGTTATCAAGCTGCCCGTGCGCTCAGTCTAGGGCTTGCCCCGCCGCTAGTGCCCCTCGTTTTCCTGGGCCATGGAGTAGCCGGGCAAGGTCTGGCCTTCGCCCCGCCGTTCGACTCGAACCCGGACCATCGACTCGGTGGCCGCTCCGGTAGGCCGCAGCACGGCAATCGTGGACAGCGCCTCATTGTAGAGCTTAGTCACAAGGAAAGTTTCCTCGGTTCCGACTTTCTTCCAGACCTGTCCAATCCGGATGTGCTGGTCCACGATGGGCATACCTTGAGGTTAGTGAGAAGTCCGGCGAGTGTCAATTGCTTGCCGCGCGCGGTTTTCCAGGCCAGCCTGGAAAACCTATTTGTGCTGACATACATCTGATCGCTAAGAGAATATGCTTTCAGGTGCCGGATGTATTGTATACTGTAATGGCGGGAGCCTTCAGGAGGAGCCATGAGACGCCTCTGCATCGGAATCTTCGGGATTGTATTTGTAATGCTATTGGCCGCTCCGGCCGGGTTTACTGCAAAGCAGCAATCCCAGACGCAGACCCAGCAGCAGCCAGCCGCCACGGACCCGAGCCAGCAACCCCAAACGCAGGACCAAACGGCCACTTCCGACGAAGACGAGACCGTAAAGGGCGTCAAGCCCGGCTCCGAAAAGGACGTCAATTCCGTCGGGAATCGGGGCGTCGGCAAGGGCATAAACTTGTATTCCCTGCAGCGCGAGATCGCGATGGGGAAACAGGCGGCCATGGAAGTCGAAAAGACCGCCAAAATGATCAATGATCCCGTGGTCACCGAATATGTGAATCGTGTCGGGCAAAACCTCGTGCGGAATTCCGACGCCAAGGTGCCGTTCACGATCAAGGTGATCGACTCCGATGAAATTAACGCGTTTGCCCTCCCCGGCGGCTTTTTTTATGTGAACAGCGGATTGATCCTGCGCGCCGATGAAGAAGCAGAGCTCGCCGGCGTGATGGGGCACGAAATCGCGCATGTGGCCGCGCGCCATGGAACCAAGACGGCGACCAAGGGCGAGCTTATGCAACTGGCCACCATACCGATCATGATACTCGTTCCGTATGGAGCGGCCGGATATGGCATTTACGAAGGCCTGAACCTGGCCATTCCGATGAGCTACCTGAAATTCACGCGCGACGCCGAGAAGGAAGCGGACTACCTCGGTCTCCAGTACATGTACAAGGCCGGTTACGATCCGAACGCCTTCGTGAGTTTCTTTGAGAAGATCGAAGCGGAGGAACGGCGCCATCCCGGAAGCATTCCCAAAATTTTCTCCACGCACCCGCCCACTCCGGATCGCGTGCAAAAGGCGCAGGAGGAAATCGCAACGATTCTTCCGGCGCGCGATGAATATGTCGTCACGACGTCGGAATTCGATCTGGTCAAGTCGCGGCTTCGCAGAATCGAAAATAGGAATAAGCTGGACGAAAAGAAATCCGCCGGCGATAAGCCCACGCTGCGAACGCGCACCGAGCAGCCTCCGCCAACAAGTACGACCGGCTCTCAGCAGCCGCAAGCCGGCGGCTCCGGCGATGATTCCGATCCGGACCGGCCTGTGCTGAAGAAGCGCACCGACGACGGCACCAACCCAAATTGAATTTTGTTTGAAGTAGCACAGGCTTCAGCCTGTGGGTTTCTTATCGAGGCTACGACGAACTCGGCTGGTGGACGATTCCCATGCGGCGCATTTCTTCCGCATAATACTTGCGGTAGAGCAGGTCCCATTCTTCGCTTCCTTCCAATATTTCCTTTTTCTGCGAGCTGATTTTCTTCCGGACTTCTGCGTCCATCGCTTCTTCTTCCTTCAACAGATCCTGCAGGATCTGCAGGACCTTTTGGCGGATGGTGTCCCGGTCCTCGACGAATTCGACATCGTCGCTGGCAACTAGAAGATCGGTGATCACGTGGGAGAGGCGAATGGACTTTTCACGGGTGAGTCGCATCAGTGGGTTATCGAACTTCCCTTTCGTTGTCCTTCAACGAAGGATCAGCTTTCTTTGCCGGGCGAGTTCACCTTTCACTTTCTTGTACATCTCCTGGTACTGAACGCCAGTCCGGCGCATTTCGTCGGCATGTTTTGTGAGAATTTCGCGAACTTCTTCGTTCAGGCGGTCTTCGACGCTGATCTCGTCCTGCATGGCGGCACGCACGCGCTGCGCGAGAGTGGTCGGTGTCGGCGCTTCAATCATTTTGGAGGCGAGCAGACGCTTCACCACTTCGCCGGCCATGTATCCAACGTAATCTCGCGAGAGAAGCATCGTCTATGTCCCCTAAAGAATTCGGCAAAGCAGTTTACTGTCCCGCGCAAAGAAGTGTCAAGGATGGAAGGTTCGCACGAGTCAGTGATATTGCAGCAAAGACGAAATCCGGGTGTCGCACTTTCCTCGCAAACCCTTTATGCCCAGTGGTTTGCCTATGTTAGCGGCGATTGACTCGGGCTATCACGAACGGAAAAGTTAGATTATATTGGACACCCGGATGCTCACCCGAACAATTCCGTCGAGCGGCGAGGCGCTGCCCGTCATCGGCATAGGCACGTACAAAGGGTTTGACGTCGGCTCCAGCAGCAAAGAGCGGACTGTGCTCGGCGGCGTTCTCCGCAACCTGTTTTCGCTGGGAGGCTCGGTGTTGGATAGTTCTCCCATGTACGGCCGCGCCGAAGAAGTTGCCGGCGATCTGCTGGCCGCGCAACACATGCGCGAAAAGGCGTTCGTTGCCACCAAGGTGTGGACGCAGGGGCGTAGCGCCGGCATCGACCAGATGAACCACTCGATGAAATTATTGCGATGCGAGCGCATCGATCTGATGCAGATTCACAATCTGCTGGATTGGCGCACGCACCTCGCGACACTTCGTGCGTGGAAAGGAGAAGGGCGCATACGGTATCTCGGCATCACGCACTATTCTTCGAGCGCATACGGCGAGATGGAAAAGATCATGCGCGCTGAGACGCTCGACTTTGTGCAGCTCAACTACTCACTTGATGAACGCGAGGCGGAGCGGCGTCTCTTGCCGCTCGCAGCGGAACGCGGCATGGCGGTTCTGGTCAATCTCCCTTTTGGGCAGGGGAGTTTGTTCAGGACCTTGCGCGGGAAGCCAATTCCTCCCTGGATGCAAGAAACCGGGTGCGACACCTGGTCCCAGGTCTTGTTGAAATTCACGCTCACTCACAAAGCCGTGACTTGCGTCATCCCTGGAACCGGAAATCCGGATCACATGGCGGAAAATTGTCATGCAGGGGTTGGGGCGATGCTGGAAGAATCGCTTGTCAAAAAATTGGTCGCCCTCTTCAAGTAGGACAGGCTGAAGCCTGTTCTACTCACTACGCCGGGATCTTCAGCAGCTTGCTCATGGTGCCGCCGAGGATCGCGATTCGATCGGCGTCGCTCAGGCCCGGCTGCGACATCACGTCATCCACGGGAGTGAAGGCCCAGGGAAACGGATAGTCCGTCCCCAAACCGATTTGACCCGCGCCCACCACCGCGATCAAGTGCCGCAAGGCTTCCTGATTGAAGACAATCGTATCGACGTAAATCTTTTTCAGATATTCCGAAGGCTGCTTCTGAATCTTTTTTGTGCATTGCATCGGGAACACGCGGCATCCCTGATCGATCCGGCCGTCGTAGCTGGGAAGAAAGCCCCCGCCATGCGCCGCGCAGATTTTCAAATTCGGAAATTTGTCGAGCGTTCCTTCCATGATCAAGTGGGAAAGGCAAATCGTGGTTTCCAGCGGATTCCCGATGACGTTGCTCAGGACCCCGTTCCCCTGCACTCGATTTTTGATGCCTGTTGCGTTCTGGCTGTCTTGCGGATGCACGAAGATCAGCGCCTGCAACTCCTCGGCCTTGGCCCAGAAGGGATCGAATTCCGGCGAGGACAGCTCCTTGCCCTCGCAGCTCCCGCCGATCGCCACGCCGCGCAATCCGTATTTCTTCATGCCCACTTCGAGTTGCTGCGCGGCCAACTCGGGAAATTGCAGCGCCACCGATGCGAACGCGACGAAGCGGTCCGGGTGAGCCGCGCACATCTCCGCGAGCTTTTGATTTTGCAGGTCGATCAGCTTGCTCGCCAGATCCTGATCGGCCGAATACCAAAACGAGTTGATGCTGACGGCCTGGACGTCGATGCCCATCTCGTCCATTTGTTGAATCCGTGCGGGAGTCAGTCCGGCGTCATCGTAGCCGCCGAGCGCGATTCCGGCGCCGAGACGCCTCTCAATTTTCGTGCCCTTGAGCAGTTCGGTCGCTTCGGGCACGCTCACATGGCAGTGAACGTCCACGGTTTTCACGCGGCGCTTCCCTACCATTACTGGCTTGTGCTTTGCGCCGCCTGCAGATTGCGCGGGGCGTCCGGCAGCCATCGCAGCGCAGACATCGCAGCCGACAAAAACAACGCCTGCGGAGGCGCCCACGACGCTCTTGATGAAATCCCGGCGATTCGGCATTTTTTCCTTCTCCTTTGCGGGCTCTCGACTGGCGGAAGTCTATCGGCAGAGACACGCCATGTCGATAACAAATTCGCGGATTTCGCCGCGCCATTTTGGGCCCTAACGACGCCTCGCGCCATACAACAACACAGACGGCGCCACCTTCGCCATCCGTTTGACTGGAACATGGCCGCAATCGCGATTACACTGATTGACGCAAAGAGCGTCTAATCGCTCTTTCCTACATACACGATTTGGAGGCGCCATCATGGGATTGCCGACACGTCCGCTGGGTTCGAGCGGATTTCATATCACAACGGTGGGTTTTGGTTCGTGGGCCATTGGCGGAGGCGGATGGGCCTTCGGGTGGGGGCCGCAGGACGACGCCGAATCCGTCGCGACGATGCGGCATGCCCTGGAATTGGGCATCAACTGGATCGATACGGCTGCCGTCTATGGATTGGGGCATTCGGAGGAAGTCGTCGGCAAGCTGTTGCGTGATTTGCCCGCGTCGGAGCGCCCGTTGGTCTTCACCAAGTGTGGCCTCACCTGGGACGCGAACAATCCCATGCAAGCGGCGAAGCGCATCCTCAAGCCGGAAACCATCCGGCGCGAATGTGAAGCTTCGCTTCGGCGGCTCGGCGTCGAGCGCATCGATCTCTACCAATTTCACTGGCCGGACGAGACGGGGACGCCCGTCGAGGATTCCTGGGGCGCCATGGTGAAATTGATTGAGGAGGGAAAGATTCGCGCTGCGGGTGTATCGAATTTCAATGTGGATCTGCTGGAGCGATGCGAGGCGATTCGCCACGTCGATTCGCTGCAGCCAGTATTCTCTTTAATCAGCCGCAAAACCGCGGACAAATTGCTTCCCTGGTGCAAAAACCAAGACACCGGCGTGATTTGTTACAGCCCGATGCAGTCCGGAATTTTGACAGACGGCTTTACCACCGACCGCGTCGCGAAAATGGCAAGCGATGACTGGCGGCGCCGCGGCCCTGAGTTTCAGGAACCCGCGCTCAGCCGCAATCTCGCGTTGCGCGATGCGCTGCGGCCCATCGCCGCGCGCCACGGAGCGTCGGTCTCCTCGGTCGCGATTGCCTGGACGCTCTCGTGGCCCGGCTTGAGCGGCGCGATCGTTGGAGCGCGCACCCCCGCGCAAGTCGACGGATGGATTCAAGCAGCAACTTTGCAACTGACTCAGGACGACCTTAAGGAAATTGCCGGCGCAATCACGAAAACGCAAGCTGGCGCCGGTCCATCACAACCACCGAAATCCGTCGCCTCAAGAGGAGGGAGCGCCTCATAGTTTCCCGATCCTTGAGGAATCCTGATGAAGCCAGAAGCGAACTATGCGTCCATGCTTGAGGTTGCGTTGTCGGAAGCACAATTGGGATTGGCCGAAGGCGGCATCCCGGTTGGCGCAGCCATCTTCGATCAAACCGGCCGGCTCATCGGCAAGGGCCACAACCGTCGCGTGCAAAACGGCGACCCCTCCATACACGGCGAAACGGACGCGTTCCGAAACGCGGGCCGCCAGCGCAGCTATCGCGACCTTATCATGGTCACGACGCTCGCGCCCTGCTGGTATTGCAGCGGCCTCGTCCGCCAATTCGGATTCGGCACGCTCGTCGTGGGCGACAGCAGAAATTTTCAGGGCGGCGTCGAATGGCTGCGCTCGCTCGGCGTGAATGTCGTCGATCTGAACTCACCGGAATGCGTCTCGATGATGGCGGAATACATCCGCAAGAATCCCGCAGTGTGGCATGAAGATATTGGAGAAGTGTAACCCCTTGGGAATCGCAATCCCGACTCAATCCCTATAGGAAATTGCCCCTCAAAAAGAAAGCGGCGGCATTCCGATGGGAAGCCGCCGCTTTGAATTGGTAAATAAATTCTAGAATGAAAGGCTCAGCGACATCTGAATCTGCCGCGCGCTGCCGATCGTTTTGGTGGTTTGGCCGAGGCCCGTTGGGCAGTAGTAGATGCTCGGTGGCGAACCTTGAGAAGATGTGCCACACCCAGTTGGCAGGGGCGATTGCCCTGGTGCAAGCTGCGTCGGAAACCCTGCGAAAAATAGGTTTTGCGACACGTTGTCAATGGGAATGTCGAAACTCGGGTGGTTAGTCAGGTTGTAAACGTCAAAGCTGTACTTCAAGGAAAAACGCTCGGTCAATTGCGTCGTCTTGATGACGGACAAGTCGGCACGACTTTGCCAGGGTTGGCGGAAAATGTTGCGCTGGCCCGACGTGAAATTGGTTTCGAAAACGTCCCCCGCAGGATTAGCCCCAGTAGGATTGGAAGGGCTACCCACAGACGATCCGGGAATTGCACCGTTTAAATCGCCAGGGTTCAGAATGGGCACTGTGAAGCAGTTTGGCTTCAGAGCGGGAACCCCCGGTGTGGCGCCGTTGGCCCCGGTGAGTGCGTTCTGGGGAGTGCAACCAGGAGCAAGCGGCACGATGGGATTCGTGATTCCATCGGAAATGCCATAGAAGATGCTTCCCACTGCCCCGGAATAGTCAACCATACTGTATGGCTGTCCACTTTGGACAACAACTAGACCTTGAACGGCCCAGCCATCGGCGACTTTGCCTTCCCAGGTAGTGGTTGGGTAGAACTTTGGGAGTTCATAGTGATAATCGATATTGACGACATGTGTGCGATCGAAGTCCGACGAGCCATACGCGTTACGGATATCCAGAGGATTGTTACCGTTGTAGAAGAGACCCAGGGCGCTCTGCTCGTCGAGTGAGTGCGAGAACGTGTAGGAAACGCCCAGTTGCAAGCCGTGGCTTAGCCTCTTTTCGACGTGCGCTTGCAAAGCGTTGTAAGCTGAGATTCCTTCGGCAACATACGACTCCGACTCCGCCCCGTACCCTATGTAAGGGACACGCAGGTCGATATTCCCGCCTTCAGAAGTCACCAGCATCGCCTGCCCATTTGGCAAATTGGCCGGGCACGGGTCGAATTGTCCAGGCGCGGGAATACACGTTTGAACTGTATATCCGTATGTGTAGGACTGAGGAAACATAGCCCCCGGCGGACATACGGCCGCTGGTCCGCACAATGGGTTGGTTGGAGTTGCGATCCTCGCCTGATTGAACGGGATCGGGATGACTTCATGGCGGCCAAGGCCGTTCACATATCCAATATCAATTGCGAGGTCGTTGCGCGGCTGCCACTGGATGTCCAAAGTGCTGTTCATCGTATAAGGGAGTTTGTTATTCCGTGCATAAGCGCCCAGATAGAAGGGCGGAGCGGTAAACGAAAGGTCTTGCGCTAGATTCGTCGTCGGAATAATCGAAGTTGGATCCCCTGTTGGCTGTGTGCCTGGCGCTACACCCCAGGGGAAAGCGAGTTGATTGGTGCTTGTGCCAGAACCGGTGCAGGCATTGAAAGGACCAGCAAACGCCGTCGGACAAAACTGTGTGTTTACGAAAGGTTGCTGCTGATTGATCCCGAAAGGCCCGCCGTTTGTAATGTTCTGGGTTAGCCCCGGTGACAAGTAGGAGTAAAGTTCGCCGCGGTCGTAATACATCCCCCATCCCGCGCGCACTACCACCTTGCTATTGAACCTCTTCGGGCTCCAGGCAACACCGAGCCGGGGCGCAAATCCCCATTGGCGACCGGTCAAGGTAGTATCGCTGACTCCTTTGGTCGCGAATTTCGAGTTATTCCCCGCGATGATCAAGCCATTCGAAATGAGGTTGTCGGCCACCGGGTCGTACTGGTATTTCGTCGGATCGAAATTGAGGAGATTGCCGTTCTTCTCAGTCAAGCCGCCATTCCAGTCAAAGCGAAGGCCCGCCGTAATGGTTAGGTTCGAACGCCATTGAAATTTATCCTGAAAATAATCCCCTGACTCTCTGGCGCGCCAGTAGCGATTTGCATTCCCATTGATAGTCGCCGTTATGTTGTAGAGATAATCGTCGATGAGTTGGCCCTGCATGAAAGTATCGAAGTCCTGGGCCGCGATCATCCCCATTTGATCTCTCAAATCCTTCGTATTCATCTGCGTATAGGCAAAACTGCCGCCAAATGTAATGGTATGCCTACCCAGCGTCCAAATTGCGTTTGCCGAGGGATTGAACCGGTTTTGGAAAACACCAGTATACGCACCCTGGCCGGCCGAGCCGGACCCAATCAGCGTGCTGTAAGGATAGGACGGAAAGATCGGGGAAGCGTCCACGATGCCGATGCCGGGAAAGACATTCGATCCGCTTAAATTGTGAATCAGCAAATCACTGTTGGTGATCGCGCCAGACTGTATGGCGGCTGCTACTTCGGGCATCTGCGCTGCCGCAGCGGCGAACGACGTAGGCGTGAACGGCTGGTCCATTGTGCTGTAGGCTTTTTCCCGAATGAAGCCGAAAATCTCGGTAATACTCAGGTTGGACTTTACGATCTGAGTGTGACTCAGCGAAATTACCTGGCTACCGGCATCCAGGCGCTGCGAAAAACCAGCTACCTGCGAGTACGCGTAAGGAGCGACTGTGGGATCATGCTGATAGTAATATTTTGCGGAAAAGGAATGGGACGAATTGGGATTCCAATCCAGATTCGCGACGGCTTGATGGGCCAAGAATAATGCTGTTCCAGGAACCTCGGCATCTTCAGGGAATGCTTCAGTCATCGCGGACTGAATAGCCGCGTTCCCGCCGAAGGCTGTAGTCGGATTTGCAGCTATCTGTCCAACTACAGAATTGGGATTGAAATTCGGAATCAAATACTGGCCATTCGGCAGTTTGTAGTTGAATAGGGCGTAAGCGATCGGGTTGATTTGGCCCTTTCCTGTGCCAATTGACGCCGGAATTCCGTTCGCTGCGGTTGCCGGGATACCAGGCCCGGCGACAACATTCGCGAATGGGTCCGGATTGGTTGGCAGTCCGGCAATTGAATCAGCATTTGCTAGAGCTGCCAAACAATTTAGGGACCTGTCCGTGCAAGACGTTTTTTCGTCCGCCCCGAATCCCGCCCCCAATCCCTCAGGCACAAACCCGCGGGAAATCCCAATTTCCTGGTCGGAAGCGTGCGTGTACTGGTAGCTTCCATAAAAGAAGAGCTTGTCCTTCTTGATGGGCAAGCCAATCGCTCCCCCCGCGGTGTACCGGTGTAGCTCCGGATTCTTTTCATTCGAGGGAATATTCGGATCGGCGTTGAAGAAGTAGGGATCGGCGTTCAGCCAATTCGTTCCGCGGTGCACGTAGGCGGTTCCATGAATGTTGTTCGTGCCGGACGCGGTGCTCATGTCGATGTGCGCGCCGCTGCTCCCGCCTTGCTGCGCATCATACATGGAAGTGTTTACGCGCACTTCCGAAATGGTTTCAGGAGCCGGCGAAGGGATGGATTCGCCAATGGCAAGATAAACGGAAGCGCTGCTCTGAACTGGAACGGAGCTGAGCGCGGCAGTGGTGCCGATACCGGTATTGTTCACCACGCGGGCGGAATTGACTTCGCTAGTGCTCTTGCCGTTGAACAGGCTGTAAGCACTGACGCCGTTCATCATGAAAGTGTTGCTGGTGTCGCGCTGTCCGTTCGCCCACATCGGTGCATTGCCCAGGCCCGCATTGGCGCCGGTCCCGGAGGAGAGTTCCGCGCTCACGCCGGGAGAAAGAATCGCCAGGCCCGTGAAGGAACCAGTCGGAAGGGGAACCGATTCGATCTCCAGTTTGTCCATCACGTAGCCGTTGGTCGTGTCGACCATGTTGATCAGCGGCGTCTCTTCGACGGTGATCGATTCGCTCACATTGCCGATTTTCAGTTCGGCGTTCACGGTCGCGGTGCGGTTGGCCTGTACCGCGATGGAAGGAATGTTCTGCGACTCGAAACCCTGCTGCGTAAACGAAAGCGTGTAGGTTCCAATAGGCAGGTTCACAAAGCTGTAGGATCCGGTGGAGCTGGTGGTCTGTGTGCGATTCAGTTTTGTTTGATCGCCGACCAGGGTGACCGTGGCGCCCGAGATGACGGCGCCGGATGAATCCGTGACCGTGCCGGTGATCCCTCCGAGTGTTGTCTGGGAATAAGCGTTCGGTATCATCAGAAAGGCCATTGCGAGGAATACGGCTGGAAGCAATGCGGAACGAACGATGCGCATTTTCATACTTAATCCCCTCTCTTAAGTCGAAAATCGAAAATCCAAAAAATACCAATTGAGGGCATTTCTAAATGAGGCTGCACCCCCCACATTGCTGCCACTCAAAGCCTTTCATAATTTGATGGAACTTACGCCATTCTTGCCCGGATGAAAAGCATAATCTTTCAATCTTCGCCATCAGGTATTTGTATCTGTTTCTGCATGCACCGAACGGTGCATCAGAAATGGAACGGACTGCCTTCCTAAAATGGGAAAAGTAACGAAATTGCGTTTCGATGGGTTCCCTTCTTCCGTCATTGCTTATTTGAAACCGCCGTTCCAAACGTGCGAAAAGTCTGGGCGCCTCACCCATTCAAGCCTTGCTCTCTTTTCGTCTTTGCCAGAAAAACAAAAGGAGCCCCGCGCTCAAATACACGAGGTAGATGTACGGCAGCTTGCCGTAGGGCCCCTCGGGCACCGGGTATAGATTGCCGACCAGCGCGGAGAGCATCGCGATGAAGGCCAGCCACGGAACGATTTGCGCGCCGGGGCGGAAAACGCCGTGGTCGCGCAAGTATCGAGGCAGCGCGACGCATACCAACGCGTAGGTCACGATAAAGCCGTACGTCGCAAGAGAGCCCATCCAGCCATAGACATCCAGTCCGCTCGATCCGCGATAGGCCAGCGCGGCAACCGGCAAAACCGCGGCAAGTCCTGTGGCGAGGATCGCAAATGTGGGTGTCTCGTTGCGGGCATGCGTCATGCGAAATGTGTCGTGCGCGAGGCCGTTGTGCGCCATGAGAAGCAAAACGCGCGCGGCAGCCGTGATGCAGCCCAGGGTTCCGGCAAAAAGACTGACTGCTGCGCCGACATCAATCAGGATTCCCAGCGCCGGCACGCGAGCGACGTTGGCCAGAACGTGCATGGGGGCCTGGCTCGTGCCCAAATCTTGCCCGGCAACATGGAAGCCGAGCACTTCCGAATAGGCGGAAACGGTAAAGAATAAGCCTGCGATCACCGCGCTCTCAATTACGACGCGAGGGATTGTCTTTAATGGATTGCGCGCCTCGGCGCCTAAAGTGGTCGCGCTCTCGAAACCGACGAAGCTGAATAGCGCCAACACGAGACCGAGTCGCAGGCCGCCGCCCGTCATGGCTGTTAGATGCAATTGCCCGGGATCAACGTGAAAGCCGTGGCGCACGAGCACGAGCGCCACAACCACAACAATCACGAGCAAGGAGACCGCTTCAATCCACAGCATCAGCCGGGCGGAAATTTTCACATCGCGCCAGGCGATCCACGCGGAGACTCCCGTAACGATCAGCGCCAGGGCAGCTCCGGAAAAGCCGTGCCCTACGACATCGACGAACAGCAAATTTGCGTAGTGGTAGAAGCCGCCGATGACGCTCGATCCTGTGGCAATGTAGGCAAGCAGCAGGCTCCACGCGGCAACGGCGCCGAGCCATGGCGGAAGAATCATAGCCGCGTAAGTGTAGAGCGAACCGGGCGACGCCGAGTATCGCGCGAATCGGCTGATGCACCACGCCACCAGCAGAATCGCGACCATCGCCAAAAGATAAGCGAGCCAGGTGCCGTTGCCCGCCAGCGCGGCTACAAGCGGAATCGTGGCGGCTGGAGTGGAAGTGGGCGCAATGGTGGAGACCGATTGCCCAAGCGTCTCCATCGGGGAGAGCGCCTCGCCGCGCAATCCGTACTCCCCAATTTTTATTTGAACCGATCCTGCCTGTCCGGTCGACTTTGCGCCGTTTGTCTTCTTGGTAGGTTCAGTGCGGCTGGGCATGCCGTACCATACATGCGCGGCGCGATTGACGCAAGGTTTGGCGAAGGATTGGCGCATTTGAAAAACGAATCGAATGATCCTGCTTCTACAATTCGATAAGCGCCGGCGATCAGGATACCCTGTTCGTCTGAGGTTCACCGTTGACGGAGCGGGCCACTCCGGCCTATAGTGGCGCACTTTTCAGAGGGGCGCGCATTGCTCGAGAGAATTTTCCATCTCACGGAAAATCACACCACGGTTCGCCGCGAACTTCTTGGCGGCTTGACGACGTTCATGGCCATGGCGTACGTGGTGGTCGTGAATCCGCGCATCCTGGGCGAAGCGGGCATGCCGGTCGAGGGCGTCCTCTTTGCAACCTGTGTTTCGGCGGCGCTCGCCACGCTGGTAATGGGCCTGTGGGCGAATTATCCGATTGCACTCGCTCCCGGAATGTCGTTGAACGCGTACTTCACCTACTCGATTGTTCTTGGGCGGGGCGTGCCATGGCAAACAGCGCTCGGGGTCGTCTTCTTGTCCGGCACGCTCTTTCTGATTCTGACGCTCACTAACATCCGCGAACACATCGTCAACGACATTCCCGATTGTCTGAAGCATGGAACGGCCGCGGGCATCGGTTTCTTCATTGCTTTCGTGGGCCTACGCAACGCCAAAATAATTGTGGCCAACTCCGCGACGTTTGTGGGCCTGGGAAAATCTTCCGATTCTGAAGTGCGTCTTGCCGCGTTTGGGCTGGTTCTGATCGCCATCCTGATGTCACGCCGAATCGGCGGCGCGATTCTGATCGGAATTGTCGTCATTGCGATTGCGGGAATCCCTGTGGGTCTTACGACCGTGCCCTCGCATGTATTTTCATGGCCTCATCCGGGCGGCACATTCCTGAAACTTGATTTTCGCTCGGCCTTTAAAATCGGCCTCGGCGACTTGGTCTTTGTCTTCTTCTTTGTGGATCTTTTTGACAATGTGGGAACGCTGGTCGGCGTCTGCGAACAGGGCGGATTCTTGCGCAACGGAAAGTTTCCGCGAGCGAGCCGCGCCCTGCTGGCCGACGCCTTTGGCACGATGGCGGGAGCGCTGACGGGAACGTCAACGGTCACAAGTTACATCGAGAGCGCCGCCGGCGTTGCCGCGGGAGCGCGAACCGGCCTCGGTAATCTCCTCATCGCGGGACTTTTTGTTGCAGCGATTTTCTGCGCCCCGCTCGTCGCCGCCGTTCCGACCTATGCCACCGCTCCGGCCCTGATTCTGGTGGGCGCGCTCATGTGCGCGTCACTCGCCAAAGTGCATTGGGACGATTTTACGGAAGCGTTCCCCGCATTTATCACGACCGTGGCAACGCCGCTCACCTTCAGCATCGCGACAGGATTGAGCCTGGGGCTGCTCTCGTTCACTTTCATCAAGATTGGCACAGGGAAGATTCGACAAATCAGTCCCCTCATTTGGGTCCTCTCCGCACTCTTCTTGCTGCGTTTCGCATTCCTGGGCGCTGAATAGGAATTCCCTGCAAGGGAGAATAAACGGATTCTGTATGCTTCTTTGTCCTACTTCACAGTCGGCAGGGGCCGAAGACTGGCAATGGCCTTCAACAGGTTGTAACAGAACGGCGCGCCCAAGCAGAGTAGCACGACTGAAATCAGCAGGCCTGGAAGCTCATGCTCGTTTGGCGGCCAGCCCTGTGATCTTTCGGGGAGCAGTTGAAACTGAGTGCGTGCGAGTTCACGTTTGATCGAAGCGGAATGATCAATCAGCTTGTCGGCGTCGCCGGCTAAACCGGAGTTGACTTCTTGTTCGTAGGAAGCGGCTAGATTTTCGAGCGCTGGATCTCCATCCAGAGTCGAGCGGAGCCAGAGAACCGCATCTTCCCTGCTGGCAAAACCTGGCCTCGCTTCGAGCGCCTTCGATGCCCTGACTTTCGCTTCCATCGTTTCAGCGTCCTCTTTAGGCATGACCACTGATTTTTCCCGTTCCTTTGTCGCAGACTTTGCCTTACCCGACGCACCTTTATTCTCTCGTTCTCTTTGTGGGGTCTCCGTCAAGGACTGAGAGACGGCCGGCACGGCTTGACTGCCTTCCCCTCCTGCCTGTGAGACACCCGTCGAAATCTGAATATCGTTGGGCGTCTCTGGGCCACCACTCGACAGCGAAAGAGAGCCACCCGGCGGCGTGGCAACGCTGCGTGAGGAATGGCGCGGCTTTGCTTTTGGTTGCTCCGCAGGAGCGGGAGTGACCTCCAGAAGTGCGATCATCGCATTGCGGTAAACGTCAGGCACAGCCGTTCGCGCGGATTCTCGCGCTGCCTGCGAACCCGCTCCTTCTCTAACGCGCGGAAGTTGTTCCGCTTGTTTGATCATGGCATCGGCGCTGGCGGCCAATTGAGCTCGCTGCTGTGCGTCGGAAGAAAGCATTTGGAACAAACGGATCGCGTCCAGATGCGCGGTGAAGACGAGAACGAAAGACAGGGCTACGGTAATCAAACGGGCTTGCAGGGTGAACCGTTGCGAGGCCCGCTCCATGGCGCGACCAAACCACAGGGCCAAGCCTTCCAAACGCGCATCCGCCGCATAGCCGGAAGCCTGCGTGACCGTCTTTTCCACGGCGACGGCTACTCCCCCTTCACTCCCTTCCGGCGAATCAGGGAAGATCCCCTCAATTTGCGCGATCACAGGGTTCGTCTTGGAGCGCGGTCGGCTACGCCTTTCGCCGGCGATTACCAACATGGCGCGCTGGGCCGGGTCGGGCAGTGTGCCGCCCGCAGGGGCCGAGAGCTTTTCGAGCACGCCGATCAGCTCGTCTACGCGAACGGACGTCGCCAGCCGCCAACGGCTGAGCAGGCCAAAGAATATCGCTCCGACAATTGCGCCGCTGCGCCAGGGGTGTTCGCAGAGACTAAGCACCGGAACATAGCGGTCGATAAACCCCGTATACTCACAGATATCCAGGGGGGAGAGTCGATTGAAAATAGCCAGCGAGGCAGGCCAGATAAGAAAGCCGCCCAGCGCGCCAAGCAGCCAGGGTTGCAGCGGGATTTCGCTGCCCGCCCATCGCAATTTCCCCGCCGCGTCGGCTGGTACGAAGGGAAGTTTGTCGATCCGGATGAAGAACCGCGAGAATGCCGAGTCTGAAATCAAAGGGTGTCGCAAGACCCTATGCGCGATGACCCTGGCATAGCGCCTTGCGTCACGATCCTGGGTGGCGTTTTCGAACAGATCCGCCAGGCTGCTGCGCAGATTGGCGCCACGCAAACCAAACAGGCTGATGGCAAGCTGAGTGCCCGCGGTAATGACCAGGCTCGCAGCCAGCATCAATGCAAGAAAAGCAATTACGGTATCAAGGTGTTGGAACGTCATGGTCATCCACGGCTGGCTCTCAAGAGCTTAGAACAGGGCGAACTGGGAGTGCAGAGAAAAAGCCCGAAGCGTATCCTTGTGGTAAAGGACTGGACGGTTCCCGCCTTCGCTAGTGCGAGCCGGGTAATCTGGAAGTGCTACGCGAAAGCTGCTAGGATGCGCCCAGTAGGTTACAACCCAGCGGGAATGGCCCGTTCAGAGTGCCGCGGGGCTCGCGCCTGAGTCAGGAGAAATATGAAAACAGTCGCTCGCAGGTCGTTGTGGGTCTTTCTCACGGTCTTGTGCGCAACGGCGACCCTTGCCGCCTCGACCATCGTGATTCAGGGCGTAGTGACCGATAGTTCCGGAAAACCCATCCGCGGGGCGGTCGTCAGCGCCAAGTCGGGCATAAAAACGATCAGCCGCTTTTCGCAGAAAGACGGCAAATATGAGATTGCCGTCGCCGCAGGAACCTATGACGTCACTGTCGAAGCGTACGGCTTCGCCGTAAAGAAAGTATCGGTGAATACGGCGAAAGCGGGAGAAACAAATTTTAGTCTGGCGCCGGCGAATCTCAGCTTGGGGCGGCTTACCGGGTCGGAATTGGAGAGTCTCTTGTCGGATAGTCAGGAGACGAGGCTCCTGAGGTCGCACTGCATTGAATGTCACAGCTTGCCCACCGTCATACACAGGCGCGGCCAATCCGCCTCCGAATGGAAGGATTTTCTACCCCAAATGACGCACGGGGCCACCGATGAACCCTTCGCGAATGCCACCCCGCAGGAGCTTGACGCTCTCAGTGCGGCGTTGGAAAAAGACTTTGGAGCCAGTTCATCTTATTTCAATCTGGATGCGGACGCATCGGAACTCAAGGCCCACGTGAAACACGTCGAGCCTTCCGATGAAGCCCTGCGCGCGACACTGATTGAGTATGACGTGCCAACGAAAATCTCCCGTCCGCACAGCATTGAAATCGACCAAAGAACGAATGTCGCCTGGTTCGGCGAGGAATCCTTCTACGGCAACAAAGCGACTCGGTTCAACCTGGAGACGGAAAAGTTTCAGGAATATCCGTTGCTGACTGAAAAAGCGCGCCCTCACACAGGAGCCGTGGCGAGCGATGGCCGCTACTGGGTGGCTCTGGCGCACAGCAATGACCCGGCCAAGTTGGCCTCGGTGGATCCCGAAACCGGGGAAGTGAAACAATATTATTGGCCGGAAAAGAAAGCTCCCGCTGCCCACACGTTGACTTTGGATCATTCGGGGAACGTCTGGTTCTCGGGAGGAACTTCGGGAGACTTGTGGAGCTTTGATGTGAAGAAGCAACAGTTCTCTTCCCATGCGTATCCGGTTCCGGCGGCCTATCCGAAGGGTACGATGCAGGATTGGGGAGAAATTCCGGGCGAATCGCATCCTGCCCAGGGCAGATCCTATGATGTTACCGTCGATAACGAGGGGATGGTTTGGTTTAGTGAAATTGCTCTTGGGACGCTGGTCAAGCTGAATCCAGCCACCGGAGAAACCAAGGACATTCGGCCTGAAGGGACGGTCAGCATCCGAGGAATTACGGTGGATCCGCAGGACAACCTTTGGTTCGGTGACTTCCTGGGGCATCGATTCGGCAAATTGAATGTGAAGACAGGAGCGGTGAAGTTTTACAAGCCGCCCACGCCGAATGCGACGGTCTATGGGGTCACTTACAATCAAGTCGATGGAAACGTCTGGTTTGCGGACATGAGCGGCAACAATGTCACTCGATTCGACCCTAAAACCGAGATCTTCACTGAATACCCGATCCCGCAGAGGCCGGATCGTTCCTATGCTCGATTCATCGGGGCGGACATCAAAGGAAGAGTTTGGTTTACCGAATACTTTGGAGATCGAATTGGTTTCGTCGATCCTTCTGGAGAGAGTATGGGCTCGCAGATCACTTCCAAGCGGGCTTCGGCACAGTAGTAGTTGCAGGCCGCAAGAAAAAAAAGCTGCCCGTGGGCGTTATGCTAGGCGACGTTCGTGCTGAGATCAGAAGCAGCTTGAGCCCGAATCGTCCAGAGGGTCTCCCGAAAGGCTTGCGGGTTCAATCCGGCAGAGCGGCAAACGAATGGAAAGTCCTCTTCATCCTGAAACAGAAAGTATTCGGCCTTGCGCTTGTGGAGGTTCGGACCGCGCACCCAGTCCGCGATCGCGCTATCAATGACGGCACGCCAGAGTCTTTCATTGGCACTTCCTTGATTGTTGAAAACAAGGCCGTCCAACATTCGCTCCTCCTAAGGTCGACACTCTCCTGCCACGATATTCGCAATGGAAGCCGGTGGACTCAATGGTTCGGAGGAACTATGGAGGCAAGTACTGTGGGTTTAGTACTGATTCCCTGCCCTCGGGCAGATAGATATTTGAAAAACGCTAGGTCCTAACCCAGGGCTCGTTTTGAATGGGCCGGGGGTGCGGTAGCATACTGCGGGCTGCTTTGAAATGGCGCGTCTGTCTCCTTGACAACTTCCCCCTTTTGATCGCTACCCAGCGAATTGTGGATCGAGAAGAGCGCCAATTCCAAGCGGTTGTGCACGCCGACTTTGTCGAATATGTTGGTGAGGTGATGTTTAACCGTCTGAAGGCTCACGCAGAGTTCCTGCGCGATTTCCTTATTTGTCCTGCCCGCAACTACTTCCGCGACGATCTGACCCTCGCGAGGCGTCAAACGCCAGGGCCCATGCGGCACATCCGGGGAGGCGCGGCCAGGCCGCCGCGTCAGTTCACGCACGAGATCCGAAATGTTCTGCCGTTCGACCCAGTACTCGCCTGCAACTACCGCGTGGATGCTCTTGCGCAAAAGCTCCGTGGTCGATTCTTTCAGGATGATTCCGGCAGCGCCGCGCTTGAGGACCTCCACGATGTCGTGTCTTTCCACTTCAGTGGCGAGGATCAGAACGCGCACCGGAAAGGCCAATTTCTGAATGAGCTTGAGTGATTCGATCCCCGAGCAGCGGGGCATTCGCAAGTCAAGAAGGACCAGGTCCGGCTTTAGCTTGCGCGTCATCTCCGCGGCTTCCTGGCCGTCCCGAGCCTCGCCGATCACGCGAATCTTGCGGTCCAATTCCAGGAGCAGGCGCAGACCTTCCCGAAACACCGGATGATCATCGGCGATCAGCACGCGGACGGTATGAGTCGCGTTATACAAAGGCATCCTTTGGGAGCGCGATTTCCAAGCGCGCGCCACGCCCGGGCTTGGACTCCACGGCGAGTTCTCCACCGAGAGCGGAGACTCGTTCCCGGATGACGAACGGTCCTTGCGCGGTGGTTTCGAGCTCGACCATCCCGAGACGTCCGGAGAAATCAAAACCCTGGCCATCGTCGTCGATCCGAAACCACAATTTGCGTCGCGTCACGCCGCAGTGAATGGAGACGTTGCGCGCACCGCTATGCTTGCGGATATTCAGCAGAGCTTCCTGAATAATTCGCACCAATTCACTGGCGCCCGAAGGAGGCGGAGAAATCTCTCCGCAATCCCAGGTAAAGCACACGGCTATGCCCGTGTCCTGCTCGAATTCAGCCACCAAATTGTTGACATATTCGAAGAAAGATTTCGATCCGAGATCGAGAGGCCGCTCCTGCCATACGATATCTCGCAATTTCACCGAGGTCTTGTGGACAAGGTCTTGGAGATTCTCAAGATCCTCCGAGGCTTCGGGGGACAAATCGTCGATCTTCGAACGAATTCGCTCGATGTAGCACTCGACGGAAAAGAGGCTCTGGACAATGCCGTCGTGGAGTTCGACGGAGACGCGGGACTGAGCCCGCTGGGCCGACTCGGCAGCGGCTTCTAATCGCTGCGCGGCTTCCCTCCTGGCCAAAAACCAGATCAGGCCATCGGCAAAAAGTGCGAAGATGCCCCAGAAGAAATAGGAGCCTTTCATAAAGGCAAATGCATCCCACGGGCCGCCGCCCGGCAGCGCGTGTTCGATCACTAGCCCAACGCCCGCGAGGAGAGCGATCGCTCCGCTAGTCTCCAAGACCCGACTGGGGCTCCAGCGTAGCGCTGCCGCGGTCAGGACAAACAGAAACGCCAGCATGAACACTCGCGGTTCGGGCACGACGAGAGGAAAGATGACGGGCCAGACCATGTCACCGGCGTGGAGCCACAGTCGGGCTCGGTAGGACCAATTGCGAGGGTCCCGGAGCAGCATGAAGAGAACGAAACTATAAAAGACAAACGCGGACGCGCAGAGTGCGGATTGATTGGACAGAATATCGGAAGAGGGCGGGCGCAGGCACACCAGCAGAAATATACCAACCGCTGTCCAAACACGCGCCAAGCCCAGCGCTCGTTCCGGCCCCGGTCCGAAGCGAACACTGTATCTATGGCTCGTGTAATTGGATCCCTGGCTGGGAGCCAGATCCATTGACGAACATCCCCTTGAGCTAGCGGATCCGGCGAAACCCCTCAATCAAATAATCTGCCGAACTCCTGACCTGATGGACGGGGGCATTCAAGTCTGAGCACATGCGCCAGGACGCCTAGCTACTATATAGATGTCTTTTGTTTCAACGGGACCCGGGGACGCGAGCCGCCTGTTTTCCCCGCATCAATGCGGAAGGACGGGGGGAGTATAGTTAAAGCGGCGCATGGATACAAGCATAGAATATTTTAAATCGCGGTGCCATTTGAAAACGGGCACTCTTCGACCGGGAGCGCTACATGCGCCGGGTTGAACTTTGCGGATCTTCTTGCCAAGAAAGACTCGCGTTCGGGCTTTGCCCGTCTCCCGAATTGACCTCAACAGGTTGATGGGGCTATTTATCACATGTCAATATACGATTGCTTCTATATTGCCCAACCCTAGCGGACGGATACCCTGATTACGCCTGCTTCGTAGCGTGTTTGTAAAAATGAATTCGAGGGCCTCCCTCCGGATCCTTGGGCGGAAACCGGCGCATGCACAGCGGTACAGTTGCATATATATTATCATATTAATAATATACTATTGAAATAATTAAGGCTTGTTCGAGGCTTACGTTCCGGCCGGGACATGCATGGCACCTTAGTAGCCCCTACCGGGCTACCCCCCTTCGAGCCATTGACCGGAAGCGCTGGAATTTCAATGATGCGCAGTGCATCAGGGGAAACGCGGGCCTTGCAGCTTACTTTTAGGAAGCGCGCACTCAATAGTTAACGCTAAGGGTATCGTTCCTGTGTTACGGGCGCATTAATGCAGAGTCAATTGTTGAATGACGACGAGCACGATTTGAGGCGCTCCAAACGCTTCCCAATCGAGGCTCCCCTTCGTTATCGGGTGTCGTGCGAAGAAGACTGGCGAAAAGCCCGTACGGAGAACATCAGCTCGACCGGTGTGCTGTTCCGATGCGAGCAGTGCGCGGGACGCGGGTCACACGTGGAATTGAACTTCCTATTGTTGAGCTCCTCCGCTGACCTGGCAGGGCTTGAAGTGGCTTGTGAGGGTGAGGTCGTACGCTTGGACCTTCCTTTGGGAGAAGAGAAACTGCCTGCTCTGGCTGTGAATATCACTGCCTACAAGCTTGGTCCAGGGACCAGCGGCCGGTGGGACCTCGACGGTTCGATCCGCAAATCCGGAACCGAAGAGTGAATCGAGGCGGGTTGGGCGAGCGGCGGAACATTGCGCTTCAGCCGGAAGGCCAAGTGATTTCCTGGCGAGGAGTGCTGGCTCGGCGCTAAGCGCCGGCAGCAAGGGCGCCTCCATGATTTTGGCAGGATCAGCTCGAAGGACGACGGGAGAGAACTCTTAAAGAACACTCTCTGTGAGTCACAGGGCGGAGCTATACCTGTATGAGCCAATTTGACGCGCCTGTCTCAGATTTCGGAATGAATGAATGGTATGCAGTCTATACACGGCATCAGCACGAAAAGGCCGTCGCCGAAAATCTTTTGGGACGCGGGCTGGAGGTTTTTCTGCCTGTTTACGAGGCGCTTCGGCAATGGAATGACCGCCAGAAGCGGCTCTCGTTGCCCCTGTTTCCCTGTTACGTTTTCTTTCGAGGCAATTTCGAACGACGCGCAAAAGTTCTCAGCACGCCCGGCGTTCATTCCATAGTGGGATTTGCCGGTCACCCTGCTCCGATCCAAAAGTGCGAGATCGATGCCATACGCCTGGCGGTGGAAAGCCATCTTCGGATCGAGCCCCATCCTTTTCTGCGTCACGGCGATCAGGTTCGAGTCAAGTTCGGCCCGCTTGCGGGGATTGAAGGCATTCTAATTCGAAAACGAGGTTTCGAACGGCTTATTATATCGGCCGAGTTACTCCAGAAGTCAGTTTCCGTCGAAGTGGACGCATCTTGTATAGAGCGAATCGCTGGTGCCGCATGCGTCTTGGCCCGTGGAGTGAATTGACTGATTCGAATTCCCACAGGCGGACGGAAAGCCGATTGGGATTGGCACAAATTCTATGAGGACGATCATGAAAGCAAGATTGAGTAGGTTCTTCGGAACGTTGCTACTGACCGTTGCGATGGTGGGCGCGTCCGCGAGCCTTGGGGGACGCGCAATGGCCCAGGCGATCGGACAATCTGGCGATGAACGTGTAACCGTGAGCCAGACCGTTCCCGCCGATCAACCCGTCCTCGAGAAGCGCGCCCCGCGCTACCAGGTGCGGAGTAGCGATGTGTTTAAGATCATGTTCCCTATCACACCGGAATTCGATCAGACCGTGATGGTCCAGCCCGATGGCTATATCACGCTGCGGGCTGCGGGCGACTTATACGTCGAGGGAATGTCCGTACCGGAAGTCATTGGGGCAATCAAAAAGGCCTACGCAAAAACCCTGCACGACCCGCTGATCGACGTCTTGCTGACAGATTTCGAAAAGCCTTACTTCATCGCAGGCGGTCAAGTCGAAAAGCCCGGCAAGTACGACCTGCGCGGGGACACCACGGTAGCCGAGGCAGTACAAATTGCAGGCGGCTTCACTGAAAAATCCAAGCATTCCATGGTTGTGATTTACCGCCGGGAGCCAGCCGGGTGGCTGAAAGTCAGCCAACTCGACATGAAGAAGATGCTAGCCCGAAACGACCTGACCGAAGACGTTCACTTGCATCCAGGCGACTTGATCTATGTGCCTCAGAACAATTTGTCGAAGATCAAGTCCTTCATCCCGTCAACAGGACTCGGGATGAGCATACCTGTCATGTAGGCCTAAGTATGGCTCGCACCATTGGGCTTAGAAAACGTTTGGGATCGTAAACGATTATGTTCCTCAACCACTACCAGTTGCATGAGCAGCCGTTCGGAGTCACGCCGGATCCGAGGTACACCTATTTTACTTCCACGCACCGGGAAGCGCTCGCTTCGCTCGCCTATGGAGTGGAGATAGGTTCCGGGTTCGCCGTCATGGTCGCGAAACCGGGAATGGGGAAGACGACTTTACTGTTCCGGCTGCTCGATTATTTGCAAGACAAGGCTCGCACCGTATTCGTATTCCACACGCAATGCAATTCGGTCGACCTGCTGCGATACATCCTCGCGGACATGAAAATCAAGTACAACGGCAAGGACCTCGTGGAAATGCACGCGCTCTTAAACGAAGCCTTGATCGGCGAGGCCCGCGTCGGCCGAACCGTCGTGGTGGCGATCGACGAGTCCCAGAACTTGAGCCACGAAGTCCTGGAGACGATTCGCTTACTTTCCGATTTTGAAACGCCGCGGCGAAAACTTCTTCAAATTATTCTTTGCGGCCAACCGCAACTGGGCCATAAGCTCGCGCACCCCGATCTGGTACAGCTGCGGCAACGCATCACCGTTCTTTGCCGATTGGCCCCATTGTCGCTGCAGGAAGTCACAGGATACATTGAGCACCGGCTCAAGGTAGCGGGCCACCTGGGCAGTGGTCTTTTTACGCCCGAGGCCGTGCAACTGATTTCCAGTGAGAGCCGAGGCATACCGCGGGTTATCAACACACTCTGTTCCAGCGCTCTTTCCATTGGCTGCGCTCTCGGACTCAATCACATCGATCCGGATGTGATTCGGGAAGTCCTTTCCGATCTCTCCGTAGATTCACTGATAGAAGAGATGGCCGCCCCACCCCCGGATACGTTGCAGGAGTTGTCCGCGGATCAAATCATGCAGCCGGAGACAAGTTTCACTACGAACATGCATGAGGCGCCGCTGACGCAGGCGCTCGCAGCCGCGCTGGCAATGCCCAAGGCGAACCAGACGACGACAGAGCGAGACGATGTGGAAGGCCTGGCGACGAGTGAAATTGCAGCACACCGCGCCACGCCGCTCTCGCAACCAACCGCAATGATGCTTGAAGAGCCGGCAGGATTACCGGAGACGGATGCACCGAGCGAAGCCGGGGCGCCAGACGCGAGTATCATCGCGATACCGCGAGATCCGCCGCAGACGAAAGTTCCGACAATCCCCGAGATTCCGACAGAGGCAAATCAATCCCACCCTCTCGCTCTACAAGTGTTGTTAGACCACGTTCTGAAGGGCAAAGGCGGCTGGCTCGCGGGGGCGGTCTTACTGGCAGCGTCCTTGCTCGGACTCACCTTCCATTTCGGAGTCCCCGGGATGAAGGCCGATGGCAGGACGCCGACCACTATCGACACGGCTTCGACAAGCTCTCTGTCCGGAGCGGCAACAAATCCCGCACCCACTCCGCTTTCTTCGGAGAGCACGAAGGCCCTTGCCACAAATCAACATCTTGTTCAGAAACAAAGCGGAGATGCTGAACTTGTCGTCCATGTGGTCCAGATAAATGAGACCCTCAGCGGAATTAGTGTCGAGTATCTCGGCCACTATGACGATAAAGTCCTCCAGGAAGTACAGAAAAACAACACGGATTTGAAGGACCCTGACCTGATCAGGGTCGGGCAGAGGGTCTTACTGCCTGCTGGTTCGGTCGACAAGAATTCATCGGAGATGAAAGCCAACGGGGCGATCGAAGGGAATCCATGAGCAGGAATTTTGAAATGCTACAGCAGGCGGAGCAGAGCAGGACTCTATTCCGGAGTCCCGTGGCTCTTCCTCCGGCGCCAACCCCGCACGTGGTATCAAAACCGGCGGAACCCGAGCAACAAGTAGTCGAACAACAAATTAGAGTGGAGCGCATCAGACGAGGACTAACCAGCAACGGGCAACCAAAGGAAGTCGCGAAGATTTCCCATGGTGTTTTGTCCTTTCCGTGGAGGGCATGGCTTCAAGCGGGAATCAAATGGCTAGGGATTCAATCCAATGGCCACACTCGCACCAATCGTGGATACATCGACTATAAGAGCATCGCCCAGCAAGAAGAGATCAAGCTCGTCGAGCGCGTATTCCTCGGACCGGACTCCGGCTCGAACAAGGTCATTCTCTTTTCGGGAGTCGACGAAGCGGAAGGTGGCGCTCGAGTCTGCGCTCAAGCCGCGCAAACCTTAGCCGCCCAGGTCCAGGGCACTGTCTGTTTGATTGACGCGGATCTTCATTCGCGATCACTCCAACACCATCTGCAGGTTGAGAATGCTCCGGGGCTATCTGAAGCCGTGCTGCAAAGCACCCCTGTCAGCCACTATGCACAGCCGCTGGCTTCCAGCAACCTGTGGATGATTACCTGCGGCGGGGATGGGGCGAACTCGCGGGTCCCGTTGAATTCCGATCTCATGCGCATAAAGTTTGATGAGTTGCGAAGACATTTCGATTACGTTCTGATCAACGCGCCGTCCGCGGGCACGAATGCCAATTTGATGCAGTTCGCGCAATTGTCGGACGGAGTCATCTTCGTCGTGGAGGCCAATTCCACCCGGCGCGAAACGACGAAGCGGTTCAAGGAAAGTTTGGAGGAAGTCCGCGTTCGAGTCTTGGGCGTCGTTTTGAACGATCGAACATTTCCGATCCCCGAATCGGTCTATCGCAAGCTCTAGTCCTGCTCTCCCCGGAAACGATTCATCGCGCGCAGTGAAATAAGCCGATATGAACGCCGCTAGAGCGCACACCATCAGAGCGGCTCGCATGCAATGCGGGCGGTGTGGCGCTGCAGTCAAGGAAAACGATTTCTGCTCCGCGTGCCGTGAATTCTTCGGCATGATGAGCGCGCAGAAAGTGGAATTCGCCGCACTAGCGAGCGAAGGGCGCAGACATTGGTCCACCGGGAGTAGCAAGTGAAGAACCGGCTGTGCAGAGTCCAAAGGGGCAACAAGTGACTCCGAAGAAGATCGCTCAAAGAGTTGGGTCCATGAGTCGTCTGCTCATTTTCGTGGTGCAGACAGGCATCTTTGCCGTTTCGGTGGCGATTGCATTTTTGCTCCGGTTCGATCTGAGCTTTCCACTCGAAGAGACGGCGCACCTCGTCTCCGCCCTCCTCGTCTATATCGTAGTGAAGAACATCGTATTCCATATGTCGAACTTGGACCGCGGTTGGTGGGGGTTAGTTTCCCTGAGTGACGTTCCGCGCCTCGCTTTGGCAAATCTGCTCGGTTCCTTCTTTGGAACCCTGGCGATTCTGGAAATCGCTCCGAGAGGTTTTCCGAGGTCGATCTTCGTTCTCGATCTGTTGGTCTGTTTATTGTTGACCGTTTTAGTGCGATTGGCGGCGAGAATCCTCATTGAATCTTCGAACCAGGTGTCAGCCGACACGAAACGGACGCTTATCTATGGCGCGGGCGTCGCCGGCATTACGCTGCTGGCGGAAATACGCCGTAACGCGGACTTGCCCTACAAGATCATCGGTCTTATCGATGACGATCCGAAAAAAACTGGAATCGTCATCCATGGGGTGGAGGTTTTAGGCGACGGACAGAAGCTGGCTGCGATTGTGCGAAAGTACAAAGTCGAGACTGTTTTGATCGCGATCCCGTCCGCCTCTGGCCAGCAAATGACAGTGATCCTGCGTCTCTGCCAGGATGTCGGCGTGTCCTTTAAGACGGTCCCCGGATTGGGAGAGATCATAAAAGGGGACGGCCTGGTGAATCAGGTTCGGGATGTCGCGGTGGAGGATTTGCTGGGGCGCAGCCAAGCGCAGTTGGACGAGGAGCAGATCGCCAGAAAGCTCGATGGCAAGGTCGTCCTGGTGACTGGGGCCGGCGGCTCGATCGGGTCGGAGCTGTGCCGGCAGATCGCGCGCTTCCATCCGAAAGCGATCGTCGGATACGAGATTTCGGAGAATGCGTTGTTCTACTTGGACTTGGAGATGAAAGAGCATTTTCCTGGAGTGTGCTTCCACCCAGAGATTGGGAACGTCCAGAAATCCCGGCGGTTGGCAGAGGTTTTGGAGCGTTACCGTCCTTCGATTCTGTACCATGCGGCGGCCTATAAGCATGTGCCGATGATGGAAGCGCATCTGTTTGAGGCGGTGGAGAACAACGTATTCGGCAGTTACTTTACGGCCCTTACAGCATCGGAGTACGGGCTCGAAGATTTCGTCATGATCTCGACGGACAAGGCGGTTCGCCCCACGAGCATCATGGGGGTTACCAAGAGACTGGCAGAGCTTGCCGTAAATTCCCTGCAGAATGGCGGAACGCGCTTCGTGGCCGTTCGCTTTGGCAACGTGTTGGGGAGTAACGGGAGCGTGATCCCGTTATTCAAAAAGCAAATCGCGTCGGGCGGCCCCGTGACGGTAACGCATCCGGAAATGCTGCGGTACTTCATGACGATTCCGGAGGCTTCCCAGCTCGTGTTGCAGGCTTCGACCATGGGAAAAGGCGGGGAAATCTTCGTTTTGGACATGGGCGATCCGGTAAAAATCGTGGATCTGGCGCGAAATCTGATCCTGCTCTCGGGTCTGCGGCCGGGTGAAGATATTCGGATTGAGTTCTCAGGAATCCGTCCTGGCGAAAAACTCTATGAGGAGCTCCAATCATTTGAGGAGTCAACTCTTCCCACCAGTCACAAAAAAGTGAAAATTTTCACCGGGCCGCTGATTTCCATCGAAGAGATGAGAGAGTCGATCGATTCTCTGCGTCGAATTTGCGCCGCCCGCGACGTGACGCAACTCTTGTTGCAGTTGAAAGAAATTGTGCCGGAATACAATCCAAGCACGAATGTTCTGAAACGCGCCCTGGGAGAATCAAACCGGACCGCGGAGAAACGCAAATGGGCGCTCGCGGAAGCACAAACACACGGATCACTCAGCAAAGCTTGATTGGGAGGGCAGCCCCGATGCTGCCGGGAATGGGGTTTTTCAATTCCTTCCACTCCATGGCGAAAGAAAATGCAAAGTAGTCTCCGATGGAGAGCGAGTTAACTAGGGAGGCGAATGATGGAAGATCAGCACTCGCGGACGCAAAATCGAGATAGCTTTCAAGGCCTGACTCTATCGATGCGCGACTTGGTGGGGATCGTGTTTCGCCGCCGGCGCGTAATCATTCTTTCTTTTGCCGGCCTGCTGGCAGGAGCTCTCCTCGCGATCAAATTCTTGCCTCCGACATACGAAGCGCAGATGAAAATCCTGGTGGAACGCGAACGCGTTGACCCTGTTGTATCAACCAATGCAAATAATTCCGTGGCCGATCACGGCCTGACGGAAAACGAGGTAACCTCGGAAGTAGAATTGTTCCAAAGTCGCGACTCACTCCAAAAAGCCGTTGAGGACTGTAAGCTGGATCAGCCCGATCCGCATTCTTTTCTCGGCGCCGTCAAGTCGCACGTGCGAAGCGCCTTTGGCATTGCGCCGGATAAAAACGGGCAGACGTTCAAGGCCATTCTCCAACTGGAGAATGATCTTCATGTGAATCCGATGAACAATTCCAACCTGATTAAGATCACGTACGACTCTCACTCTCCGCAGGTTGCAGTTCAAGTCCTTAAGGAACTAGGCGATATTTACCTCTCGAAGCATTCGGAAGTTCACCGCCTTCCCGGCATCTCCGAGTTCTTCAAGCAACAAGCCGACCAATACCAGAAGGACCTGACCGGCGCGGAAAATCAGTTGGAAGGCTTCAACAAGCAAACGGGAGTCGTTTCCGCGGATTTCGGAAAGCAATTTACATTGCAAAAGGCCGCCGACTTTGACATTTCAATTCGTCAAACACAGGCGGCGATCGCTGAAACAAAACAGCGGCTGCGCGGCCTCGAAGAACAAGAAGCAAATGGATCCGCAAGAGTGACGACCCAGATCCGAACGAGCGAGAATTCGGAACTGATGGCGAACCTGAAATCGACTTTGCTGAACCTTGAGTTAAAGCGCACCGAGTTATTGCAGCGATATGACCCGACTTATCCGCTGGTTCAGGAGGTCAATACTCAGATTGCCCAGACCACTGCAGCGATTGCCGATGCCGGGCGCTCCGGAATTCGCGAGGAGACAACCGATGAGGACCCTACCCATGCATTAGTCACCACCGAAATTGCCAAAGCCAAGGCTGACTTGATGGGATTGGAGGCTCGTGAATCGGCAATGACGGAGGCACTTCGAACACTTCAGAGCAAGGTCCTGACACTCGACCATCAATCAATGATTCAGCAAGACCTGCAAAGAACGGTGAAGAGTGACGAGGAGAGCTTTCTGCTCTACCAGCGAAAGCATGAAGAAGCTCGGATTAACGATGCGCTGGATCAGAGGAGAATCATCAACGCCGCGATTGCAGAGGCGGCCATAACGCCGCTGACCCCGGTTAGCCTTCCTTTGTTGACGCAGCTTATGCTGGCCGTGATCGTGTCGGGGCTGTCGAGCGTGGCAATCGGGTTTCTATGCGAATATCTGGACCCCTCTTTCCGAACACCGGGTGAAGTTCAGGAATACCTGGACATTCCACTGCTGGCATCGTTTCCGAAGAGCGGCGACCAGGCATAGGCCCTTCCGTTCAATCCATGAAGAGAGCTCAAGTGAAACAATTGATTCCCTTTTCTTCTAGCCATCAACCGCAGGTTGAATTTGATCTTCACGGCCTGGTGGGGATTCGGCTTGTGGATCCTACGCCGGGCGATGTAGCAGCTGTCAGCAAACAGTTAGGAGTTCTCCAGCAACCGTTATTGCGAGAACCGGATATAACGCTTCGCTTTGTGGAGCGCTTGCTGACTCCTCCATTGCGCCATCTAGGGTTCAAGAAACTGGGATTCACCGATAATGCCCTGTTTGTTTTTGAAGATGGAGCGAACAGCGGAAAGGTCAGGATTCCCTTCGCTCAAATTGGAAGGAAATGTGAAATTGTTTGCGAGAGCGGACTTCAAACAGTCCCGCTCTTGAAGCCGATCTTGGCGCTAACCGCGCAGGCGAAAGGCTTCGTGTCCGTGCACGCCTCCGCTTTCGTCCACAATGGCGTCGGAGTGTTGATGGCCGGCTGGGCCGAAAGCGGAAAGACCACGGCACTTCTCGGATTTGCCGCGCGGGGAGCCGAATTGATCGGGGAAGATTGGGTGCTTGTCACAGGCGACGGGAAAAAAATGTGCGGCCTTCCGACGATGATAGAACTCTCCTCCTCGCACCTGGAATCCTTGCCGCACGTCCGCCGAACCATCAAGCGGTCGAGGCTCTTCATGTTGGCCGCTCTCCACAGACTCCACAGAATTCAAGATGCCGCACTGGGACGGAAAGGCAATCGCACTTCGTTGGGAAGGCTCCTTGGCAGGATCGTGACGGCGCTCGAGCAGCGAGCCTATCCCACCGTCCCGCCACAAGCGATCTTT
>JGI12269J14319_10000438_pt1 | contig 39688 bp, 34 predicted proteins | sample PeaSoiSIISIP2007_FD_14319 | JGI IMG/M metagenome (IMG submission 14319)
GGCCAGCCGCTTGAGCGCCCGCCAGACCTCGCCGTAGTGGCGGGCGCGATGGCCGGGGTCGGCGAACGCCGGGTCCGACAGCGCGCCGGCCACCCCCTCGGCCTCGAGCATCTCGAGCATCCGGGTGAAGACGTGGGGACCGAGGAAGTCGGGGGTGAGCGCCGCCACCTGCCGGCCGTCGGCCGCCGTGAGGGTGGGGTGGGGACCCCGGTGGTAGGGAGTGCCCGAGCAGAGGTAGGTCATCAGGTGCCACTCGGTCATCGAGGCCGAGCACTCGTGGACGGAGACGTCGATGAATTGGCCGCGCTGTGGCGTGGGCGCATGCGCGGGAGCGCGCCGGTCGGGCTCGCCGCGCCAGGCCAGGGCGGCCAGGACGGCGATGGCGGCGTAGGTGGACGCGGTCCGCCAGGCCTGGTCGCCCTGGGCGGCCAGGGGCGGGGTGTCGTAGGTCCCGTCGGGAGTCGGTCCGTACCCGCAGGCGGCCATGGAACCGCCGAGGGCCATGAGGACGAGGTCGTCGGCGAGGTAGTCGGCCCAGGGCCCGGTCTGGCCGAAAGGCGTCACGGCGCAGACGATCAGGCCCGGGGACCGGGCCGAGAGGGCGTCGAAGGAGAGGCCGCGCCGGACCGACTCGGCCGGACGGAGGGTGTGGACGAGGACGTCGGCCGCCGCCGCCAGGTCTCCGATCTCGGTGTCGTCGTGGACCACGATCGAGCGCTTCCCGACGTTGTCGGCCCAGAAGGCGAGGGACCGGTCACCGTCGTCGCCCGGCCTGTCGTCGAGGAAGGGACCGACGGTGCGCGCCGGGGATCCTTCCGGCGGCTCGGCCTTCACGACGTCGGCGCCCAGTCCGGCCAGGAGGCGGCCGCAGTAGTCGGCCGACTCGTCGGTGAGCTCGAGAACCCGGACCCCGTCGAGCGGGGCGGTGACGGTCGCGTCCGTCGTCACGAGAGGACACCTTCTTCCCGGAGCCGGCCGACGTCGTCGGGTGTCATGGCCAGGAGATCCTCCAGGACGGCGTCGGTGTCCTCACCCAGGCAGGGCGGGCCGCGGTCGAGGAAGCCGCCCGTCCGGGGCGACGTGGCCGACATCCGGAAGGGGACACCTTCGAGGGGGAGGGGTCCGACCTCGGCGTTGGAGAGGGCGGTGAAGTGACCGCGGGCGGCGAGCTGGGGGTCGCGTTCGAGGCGGTCCGCCGCGTCCTGGACCACCCCGGCCGGAACGCCGGCCGCCTGAAGGCGGTCCATGACCTCGTAGCGGTCGCGTTGGGAGGTCCAGGTCTCGAGGAGGGTGTCGAGCTCGTCGGCGTGGTCGACGCGTCCGGCCAGGGTGGCGAAGCGGGGATCGGCCGTCCAGGAGGGCCGACCGATCGCCGTCAGAAGGGCGCCCCAGTGGGCCTCGGTCCGGCAGGAGATGACGACCCACTGGTCGGTCCCCGCGGCGCGGTAGGCGCCGCCCGGCGCCGTCGGGGGATGGAGACGGCGGTTCCCCGTGGGGAAGCCCGGCCGCCGGGACGGCCGTCCGTTGACGAGGGCGTCGAGGAGGAGCGCGCCGGAGAGGGCGGTGGCCGGTTCGAGCTGGGAGACGTCGAGGTGCTGGCCGCGGCCCGTCCGGCGGCGGTGGAGGAGGCCGGCCAGGATGGCGACGGCACCGAGATAGCCGCCGACGTGGTCCAGGTAGGAGAAGGACCAGCCCGCCGGCGGGCGGTCGGGGAGACCGACCATGAAGGTGAGCCCCGTCAGGGCCTGGGCCGTCGGCCCCATCGTCACGTGGGAGAGGTCGGGACCGGAGTGACCGAACCCGCACATCGAGACGTAGATGATCTCGGGCTTCCGCTCTCGGAGGACCCCGTAGCCGAGACCCCAGCGCTCGAAGGTCCCCGCCGCGAAGCTCTCGGTCACGACGTCGGAGACCGAGACCAGGTCCTTCAGGAGGGCCAGACCCTTCGGATGACGGGCGTCGACGGTGATCGACTTCTTTCCCCCGGTGTTGTACTTGTAGAAGATCCCCCCGCGGTTGGCCGACGTCGCGCCGGTGGCGTTGGCCAGGGTGGCGGCACCGAAGCCCTCGCCGCGTTCACCGGGTTCGGGGACGAAGGGCGGCATCACCCGGATGGCGTCGGGGTGGCGGGTGGACTCGACCCGGATGACCTCGGCGCCGAGGCAGCCGCAGATCAGGGTGGCCTGGGCCCCGAAGCCGAGTCGGGTGAAGTCGAGGATCCGCAGCCCGGTGAGGGCCATCTCGCCGTCGGGGGCCACGGCGTCGGTGCCCCGGCCCTCTGTCGTCACGGGCCCGACAGTAGTGTGAACCTTGACGTTCGTGTCAGGGATCGCGGGCCCGGGGGGGCGCCGGGACGAGCGGCCGGAACTGGGGCCGAAGCGGAGGACGAGGAGGGCCACATGGAGCTCGAGGACCTGGTGCTCATCAGCGTCGACGACCACGTCGTCGAGCCCCCGGACATGTTCTCGGGGCGGATGCCGGCCAAGTTCGCCGACGAGGTCCCGGTCGTCGACCGCCGCGACGACGGGACGGAGATCTGGCGATTCGACGGGAAGGAGGCCACCAACATCGGGCTCAACGCCGTCGCCGGCCGTCCGGTCGAGGAGTACGGGATCGAGCCGACCTCCTTCGCCGAGATCCGGAAGGGCTGCTTCGACATCCACGACCGGGTCCGTGACATGGACGCCAACGGGGTGATCGCCTCGATGTGCTTCCCCTCGTTCCCCCAACTGTGCGGCCAGCTCTTCGCCAAGGCGTCGGACCCCGCCCTCGGGCTGGCCGTCCTGAAGGCGTACAACGACTGGCACATCGACGAATGGTGCGGGACCTACCCGGGCCGTTTCATCCCGCTCTCACTGCCGCCGATCTGGGACCCCGAGGCCATGGGGGACGAGGTCCGGCGGGTGGCCGACAAGGGCTGCCACGCCGTCTCGTTCTCGGAGAACCCGGCCAAGCTGAAGCTTCCGTCCTTCCACTCCGACCACTGGGACCCCTTCTGGTCCGCCTGCTCCGACGAAGGCACCATCGTCTGTCTCCACATCGGATCGTCGTCCTCGCTGGTGGTGACGGCACCGGACGCGCCGATCGACGTCCTGATCTCTCTCCAGCCGGTGAACATCCTCCAGGCGGCGGCCGATCTGCTGTGGTCGCCGGTCCTGCGGAAGTTCCCCGACCTCCGGGTCTCGCTGTCCGAGGGTGGGATCGGCTGGGTCCCCTACTTCCTCGACCGGATGGACTGGATCTACACCCGTCATCACGGATGGACGGGCCAGGACTTCGGGTCGATGCTCCCGTCGGAGGTCTTCCAGGAGCGCGTCGTCCTCTGTTTCATCGACGATCCGGCGGGGGTGGAGCTGCGGCACCGGGTGGGGATGGACAAGATCTGCTGGGAGGCCGACTATCCCCACTCCGACTCGACATGGCCGATCTCGCCGGAGACTCTCTGGGCGTCGCTCGACGGCGTCCCCGAGAACGAGATCGTGAAGATGACCTACACCAACGCGATGACCCATTTCCGGTTCGACCCCTTCGCCGTGAGGCCCAAGGAGCAGTGCACGGTCGGAGCCTTGCGGGCCGGGGCCGCCGATGTCGACGTGGCGCCGAAGTCATCGGGGACGGCCCCCGGACCGCGGATGACCAAGGCCGCAGACCTGACCCGTCATCCGGGGACCAATCGCTGACCCTCCGACGCTGCTCGCTGCTCGTCCCTCGCTGCACCGCCCGCCGCCCGCCGCAGCCACAGACGGCGCCGCGCCGCTAAGCCGTCCAGAGGGGTCCGGCGTCGAGGAACGGTGACGTACAGGGGTGGCCGTCGGCGTAGTGGACCGCGGGGGATTTCCGGCGATCGGCGGGGACGCTGATGAGGGTCGAGGACCGGGTGCCGTAGGACTCGGTGTGGACACAGGCGGCGAGGGTCTCGGGCCGTCGTCCCCCGGGGGTCGTTGGCCCGGAGGCCCCCGTCTCGTGGTCGGCCAGGACGAGGCGGAGGGTCTCCATCAGGGCGGGACCGCGCCGTTCGGCCGTCGGGAGGCCGAGGAGGGAGCGGACGTGATCGACCTTCCACGAGGGGGCGCCCAGGGGACTGTTCTCGAGGATGTGGACACCGGGGGGGAGGGGGGTGGCCACCGGTCTGTCCCCTCTGGTGAGGTCGATGAAGAAGAGCGAGGTCCGGTCGCCGACGAGGAACCAGGCCGGGTTGTAGTCGGCCGGGGAGACCGTCCCGACGAATTCGTCGACGGCGTCCTCCGCTGAGCGGTGCCGGGCCAGGGCCAGGGGGAGCTCGCCGCGCGTCCGTTTGGCCGGGTCGCGGCCGTCGGGGACGGGCCGGTTGGTGAGCCCGGCCACCAGACCGCGGGAATTGACGGCCAGCCAGGTCCCGCCGGCCTCCTCGTCGCGGCCGCCCAGGATCCGGGGCTCGCCGGCGCCGAGGACGGCCATGGCCGTCGCCCGGCGGTCCAGGCGTTCGTCGCGGTTGGCCGCCACCACCAGGGGTGCCGTCGGATCCAGACCGAAGACCATGACCAGGAGGCACACCGGGCGACAGGGTACCGGGGCCCTTCCGTCCTCAGGAGGGGGAAGTGAACGGGTGCCTGGCCACCGCGGCGTCCCGGGAAAATCTCACTCTCAGTGCTTAAGCGGCGACCACTGCGCGCCGATGAGGCGGGTACCAAAAAACGATCGAGGACGGGGGGTCCATCGGGGTGAGACGTCGGTCGCCATGCCAGGCCGTCCACGGTGACCGGGTTCCCCGGCCCGTCGTCCACGGTGGATCAACCGGAGGGGGAGGACCGTTTCGCTCGTGGCGAGACGAGCCCGCACCGGGCAGTCGCGGAACACGATGTGGGGGGTCCGAGTGAGCATCCGGCCAGAACAACCTGAGCCTTTCCTACGCGGCTGCGTCTTTCCCGCCGTGACGGACGCGCCGTACCCGAGGCACGATCCGGCCGGGGCCGACTACCTCCCGGCCGATGTCTGGGACGCCGCCCAGCTCCCGGTCGGGGTCCGCCTCGAGATGGTCGGGACCGCCCGGACGATCCGGGTCTGGTACAAGACGACGAGAGCCTCCCTCGGGTACCGGGGGGAGTCGGCCGGTTGCTCCTTCGTGGCCTACCGCGGCGGCCAGAAGGTGGCGGCGGCGGACGCCGTGATGGGCGAGGGGATGGCCGAGCTGGCCCTCTCCGGGCGCCCGGAGCTCCCCGTCACCGTCTACTTCCCGGAGGGGATGCAGCCCATCGTCACCGGGGTGGCAGGAGTCGAGGAGACCATGGTCCCGGCGCCGCTCCAGCCCCGGTGGCTGGCGTACGGAGACGCCGTCACCCAGGGATGGCTGGCCTCGGCGCCGGCCATGGCGTGGCCGGCCGTCGCCGGCCGGAAGCTCGGCCTCGACGTCTGCAATCTCGGTTACGCCGGGACGGCCCGGGGAGAGACGACGTCGGCGCTGATGATGGCCGAGACCCCGGCCGAGGTGGTCTCGATCGCTTTCGGACTGAACAACTGGAGCCGCGTTCCCCACACGACCGGGCTGATGTCCGAAGAGGTCCGCTGTTTTCTCTCCGTCGTCCGCGCCGGTCATCCCGAGATCCCGATCGTGGTGGTGAGCCCGACGGCGCGACCCGACGCCGAGGACTCGCCCAACCGCGTCGGCGCCACCCTCGCCGAACTGCGACTGGCTATGGAGGAGGCCGTTCTCGACCTGTCCGCCGACGACGAGATGCTCTTCCTGGTCCACGGGCGATCGGTCGTCGACCCAGAGGATCTGGAGGACGGGATCTACCCCGGTGACGAAGGACACCGGCGGCTCGCCGCCGCCGTCAGCAAGATCCTCGTTCCCCACCTCGCCGATCTGCAGCTGGCGGCGGAGAAGCGATGGGCGTCGAAAGGAACGTCGCCGACCTCGGACTTCGCCCCCCCGGTTGCCGTCGCCGTACCTCCCGACGCCGATCCGCCGAACTTCGATCTCCCCGAGATCGAGTCGCTCGACCGGACGGCATTCGACGACGCGCTCCTCGACGTCCTCTCACCGGACGGCCCATCTGCGCATGGTGTATCCGCGAACGGTGTTTCTGCGAACGGTGCATCTGCGGACGGCGCGTCCGTCGGAGCCGAACCGGTCGACACCGAACCGGTCGACACCGAAACGGTCGGCACCGAACGGGTCGGCACCGAGCCGAACGACGTATCAGTCGAAGGTTCGTCATCGACCGATGGCGCGACAGGACCCGGAGAACCGACGACCGAGGTGACGAAGCACGCCGGGCGGGGAACCGAACCGGTCGACGTCGACGTCGCCGACATGGTGGCGGCCGCCCTCGCCCTGGCGGCCAACGGGGCCGACGGGACCGCGACCTTCGCGGGAGCCGGCGAACTGCAGTGGGGCGACCCCGGACCGACCGGCGAACTCCAGTGGGAGGACCCCGGAGCGACCGGCGAACTCCAGTGGGAGGACCCCGGAGCGACCGGCGAACTCCAGTGGGGCGACCCCGGACCGACCGGCGAACTCCAGTGGGGCGACCCCGGACCGACCGGCGAACTCCAGTGGGGCGACCCCGGACCGACCGGCGAACGGCAGTGGGAGGACCCCGGGGCGGCCGACGAGTTGCCGTGGGGCGACCCCGGCGGGGCCGAGGAACTGCAATGGGTGGACCCCGGTCAGGCCGATGAACTGCAATGGGTGGACCCCGGTCAGGCCGATGAACTTCAGTGGTCGGTGGTGGCCGAGCCCGGCCAGTCTTGACGGACCGGCGCCCGACGCGGACAACCCGCGGCCAGGCCCGGAGGCCGGGCGGGCGGCCCCTCGGGGGTCCGATCGTCACCTGACAGGCCGTCAGATCGGTGGCTATGCTCGGTCCCATGGCCGAACTGCCCAGGATCGTTTCGGTCGACGACCACGTCGTGGAACCGGCCGACGTCTGGCAGGACCGACTCCCGTCGAAGTACAAGGAGATCGGTCCGCGGATCGTCCGCGCTCCGATGGGGGAGATCACCTACATCGGGGGGAAGCTGACGGTGAAGCCCGGGAGCAAGGGCGCGCCGACGGACTGGTGGTACTACGAAGAGCTCCGCCGTCCCCTCCTCCGGGTCGACGCCGCCGTCGGGGTCCCGCGCGACGAGGTGACGATGAAGGGGATCACCTACGAGGAGATGCGGCCAGGTTCCTACCAGGTGAAGCCCCGGCTCGAGGACATGGACGTGAACCACCTCGAGGCGTCGCTCTGCTTCCCGACCTTCCCGCGGTTCTGCGGTCAGACCTTCTACGAGGCGAAGGACAAGGAGCTGGCTCTCCTCTGCGTGAAGGCCTACAACGACTGGATGGTGGAGGAGTGGTGTGCCGAGTCTGCCGGCCGCCTGATTCCGCTCACCCTGATCCCGTTGTGGGACGCCGAGATGGCGGCCGTCGAGGTGCGCCGAAACGCCGAGCGCGGTGTCCGGGCCGTCTGTTTCTCGGAGATCCCGCCCTTCCTCGGCCTTCCCTCCGTCCACGACCCGGACCACTACTGGGATCCCTTCTTCCGCGCCTGCGCCGAGACGGGGACGGTCGTGAACATGCACATCGGATCCTCCTCGAAGATGCCCTCGACGTCCGAGGACGCGCCGCCGGCGGTGGGTTCCACCCTGGTCCACACCAACGCGACGCTCTCGATGGTCGACTTCCTCTTCTCGGGCGTGTTGGTCCGGTTCCCCACGCTGAAGCTGGCCTACTCGGAAGGGCAGATCGGGTGGATCCCGTACATCCTCGAGAGGGCCGACACCGTCTGGGAGGAGAACCGAGGGTGGGGCGGTGTGGCCGACATCGTCCCCGAGAAGCCCTCGATGTACTTCCACCGCCAGATCTACGGGTGTTTCTTCGACGACCCCCACGGGCTGCGGTCGGTCGACGAGATCGGTGCCGACAACATCACCTACGAGTCCGACTACCCCCACTCGGACTCGACCTGGCCGCACACCAGGGAGATCGCCGAACGGCAGATGGCCCACCTGGACGACGAGACGCGGTTCAAGATCGTCCGGGGGAACGCGATCAAGTTGTTCGGGCTCGACCACCTGGCCTCCTAGGCCGGCGGTCCGAGAGACGCGCGGCCCGGGACCCGGACGTGGACCTCCGCTATTCCGAGGCCGAAGAGAAATTCCGGTCAGAGCTCCGGGAGTGGCTGGGAGATGTCCTCCCGAAGATCGGACCGAAGCCGCCGGCGCTCGACTGGCCGGCTCGCCGGACCTACGACACGACCTGGCAGCGGATGCTCTTCGACGCCGGCTACGCGGGGATCGACTGGCCCGTGGAAGGAGGCGGCCGCGCCGCCGGTCCCGTCGAGCAGCTGATCTATCTGGAGGAACTCGAGCGCGCCCACGCCCCCTACGTCGGGGTGAACTTCGTCGGACTTCTCCACGCCGGGCCGACGATCGTGGTCGAGGGGACGGCAGAGCAGAGGGGCCGTTTCCTCCCGCCGATCCTGAGGGGCGACGAGGTCTGGTGCCAGGGCTTCTCCGAACCGGGGGCGGGGAGCGACCTGGCCTCCCTGCGGACGAGAGCAGTCCGCGACGGCGACGAGTACGTCGTGACGGGACAGAAGATCTGGACGTCGCACGCCGAGGTCGCCGATTTCTGCGAGCTCCTCGTCCGGACGGGGGACGAGGGGAGCCGCCACCGGGGGATCACGTGGTTGGCCATGCCGATGGACCGGCCGGGGATCGACTTCCGGCCGTTGAAGACGATCGCCGGATCGACGGAGTTCGGCGAACTCTTCCTCGACAGTGTCCGGATCCCGGTCGGGAACCGGATCGGCGAGGAGAACGACGGATGGCGGGTGACGATGGTCACCCTGAGCTTCGAACGGGGGACGGCCTTCGTCTCCGAGGTTCTCCAGTCGATGGAATTCCTCCGGGAGCTCCGGGCCCTGGCCCGTCGGACGGGGGCCTGGGAGGAAAGGGACGTCCGGCGCCGGACGGGTCATCTGGGCGCCGAGCTCGACGCCCTCTGGGCCCTGGCCCGGCGGAACGTCTCGCAGGCGGCGCGGACGGGGGTCCCGGGAGTGGGAGGGTCCGTCTACAAGTTGGGTCTCTCGGAGCTCCGCCAGAGGATCGGGGAATTCGGGATGGACCTGATCGGGGGGGCGGGGTTGTCCTGGGACGAGCTCGACGGCCTCGACGGCGGGGGCCGGATCGGGAACGCCGACCTGGTGAACACCTGGGTCCACGGGTTCTCCCGGACCATCGCGGCGGGGACGTCGCAGATCCAGAGGAACATCATCGCCGAGCGGATCCTCGGCCTCCCGAAGGGTTAGGGGGAGCGGGGTGGACTTCGAGCTCTCCGAGGACGAGACGGCCCTGGCCGACGCCATCCGGAGTCTCTGTGAAGGCCGGTTCCCCTTGGACCGGCTGCGCGCCGCCGAGGGCGGGGCCGGGGTCCTCGACGCCGAGGCCTGGGGCGAGCTGGCCGAGGCCGGGGTGTTCTCGCTGCAGGTCCCCGAGGCCGCCGGCGGGGTGGGCCTCGGGATGGCGGCGGGAGCCGTCGTCTTCGAAGAGCTCGGCCGCGCTCTCGTCCCGGGCCCGATCCTGGCGTCGCACGTGGCGGCCGGGATCATCGAGGGGGTGGCCGAGGGGAAGGTGGTGGTCGGAGCCGTCCGCCGGCCGGAGCCGTCGGGGCCCGGGGCCCTCGCCCCCGTCCTGGTCGGCCACCTCTCCTCTCTGGACGTCCTCGTCGTGGTGGGGGCGGACGGGCTGAGTGCGGTCGACCCCCACGAGCTCGGGGCGGTGGCCATCGAGCGGGCCCTCGACCCCCTGACTCCGCTGTGGCGGGTCGGCCCGCTCCCCGTCGGCCGACCGGTCGGCGGGGTGGAGGAGGCGAGGGCCTGGCGGCGGGCCGAGTCCGTCCTCGGCGGCGCCCTGCTGGTGGGTCTGGCGGAGGGGACGATGGAGATGGCGGTGGCCTACGCCAAGCAGCGGGAGCAGTTCGGGAAGCCGATCGGGTCGTTCCAGGCGGTGAAGCACATGTGTGCCGACATGCTGGTGGCGGCCGAGACGGCACGGGCGGCCGTCCACGCCGCCGCCGTCACCATCGACCAGCCCGGGGTGGGAGACCCCGACCGGGCGGCCGCCGGGGCGGGACTGCTGGCGGCGGAGGCGGCGATCAGGAACGGGAAGACCTCCATCCAGGTCCACGGGGGGATGGGCTTCACCTGGGAGGTGCCGGCCCATCTCTACCTGATGCGGGCCTGGGTCCTGGCCCAGGCCATCGGTCCCGTCGACGACCTCGCCGAGCTCGTCGCCGAGCTCTACTGAGGGCCTCTGATTACCGAGCTCTACTGACAAAGATGCGCTCGCTCTCCGGGGTCGAGCCCGGACGAGGAGGACTCTGGTGGAAACGGTGTCGATCATCCCGGAAGGATCCGTCGTCTACGGGATCCAGCTGCCGATCCAGTCGCAGTCGACGATCTACTGCGAGGACTGGGAACCGTCGTCGGGTCCCGCCGAACTGGCGCGGATCGCCCGGCAGGCCGACGAGAGCGGCTTCTTCTACGTGGCCGTCTGCGACCACACCTTCATCCCGAGGCTGCTGGCGACGGCGATGAGCACCACCTGGTACGACACGATCGCCACCCTGGGCTGGCTGGCCGGGATCACGAGCCGGGTCCGGTTGATGTCGCACGTCTATATCGCCTCGCTCCGACACCCGCTGCGGGCGGCCAAGGAATTCGCCACCCTCGATCTCCTCTCGGGGGGACGGCTGGTGATCGGGGTCGGTGCCGGTCACGTCCTCGAGGAGTTCGCCCTTCTCGGACCGGAATTTGCCGAACGCGGGAGAGCGCTCGACGAGTCCATCGACGCCATCGCCGCCGCCCTCGTCGACGAATTCCCCGAGCTTCCCGGACCGCGGTGGCCGGCGACCGATCTCGGGGTGGGGCCCCGTCCCGTCCAGCGACCACGTCCCCCGATCTGGGTGGGCGGGTCGTCGCGGCCGGCACTGCGTCGGGCCGCCGCCCGCGGCGACGGCTGGCTCCCCCAGACGGCCAAGCGGGCCGAGCTGAAGACCCAGGTGGCCGAGCTCCTCGAGCTCCGGAAGGAGCTCGGCGGCGGCGCCCCGATCGCCATCGGCGCACTGGCCGGGACCTTCCACGTCGGCGAGCCGTCCTGGGAGCTCCCGCGCGGGACGGTCTCGGGGTCCCCGGAGAGGATCGCCGAGGACCTGGCCGAGGTGACCGCCCTCGGTTGCTCCCACCTCCAGCTCCGGTTCCCGAGCCGGTCGGTGGAGGAGATGTGCGACCAGATGGCCGCCTTCGGAGAGCAGGTCGGACCCCTCCTCGGCGCCTGAGCCGGAGACCGACCGTCCGACGTCTTTCCTCGTCGGGGAACTTCGGGCCCGTTCGCGACGTCTGTTCCGGCATGGGAGAGACGAGGAAGACCATCCGGAGGGCGGCACGGACGTCGAGGGCGATGAGAACGGCCGGGTTGGTCGTCGGAGTGGTGGCGGTCGGGTCGGTCGCCGCCGCCTGCTCGTCGTCGGGCGCCCCGGTGGCCGCCAAGCCCAGTTGCGGCGGTTCGTCACCCAAGCTGACGGTTCAGGGAACGGGCCTGGCCACGGGGACGCCGAACATCCTGACGGTGTCGGTCGGGATCAACGTCACCGACCCCACCGCCAATGAGGCGCTCGCCGACGACAACACGAAGGCGGCGGCCGTCACGGGCGTCCTGACCCAGGCGGGAGTGGCGAGCAAGGACGTCCAGACCTCGGACCTCTCCATCAATCCCCAGTACAACATCCACGGAGTGATCACCGGATATCAGGTGACGAACACCTTGACGGCGGTGATCCGCAACTTCACCACGGCCGGCACCGTGATCGACTCGATCGCCGGCGCGGCGGGGAACGCCACCCAGCTCAACTCGGTCGACTTCTCGGTCGAGGACACACGGGGTCTCGAGGACGAGGCCCGGACCGACGCCGTCCGTCAGGCCGTCAGCCACGCCAAGTCGATGGCGGAGGCGGCCGGCGAACGGCTCGGGCCGGTCTGTTCTCTGAGCGACCAGTCCCAGACCGGAATCTACGCGCCCGAGCCTTTCGCCGACCAGGCCGCCGGCGTGGCCAAATCCGCCGCCTCGGTGCCCCTCGAGCCGGGTTCCCAGCAGGAGACGGCGCAGGTGTCGATGGTCTACGCGCTGATGCCGCCCCCACTTCGGAAGTGAGTCCGTTCCCACCGGATCGGATGCCCAACGGGGCCTCCGCCGGTGGCCGCCGACGGAGGCGCGAGGGATCCCGGGTATAAGGTCGATCAGCCTCACGCCGCTGCCGGGAGACTGATCCGCCATGCCCGCCAAGAAGATGATCGCTGCCGCCACCCGTTTCAAGGAAGCCTGGAACGTGGAGAGCAGGCGCGGCGTCGAGGGGCGCCGCCCGACGAATCTCGACGTGGTGGAGCTGCACGAAGCGGCCCTGGGGCTCATCTGCGCCACGGGGACGAGGGACCTGTCATCGGCGCTCGCCGTGCTGCACGACGTCGAGGCGACCCCTTCGCCGCCGCCCGCTAAGAGATGACGTCGTCGTCGGTCCCACGAGTCACGTCTCGCCCGCCGGCCCTCTGATCGGGGGCGCGTTCCACTCCCACGATCCCGGTTCGCCGGAGAGCTCGTAGTCGCAGTGGGTCTTCAGGTAGTGATGCCATCGACACAGTCGGCAGAGATTCCACAACTCCGTGGGTCCGTCCTCGGCGAACGGGATGACGTGGTGATCGATCTCGAGACCCTTCGTCACGTCACACCCCGGTACCACGCAGCTCTCGTCGCGCTCCTCGAGAGCGCTCCGGATGTGCGCCGGGACGGTCCGGCCCAGATGGCAGACCGTCGTCACATCGACCCCGTCGGTGACGATCACCTTGGTGATGGCATTACCGAGCTCGTTGACGGCGGTGGCGAGGGGCACGGGGCCGACGCCGGGGATCTCGCACGTCTCGCCGTCCCCCAGACTCCCCCGACGGAGGGCGGCGAGATCGACCCGGAGGTGCATCAGTGTCGTCGGCCGTGCTGACCCGGTCGCCGGGACACTCCCGCCGGTCACGCTCGTCCCGGTGACGAGGGCCACGAGGGCGTCAGCTTCGTACGCCACCGTCGGCTCCCGCTGCCCCGCTTTCCGAGCCTCCTCGAAGACGGCGTTGCTCTCTCTGCGGATGGCGGCGGTCATCCGGGCCATGGCGTCAGGGGTGAGCCTGGCTTCGACGTGTCCCGCCCCGTCGCGGTCGGTCCACATGAGGAGGAACCGGTTCCTGCGGATCTCCTCGTACCGGGCCCGGGACTCGGCCTCGCCGGCGGACCGTGCCCTCACCCGGCGGCACTGATCCTTCAGTCCCCTCAGACCAGTCGCCCCCGCCGCCGCGAGCAGCTCGCCCTCGGTCGACGGATCCGCTGCCGCCGCTGTGACGATCTCCTTGACCTGGGGGGCCGAGAGCTCCCCCCGACGCAGCGCATCGGTGGTCTCGGGAAGCGACTGCAGCCGCCCGGCCGTCTCGAGCATGGTGATGGCCTCACCCACGCTCGTACCCGTGACCTCGGCCACCCAGGAGGCGGGGCTCCGGTGCCCCTTGTTCCGCCAGACCCCGGAGTCCGACGCCCGGGGAGCCAGCAGGGTCTTCCCGGCGACGACGGCCCGCTCGAGCGCGGTGAAGATCTCGAACAGGGTGGCGGCGTCGCCCGCCGCCAGCCGGTCGGGCTCGAGCTCGCGGACCGTCCCCCGGACATCGCCCAGGGCCCGTTCGAGGATCGTCAACATCACGGGACCAGATTGACATGAGGATGTATCAGTTACTACGGGACGGGACTCGATTTCGTGCCTGAGAGAAGTTCCCGGAATTTGTGAGAAATTCGCTCAAGGTCGGCGCCGCCGCTGCCGATGAGCAAATGGGAATGGCGCGGGTTCCGACCGGAGGCCAGGGCCTCCGGTGCGGTTCGGTCGAGTCGACCTCCGACCGGTCGTGTCGACCTCCGACCGGTCGTGAGGAAACCCGACGGGTGCGTCAGCCGGGCCGTCAAGCTTCAGCGGAGTCGGCGTAGGCTCGCCTTTTTGCCGGTTCCGGACCGTCGAGGGGAAGGCGACCTCCGATGAGATTCCGTGTTACGGCCCTGACGTCCGTGGCGGTGCTCTCGATCCTCGTTCTCGGGGCGGCGCGCGCCGACGCCGACGGGGCGGTCACCTTCAACTACGCGGGCCGTCCGCAATTCTTCACCGTCCCGGCCGGAGTGAGCTCCGTCCAGGTCGACGCCGTGGGTGGCGGCGGCGGGGGCGGGGGGGCGTTCGGCGGCGAGGTGCCGGGGGGTGCCGGGGGCGAGACCGTCGCCACAATCCCCGTCGCCGCGGGTGATGTGCTCGAGGTGACGGTCGGGGGGCGCGGTGGCGATGGGGCCGTCACCGCCGGGTTGGCTCTGGGGGGTCGGGGTGGGTTCAACGGCGGCGGGCCCGGGGGATCAGCCGGTAGTCCCCAGACCACCGACATCTCCTCGGCCGGTGCCGGTGGAGGGGGTGGTGCATCCGACGTGCGGCGCTGTGGCACCGGACTCTCCAGCCGGGTGGTGGTCGCGGCGGGAGGCGGGGGTGGAGGGACGGTCACCGCCCCGCCCAACGCGGTGGGGGGCGCCGGGGGCGGCACCTCCGGCGCGGCGGGAGCGAATGGCGTCGCCGGGTCGTCCACGGGCGGTGGAGGCGGAACGGCGGTGGCCGACGGAACCGTCGGTGACGATGCCGGAACGTTCGGAACGGGGATTTCGGGTCTGCCTGGTTTCGGAGGTGCCGGAGCCGGGGAGACCGGCGATACCGCTGCCCTGGGCGGCGGCGGGGGCGGGGGTGGGGCCGGATTGTTCGGCGGCGGCGGAGGCGGAGGTGTCGCCGCGGGCGACACCTCCGGTTCGGGCGCCGGAGGCGGCGGGGGATCCGGATATGCGGAATCGATTGCCACCGCCGTCACCTTCAACCCGGGTGTCAACGCGGCCGTCGGCCGGGTCGTCCTCACCTACACGACGGGGTCGGGTTCCTCCGGCCTGTCCCCGTGTCCCCAGTCACCCGGCGGTGACGGCTACGGGCTGGCCGCCGCCGATGGTGGGGTCTTCGCATTCGGCAGCGCCCCCTTCGAAGGCTCGGCCGGCAACAGTCATCTCACAGCGCCGGCGACCGTCATCGCCGGGACCCCGTCGGGCCTGGGTTACTTCCTGGCCACCAGAGGTGGCGCCGTCCTTCCGTTCGGGGATGCAGAGGCGTGGGGATCGGCGGCGGGCCTTCCCCTGAAACAACCCGTCGTCGGCATGGCGGTGACCCGGGACGGCGGTGGCTACTGGCTGGTGGCGGCAGACGGAGGGGTCTTCACCTACGGTGATGCCGCCTTCTTCGGGTCGGCGGCCGGGAAGCCGCTCGACAAGCCCGTGGTCGGCATGGCCGCCACCCCCGACGGCGCTGGCTACTGGTTGGTGGCCTCCGACGGAGGGGTCTTCACCGAAGGCGATGCCAACTTCCTCGGTTCCGCCGCCCCGTTCCGTCTCGACCAACCGGTCATCGGCATGACGAGCCCGGCATGAGGTCTTCCCGGGTCATCCGCCGGTGAACGGCTCCGGCCCGCCCCGGATTCGTCTCGCCTGGCGCGACCGCCCCCGATTTCCTGTCGACGGACCCGGATCTATGGGCGACGGACCCAGAAGGGGAGCGTCTGCTCACTCCCGTCGGCCCGGACGAACTTCTTGAAGACGACCTCGACGGGCTCGCCGATCCGGATGCTGTGCGGGTCGATCTCGTTGATGGCTCCGCCGGCGCCGGTGACCAGGTTGCCGACGAAGCGGATGTTGGGATCCTCGTCGAGGCAGACCACGATCACGTTGTAGGGGGCCAGGTCGGAATACGGCGCCAAGAGCGGCGGATGGGGGATGACGTAGGACCAGACCGTCGCCTTCCCCGACATCGTGGCGAAGCCCCGGTCGGTGGACCGGCACCGCGGACACATCGGCCGCGGTGGGTGCCGGAGATGACCGCAGGAGTTGCACTTCTGGATCCGCAATTCGCCGTTGGCCGTCCCCTCCCAGAAGAATCCCCCGTCCTCGTCCCCGGCCGGGAGGAGGAACCCCTCGACCGACGGGCCCAGATTGGAGACGTAGGCCCCCGAGAACGCCGCCGCATTGGCCATGACTGTTCCTCCTCGTATCGGCGCAGCAGAGGTGCGCTGGCTATCGGCGCAGCAGAAGTGCGCTGGCTATCGGCGCAGAAGCAGCGCGCTGGTCGGGACGCCTTCGCCGGACGTCACCAGACAGGTCTCGGCGTTCTCGACCTGTGCCGTCGACGTCCCCCGCATCTGCCTGACCCCTTCGTTGATCAGGTTGAACCCGTGGACGTAGGCCTCCGACAACCCCCCGCCCGAGGTGTTCACCGGGAGCGATCCCCGTCCCCATTCGAGGTTCCCGTTGTCGGTGAAGGGACCCGCCTCCCCTCGCTTGCAGAAGCCGTAGCCCTCGAGGGAGAGCAGGATGAGCGGCGTGAAGGCGTCGTAGATCTGGGCCACCGAGACATCGTCCGGACCGAAGTCGGCATTGGCCCACAACCGCTTGGCGCACGCCCAGGCCGGTCCGGTCAACGGGTCGTCGGTGTAGAAATTGACCATCGTCTGGTGCTCGGGCGGGAGACCCTGGGCGAAGGCGTGGACATAGACCGGAGGATGGCGGAGGTCGCGGGCCCGCTCGGCCGAGACGACGACACAGGCCAACGCCCCGTCGGTCTCGAGACAGTTGTCGAAGAGGCACAACGGCTCCGACACCCAGCGCGCCGCCATGTAGTCGTCGCGGCTCATCGTCTTGGAGTGCATGAAGGCGTTCGGGTTCATGTTGGCGTGCTTCCGGACCGCCGTCGCCACGTTGGTCAGGTGCTCGCGCGTCGCCCCGTAGTCGTGCATGTACCGGCGCGTCAGCATGGCGATCTCGTCCACCGGCCGGAGCAGTCCGGCCGGTCGTGTCCACTGACCCGGGACGTGCAACTGGGTGGATGTGTTCGTCCACGGCCGGGGCCCCGATCCGCGCTTGCGGGCCCGCCAGGCCACGGCCACCTCGGCCTGACCCGTCGCCACCGCCATGGCGGCGTGGCCGACGACCCCGCACCCGGCCCCGCCCCCGTAGCCGATCTGGCTGAAGAAGGTGATCTCCCCGCAGCCGATGTTCCGGGCGATGTCGACCTCTTCGGTGGCCTCCATCGTGTACGAGCAGAGGGCGTCGACCTCCGAGACGTCGATCCCGGCGTCGGCGCAGGCGTCGACGATGACCTGGCACGCCAGCTGGGCCTCGGACGGCTCCAGATGCTTGGCGAACTCGGTCTGGGCGATCCCGGCGATCGCCGTCGAGTCCCTGAATCCGACTGCCGGGCTCATCCGCCCCACCTCCTCCCCGGGCCACCTGAGGCGTCCACGTCTCGTCGCGCCCTTGCGCGGCCCCGGGCTCCGTTTCGTCCGGCACCGTAGCAGCGCCCCCGGCCCCGCTCCTGACGGCACGTCAGATTGCCGTTACGATCGCGGCCCATGAGCGCGGCAGTGAAGAAGGAGCGCCAGCTTCTGATCGGGGGGAAGTGGGTCGACGCCTCCGGCGACGCCTACGAGATCGTCAACCCGGCCACCGAGGAGGTGGTGGGGACCGCCCCCCAGGCCACGGTGGCCGACGCCGAAGCCGCCGCCGCCGCCGCGCGCGATGCGCTGCCGGGCTGGTCGGCCACGGCTCCCGACGAGCGGCTGGCCCTGATGGCCAAGGCGGCCGACGCCATCCGGGCCAGGGCCGGCGAGCTCCTCCCCCTGGTCATCGCCGAGACGGGTGCCACCGCCGCCGTCGGGTCCCGGATGCAGGTCCCGGTGGCGGCCGACCGCTTCGACCGCTACTCGCGCGACCTCCGCCAGGTGGCCCAACGGTCGCTGCCCCCCCAGGTGGCCCAGACGACCCCCCTCGCCCCGGGGGGCCTCATCTCGGCGCTGGCCGTCCGTGCCCCCGTCGGGGTCGTCACCTGCATCACCTCCTACAACTTCCCCATGGTGAACATGGCGGGCAAGGTGGCCCCGGCCCTGGCCATGGGCAACACGGTGGTGGTGAAGCCCGCTCCCCAGGATCCCCTGGCCGTCATCGAGCTCGTCCGGATCCTCGACGAGGTGGGATTCCCCCCCGGCGTCGTGAACCTCGTCACCGCCCACGACGCCGCCGCGGCCGCCGCCCTGGTCTCGTCACCCGACGTCGACATGATCTCCTTCACCGGATCGACCGACGTCGGCATCCGGATCGTCGAGTCGGGGGCGGCGACGATGAAGCGGCTGCTTCTCGAGCTGGGCGGGAAAGGTGCCTGTGTCGTCTTCGACGACGCCGACGTGGCCGGCGCCATCGGCTGCATCGGGTCGACCTGGTCCTTCCACTCCGGTCAGATCTGCACCGCCCCCACCCGCGCCGTCGTCCAGCGCGGCGTCTTCGATCAGGTCGTCGAGGGCCTCTCCCGGTACGCGTCGGTCTTGAAGGTCGGTGACCCGACCGACCCGAAGACCATCGTCGGCCCCGTCATCTCGGCCGCCCACCGGGCCCGGATCGAGGGCTACATCGCCACCGGACGTTCCGAGGGGGCCGAGCTGATCACCGGTGGGGGGCGCCCGGCCGGGCTCGAGACGGGCTTCTACGTCGAGCCGACCCTCTTCACCGGCACCAACGACATGGTCGTCGCCCGCGAGGAGATCTTCGGTCCCGTCGTCGTCGTCGTTGCCTTCGACGACGAGGAGGAGGGGATCTCCATCGCCAACGACTCCGACTTCGGCCTCTACGACTACGTCTTCTCCGGTGACACCGCCCGCGCCTTCCGGGTGGCCAAGCTCCTCCGGGCCGGCCATGTCGGGATCAACTCGGCCCAGCGCAACCACGAGGCGCCCTTCGGCGGGTTCAAGATGTCGGGTGTCGGTCGCGACGGCGGCGACTACGGCCTCGAGGCCTACTCGGAGATGCAGTCGATCATCTGGACGAGTTGAGGAGAGACACGTGAGCACCTACGACCTGGCCATCATGGGCGGCATCGTCGTCGACGGGACCGGTCTGGCCCGACGCCGTGGCGACATCGCTGTGAAGGACGGACGGGTGGCCAAGGTGGGCTTCGTCAACCCGGCCGACGCCGACGAGGTGATCGACGCCGACGGACTCCACGTGGCCCCCGGGATCGTCGACGCCCACACCCACTACGACCCCCAGCTCACCTTCGAGCCGCACGCCACCTCGTCGTGCTACCACGGCGTCACCACCGTCCTGGCCGGGAACTGCGGCTTCTCGGTCGCCCCCAACCGGCCCGACCAGCGCGACTACCTGGCCCGGATGTTCGCCAAGGTCGAGGGGATGTCACCGGTGGCGTTGTCGGCGGTCAAGTGGGACTTCGAGTCCTTCCCCGAATTCCTCGCCAGCCGAGAAGGGAAGCTCGGCGTGAACATGGCCTGTTACGTCGGCCACTCCGCCGTCCGGCGCACCGTCATGGGCGAGGCCGGGTCCGAGCGGGAGGCGACCGACGGGGAGATCGAGCAGATGCGCCGTGTCGTGGCCGAGGCCATGGAGGCGGGAGCGGCCGGCTTCTCCTCGTCGCACGGACCCACCCAGCTCGACGGCGATGACAGGCCCGTCCCCTCACGGTTCTCGTCCCTGGCCGAACTCGAGGTCCTCGTCGGCGAGGCGGGCCAGCACCGGGGGGGATCGATCTCCTACCTCCACCGCTCGGCCATCGGGGGACTCGACCAGGACGACCGCGACCTCCTCGAACGCCTGGGCCGGGCCTCGCGGCTGCCGATCATCCTCCAGGGCCTGGGCGGCCGGTCCAAGGTCGACGTCCCCGGGGCGGGATGGGACGACGTCGCCGCCTGGATCGATCACATCGGTCACGAGGGGATCGGGATCTTCTCGCTCCTTCGCAACCACCCCTTCGACCGCGACTTCCGGATCTCGTCGGGGACGAACCTCTACGAGGGCGTCCCCGCCTTCCACCCCGTTCTCGGTCCCGGCCTGTCGGTGGCGGAGAAGCTCGCCCTTCTGGCCGAGCCCGGCCGGCGCGACGAGATGCGCCACGCCGTGGACCACCCGAACACCGACGGATCGAAGGGTTCCACCCTGCCGCCACCGCGGTGGAAGGTCGTCGAGGTCGACGAGGTGGTGAAGCCCGAGCACGAGAAGTTCGTCAAGCGGACCATCGCCGACATCGCCGCCGAGCTCGGCGTCGAGCCGGCCGACGCCTTCCTCGACCTGGCCATCGACGAGGGGCTCGAGACGACCTTCCGGTACGTGAACAAGTCCCGGGCCTGGGAGGAGTCGGTGGCCGACGGCCAGAAGCACCCGGCCATGATCATCGGCGTCTCCGACGGCGGAGCCCATCTCGACCGTGACGACGGATCGGACTGGTCGACCGCCTTCCTGGCCTTCTGGGTCCGCGACCGCAAGCTCTGGTCCCTCGAGGAGGCGGTCCGCCAGATCACCCAGGTCCCGGCGGCCCTCCTCGGATTCGAGTCGCGGGGGATGCTCCTCCCCGGGCACTTCGCCGACGCCTTCATCTTCGACCCCGACACCATCGAGCTCGAGTCCAAGAAGCAGGTCCGCGACTTCCCCGGCGGCGAGGCCCGCTACTCGGCCCGTCCCCGGGGGATCTACTGGACCATCGTGAACGGCGTCCCCATCGTGAAGGACGGCGAGGTCCTCACCGCCAACCTCCCCGGCCACGTCGTCCGTCCCGGCATCGGCTGACCACCGGCCACTGGCCGCCCGCTCCGTCGCCGGGGTCGCCGACCTCCGGTGGCGACCCGCTCGTCGTGGGCCCGCAGCAACGGCGACCCGCTCGTGGTCGATCCCTCCGCTGACGAAGTCGGCGTCCCGGCCAGTGACATGGTCCACGTCGTGCGGTCGGTCACCGAGTTGTCGGAGTAGTAGACGATCTGCCACCAGCCCGCCGTTCCGGAGGGAATGGTGACGGCGAGCTGGAGGTGGCGGTCGTTGAATTCCGAGTCGCTCTCCTCTCCGGCCGGCGGCTGGATCGTCCCGCTCACATCCAGGACGTCAGAGAGGTTCTGCCCGTTGAAGTTCCCCGTGGCCGACACCCCGGCGATCGTGGTCTGGGGAAATGCGATGCCCGGCCCACCGGCGCAGTCGGTGCTGTCCTGGTCGGGAGCGGGGAGCGGGCAGGCGTCGGTGGTCTGCCAGATGAAGGGCACCGGGTTCCCGTTCGGGTCGAGGATCTGGATGTAGTGGTCGCCTTCGCCCGGGTCGAAGAGGTTCACCGCCATCGTCTGCCCGTCGTGCGAGGAGTCGATGTCGGCCAGGTAGAACGAGCCCGTCGTCGACGGCGAGTCGACGTAGACGGACAGCGCCGACTGCCCCTGGATGACCGGGCACGAGGAGGAGTACCAGGCCACGGAGGGAATGGTCGAGCACCGTTGGAAGGCCGACCCCTGGTAGACCTCGAGGCCGTAGGCGTTCGTCCCGTCGCTGTCCGGCTGTCCGGCCTGGGTGGCCACCTGGAGCTGGTAGGTCCCGTCGGGGGCGCCGGCGGGGATCGTGCCGATGGTCACCCACTGGCCACAGGAGGCGGGGTCGTCGGTGCCGGCCGTGTAGGTGGTCATGAGGTTGCTCGGTGACGGGGGATCCGATGGGACCGGCGCGTCGTACAGGGAAAAGGTGGTGGTGATCGTCGTTGATGCTCCGTCGATGCCGTTGTCCGGGGTCTCGCCCCCACCCGCACACCCCCGGGGGTTGTAACTCGGGTCATAGGCCGCCACCGTCAGCGGGGACTGGACGACTCCCCCCGGCGTCTGGTCCGGCGTCTCGATGTCGTAGGTGTAGCCCGACGGGTCGTACTCGTCGTTGGTCGTGGCGTCCGGCGTTCTCGGATCACCCGGGTTGGCCGGGCAGTCATAGGTGGAGCCGCCGCTGTAGGTGGCGTCGAAGGCGCTCAGGAACTCGTCGCCGTTCTCCTTCGAGGTGCAGTACCCGTTGACCGCCGCCCAGACGTTGGTGGGCCTACCGACGCCCAGTGGCAGATCGCCGGTCCCGAACGAGTTCTCGGGGCTGCCGAGCGGGACGCTCGAGGGTGGCGCCGTCGACGTCACCGTGAAGCAGTCGTCGGTGTTCGTCGCGGCCGACGCCGGGGCGTAGTCGGCGTCGCCGGAGTAGACGGCGGAGAAGCAGTACCAGCCGGCCGTCGGTGGCGTGTAGGCGGCGACGGTGGCACTGGCCGTGGTGCCGGAGCCCGACAAGGGCGCCGTCCCCAGGTCGGCGAACCCGAAGGTACCCGGGCCGCACTCCTCGGGGTCGTCCTCACAGACGAAGAAGTGGACCGTCCCCGTCGGGGTGATCCCGTTCTCACCGACCACCGTGGCGGTGGCGGGATCGCTCTGGCCGAGGACGATCGCGGCGGTCAGAGGAGAGGCCGTCACCGTGGCGGGCGACAAGACGGTGAAGCACTGGTCGGACGCCGATCCGTCGGACCCCGGGGTGTACCCGGCGTCACCGGAGTAGACGGCGAGGAAGCAGTAGACGCCGTCGGCCGTCGGTGTGAAGGCTCCGCTCGTCGCCGCCGCCGACGGAGGAGACCCGACGGTGGGTCCGACGTCGACCGGGCCGCCGACCTCGGTACCGGCGGTGGTGGTGCACGACGAAGGAGAGGGCGAGGGCCCACAGACGTAGAAGGCGACGGTGCCCGTCGGGGTGAAGCCTCCGGCGCCGGTCACCGTGGCCGTGTCGGTCTCGCTCCCGCCCAGCACGATCTGGGTCTGCGCCGGTGCCGCCGACACCCCGGAGGTGGCTTGGTCGACGGTGAAGCAGAGGCTGTCCGACGCCGTGAAGATCGACCGGTAGTGGTCGTCTCCGCCATAGCCGTCGGCGAAGCAGTAACGGCCGGCCGTTCTCGGGGCGAAGCCGGTCGAAGCGGTGGCCGCGTCGCCGGCGCCGGACAGGGTCATGGTCCCCAGATCCGTGGCGCCGACGGCGTTCGGGTCACACGGACCGGCGACGTCTCGGCAGGCCCAGAACTGGACCTCCCCGGTCGGGGTGACCCCGCCGGTTCCCGTCACCGTGACGGTGACACCGTCGTCGCTCCCGTAGACGGTGGAGGCGGCGGTCAGCGTGGAGGTGACCACGGGGCAGGCCCGGTAGGAGGGTGGGGCGAGGTTGGCCACCACCGTCTGTCCGTCGACGGTGTCGGGACCTCCGTAGATGTCGACATCCCGGGAAAAGCGGGCGTGGAAGACGGCGCCGGCGCTGGCGCCGGCCGTCCAGGTCATGGTCAACCTGTTCCCGGTCCTCCCGCCCCGCGCGTAGACGCCCTGGTCCCCGTTGGCGGCGCCGGTGTCGTTGCCGGTGGCGGTGAAGGTGTGATGGGGGCCGAAGGTTTCCGTCTCGCAGGCGGCCCCCGTCCACAGGACCCAGACGGTCCCGGGACCGACCCGTGACGAGGACGCCGGGACCGACGCCGGGCGGACCGACGCGGCGGCCCCGTCGGCCGTCCCCGCCGTCGTGGCGAGGACGATCGAGACAGTCACCAGTGCCGCCCATCGGCGCATCTCTCGGCCCCCCCAGACCCTCCAGGCGGGATCGGACAACCCGGACACGCTCTGGATCCCTCTTTTATCGTACTCAGAGTGCTCGACCAGCCACAAGAGTGGCCTATCCTCACCGACGGGCGCCGGGGACGGTGCCGGACGGTGTCCGGCGGCGTGGCGGGGCTGAGTATCGTGCGGCGGCAGTGGGAGTCCCCGAGAAATTCGCCGCCGTCGCCGCCCAGGTGAACAACTGGGGCCGGTGGGGTCCCGACGACCAGCTGGGGACGCTCAACCTGATCACCGACGAGGTCCGCCGGCGCGCGGCGCGGTGCGTCACCACGGGGAAGGCCTTCCCTCTGGGCCTGGCCATGTCGGAGGCGGAGGGGGTTCAGAAGGGGATCGTCCCCGGGCGGTTCAACCCGATCCGGACGATGTCGTACGTGAACGTTCCCCTGAGCGACGACCCGGAGTGGATCTGCTCGAACGAGGACGTCGTGACGATGCCGCTCCAGTGCGCCACCCACTGGGACGGGCTGGCCCACGTGAGCTACGGGGGGAAGCTCTACAACGGGTTCCCCCAGACGTCGGTCACCTCCGCCGGGGCCAGCCGGTGCGGGATCCACCTGGTGGAGTCGCTCGTCGGCCGGGGCGTCCTCCTCGACGTGGCCCGGGCCAAGGAGACGGACGTCCTCGACGGCGGCTACGCCATCCAACCGGCCGACCTCGACGCCGCCTGCGAGCTCGGCGGTGTCCGGATCGAGCCCGGGGACATCGTTCTCGTCCGGACCGGGCAGATGGCCCACCTGAAGCTCCCGAGCCGGTTCCCCGACGGGGGGGCGACGGTCCCCCACGCCAACATGCTCACCTTCAACGACGTCCTCCGCTACATGGGCTTCGCCCCCGGGCTCTCCATGGCCACGGCGCCGTGGTTCCACGACCGCGACGTCGCCGCCGTGGCCACCGACACCCTCTCGCTCGAGGTCCTCCCCTGCGAGGACGAGGCCATCTACCTCCCCGTCCATCTCCTCCACATCGTCGAGATGGGGATGACCCAGGGCCAGAACTGGCTCCTCGACCCCCTGGCCGCCGACTGCGCCGCCGACGGCGTCTACACCTTCCTCCTCGACGCCACCCCGCTCCCGCTGACCAACGCGCTCGGCTCACCGGTCAATCCCGTCGCCGTCAAGTAGTCGGGGTCGCTCGACGGGCCCCGGACCCGTCGGCGAGTGGACGGGGGTCAGGTGACGGTGAAGGGGACGGCCCCCCTCAGGGCTGGAGGCGGTCGATCAGCCAGGTCTCCCCGGCCCGTCTGTACCGGAGCCGGTCGTGGAGCCGGTCGTCGCGGCTCTGCCAGAACTCGTAGACGTCGGGCCGGAGGCGGAAGCCCCCCCATCTCTCGGGCCGGGGGACGGGGCGACCCTCGTAGAGGGTGGTGAGCTCGGCCACCCGGCGGTCGAGCTCATGGCGGGAGGCGACCGGTCGGCTCTGCTCCGAGGCGTGGGCGCCGATCTGCCCCCCGCGCGGACGCGTCTCGAAGTACCGGTCCGACTCCCCGGCACTCACCTTCTCCACGGTCCCCTCGATCCGGACCTGCCGTCCGAGGGGGTCCCAGTGGAAGAGCAGCGCGGCGACCGGATTGACGGCGAGCTCGCGGGCCTTCCGGCTGTCGTAGTGGGTGTGGAAGACGAAGCCGTCGGCGTCGAATCCCTTGCAGAGGACCATCCGCAGCGACGGCCGGCCGTCGGTGTCGGCGGTGGCCACGGCCATCGCCTCGGGGAGCCGGACGAGAGGCGAGGCCCGGTCGAACCAGGTGGTGAACTGGACCAGCGGGTCGCGGTCGAGGTCGGACTCCGAGAGCGGTTCGGCGTGGGAGCTCACGGCGGTCCGGCGCGGCCGGTGACGGCCCAGTGCAGGACCCGGGCCTGGGAGTCGACCATCGCCGTGGTCCGGATCCCCCAGAACTCGAACCCGTACTGGTGGGCGGCCACGTGGGCCAGCATCGAGATGATGGTGGCGGCCACCGCCATCGGATCGGTCCCCGCCGGGCTGGCGGCGACGCCACCGGCCCCGATCACCCGGGCCAGGGTCACGGTGACGGCGTTCAGGGCGCGGACGCGCAGTCCCTGGAACCGGAGATCGCCCTCCTCGGTGGCCAGCTCGACGACGCGGAAGACGGACCGGTTGGTCTCCCAGTAGTCCATGAAGCCCGTCACCACGGCGGTGGCCGTCTCCCAGCCGGCATCCTCGGTCCAGTCGCCATCGACCAGTTCGGCCAGGAGGGCGGCCCCCTCCATCAATTCCTCGGCCAGGACCAGGATGGCCTGCTCGACGTTCTCGAAGTACTGGTAGAAGGTGGCCGGCGAGGTCCCCGCCTGGCGGGCGATGTCGATCACCTTGATCGACCGCCACGGAGTCGAGGTGAGGAGGTCGGCCGTGCACCCGAGGAGGCGCTCCCGGGTGGCGCGGCCACGGCGTCCGGGGACCCGTCCGTCGGTGGTGGCGAGGGTGCCGGCGTCGCGGGGCATGCCCGGTCCAGGCTAGTTCCGGAGCTGACGGACGGTCAGGTCCGTCATCGCACCGGGCGTTCGATTTCGGGATGTCACCCCTGGCAGTGCCCCGAGTAGGGTGAACGGCCGTGCACGAGAGCACCCTTCCGCGCACCCTGACACGCGCTCAGGAAGCGCGCAGGCAACGGGTCGTCGACGCCGCCATGGAGCTCGGGCTCGAGGGTGGCTACGAGGCGGTCCAGATGCGCGACGTGGCGGCCCGGGCCCACGTGGCCATGGGGACCGTCTACCGCTACTTCACCTCGAAGGACCATCTCCTGGCGGCCGCCCTCGTCCACTGGGTCGAGCAGCTCGACCAGCGCCTGGCCCAGATGCCCCCCCGGGGCGCCAACGCCTCCGAGCGCGTCCTCGACGTCCTCGACCGGGCCCTGCGGGCCATGGCCCGCCAGCCCCAGCTGGTCTCGGCCGTCTTCATGTCCCTGGCCTCACCGGACCGGGCCGCCATCGAGTGCCAGCAGCAGATGGGGGCCCTCATGGACGGGATCATCTCCCGGGCCATCGGCGAGCCCCAGCCCCCGGACCACGCCGAGCGGACCCGGATCATCGGCCACGTCTGGTACTCGGCCCTGGTCGGCTGGGTGAACGGGTGGTCCGACATGAACCGTGTCCGCGACGAGCTGGCCGTCGCCGTCCGCCTCCTCCTCCCGGCCGAGATCCTCACCGGGCTGGCACGCCGGGCCTGATCGCGACGTAGAGTCCAGCCCAGAAGCCGAGAGAACCAGGAACCGAAGGAACCGAAAGAAGAGGGGGAGCTGTCATGCGCGCAGCCGTCTGGTACGAAGCCGGGTCGGAAGTCATCGAGTACCACGACGACGTCGAGGTCGACAACCCGGGGCCGGGCGAGGTGAAGGTCAAGATCCACGCCGCCGGTGTCTGCCACTCGGACCTCTCGGCCATGAACGGGACCCTGCCCCAGCCGGCACCCGCCATCCTCGGCCACGAGGGGGCCGGCGACGTGATCGCCGTGGGCGAGGGGGCGGCCGACATCGCCGTCGGCGACCACGTCATCATCGCCTGGACCCCACCCTGCGGGATGTGCAAGGCCTGCCTGCGCGGTCAGGCAAACCTCTGCGTGAACATCATGTTCAACATCGCCGGCTCCACCCACTTCTCGCGCGGCGGGACCCCCCTCTTCGGCTTCGTCGGGACGGGGACCTTCGCCGAGGAGCTCGTCGTCCCCCGGCAGGCGGTGGTGAAGATGGACAAGGACGTCCCCTACGAGATCGGCGCCCTGATCGGCTGCGGCGTCACCACCGGGGTCGGCGCCGCCCTCAACACGGCCAAGGTCCAGCCCGGTGCCAACGTCGTCGTCTTCGGCGCCGGCGGCGTCGGGGTGGCCGCCATCCAGGGGGCGCGCATCGCCGGTGCCGCCGAGATCGTGGCCGTCGACACCATCGACTCCAAGCTCGAGGACGCCAAGCGCTTCGGGGCCACCCGGGGGGTGAAGCCGGACCAGCTCGACGACGCCTCCGGGGAGATCACCGGGGGGGAGGGCTTCGACTACGCCTTCGAGTGCATCGGGATCCCCCTCACCATCCGCGCCGCCTACGACGCCGTCCGCCGCGGCGGGACGGCCGTGATCGTGGGCGCCGGGAAGATGGACGCCATGGTCGAGTTCAACGCCTTCGAGCTCTTCTTCCAGGAGAAGAAGCTCCTCGGCTCCTACTGGGGCTCGGCCGACGTCCGCACCGAGTTCGACCGCCTCATCCGCCTCTGGAAGGCCGGCCGCCTCGACCTCGAGGGGATGATCACCGCCCGGATGGACATCTCGAAGGCCCAGGACGCCTTCGACGCCATGAAGCGGGGGGAGACCATCCGCCAGATCCTCACCTTCTGACCCGCGCTGCCGGCAGACCCGGGCTCACCGGGCTGTCCGGGCTCGTCAGGTGATGTCGGAGCGCAGGGTCGTCAAGGTCCCGACGAGGGCCAGGGCCACCCCGTAGACCAGGACCATCACGGCCCCGCCCCACCAGGGCAGCAGCTGGGCGGTGCCGCCGTTGAAGGCCGTCCGGCCGGCGTCCTCGAGGGCGGTGGCGGCCTGGCCGGGAAGGTACTCGCCGATCGTCGGCCAGATGGCCGTGACGATCGTCTCCACCACCAGGGTGAAGCCCAGCCCGACGACGATACCGACGACCTGGTTCTTGAGCAACGCGCCGAGACCGAGGCCGTAGATGGCGAAGAGCCCCGTCCCCAGGATGACCCCGGGCGCGATCCGCGACCAGTCGTGCCACAGGTTGTGGGTGGTGGCGACGAAGTAGATGCCGTGCTGGGCATGGCACAGCGCCTGCGACATCCCCTGCTGGACGCCGCCGCGCGTCAGGGACGTGAGGCACGAGTGGACCTTGAGGCCGACCAGCACGAAGCCGAGGACGAGGCCCGTCACCATGGTGACGATCCCCAGCGCCACGCCGCCCCCGAACGCCACCCCCAGCTTGGCGGTGACGACACGACCCCGGCGGGGCTCGGCCAGGAACGTCGGGGTCACGGTCTTGTGCCGGTACTCGCCCGTGATGATCAGCACGCCGAGCACGAGGGCCAGCAGACGCGAATTGTCGAGCACCCCGAAGACGTTGGCGAACCACTGCGAGGAGCCGTGGGGGGCGAGGCCGGCGCTCCCACCGTGGCGTCCCCCCCGGGCCAGGGCCAAGCCGAACCCGAAGAGAAGGTCGAGGACCACGACGATCCCGAACAGGACGTACGTCGACCAGACCGTCCAGAGCTTGCGGACCTCGGCGGCCAGCAACCGCCTCATTGCCGGAAGTCGCCCATCAAGCCGGCACCGTGCCCCGGGTGCATCCCCTCACCGCCGGTCAACTCGAAGAAGAGCGACTCGAGCGACTCGGTCGACGAGACCATCTCGTGGACCTCGATCCGGTTCTCGACCATGATCGGTCCCACCGCCTCGGGCGTGGCCCCCTCACTGACGACGTAACCGTCCCGGACCGACGCCGGCAGATGGGCGGCGTGCAGCGCCGCCACCAGGCGATCGGCGTCGGGCGTGCGCACCCGGACGGCCCGCTTGGTCCCCGAGAGGAGGTCCTGCAGCTTCCCCTGGGCGGCCAGGCGGCCACCGGCGAGGACGACGACGTCGTCCACGGTCAGCTGGGCCTCCGAGAGGAGATGCGACGAGACGATCACGATGCGTCCTTCCCCGCCGTTCCCGACCCCCTCCGCGGCGTACCACTTGAGGAAGTCGCGGAGCCAGGCGATCCCCTGGGGGTCGAGGCCGTTGGCCGGCTCGTCGAGGACGAGGATCTCGGGCCGGCCGAGCAGGGCCCGGGCCAGCTCGAGGCGCTGGCGCATTCCCATCGAGAAACCGCCGACCTTCCGGTCCCCGGCGTCGGAGAGGCCGACGAGGTCGAGGCACTCGTCGACCCGACCGAAGGGGATCCCCGCCACCGTGGCGATCAGCTTCAGGTGGTTCCGCGCCGTCCGGGCGGGATGGAAGCCCGATGCCTCCAGGACGGCGCCCACCTTCATGGTCGGCTGGGGCAGGTGGCGGTAGGCGTGGCCGTCGATGAGCACGGAGCCCGAGGTCGGCCTGACCAGCCCGAGGAGCATCCGCAGGGTGGTCGTCTTCCCGGCCCCGTTGGGCCCCAGGAACCCGGTGACCCCGCCGGGGAGGGCGTCGAAGTCGAGGTGGTCGACGGCGAGGACGTCACCGCCGAAGCGCTTCGTCAGCCCCCGGGCCTGGATCGTCGGCATCTCGGGCTTCGCCTCCGGGGTTTCGGTGATGGATTACGGTGCACGCGCCACGAGGACCTTACCGGCGGCGGACGGCGTGGAGGGGTAGGGGACGATCCCCTCTCGGCCGTCCCCCCGCCGGCCGATCGTCGTCACGGAGCGTGCCGGTGGGCACCGATCACCTCTAGGGCGGGGAGCGGCGCGCCGATACCTCGACGATGGGGCGACTGGGCGCGGGGCGGGGAACCTCCGTGGTCTCCGATCGCCCGCTCGGCTCTCACCCCCTTCCGGCGGTGCTGACGACTGCCACGCCCCGTGACGACCGTGAGATGGATGAGAGGGGTCAAGCCGCCGTCGGTGACGTCGGTGACGTCGGTGACGTCGGTGAGGCCGGTGAGGCCGGTGACGTCGGTGAGGCCCACCAGCCCTCCTGGGTCCGGCACGCTGGCTGGGGCCTCCTCGGAGCGCAGCTGCTCGTCATGCTGGTCTTCAGCACCGTCCAGTACAGCCGCTTCGCGCTGACCGAGGACTTCGCCAACTACTCCCAGGCCTGGTGGGGGATCGGTCACGGTCATCTCGATCCCTACATCACCGGACTCGGAGTGCCTTTCTGGCGGGACAACGCCGAGTTCATCCTCTGGCCGTTGGCCTTGCTCGGACGGGTCTACCCCCATCCGGTCACCCTCCTCTGGGTGCAGGACCTGGTGGTGGTGGCCACCGAGCTGGTGGCCTTCCGCTGGATCCTCGACGCCATCGGGCGGTCCCGGGGCCGGATCCCCGACTGGTCGGGTCCGTTGCTCGGGGTCGGCGCCGCCGTCGCCCTCGTGGCCAACCCGTGGGTCTACGACACCATCGCCTTCGACTTCCATTTCGAACCGATCGCCGCCCTGTTCTGCGTCCTTGTCGGCTACAACCTCTGGGCCGGCCGGTTCCGGCACCTCTGGTGGTGGGTGCCGCTGGCTCTGGTCTCGCACGTCCTGGCCGGGACCTACCTGGTGGGTATCGGCCTGTCGGGCATCGTGGCCGGCCGGCGGACCCGACGACCCGGCGTCGTGATCGCCGCCGTCGGGCTCGTGTGGACGTTCGTCTTCACGGCCGTCGGGGCGGCCGGTGTCAGGGGCGAATTCGTCACCAAGTCGTATGGCTACCTCTTGGGTCCCCACCCGGGGAATGCGGGGATGGTGAACGTCATGGCCGGCGCCTTCACGCATCCCGGTGCGGTGCTCCAGGTGGCCGACTCACACTGGACCGTCGTCGTCGCCTTCCTCGTCGTCGTCGGTGCCGTCGGAGTCCTGTCGCCGTGGGGCGCGGGGATGGCGTTGGTGGTGATGGTGCCGAACATCCTGGACAACACCGGGCTCTTCATCCGTCCCGGTGCGTCGTTCCAGTCGTGGCCGGCGATGCCTTTCATCCTCGTCGGTTCGGTCATGGTCCTCCTGCGTCTGTTCGAAGGTGACGGCCGGCGACGGCGCCTGGCTGCCGTGATCCTCGTCGTCTGGGCGACCGTCCTGGGGGAGTTGTCCGTCCTCGACCTGCCCACCATTCCCGGGAGCTGGATCGTCGTCGATCGGGCGGCGGCGGCGGTGCTGACGCAGGTGGCCGCCTCCGTGCCGGCCGATGCCGAGGTGATCGCCTCCCAGGGGATCGTGGGACGGTTCGCGCAGCGGGAATCGGTCTACGACTTCCGGTCCGGAGGCGAGACGTTCCCCGTCGACCGGAAGCTCGTCGTCTTCGTCTTCGGTCCCCCCGACCCGTACGAGAAACCGCTCACGCCGTCGCTGATCACCGCCGTCTCCGGTTACGTCCACCACCGGCTCGGTGCCCGGGTCCTCCGATCGCGCTCCGGCGTCCACGCCTGGTCACCGCGACCGGGCACGACGACCGTGACGCTCCCCCGATGACGGCCAGCGACGGCGCCCTGACCGGGGAAAGGGGGGGAGCGGTGGTCACGATCGACGACGGTCCGATCGATGCGCGACATCCCTCGCCCGGCACCGGCGTGATCGTCGCCCCCAGACCCGTGGACCCCGACGACGGTGTCGGTCTGCTGCCCCGGTGGGTCCGGTCCGTGGGGTGGGTCCTTCTCGGAGCCCAACTTCTGGCCATGGTGGCGTTGAGCACCGAGCAGTACCGGCGCTTCGCCCTGACCGGTGACTTCGCCAACTACTCCCAGGCCTGGTGGTCGATCGCCCACGGCCATCTCAATCCCTACGTCTCGGGCCTGGGGGTGTCCTTCTGGCGGGACAACGCCGAGTTCGTCCTCTATCCGTTGTCGCTCCTCTATTACCTCTACCCGCACCCGATCGACCTTCTCTGGGTCAACGACGTCGTCGTGGTGATGACGGAGGTCGTCACCTTCGTCTGGATCAGGAGGGCCGTCGAACGCGCCGGTGGGGGGATCCCGGACGGGGTCGGCCCGGTGCTGGCCGTCGGCGCCGCCGTGGCCCTGGCGCTCGACCCCTGGGCCTACGAGACGGTGGCGTTCGATTTCCATTTCGAACCGATCGCCGCCCTGTTCTGCGTCCTCGTCGGCTACAACCTCTGGGCCGGTCGGACCCGGCGGCTGTGGTGGTTGGTCCCGCTGGCGTTGATCTGCCACGTCCTCGCCGGCACCTATCTCCTGGGGATCGGCCTCTCGGGCGTCCTGGCCGGACGGCGGACCCGGCGCCCCGGCGTCGTGATCGGCACCGTGGGGCTGGCCTGGGTCTTCGTGTTCACGACCGTGGGTGCCGCCGGGGTCAAGGGCCAATTCGTCAGCTCCTCATACGGCTACCTCGTTCCCGGCCACCGGGGCCGGATCGGTCTCGTCGACATCGTCGCCGGGGCCTTGACGCACCCCGGGGCGGTGGCCCACGTGGCCGCCACCCACTGGGCCGTGATCGTCTCTTTCCTCGTCGTCCTCGGGGTGATCGGTCTGCTGTCTCCGTGGGGGATCGGGATGGCGCTGGTGGTCCTCGTCCCGAACGTCCTCGACGGGAGCGGCTCCTTCATCCGTTACGGCGCCGCCTTCCAGTCGTGGCCGGCGATGCCGTTCATCCTCGTCGGCTCGGTGATGGTCCTGATCCGGTTGCTCGAGAGGGGCGCCGTGGCGCGGAGGGTGGCGGCCGTCACCGCGGCCCTGTGGGCGGGCTTTCTGGTCATGTTCGCCGTGGTGGCCCTGCCCGGCCTGCCCCGGGCCTGGCTGTGGGTCTCCCCACCGGCGGCCGCCGAGCTGGCCCGGATCGAGCCCCTGATCCCGCCGGACGCCGAGGTCGTCGTCTCCCTGCCGGTGATGGGCCGCTTCGCCCAGCGGAGCTCCGTCTACGGGTTCATCGAGGACCACCAGACCGTCCCGGTCGATCGAAAGACCCTCGTCTTCGTCTTCAGCCCCTACGAGTCCTTCCAGAAGAAGCTGACCGGGACCGGGATCACCGGGGCGACCCGGTTCGTGGCGAGGCGACTCGACGCCCGCCTCCTCGGTGCGGGGGCCGGCGTCCATGCCTTCGCCTGGTCGCCGCCGCCGGGGACGACGAGCGTCACCCTGCCCTGATCCCGGCGGCCCCGATCCCGGCGGCCCCGATCCCGGCGGCCCCGATCCGGGCGGCCCCGATCCGGGCGGCCGCCCCGGCGCCGGTCCTGTCCGCCCGGGCCCTCGCTGGCACGGAACTGAAATGTGTTCTACTTTCAGCCGATGGCCGAGAGCGAGGTGCTGAGGGCGCCCCACACCATCGAGTACACCTACACGCGCTCGGTGGGCCCGGTGATCGGCGCCTTCCTGACGGGACTGCGCGACGGGAAGATCCTGGGGGCGACGACGGGCGGCGGGCGGGTCGTGGTGCCCCCGACCGAGTACGACCCGATCACCTCCGAGGATGTCGGAGAGCTGGTCGAGGTGGGGCCGTCGGGGATCGTGACGACGTGGGCGTGGGCGGCCAGGCCGTTGCCCGACCAGCCGCTCGACCGGCCCTTCGCCTGGGCGCTCGTCCAGCTCGACGGGGCCGACACCGGCATGCTCCACGTGGTGGACGCCGCCGGTCCCGAGGCCATGGCCAGCGGGATGCGGGTGACGGCCCGGTGGCGGTCGGCCGGCGACCGGATCGGGCACCTGCGCGACATCGAGTGCTTCGTGGCCGAGGGGGCTCGAGGATGAGCGAGCCGGTCACCATGTTGGAGACGCCGATCCGGATCGACTACGAGTTCACCGCCGGCCTGGCCCAGTCCCGGTACCTGAAGGGGATCGCCGAAGGCCGCTTCCTCGGCCAGCGGTGCCCGAAATGCGGGAAGGTCTACGTCCCGCCGCGCGGGTCGTGCCCGACCGACGGGGTGCCGACCACGGACGAGGTCGTCCTCGGGAACACCGGGATCGTGACGACGTACTGCGTGGTGAACGTCCCCTTCCAGGGCCAGTCCATCGAGATCCCCTACATCTGCGCCCAAATCCTCCTCGACGGGGCCAACATCGCCTTCATGGGGCTCATCCAGGAGGTCCCGACCGACGAGATCCGGATGGGGATGCGGGTCGAGGCCGTCTGGGTGGACAAGAAGGACCTGGGCCCGACGATGGCGTCGGTGAAGTACTTCCGTCCCTCCGGTGAGCCCGACGCCGCCTACGAGACGTACGAGGAGTACCTCTGATGGCCCCGCCGTCGGGTCAGGGGCGTCCGGTGCGGCCGGTGGCCGTCGTCTCGTTCGCCCAGTCCGACAGCGTGCGGCGCGAAGAGCACCGCAACGACGTCGAGATGCTCCAGCCCGTGATCCAGGACGTCTTCGCCAAGGTGGGACTGACCAAGGACGACATGGGGTTCGTCTGCTCCGGGAGCTGCGACTACCTCGTCGGTGCGCCCTTCAGCTTCGTCCAGGCCCTCGATGCGGTGGGCGCGTGGCCCCCGATGCGGGAGAGCCACGTCGAGATGGACGGGGCCTTCGCCTTCTACGAGGCGTGGACGCAGCTGCGCGAGGGCGACATCGACACGGCCCTCGTCTTCTCCTTCGGCCGGTCGTCGATGAGCCAGCTCGGCCGGGTGCTGACGCTCCAGCTCGACCCCTATTACATGGCCCCATTGTGGCCCGACCCCGTCGCCCTGGCCGCCCTGCAGGCGCAGGCCCTGATCGACACCGGACGCTACGGCGAAGCCGACTTCGCCGCCGTGGCCGCCCGGAGCCGGCGCGACGCCCGCCAGAATCCGCACGCCCAGGTGAAGGGGGACCACTCGCCCGAGGAGCTCCTGGGCGACGACTACGTGGTCGCCCCCCTGCGGCGCCACGCGCTGCCACCCATCACCGACGGGGCGGCCGCCGTCATCCTCGCCGCCGGCGAACGCGCCCGCGCCCTGTGCGAACGGCCGGCGTGGATCACGGGGATGGACCACCGGATCGAGACGCACGCGCTGGGGGCCCGCGACCTGACGACGTCGCCCACCACCCGTCGGGCCGCCGGCGGGGCCGGGCTCCTGGACGGCGACGGTGATGGCGGCGGGGCGTCGGTGACGGTCGACGTGGCCGAGTTGCACGCCCCCTTCGCCCACCAGGAGCTGATCCTGCGCGACGCCCTCGGACTCGGTGACGGGGTGTCGGTCAATCCGTCGGGGGGCGCGCTGGCGGCCAACGGGGTCATGGTGGCCGGCCTGGTCCGTATCGGTGAGGCGGCCGGCCGGATCATGGACGGGACGGCCCGGACCGCTCTGGCCCACGCCACCTCGGGTCCGTGCCTGCAGCAGAACCTGGTCTGTGCCCTGGCGGCCGAGCCCGCCGGCGACGGGAGGCGATGAGATGGCGCAACGGACCGCCGTCGTCGGTGTCGGGCAGACCTACCACCGGGCCAAGCGCCAGGACGTCTCCATCGCCGGGCTCGTCCGCGAGGCGGCCGTCCGCGCCCTGGAGGACGCTCAGATGGACTGGTCGGACATCGACGCCGTCGTGATCGGGAAGGCGCCGGACATGTTCGAGGGCGTGGTGATGCCCGAGCTCTACCTGGCCCCGGCCCTCGGTGCCGTCGGGAAGCCGATGATCCGGGTGCACACCGCCGGTTCGGTGGGGGGATCCACCGCTCTGGTGGCCGCCCATCTGGTGGCCTCGGGCACCCACGAGCGGGTTCTCACGGTCGCCTTCGAGAAGCAGTCGGACTCCGACGCCATGTGGGCCCTGTCCATTCCCCAGCCCTTCTCGGCGCCGTTGCTGGCCGGGGCGGGGGGATACTTCGCACCGATCATCCGCGCCTACATGCGCCGGTCGGGGGCACCCGACCACATCGGGATCCTGGTGGCGGTGAAGGACCGGAAGCAGGCGCTCAAGAACCCCTACGCCCACCTCCACATCGAGGACATCTCCTTCGAGATGGTGAAGGACTCGATCATGCTGTGGGACCCGATCCGCTATCTCGAGACCTGCCCGTCCTCCGACGGCGCCGCCGCCATGGTGCTGGCCTCCGAACGGGTGGCCGACGGATCGTCGTCCGGCCACCCGCCGGCGTGGATCCACGGGATGGCCATGCGGTCGGAGCCCACCATGTTCGCCGGGCGCGACCAGGTGAACCCCCTGGCGGGGAAGGAGTGCGCGGCCGACGTCTACCGCCAGGCGGGGATCACCGAGCCGCGGNGGGAGATCGACGTGGCCGAGGTCTACGTCCCCTTCTCCTGGTACGAGCCGATGTGGCTGGAGAACCTGGGCTTCGCCCCGGAGGGAGAGGGATGGAAGCTCACCGACGCCGGGGCCACCGCCCTCGACGGGGGGGACATCCCCTGGAACTGCTCCGGCGGGGTGCTCTCGACCAATCCGATCGGTGCCTCGGGGATGCTCCGTTTCCTGGAGGCGGCCATGCAGGTCCGCGGCCAGGCCGGCGAGCACCAGGTCGAGACGGTCCGCCGGGCCCTGGGCCAGGCCTACGGGGGCGGGTCCCAGTTCTTCGCCATGTGGGTCCTGGGCGCCGACAAACCCTGATCGACGCACCGCTACACTGCGCCACGACACCCGGGGCAGCCGGCGGCGAAGAGTGGAGGTCCGACCCATGAAGGTTGTCGTGGACTACGACGCGTGCGCATCGAACGCGGTGTGCATGGGGATCGTGCCCGAGGTGTTCGAGGTCCGTGACGACGGGTTCCTCTACGTCCTGGACGAGAACCCGCCGGCCGAGCTGTGGGACAAGGTCCGGATGGCGACCAACAACTGCCCCACCGGCGCCCTCACGCTCGTCGAGGACGAGTAACGACGGTGGGGGAGCAGGCCGGGGGCGGCCGGCCCCGGGTCCGCTTCGCGCCGTCGCCCACGGGGTTCCTCCACGTCGGCAGCGCGCGGGCGGCACTGTTCAATTGGCTCTTCGCCCGTCAGAACGAGGGGACCTTCATCCTCCGGATCGAGGACACCGACGCCGAGCGGAACCGTGAGGAGTGGGTGGAGGGGATCCTCACGTCGCTGGCCTGGCTGGCCATGGAGCCCGACGAGGGCCCGTACCGCCAGTCGGAGCGCGTCGAGGAGACGACGAGGGCGGTCGACGCCCTGTGGGCCGCCGGCGCCGTCTACGCCTGCGACTGCACCCGCGAGGTCGTCGAGGCCCGGACCAAGGGCAACGCCACGCCGGGATACGACGGCTTCTGCCGGGACCGGGGACTGCCTCGGACGGCCGGCGCGCTGCGTTTCCGGACTCCGGACGAGGGCGAGGTGGTGGTCCACGACATGATCCGCGGCGACGTCGTCTTCCAGTGCGGCTCGCTCGAGGACTTCGTCGTCGTGAAGTCCTCCGGAGCCCCCCTCTTCGTCCTGGCCAACGTGGTGGACGACATCGCCATGGGGATCACCCACGTCATCCGGGGCGAGGATCTCCTGCCGTCGACGCCGAAGGCCGTGCTGCTGTGGGAGGCGCTCGAAGGACCGGGTGCGACGCTGCCGAAGTTCGCCCATCTCCCTCTGCTGGTGAACGCCAAGCGGCAGAAGCTGTCCAAGCGCCGGGACACCGTCGCCGTCGAGTCCTACCGCGAGGAAGGCTATCTGGCCGACGCCATGCGGAACTACCTGGCCCTCCTGGGATGGAGCCACCCCGACGGCCGCGAGGTCCTCTCCGCCGCCGAGCTCGTCGCCGACTTCCGCCTCGAGGACGTGAACCACTCGCCGGCGTTCTTCGACGTCGACAAGCTCCGGTGGCTGAACGGCGAGTACATCCGGGCCATGGCCGTCGACGACTTCGTCGCCGCCGCCAGACCGTGGACCTCTCCGCCGGTGGCGCCGTGGCCGGCCGATCGCTTCGACGAGGAGGTCTTCCGCCGGATGGCACCGCTCGTCCAGGAGCGGGTGACGGTGCTCTCCGAGGTGACGTCGATGATCGACTTCCTCTTCGTCGCCCGTCCGGCCATCGACGACGCCACCTGGGCCTTTCTCCAAGCCGACGAGGTCGCCCCCGCCATCCTCCGGGGCGCGCTCGACGCCTACCGGGAGTGCGCCTGGTCGGCCGGCACCCTGAAAGAGGTGACCCAGGCGGTGGGCGATGCGGTCGGTCGGAAGCTGGCCAAGGCGCAGGCGCCCGTCCGGATCGCCGTCACCGGCCGGAGGGTGGGGCCGCCGCTGTTCGAATCGATGGAGGTCCTCGGTCGCGACGCCGTGCTCGACCGCCTGAGCGCGGTCGCCGACCGCCTCCGGGCCGGCTGACCGCTCCCGGGATCGACGCGACAGGTCGGGAACGGTGGCGGCCGTGGTGGCGGTGGCGGCGGGACGGCTGGTGCGGATGCTGTGGAGACTCCTCCGTCTCGTCCTGGTGGCGCTCGCCCTCGTCGTCGGATACCTGGCCGTCACCGCCGTCCAGGTCTGGCTCACCTCGCGCCATTCCGAGGCGCGGGCCGAACAGGCGGCCGTGGTGATGGGCGCCGCCCAGTACGACGGGCTGCCGTCCCCCGACCTGGCGGGGCGCCTCCAGGAGGCCGACGACCTGTGGCGTCGCCGCCTCGCTCCCCTGATCGTCGTCACCGGGTACAAGGAACCCGGCGACCAGTTCACCGAGGCCGAGGCGTCGGAGCGCTGGCTCGTCTCCCGGGGGGTGCCGGCGGACGCCGTCGTCGAGGTCGGTGGGGACGATTCGTGGGCCAACCTGTCCGACGCCGCCGCCGCCCTCCACGCGCGCCGCCTCGATCGCGTCCTGATCGTCACCGACGGGTTCCACGAGGACCGGAGCCTGGCCATCGCCACCGATGTCGGGTTGCGGGCGTGGCCCGTCCCGACCACCTTCTCCCCGATCACGGGGTGGTCGACGGTGCCGTACTTCGCCAAGGAGACCCTTGGGGTGGCCCTGGGCCGGATCGTCGGGTACCAGCGCTTGCACCGGCTGGGCCTCTCCGTTGCGGGGGTCGGTGGGACCCGGGCGCTCGGTCTCGCTTTCCCCCGGGTACGGGGGCCCATCGGCTAGGTTGGGGAACCGCCCATTCGGGGGTGGTGTAATCGGCAACACGGCAGGTTCTGGCCCTGTTATTGGGGGTTCGAGTCCTCCCCCCCGAGCTCGGTCCCGCAGCACTCCGGCCCCAGGTCACCGGCCTGGGGCCGCTGCACGGGATGGCATCAAAGCGCTCCCCAGGGTCACAACCGACCGGGACGCACGCGATCGAGGCTGCCGAGGTCGTCGTCGTCCCGCGCCAAGGCGCCACCGACGGAACTCGTCAGGAGAAGCGGTCCCGGACCCGGTGTGCCGCTCTGAGTAGAGAGCGCCCGGCTGGGTACTGCCGGAGTCGTTGGAGGCCTGCGTCGGGAGTGAAATGTCGAAGCGGCGGGGCCGCGGATTGCCGAGATCCAGATAGGGCTTGCGCCATATCGGGTTCGCTCGCTCGGATCGGCGAGGGTACCGGGTCGCTGGGTGCGTCCGCGGGCTCGGGTGGAATGGGACTCATGGAGAGCCTCGAGCGGCTGTTGCCGAGAGGTTGGACCCATACCTTCTTGCCGTTGTAGGACGGCTCGACCCGCTCG
>JGI12269J14319_10000439_pt1 | contig 39652 bp, 28 predicted proteins | sample PeaSoiSIISIP2007_FD_14319 | JGI IMG/M metagenome (IMG submission 14319)
CCTCTAACATCCAGCCTCTAGAATTGGTGGGCCCGCCAGGATTTGAACCTGGGACCGACGGATTATGAGTCCGCTGCTCTAACCAGCTGAGCTACAGGCCCAACGCTGAGAAGCGATTGATTTTATAACTATTTCAAGGGGTTGCGTTAAGGATTCAATTCGGTCCCACGCCATGCAAGGTGCAAAAACTGTATTGTCTGATTTTTCGCGCGTGACTGTGGATCACTTTTCGTAATTCGCAAGCGTTCCTTCTGGCTCACGCATGGAGTTTATAGTGTTGCGGGCCGGGTCGAGCCCAGGGGATTGTTATTCCTGGGCCGAACTGTCGACTTGCTTACGCTGACCGACTAACGCGCCAGTTGCGGCGTCGGGTTTGACAGGAGTCAAAAGATATCCGGCCACCGCCTTCTTGGTCACGTCCGTGACAACCAGTTCATACGGCTCCTCGCCGTCTTTGTGAAGGAAACGCACTGGTTCATCCGCGCTCTGATCGCGCAACCATACCGTCCGGTGGGCCTGCGCCAGCGTTAACGCGCCATGGTAGCGCTGATGTGCAACGTTCGTTCCGCGGATTTGCAGCGAGATGCCGGGAGCCAGCTCGCGGTTCTGCCCTTTCGTGATTTCAAAGTCAATCCGGCGCCGGTCGAGCTTCTGGGATATGGCGCTGACGTCACGCGCGTTGGATTCTTCCTGTTGGCGCACGCCGGAAAGATCCCGGCCATTTTCCTCGCGGACGGCCGAAATATCCTGCTTGAGATTCGCCTCGACCCGCGCCATCTGCGCGCGCTGATCCGCCTGTTCGGATTCCACCTGGCGGAGCCGCGCGTCGAGGGGCGAAGTGCGCGCGTCCATTTCAGCCGTAATTTCCTGGTGCAACTGCTGTGTCAGCTTCTCGGCGTACAGGCGAGTTTGCCTGGCATCCGCCGTCACTCTGCCTTCCAGCTTGGTGACGCGTTGCCCCATGCCTTCCCAATCGCCGGCTAGATCGTGCAATTTGGTCTCGGCGGCGTCCGCGCGTTGGCCGAGGGTGGTCAGCGCGCCTTGGCTTCCGAAGAGCTGCATGATGTGGGCGTTCTGATTTTTGACGATTCGATTTCCGTAGTAGGCCAGCGCCCCGAAAGCAGCGGCAAGCACCACTACCAACACCCAAAGCGTTTTGGACTGACCTTGATGATCGGACTCCATGGCCACCGGCCGGTCCGCGGACCACTCACTCTCATTGTGGTGCAACATCGGGTTGATGACGCCCATAGAAATCCCCCCTTCGATCCATTCCGCTGGGCCTGGCAATAAGAACAAGGGCACGGACACTACCAGCGTTCCGCAGAAAAGAGCGAGGCGATAAGTGGTTGAAATTTAAGAAATTAGTATACACATGGCGGATCCGACAGTGCCCCATGTCTGGTACTGAACCCATGCAATTCTTGCATCCTTTCGGCATTTCCTTCCGCTTCGGCTTGACAACGTCGCCCGCGTGAAGTTGCTAGTTCTTCCAGCCGTCGGATTTTGAAGCCGGAAGACAAAAACTACGACGTTGACATTGCCCCATCGCGGCTGTAGATTCGCGCCGTCTTTACGGAGGTACTCCATGCGCATGTTAATGAAAGTCAGTTTGCCCATCGTAGAAGGAAACGCCGCGGTTGCCGACGGATCGCTGGGAGTGACGATCAGCTCCATCCTTAGCGATTTGAAGCCCGAAGCTGTTTATTTTGCCGAAGAGAATGGCGCGAGGACTGCGTTTGTATTCCTCAACATTGCAGACTCGTCGCAGATTCCGGCAATTGCGGAACCTTGGTTTCTGGCGTTCAACGCGAAAGTGGAATTGCACCCCGCGATGAATTTGGAAGATCTGAAGAACGCCGCGCCCGGCATGGAAAGTGCCGTCCGAAAGTATGCGCGCACAGCCCGCGCCGCCGGCGCATAATTGTCCGTGTTCCAGTCTCAATGAGAATTCGGCGGGTGTCCTGCACTGTAAACAGTGGCGCCTTCACACTCGCCCTTCATCTCCCGGTCGAAAAACATCTCCCTGCGCTTGTCTCACGAGGACGGTGCTGATTCGTCCGGCTGTGGCGCTGGCGCCATCATGCCTTGGGCGGCGATGAGGTCGCGCGCCGGGCCGCGCATGGCGGGCCACTTGCGCGCAAAGGCCAATCCGCCTAGGCAACTGGCGAGGCCGCCGATCGCAACGGTTATGGGAGCGCCGATGCGATCTGCCACAGCGCCGGCGAGAAGCGACCCGAGAGGCGACATGCCCAGAAACATCATCGAATATAGCGACATCACGCGCCCTCGAAGCTGGTCCGGCACCATCGCCTGAATGAGCGTGTTGGTTGCGGTGAACTGCATCATCATCGTGAATCCGGAGAGGGCTAGAATCATGAACGAGATCCAATACCAGTGCGATCCGCTAAACAGGACCAGCGAAGCTCCCAGCCCCGTCGCCGAATACGCCACGACCTTTCCCAGACCGCGCAATTCCGAGCGCATCGCCAGTGCCAGCGCGCCGAACATCGCTCCCACTCCCACCGCGCCCATCAATGTGCCGTAGGCCGAGGCCCCGCCGTGCAGGATCTTGACGGCGAAAATCGGCATGAGCACGGTGTAAGGCAGCGCCATGAAGCTCACGATGGCCACGAGCCCGAGCAGGGCGCGAATCGGTTTCGTGTGCCGCGCGAATCGGAATCCCTCACGCAGTTTTTCCAGCGGCGCGGCGCCATCGTGCACCGGTTTCGTTTTTTGAATGCGCATCAGGAACAGGCCCGCGATCACAGCCAGATAACTCACGCCGTTGAGTAGAAAGCACCAGCCCTCGCCGACCACCGCCACCAGGATGCCGGCAATCGCAGGCCCCGCGACGCGCGCGCCATTGAACATCGAGGAGTTGAGCGCTATCGCATTCAGCAAATCCTCGCGCCCCACCATCTCGATCAGAAACGATTGCCGCGCCGGCACGTCGAATGCGTTCACAATGCCCAGCAGCGTCGCCAGGGCGATGATTTCCCACACGGTAATTCGTCCCGTCATCGTCAGCGCCGCCAGAATGAACGCCAGCAGCATCGAAGAGGTTTGCGTCGCGATCACTACGCGCTGCCGCGGCCACCGGTCGGCCGCGAGTCCCGCCAGCGGCGAGAGCAGAAAGATTGGAAACTGGCCTACAAATCCCAAAAGACCGAGCAGCTCTCCCGACCCGGTCTTTCGATAGATGAGCCATGCCTGCGCGACCGTCTGCATCCAGGTCCCGACCAGCGAAATAATCTGTCCGCTGAAAAACAGTTGGAAATTGCGATGCTTCAGCGCGCGGAACGTCCCGGCGGCCCGGCCTTGTCCGGCAGCGCCAGGCGCGGGAGTCGACGCAGACGCAACATCAACCGTAGTGGGAGGAGAATCCGCCATATCTCAAGAAGCCACACACCATTGTAGCGTACGTATAGTCCAAGTTGCGCCCACATCCAATGAGACATTGTCATGAACCCAAAATGTCGCCCCGAATTGCGGTTTACGATTGCCTCTCAATTCGGGTTGTCTCACAAACTGATCAAGTTTTAATCGTGACGAATACGCGTTGCGAACCCTTATCTGCCGACCGTAGCTTTATCAGACCAAGCGTTCCGGGAATCCTGAATCAAAAGCCCGGCGTTCGATTTCACGGCAAACCGTGCAAGTGAAAAGTCCCGAGAATGCATGCAAACCCCTTATTGAGAAGAAGGGATACAGCACTATTTATATTGACAGTCGAGTTAGACGTTTAGTATTGAAGATCTCGCGTTGATACCTTCTTAGCCGGACGAGTTCCAGCATGTCCCGCGTCGGAGCGGGCTTGAATGATGAAAAGGAGTAACAAAACCATGGCTCATTCGGAGTTCAAGAGCAGGTGTGTACGTTTCGCCGCAATCCTTGCGCTACTTCTCGGTTTCTCTCTACCTGCGCGAGTTTCCGCACAGGTGGTTGGAGCAACCATCACCGGCACGGTTACTGACTCGAGCGGCTCCAAGATGCCCGGCGTCGATATTTCAATCACAAATGTGGGAACTGGAATTGTCACGACTACTGCCACGAAGGGAGAAGGTACGTTCGGCGTGCCCAACCTTCAGCCGGGAAACTATGAGATTTCGGCCTCTGCGAAAGGTTTCTCAACGCTGATACGCAAGGGGATCATATTGACCGTGGGCCAGGAACTGATTCTGAATCTGTCCCTTCAGGTCGGCACCGTGAACGAAACGGTTACCGTTACTGCCGAGGCCCCCACGGTGAACCTCGCTAATGCAACTATCAGCGGAGTCATTGAGCAGAGGGCGGTGAACGAACTACCCCTCAACGGCCGCTCGTGGACCGATCTTGCGATTTTGCAACCTGGTGTACACCAATCTCAAGACCAACCCCCGATCACCGCGGGTGACAGGGTGAAGCGCGGCCTCGGTTTAGAGCTGACGATTTCAGGCGCTCGCCCGCAGCAGAACAATTATCTTCTGGACGGCGTCAATATTAATGATTATGCAAACGCGGGCCCCGGAAGCGTACTCGGGGGGAATCTCGGCACTGACGCGGTGGCCGAGTTTTCCGTCCTGACCACCAACTATTCCACCGAATACGGACGCACCTCCGGCGGAGTCATCACCGCAACCACCAAGTCCGGAACAAACCAGTTCCATGGAAGTGCATACGAGTTTCTGCGCAACGCTGCTTTGGACGCAGATAGCTTCATCGACAACGCAAATGCGAACCCGAAGCCTCCTTTCCGGCAGAACCAGTTCGGGGCTTCCGCGGGCGGGCCAATTCAAAAGGACAAGACGTTTATTTTTGGCGATTACGAGGGCGTAAGACGTGCTCAGGGAACCACGCTGATTTCCAACGTCCTCTCGACGGATGCGCGGAACGGACTCCTGACGGGCGAATTCGCAAATGACGTGTTCCCATCGAACTGCATCGCTACCCTTGTCCCGCACCAATGTAAATTGACAGCGATCGACCCCAGTGTCGCAGCGTTTATCAATTCGAACCTGATTCCGGTGGCCACAAGTGGCGACGTTCCGGGAGTCAATTCGGCACAGTTCGTGTTCACGCAGTTAATGCGGACGGACGAAAATTTTTTCATTATCCGGGCGGACCATACGTTTTCCTCAAAAGACCGGATATTTAGCACCTACTTGTTTGACAAAGCCTCGCAGACTGAACCCGACCAATACCAGTCGTTGTTGATTCAAAACCCGATGTTCCGCCAGATGGTCGCGATAGAAGAAAATCACGTCTTTTCTCCCTCATTACTGAACTCCTTTCGCGTAGGCTTCAATCGTGACAACGTGGAATCCCCTTCGGGAGCGACGCCAATCAATCCTGCTTCTGCCGATACGTCGCTTGGCTTCATACCCGGAAGCTCGGTCGGTACTATCACCATCAACTCGGATGGCCTTGCTGGCTACCCGGGAGGATTGGACTTTGAAGCTCCTTTCAAATTCCATTGGAATTCGTACCAGGTATACGACAATTTGTTTTATACAAAGGGAAGGAACTCGATGAAGTTTGGCGCCAACGTCGAGCGGCTTCAAGGGAACACGTTCGGCGCGGACTTCCCCGGTGGCCAGATCATCTACAACACTCTATATGATTTCCTGACCAATGATAGTGGTGCAATCAATGCAGACGTTCCGGGCAAAGTGACGGGTAGAGGAGTGCGCCAGACAATTTTTGGCGCTTACTTCCAGGATGATATCCACCTGCGCCCGAATCTCACGGTCAACTTGGGCTTGCGCTATGAAATGGCAACCGTCATCACTGAAGAGGCTGGCAAGCTTTCCAACCTTCGCACTGTGCCGCTGACCAGTGCAGCGCCGCAACCCTTCCTGGGCAGCCCCTATATGTTGAATCCAACCAAGAGGAATTTTGAGCCGCGCGTCGGTTTTGCCTGGGACCCCTTGAAGGACGGTAAAACCTCGGTAGCGGGGGGCTTCGGAATATTCGATGTATTGCCCTTCCCAGTTGAAATGGGGAGCGGCGTGGACGGGTCAGCTCCTTTCGATGTTTCAGCGAGTCAGAGCGGTTTACCGAATCCTTACGTAAGCAATGCTAACTGTGCTAGCCCACCATGCGGCGCCTACGGCCAGGCTCTTGCCAACCAAAGTGCCCGCTACTACATCATGCAGTTCAATCCCCGGCGCAACTACGTGATGCAGTGGAACTTCAATCTTCAGCGCCAAATTACTCCAAACACCACAATTATGGTTGGATACGTTGGCGCGCGGGGTATCCACATGAGATTTCAGGCGGATGACAACAACATGGTCTATCCCAACCCGGGCGTCCCAGGACAATTCACATATCCGCTTACCTGGCCGTGTGTGCTGCCGTTCCAGACCATCACTGCTCCCCAGGGCTACACCATCCAATCTTGCCCAACAGAAACCGCACCAGATGGAACGGCAGGAGTCCCGGCCCTGCCTGCCTACTGGTTTCCACACGAGGTTCCCGCGAAGCTGCCGCCGATCATCAATCAGCAGACGGGCCGTACTCAGATGGCCATTTGGGATGGACAATACTGGTATAACGGGCTCCAGGTCCAAATCAACAAAGCCATGAGTCGCACATTCGAGGTTGGAGGCTCTTACACTTATTCCAAGAATATGGACACCGGTGGCGGTTCGGTCGCATCGGATCCGTTCCGGAATTCCATCTCCACACTGCTCTGGTTTTGCGCGTCGTGCAGACGCGGCCTAGCTGACCAGGACCAGCGTCACAATATAACGGCGCACTTCGAGTGGGACATTCCCACACCGTCCGATTTTGCAACCCCTCTAAAAGCAGTTGTGGGCAACTGGGAAGCCGGGGGCATCTTGACGATCGCGTCCGGCACTCCATTCACTTTGCTAGTTGCCGGCGATCCGCTGGGAATGGGTACAACAGACCCGTATCAATACCCCGATAAAGTCAGCGGTCCCGCTTGCACCAATCCCGTGAACCCTCAGAACGCCAGTAATTACGTGAAACTGGACTGCTTCCGGGCCCCGAGCATCAGCACTCAACTTGGAGATGCGGGGCGCAACTCGGCAATCGGTCCGGGACTAATCGATATGGATTTTTCCTTGTTTAAGAACATCCCCATCCATGAGGCACTCAAAGCGCAGTTTCGAGCAGAGTTCTTCAATATTATGAATCGGCCAAATTTCACTTCGCCGAACGACAATCGCGTCATTCTGAACCCTGATGGAACTCAGGCAAGCGCTGCCGCGGGCGCGATTACACTTATGAATACGTCGTCGCGGCAGATCCAGTTCGCGCTGAAGTTCACTTGGTAAGAATCAACCGATATTACATTGTGGTTCGGCTCAGGGAATTGCTCGACGTTTTCTGGTGCTCCCCAAAGCGCCAGCGGCTTGTGTTTCCCTGACGCCGGCACTTCAAAACGCATGACATTCGGATGCTGTTCGCATCGTGGTAGTGTGTCACTGAAATTCCGCACGCCCGTTCCATGCGCAGACGGATTGGTGTATATTGCTATTCAGCCGGGCATTCAAAAGGAACATTCAGGAGTTATTCGTATCGCTTCTTCGTGCTTCATCAGCAAAGTTTGAAGGTGCCCGGAGCGCTCTGCCGTTGGCGCGTTGGCAAATTTCCATGAGTGAGGGATCCATGCGAACTCGAATTCTCGTTCTGATCGCGACAGGTTGTCTGATTCTTGGCGCCTTTTCTTCTGTGCCCCGGATTGTATCCGCCGCGGCCGATGCGCCCAGCGCGCCGGCGCTCGTCGGGCAAGTGAGCTCGCAAGAGGAAGGCCCGATGGAAGGCGTCGTGGTCAGCGCCAAGAAGGACGGATCGACGATCACGGTGAGCGTGATCAGCGATAACAAAGGGCATTTCAGTTTTCCGGCGAACCGCCTCGAGCCCGGCCATTACACGCTCAAAATTCGCGCGGTCGGCTACAACCTCGAAGCCCCTGCAACGGCCGATCTTGCCGCGCAAAAAGCTACGACCGCCGACCTCAAGCTCGTGAAAGCAAAAAACATGATCCCGCAGATGACTAATGCGGAATGGATCATGAGCATGCCCGGCACTGACGAACAGAAAGATTTTCTATTGAACTGCGTCAGTTGCCACACTCTACAGCGCATCGTCACGTCGACGCATGATGCCGACGAATTCACGCAGGTCATCACTCGAATGATGGGCTACGCGCAGGTGAGCCAGCCGATCAAGCCGCAGCGGCGCGTCGAAGCAAATCGAGGCGGAGATCCCGAGCAGTATCGCAAGAACGCTGAATTTCTCTCGTCGGTCAACCTGAGTTCGGTGGCACAGTGGGAATATCACCTCAAGACCCTCCCGCGCCCCACGGGCAAAGCCACGCACGTGATCATCACCGAATACGATCTCCCGCGCCCCACGATCGAGCCGCATGACGTGATCGTCGACGAACACGGCATGGTCTGGTACACCGACTTCGGCGAAATGTTCCTCGGTGAACTCGATCCCAAGACCGGCGCGCTAAAGGAATTTCCAGTACCAAAGCTCAAGCAGGGGTATCCGGAGGGGCTGCTCGACATTGAAGAGGACAAGTCCGGCGATATGTGGGCGGGCATGATGTATCAAGGCGCGCTTGCCCATTTCGACCGCAAGACTGAGCAGATCAAAACGTACAGCCTGCCGGCGCAATGGAACGATGACGCTGCCCAGCCCAACATGCTCGGCATGCGCTATGACGTGGACGGAAAAATCTGGACGGACAGCGCCGGGCACTATGACATTTTCCGGCTCGACATCAAGACGGGCAATTATGAACGCTTCGAGCCCATGAAGCAGTTGCCCGACAGCCGCCGCGGCACGATCTACGGGATCGATTCCGACTCGCACAACAACTTGTACTTCACTGACTTCGCGACCGACTACATCGGCCGCATCGACTCCAAAACTGGAAAAGTCGACTGGTTCCAGACGCCGACCGCGAATTCCCGTCCGCGCCGCATCCGCACGGATGCCCAGGACCGCGCCTTCTTCGGTGAATATCAGGCCAACCGGATCGGAATGCTCGATCCCGAGACGAAGAAGATTACGGAATGGCCTCTGTCGATCCCGTGGTCCGGCCCGTATTACGTCACGTGGGACAAGAGTGGGAACGTATATACCGGCGGCATGACCACGGACCGACTTGCGAAGATCGATCCCAAGACCGGTCAGGACACCGAATATCTCATGCCGCGCGACACCAACATGCGCCGCGTCTTCGCCGACGATTCCACAACGCCCGCCACGATCTGGACGGGCAGCAACCACGGCGCCGCGATCGTCAAGATCGAGCCGCTCGACTAAGAGCCTTTAGTCGCAATTGATGTGAAGTAGTTCGGGTGCCGCACCCTTGAGATTTTCAAGGGTGCGTTTTTTTTCGGACTTGTCTTCCGCCCTTTTCGCGTTTCAGTTTCCCCGGTATCCCGGCCCTCGCAGGGCCATGCCGGGCCGCTCGCCGGTATGATTTCCCCGGTCAATCACAACGCGGCCGTTTACCACAACGTAGTTGATCCCCGCAGGATATTGTTTCGGATTTGCGAACGTAGCCGTATCGCTGATTCGATTGGGATCGAACACGACGACGTCGGCCCAGTATCCTTCCCGAAGCAAGCCGCGGTCCTTCAAGCCGAGCCGTTGTGCAGGGAGCGAAGTCATCCGGCGCACCGCATCCTCCAGCGTCAACACCTTCTCGTCGCGTACGTAGTGGCCCAGGATTCTCGGAAACGTTCCGAAATTTCGTGGATGGGGATGGCCCGCGGAGAGCAATCCCTCGGTGCTTAGCGACGAGCCATCCGAAGCAATGTCCACCCAAGGTTCACGCAGCGCTGTCTGCACATCCTTTTCATTCATCATGAAGGGCATGCACGTCACCTGGCCGTGCTCTTCGAGTAGCAAATCGAAAAAGGCGTCGGCCGGGTCCTTCTCCCGGATGCGCCCGATTGCTTCGAGGTTCTTGCCGGGGAGCGATGCGTTCTTCTCAGTGTGCGTCGCGCCGATGACAATCCCTTGCCATCCGCCGGATTGCCGGACGTAGTTCGAGTACCAGTCGGGCAGGCCGTTTTCGATGTCGTGCTTGATGCGAACGCGAAGTTGCGGATCCCGCAAGCGCTCCATGGTCTTGTCGAGGCCGCCTTCCAGAGCCCACGGAGGCAAGAGCGGGAGCGTGGGATGGTTCGCCGCGATGTAAGGGTATTGATTGGCATTAATGTCCACGCCGCGGGCGCGAGCGGAATTGATAAGCGCGACGAGTTCCGCCATCCGTCCCCAGTTGTTGGAACCCGCTACCTTGATATGGAAAATTTCCACGGGAATATTTGCCTTCTCCCCAATTTCGATCGCTTCGCGGATCGAGTCCAGCACGGTGTCGCCTTCGCCGCGCAAGTGCGTCCCGTAAATACCGCCGTAGCTCGAGACGACCTTCGCCTCCTCAATCAGCTCATCCGTTTTTGCGTATCCGCAAGTCGCTTCGAGAGCGTCTGCCAGGCCCACGGCGCCTTGTTCCATCGTCGAGGCGACCAACCGGCGCATCTTTTCCATCTCGTCCGCCGTCGGAGGACGGTTCTCGAAGCCAACTACGTCGTAACGTACCTGGCAGGCCGATACGTACGAGGCGAGATTGACGGAGCTTCCGGTTTTCGTGAGTCGCTGGAAATATCCGTCGAGATTGTTCCATGTCAGGTCGATATGAAGCGGTTTGAGCAGCTCCAGGTTGGGCCCGACGCCCGGTCCCTCGATCGGGCCCGGCGACGTAGATTCGCCGGCCACTTCCGTCGTGACGCCTTGCCGAATTTTGCTCTGCGCGTTTCCGTCGTAGAGCAGCGTGTACTCGGAGTGGGTATGCATGTCGATGAAACCGGGTGTGACCACTTGGCCGGTGGCGTCGATGACGTGCGCGGCCTGCGCGCCGTCGAGACGCCCGATTCGCGCTATATGTCCAGCGCGAATTCCCACATCGGCTTTGATCCACGGATTTCCCGCCCCGTCGATGACATGCCCGCTTCGAATGATGACGTCGTAGGTCTGCGCCGACACGTTTGGACAAGCGGAGATAAGAATTGTGAAGAGTAGCCACCGAAGTTTTGGCATGGCGAACCTCCAAATGCCCCGGAAAGATTTCCTTCTCGCAGCTGCGTGAATGCGTGTCTTAAAGTTCAGGGCACATTCTTCTCGAGCCAGTCCATGAAGAACTTGGAAATTTCGGCGCTATTTTTTTCGGACATGAACTGGTGCCCGTTCCCGCGTATCCCCACATCTTCGAGGTTCACGTACTTGGTCTTTACGCCAGCTTGATTGAGCCACTTGGCAATGCAGTGAGCGTAGGGACGGTGGTAGCTCGCTTCGCCAGACACATTGAGAACGGGAATGCCCTCCAGGTTAACGAGCTTATGCGCTGGTTCCTTCTGGACCCAGCAAGGGATGAGGTCCGGCCCGTCCGCCTTGTCCTGCCGAACAGGATGCAATTCAGCGGCGTCCTTGACCGGAGGATCGTAAGTCATCGGCATATTCGTCAGACCCCACAGACGCCCCGGGCCTGTCGCGCCTCTTTCCGCGTTCTCGATAGGCGGCGCAATTGGTTCCGCCGCGATGATCCCCTTGACGAGTTTCGGCCGCGCGTCCGCCACCAGCCAGCCGGCTGGCGCCACGCCCGAGTGCAGCAGCAGGATGACTGGCTCGTGGATCAAATCTACCAATTCCACGATGTCCTTCGCGGAAAGCTCTTCCATATCTTTGCCCGTCGGACTTTGCGTATCGGTCTTGGCAAAATAATCGAACACCGGATCACCCATCTTGCCCTTGTTCGGCCCGTCGCCCGGCCACTGCGTGTGCTTGGTAGCCTGCGGCCAACTGCTCTGCGGAGTCGAGGGCGGGCGCGCACCCGACCAGACCTCCTCCATCAAAGGGCCGGAGCGCGGCGGAAGCAAGTCGCCGTCGAAGCCCGGCACATAGGCCGAACGCCCTCGCGCCGGAAGATCCATCATGTAAATGGTGTATCCCCGGTTGACGAAGTCGTAGGCCCAGCCCGGCCGCCCATCCGGCGTTTGCAGCAAGGCCACGTTCGTTTCTCCGCCACCTGCCTGAATGAACAGGATTGGATACTTGTACCGAATCTTTTTCGGCACCCACGTTTCCACGTACATGGCCCCGCGCATGACTTCTTCGCCGGGCTTGCCCACCCATTTCCCGCCCACATAAAAATGCCCTTGCCGCGCAATATTTTCGGTAGAAAATGTCGGGACCTTGGTCAGAGGGGGAACCACCGGCGTATCTTTCGCCGCTTGCTGTGCACCGCCATTGGCGGCCCAAATGAATCCCAGCACAATAAATACCGCAGTGAGTTTCCAAATCGTTCTCATCACACGCTCCCAGGAACAGTTTTCTCAAAATTTCAAATTTGAAATTTCAGATTTGATTTGCGTTCGGAGCTATTAGAACGCGCCTCGATAAATTGTCAAGCATTCAAAGGGAGCCGAGGACAAGATGGAGACCGGCAGCTTGGGCAAACGCCCGGAAATCGCGGTCACGTGTCAGGAGGGGAACACCCTCGTCGATACAGGATTGAGCAACCAGCGCATCGCCCAAACGAGCCCTCCGCCCCCGTGACAGCACTTTTGCGCGGAGCAGACCCGCTCGCTGCCAATAACCGACTGTGGTTTGGATCAAGGGCAGATCAGCCAAGCTTGCGGCGACTTGGGAAGGCAGCTTCGGATCACTCAAGAGTTCGCTAAGGACGACAGGTGCCATCACTGCCTGTTTGTCACTGAGCGCCTGACGAAGAAGTTCTGCGTCGTTTTCGGTGGCGCCCTCAAGATACGCGACCCACGTGCTGGTGTCGGCCGCAATCATCGATCATCCTTAAGCTCCTCCACAGAACGCGAGAAGCGAACCTTGCCTCGGAATTGAAGCAGTCGAGCATACGCTTCCGAGGCAGCCATCAATTGCAGGCCGGCACGGACGGTCTGTGTGATACCGGCGCCACTGGCCCGCTGCGCCTTGTCCAGAAGCTCAGCCGGAACCTCAACGGTGATCTTGCGCGCTCTTTCCATGATCCGAAATTATACCATATAAAGGACCAGCATCGAGTATGGTGTTTTTCCTCAGAATACGCCGCGGACGCGTGTTGCGGTTTACACAAGTCGACGCAAGCCGGGAGATGTGCGGTTTTCTAAAGAAGGTTCAAACTATTCCGTAAACACAATCCCAACCGCGGTGCGCTCTTTATCCTCTTGCGCTTCGATGCGCACGACGTAGCCGCGCAGGCGCAGCGGGCTGTTGGAGGAGCCGTCGATGCCGGGATTGTCGAGCTGCACTTGCAGTTCGGATTGCAGCTTCGGGCTGTGGTCCAGGTAGATGAGCGCGCCGTGCAAGGTTAAATCGCTGATCACGGTTTCTTCTTCAAAGGCGTGGCCCGCTTCGGTTTGTCCGCTGACGCGCGCGCGGAAATGCGCGTCGCGCCGAAGACCTTCGCGCGAGGCTGGGATGACCACGTCGAGATCGCCATCGCCGAGCGTCATCACCATGCCCTCGGCCGCGGCCCACACATTCGCGAATTTTCCCCGCGCCTCGCGCAGAATGCTGTCCACGGCTTTATCGGTGGAATCGGGATCGTGGTGAAACAGCACCAGGTTTTTGACTCCCACTTCCTCCGCGATTTTCACGCCTTCGAGCCATGACGAATGGCCCCATCCCTTGCGCGTCGTCGCCAGCAGTTCGGGAGTAAACTGCGCGTCGTTGATAAAGATATCCGCGCCCGCGGCAAGTTCCAGCAAACTTTTGTCCAGCTTCGCATTGCCCGGCTCGTTGTCCGTCGCGTACACAACGGTGCCGGCGGAAGTCTCAAATCGAAAGCCGAGGCACCCTTGCGGATGATGCAGCCAGCGCGCCGTTACTTGCGCGCCCGCCACGCTAATTTGGTCCCCGCCGCTCACTTCGGTAAATTCCCGCTTCGCGCACATCGCGTTCAGGTCCACCGGGAAATACGGATACGCCATCTGCGCTTCAAACACGCGCTTCAGGCTGCCCGCGCCCAGATACTCCGACCGGAAACTGTAAAAATGGAAGCGGTTTTGTTCCGCGTACAAGGGAGAGAAAAACGGGATGCCCTGGATGTGATCCCAGTGATAGTGCGTCACAAAAATGTGCGGCTCGTGCTTCTGAGTTTCCTGCGCCGCTTCCAAATGACGGCCGAGCATGCGCAACCCGGTTCCGCAATCCAGAATGATGCGTGCCCCCGCGGGAGTGGTCAGCTCGACGCAAGCCGTGTTGCCGCCGTAGCGCCACGTGGCCTTGTCCACCGTGGGAGTCGATCCGCGCACACCCCAGAAACGCAGCGTGGCGACACGGTCTTGGGCAACCTTGCGCGATGGCTTGGCCGCTGGTTCGGCTGCGATGGATTGGGTAGATGGCACGGAGGCTCGAATCGATGATCTTTTTCATACTAGGGAGGGCTTGGGGGTAAGTCAATTACCTTCCGGCGCAGATGTGCGTGAAAACTATATGTGTGACTAAATGGCGCCTCCCAACGTTCAACTGTCCCTCGGGGCGCGACTCCCGGTACAATGGGGCCGATGCATGTCCACGCGCATGGCCACGATCATTCCGCCGGCCATTCGCACCCTTCCCAGCAAATGACCAGCGGGGTGCTTGCCGGCGCGGTAGCCGCGACCCTTTTGCTGGTGGTTGCTGAACTCCTGGGCGGATACCTGGGCCATTCCATTTCCCTGGTCAGCGACGCGCTCCACAATCTTTCCGACATTCCCACGCTGCTGATTTCCTGGATCGCCTTGCACTGGGCCGCGCGCCCCGCGGACCACGAACGCACCTATGGCTATCAGCGCGCCGGTGTTCTGGCCGCGTTCACCAACGCAATTCTGTTAGTCCTTGTTTCGCTCGGACTTTTCTATGAAGCGTTCGAACGCTTTCTTCATCCTGTCGCCGTCCACGAAAGCTGGATGATCGGCGTATCGATTTTGGCCCTGGCCATCAACGGCGGGATTACGCTCGCGCTGGTGCGCAGCCGGCGCGATTTGAATCTCCGCAGCCTGCTGATTCACAACTTTGGCGACGCGATTTCGAATATCGGAATTCTGGTGGGAGCCATCGCCATTCGAACGACGGGAGCGCAATGGCTCGATCCGTTGATCGGCGTGGCCATCGCCGCGATGGTGCTCTGGTCTACCAAGAGCCTCCTGCAAGAGGCCGGCAACATCCTGCTTGAGGGTTTGCCAAAGGGGATCCAACTCGAGACCGTGGCGCGTTCCATCCTGACCATCAAGGGCGTGCAGGAAGTCCACGACATTCACGTCTGGACGATTGGGACGGACATGGTGGCGCTCTCCTGCCACGTGCGCATCCCGGACATGCACATGGACGAAAGCGAAAAAATTCTGCAGGCGGTTTGCGCCAAACTCGAAAAGGATTTCCACATCACGCACATCACCGTGCAATTCGAGCGCGCCGGCCTGCCGCAAGAAACCAGCTACATCATGCCGCACCCGTTACAAACCTCGAAATAGTCCTGGGTTTGGTAGCACAGGCTTCAGCCTGTGGGTTTTTATCCTTTCAGGGACAAACCCCCACAGGCTGAAGCCTGTGCTACCAAAAAACTCCGCACTTCCACATGAGTAAATTAATCATGAAATTCAATTCAGGCAGGTTAGTTGCGAATCTGTACCGTAGTTCCGCGAGCTTCATTCATCTGCTGGGTGGCATCGGCATCGAGGTCAGACAACGCCAGCGTGTGGCGAATCCCTTCCGGCGTGACGTACTGCAATTGCGTACCGACGACCGAGAATACAGACGCGAACAGAATGCGCCCATCTCGCCGGACAAGTATGAAATCGCCCACATCGCGGATTGGCACGTCTGCTTCAGGCGCCGATACCGAGGCCGGAAGATTCCCCGCGTCACTCCCCGACTCCGCGCTCTGCTGCGCCGGAACCGGCTGCTGAATCACGATAATTTGCGGCTGAGGCTGCGGTTGCGAAACCACTTGCTGCTCCGGTTGATCATAGCCCAGATCATCATAGTAGTAAGGATATCCGCCAAATAGAATTGGCACGAAAGAACCCTGCCCGCGACGGCCATTGTGGCCGAAGTGCGAAAAATGATTGTTGCCGTGCCCTCCGCTGATCGCTGCCAGGTGCGGGAAATCAAATCCCAAACCAGGTACGCCGGAGGTGTTGTCGAAATCGAACGAATTTGGGAAGGGAACAAATCCCGAAGTGATCCGTCCACTCGGTGAAATTTGAATCATGCTGGCGTGCCGTACGGATGGAACCGCAGTCCCGGCATTGCCCGTCGAATTTGCTGTTGCCCTTGCGCCAGGCCCCGCGTGCACGGTCGGCTGCCTAATTGAGGCTGATCCGTCGCGCATCTGGGCCCCTGCTACGGAGCTGACTAAAAGCCCTGCCACTGCCGCTGCGAGTATGTGGAATTTTAAGGTCATGCCCCGCTTCCTTACTAATTCAGATGCCCTTGCGGTTGCCGCGGTTGCAGGTATCTATGCGCGAGTCGTGGATTGCTCGACTAACCCCGTCGCACTGTTGACCCCACGTGCTTTAGCTTTATCGGTAGGAGTGATTTAGATTGGCCACGAATTTGCCCTTTCCGTCCCGGAAAACGAGGGACGGTTCACCGACAACGTTCTCCGTGAACGGAAAGGCAGCTACAAAAACGCTCTCCCTTGTTGCTGGCGGGTTTTGTAGCGGCCGCCCGCCTTAGGGGCGGGCAGCCGTTTGTTTCTTCCCACCTCACCCAGGTTGTGCTATAACCTTCGGGCCGTGGAACGAACTATGCATGTAGATGCGGATCGTGGCGCGGTAGGGGCGGATTCCGGCGAGCAGCAGCGTACCGAAGAGCACCCCATCAGTTTCTGCCCGGTTTGTTCCGAGCGGCTCGAGCCGAAGCGTTGCAAGCTGATTTGCAGGAAGTGCGGGTATTATCTGTCTTGCTCGGACTATTATTGAGGCCCTCTTTTGCCGGCGCTGGAATTTCAAGTTCACAATTAAGCTCAAGTCAGGAGGATAGATCGTGGCACTGAAAATGACGGACCGCGTGGTGGATGGAGTAGCAGTGGTGGCGATGGAGGGGCGCATCGTGCTCGGTGAAGAGAGCACCTCGCTGCGCGAAAAAGTGAAGTCGTTGCTGGCCTCCGGCCAAAAAAAGATCGTTCTCAACATGAACAACGTCACCTATATCGATAGCTCGGGACTGGGCGCTCTGGTCGCCGCGCACAGCAGCGCGCGATCGCAAAGCGCGCTTCTGAAGCTGTGCCATCTCGGCTCGAAATTTCAGGAAATCCTGCAGGTGACAAAGCTGGTCACCGTGTTTGAAGTCTATCCCACGGAATCGGCGGCCATCGCCAGCTTTTCCAAGTAAATCCGCCATTAGAATCTCCATGTCTCCGCTGGTTCTGAACCAGCGGAGACATTTTTCTTGGAGCGACTTCCGGATCAAGTCCCTCTTCCGCTGGTGGGTTCTTATTGTGATCGCGCGAAAGAACACGCCTCGGCATGGAAAACGCCCGGGTGCAATCGTGTTTGGATAAGCCACCTAGAACGAATATTTCAGCCAGAATCTTATTTGTCGTCCACCGGTGATCGTGATGGCCGTATTGTCGTAAGTTCTGCCCAATATTGTGTAATCAGGTGTAAAAAGATTCGGATGGTTGAAGGCATTAAACAGTTCCGCCCGGAAAGAAAGCGTCTGATTTTCGAGCTTCCCCAGGTGGATCGGGAAATCGCGCTGAATGGATGTATCGAAGTAAATTTGTCCCGGTCCAAACACCGAATTGCGGCCGACATCTCCAGGTCCTCCATTCGGCCACACGAAATGGAATGTGCTGATTGGCTCCGCTGGGCACGTATTCGAAGTGAAAAACAAGCAATGGAAATCAAAGGTTCCGGAGAAGCCAGGCACGCCGAGAGTAGCCAAAGCGCCGCCGTCGATCCCGACGGAAGTGATAGGCGCTGACGGATTCGACAGGTTGGGGCGCGAATTCGGATGGCCGTTCCCGATATTGTCGAATCCAAGCGACACAGTGTTGGGCGTTCCACTCTCAATCGTGGCCATACCAGACCACTCCCAAGCGTCGGTCAAGGCTCGTAGAACCGCATTCTGATGAGAGTGGGGAACCTGCCAAACATACGCCGCGGTAAAGCGATGGCGCCTGTCGAATGCGGAAGGTCCCCAATCCGAGCGCTGGTTGGTCAGGATTTGAGAGAAGGTACTAAAACCGGTCGTAAAGTTTACGTCCGAAGCGTCGTCCATGAACTTCGAATAAGTATATGCCGCGCGCAAAACTAAAGAGTGAATTCTTCGTTCCACCTCGGCCTGCCCCGAGTTATACCATGAGTCTCCGGCGTTCGTGCGAACTTCGATTTCTCCGAAATTGGGGTTCATGTAAGAGTAATTCACTTGAGGATTGAAATCCTGATTTGCGAAAAGATGTTCTCCTCTAGTTCCCACATACGCCAGCGTCAGGACGAGCCCCAACGGCAATTCCCGCTGCACATTCACGTTCCACTGCTGAGTCAGCGGATTGTGCAGGTCGCTAGCCATCGTTTTGATTAAAAGCGAGGAGTTGAATAGGGTAATGCCCGGGAACGTTGACGCATTCTGCGCGCCGCGCCCGCTTTGGGAGGGGAGGGCGCCGCCAAAAGTGTTTGGCTGCGATTCTGCAGTTTGGTCGGTGATGTTCGTAAACAGTCCGTCATAAAAAATTCCGTAACCGGCACGAAGCACGGTCTTGCCGTCCCCGAAGAGGAACCGGCCCCAACGTGGTGCATACGCCAAGCCGAGTCGGGGAGCGAAATTCCTCTTGTCCGGAACCTGTTTGAACGAAAACAAGCTATTGAACGCGGCCTGATTGGTGGAAAACGACGGGTCCGTTGCGTTCGGGAGACCAAAGCCCGCATTCAGATTGAATGCCGGGTAGGCGAGGCCATTCGCCAGAGCGCCCCAATATTCATAGCGCAGACCCATGTTCAGCGTAAGGTTGCTCTTGATCCTCCATGTGTCTTCAATGTAGGGAGCGAACATTGTGGCTGCGGTGTTGAGGTTCGGATTGCCAAAGCCCTTGGAAAGTCCACCCGGATCTGCGCCGGTAAAGTCGTCAATAAAATTTCCAAGTGAAGTGTACGTCGCGCTGGAACTGTCAGTTCCACCAGAATTATACGTTATCGAGCCGCGCATATTCAGCGGGTTCGTATCGTTAAGGCTCAGGACCGTGATATCCACGCCTCCCTTGATCGTATGGCGGCCGGCGGCATAGCTCAGCGCCTCCTGGACCTGCCAGGCGTTGTGGGTTCGCCCTTGCGGAAAGTTGCTATCCACCCCGATGGAGGGGAAATTGATGTCCTTGCCAAAACTAATGAACGGAATATTGGCTAGAGGTCCCGCAAGGGTCGCCGGCGTCTGGAGAAATGAGAAATTAATGTTGGTATACGACAACCGTAATTCGTTGACGAGTCTTGAAGAAATCGTATGAACCCATTGGCCGCGGAATATCTCCGCGGGTCCACTGAATTGCGTTTCGAAGGCGGGCAGCGCCGCTGATGATTCTGGGGATATAGTACCAGTGTCCCGAATGGCGCTCCCAGTCAGAGTGTCGTGGTCCGTGAATTGCCAATCCATCCGGTAGTTCCAATCCAAGAAGTTAGTAGACGTATGAATGTTCTGTAATTGGAAAAATCCGATTTCCACGCTGGGGCGAGGGTTATTCGTAACGGGGTCGTTCCCGAGCGGGATATTCTGCACGCCGGCCACCCCAGGAGAAACCAGGGACCCGATCGAGTTCAGGAGAAGCGAGATATTGGCATTCGGCTCCAGAGACTTTAGGGTCGCAATTCCAGCCGCGGTCGGCAAATCAAACAATTGGCCGGTCGCCGCCTGGCGCTCCCGGTCCCACTGCGCCGTCCCGAAAACGAAGAGCTTGTCTTTTTTCAACGGCCCGCCCACGTCGAATCCGAATACATTCTGATTGTCATACGGATTCTTGGTGACGGTATTCGCGACTGTGTCTTGAGCGGGAATGGCCGCCACCGCGGAATTTCGGTTGATTTCCCACAAGTCTCCATGAAAATTGTTCGAGCCGCTCTTGTAAATGTAGTTCGTGACGGATCCGCCGCCGCGGCCGTACTCGGCGCTATAGGCGTTCGTTAAGATCGCGACTTCCTGGATCGCGCCATAGTTGATTGGCTGGTAGGCTTGGCCGGTTGCGCCGTAATCGTTGTCATCCTGGCCATCGATCAGAAAATTATTGGCCCGCGGGCGGCTGCCATCCACGGAGAATCCGATTCCATCTGTTTGAGCATCAAAAGGTATCGCACCGTGGCCTACGGGTGAGTCCTGAACTCCCGGCAGCGTCAATGCCAATTCGGCTGGATTGAGGCTAAAATACGGGAGTTGGGCCACTTCCTGTTGGCTGATATTTTCGCCAAGCTGCCCGGACTGCGTGTCAATCACTTGCCCCGCGGTGGCTTGCACCTCGATTGTCTGCACGGCCGCCGCAAGTTTCAATCTGCCATTGATGGTGGTTGTCAGCGACCCATTGATGACGACTCCGGTGACCGTCAAGGCTTCAAACCCCGGCGCAGTTACGGTGACGGTATAGACTCCGGGTTGCAGACCTTCCATGCGGTAAGTCCCGACTGAGTCCGTGCGCGCTCCATGGGGCTGGCCATACTGTGAACTTACGGCTGACACATTCGCTTTCGTCACCACGGCCCCAGTGGGATCAACGATCGACCCAACGAGCGTGCCATTGCTTGTCTGCGCCCACGCGGATCCAGAAATGAAGAGAACCAGAAGCAACACTGCGGCCCGCACCGGACTCTTTGCCGCCTTCATTTTTCCCCCTCTGATTAACCTCTTGGGAATTCGCTCCGGGATACACGTCTGGGGCGGTTTGTCCAAGCTTGCGACGCCACGCAAGCTACGAAAGCATGCAGGAATGCAGGATTGGAAGAGGTATCGTCCCAAATCGTACCTCACGAATTGGGCATGCCAAAAGCCAAGCGGCCCAAAAGACAAATGACCACACCGAAACAGGACAGTACCACGATAGGAACTAAAGTCTTTTAAGTCAACACCATAAAAGCTACTTGTTTCGATGATGTAACTGCGCCATAAACTGTCAGGCTATCAAAAAAAGAAGACAATTTGGATGCGACAGAAATGTCCGGTGTTGCCGCAGGACTTTCTGAAATGACAGGAGCAAGAGAGAAGACCAGTCACGGCCTACAGTGTTTCCTGCATTTCGAGCCTGACTTCGATTTCAGTCTTTCAAGCGGTACATCGTGATCCCGCTCATCAGCTTGGGGAAAAAATCCGTGGATTTTTGCGGCAGAACTTCACCGCCCATGGCCATCTCCGCCACGGTTTCCACGCTGACCGGGTTCAATAGAAAGCAAATCTGGGCGCGGCCGGAGTCCACTTCGCCGATGGCCGTTTCCATTTCGCGTTCGTAGGTGATGTTTTTTTCGGTCTTGACCGCGTCCTGCGTGATCTTCAGGCCGCGCTCCAAAATCAACCGATGCAGCAGGACGATATCCAGCCGCCGCTGCGCCGGTGAAACCCCTTGCAAGAGAACTTCAAGATCTATTTCCTTCTTGAGCCCAAAAATGTGGAACGCCCCCTCGCCCGCATACCCGCCGATGGCCCGCTGCTCCCGTCCGCGCACCAAATCGCGCCGAAACTGTTCGTAGGCTCGGCCACGGTTCGCGCTCCCGTTAAACGGATAAGAGTGCACATCGAACGCATCCGCCAGCGCGGCGCGGAATCCAGCGAAGGAAAAATTCGGAACATTGGCGACGACGCGGTGCGTCGGCAGGATCGTCAGTCCCTCGCCGGCCGTGTTGAACAGCGTCATCATCACTTTTTCGTAGGGCGCGTTCGCATCCACGCGGCCGGCGCGCGCGCGGCACTCGTCCCGATAGGCCAGCGCCGTTTCGTAGCGATGGTGCCCGTCCGCGATCACCAGTTTCTTGTCCGCCATTTCGCGCCGGATTGCCTCAAGGGTTTGCGCGCCGGTCACGGGCCACAATTTGTGCACCACTTCGTACTCGTCGCGAAGTTCGACTTCCGGCTTCGATCGTGCAGCCGCGGCGAGCAGGGCATCGACGCGCGCCGCCGGGTCGCTGTAGATCATGAAAAGCTGTCCCGTATGCGTCTGCGTGTGCCGCAACAATTCCAGCCGGTCCGCCTTCGGTCCTGACAAAGTCTGTTCGTGCCAGAAGACAACGCCAGCCGAATAGTCTTCGATGCGTCCAACGGCGATGAACCCTTTGCGGACGCGCCGCTCGTTCGTCCCCGGCACCGTGTACTCCTGAAAATACGCGTAGAGCGATGGAGTTGCATCCTGCACGATCACTTTGGCCTGAATCCACTCGTCCAGTGTTTTCGCGGCGCGCGTGTACACGTTGTCCTCGGCTGTGTCTTCAGGGCGCGATTTTCCTTTCTCGATGGGAATCAAATTGTATGGGCTTGCCGCCGCGTATTTTTCCGCCATGGCCGGCGTGATCTTGTCATAAGGCTGCGTCAGCACCTTGGCCGGCTCCACGAGTTTCGTGTTGTACCGGTACGCTCGAAACGGAAAAATCTCTGCCATTCGCGCTTCCCCCTGCGTGAAAATCCTGCTTACAAAAAATGTTTACGCGTACGTTTCCGATTCAATCTTCTCAGAGACTTTGCTCGCGGAAAACGCAACTGCCTATATTACAATTAATATTTCGCGGAGGGCCGCTAAAGATTTTAGTAGGACAGCCACTCTTGGCTGTCCGCTTTTGTAGCAGCAAAGTGGCGCCCGGCAAGCAGTCCGTCGCAAGTGAGCGGGATAGAGAGCGACTGTCGCCCGGTGGCAAAAAATTGAATCATCACAAAAGAATCATGGGAGACCCCATCACCAGTTTCTCCGAAGTCCGCGCGCTGATCTTCGACTTGGACGGCACGCTGATCGATTCCAAACTCGACCTGGCCCTCTCCGTCAACGCAACGCTTGCAGAACTGGGCCGAGATCCGTTGCCGCACGACCAGATTTTCAGCTACGTGGGACAAGGCGCGCCGGCACTCATCGCGCGAGCCCTGGGCAGCGACGCCTCCGAACAAGATTGCCTGATCGGCCTGGAATTCTTCATCAAGTATTATTCCGCGCACAAACTCGACAACACCGTCTTGTATCCCGGCGTTCGCGAAACGCTCGACGCGCTTAAAGGCATGCCGATGGCTGTCTACACCAATAAACCCGTACGCGTCAGCCGCAGCATTATCCAGGAACTAGGCGTCGCCAGCCATTTTCGCCATGTGTATGGCGGCAACAGTTTCGAGCGGAAGAAGCCGGACCCGATGGGCGTCGAATCGATCCTGCGCGAATTCGGCGCGGCCCCCGAGCAGGTGATGATTGTCGGCGATTCCGAAGTCGATGTTCAAACCGCGCGCAATGCCGGCACCTGGGTCTGCGGCGTCACCTACGGATTTGGCAGCCACCTCCTCGCGGAGTATCCGCCGGACCTGCTCGTCGATAATCTTACCGAGTTGCTTCCGCACCTTTCTGGACCGCCAGTCCGGGCGCCGCGTTAGCAGTACCCGATCGAGTCCGCAGCTGCCGTTACAACTGACAAAATAGACTTTTGTCAGTACCCCCTGAGTTATACTCTGCCAATTCCGACTAGGCGGGAGTTCATGGCGATTGTCCCTGGCAGACGTCTAGGGCCTTACGAAATACTCTCCGCTATCGGTGCGGGCGGAATGGGCGAAGTGTACAAAGCCCGTGACACACGCCTCGATCGAATTGTCGCGATAAAAGTTTTGCCCGCTCATCTCGCCGACCGCGCGGAATTGCGCGAACGCTTCGACCGCGAAGCAAAAACGATCGCCAGCCTGAATCATCCCCACATCTGCACGCTGTACGACACAGGACATCAAGACGGCATTGATTTTCTTGTGATGGAATACCTGGAAGGCGAGACGCTCGCACAGCGATTGCAGAAAGGTGCGCTGCCGATCCAGCAGGTAATGCAGTTCGCGATAGAAATTTCCGACGCGCTGGACAAAGCGCATCGCACAGGTATCACTCACCGAGATCTGAAGCCCGGCAATATCATGCTCACGAAATCCGGCTCCAAGCTTCTGGACTTCGGCCTGGCCAAGTTGCGGCAAGAGGCCGCCCCCGCCACTCCGCTTTCCCAGCTTCCTACCGTTGCCGAACCGGTCACGGTCCAAGGCACGATCCTCGGCACTCTGCAATACATGGCCCCGGAGCAAGTGGAAGGAAAGACGGACGAGATCGACGCGCGGACGGATATCTTCGCGTTCGGCGCGGTGATCTACGAGATGGCGACCGGCAAGAAAGCCTTCGAAGGCAAGAGCCAGGCCAGCTTGATCGCCAAAATTCTGGAGGCGGACCCGCCGCCGATTTCCTCGCTCCAACCGATGACGCCGCCCGCGCTGGAACGCGTCGTGAAGACCTGCTTGGCAAAAGACCCCGATGACAGGTGGCAAACAGCCCGCGATCTGACGCGCGAGTTGAAGTGGGCCTCCGAAAGTAGCGACCACAGGGACAAAGTCGCAACAGTGGCGCCGGCAAGAGGGGCCAGGCTTTGGCTGCCGTGGCTAATTCTCGGTGCTTTGGTGGTAATCGTGACCGTGGGGGCGATTTGGTGGCGAAACTCCAGGCCGTCCGAACCCACGATGTATTTCCGCGGCCCGATGTCGTTTTCGGCCCGTGACATGGCCGTGTCTCCGAACGGCCATACGATTGCGGCGACTGGGTACAAAGAATTACCGCGCAAAAGCGTGATCTGGATTTACGAACTCGGATCGCAAGATGCTAAGCCCCTTGCGGGTACGGAGGGTGCGAGTTTTCCATTCTGGTCGGCGGACGGAAAGTCTCTCGGATTCTTTGCCGATGGAAAACTAAAGAAACTGGACCTGGACGGCGGACCCGCGCAGGCGCTGTGCGATGCTCCGTCGGGCCGGGGAGGAACGTGGAATCGGGACGGCGTAATCCTTTTCACGCCAAGCGGCCAGTTGGGCGGCGGGCTGTATCGAATCTCGGCCTCGGGTGGTACGCCAACACCTGTCAGCTTACCGGATGCGAGCCGTGGGGAGGGTAGCCAGCGCTGGCCGATGTTTTTGCCCGACGGAAAGCATTTTTTATACATGGCGTTCAATGTCTCGATCCAGAGCGACTCCAACGCGATCTTCGTGGGTTCGCTGGATTCCAAAGAAAAAAGACTCGTAACGAAAGCGACGGCCAATGCCGGCTACGCCGCGCCAGGCTACCTGTTGTTTTACCGTGATAAGACGCTCTTGGCCCAGCGCTTCGATCCCGGCAAATTCGAACTCCGGGGAGAACCCGTGCCGATTCTCCCTGATATCCAGTATCTAGCACGAGTCGGGCGGGTAGGTTTTTCAGCGACCGATAGCGGCCTGCTGGTGGCGCAGAACAGCGGCGCAGTCTCTTTTTCGCAACTCATTTGGTTCGATAGAAAAGGAAACCAGATTAGTATGGTGGGCAAGCCCGATTTGTACTCCAACGTGTCCTTAGCACCCGACGGGAAATCGGTGGCCGTAGACAAGACCGACTCAGCCAACCAGAACACCGATGTGTGGATTTACGAACTGCAAGGCGATACCGCCAAGCGGATAACTTTCGACCCCGCCGTTGACGCGATGGCGATCTGGAGTCCGGATGGCTCGCGGTTGGTCTTTTCCTCCAGCCGCCAGAACGTTTTTAACCTGTATATGAAAGCCGCCGATGGCGCGCAAGAAGAAAAGCCAATCCAGCGCGTGGACGCCGACGAATACCCCAGTGATTGGTCAAGAGACGGAAGATATATCCTCTTCAACCGGGGCCCCGAGATTTGGATTCTAACACTCCCTGAGATGAAAAGCGCTCCGTTCCTGAAAACGTCTTCGACCCTCAGGAATGGCCGTATTTCACCAGACGGAAAATGGGTGGCGTATGCCTCCAATGAAACCGGAAAGTGGGAGGTTTACGTGACCTCCTTTCCGGCGGCGCAAGGGAAGTGGCAAGTCTCAAGCGGTGGAGGAGAGCAGCCGCGATGGCGGGGCGACGGCAAGGAACTGTTCTACATTTCTTCCGATGGCAAGGTTATGTCAGTGCCGGTGACGGAGGGAGCGAATTTCGACGTGGGCGCTCCAGTTCCACTCTTCCAGGCAAATCCGCGGGAGACTGTCGCAACGTCGGAGTTTTTGTTCTATGACGTGAGTAAGGACGGCCAGAGATTTCTGATCAACACGGAAGTCACGCAGACAGAGGTCGAGCCCATGACCGTTATTTTGAACTGGGCCGCAAGATTGAACAAATGATGCTTTCCGCCGGCGCAAAACTCGGTCCGTACGAAATTCTCTCCGCTATCGGTGCGGGCGGAATGGGCGAGGTTTACCGCGCCCGCGATACGCGTCTCGATCGAACCGTCGCGATAAAAGTCTTGCCTGCGCATCTCGCCGGCAGCGCTGCTTTGCGTGAGCGGTTCGAGCGCGAAGCCAAAACGATTGCCAGCCTGAACCATCCGCACATCTGCACGCTTTACGATACCGGCCATCAAGACGAAATTGATTTCCTGGTGATGGAATACCTGGAAGGCGAAACACTCGCGCAGCGGTTGCTGAAAGGTTCGCTGCCGATCCAACAGGTATTGCAGTATGCGATTGAAATCTCCGACGCTCTCGACAAGGCGCATCGCAAAGGCATCACCCACCGCGATTTGAAGCCCGGCAACATCATGCTCACTAAGTCTGGAACGAAGCTGGTGGACTTCGGTTTGGCGAAGCTGGCGCAAGAAGCAACTCCAGCGACTCCCGAATCGCAGCTTCCGACGATGAAGAGCGGCATCACGGGCGAAGGAACGATCCTGGGCACGCTGCAATACATGGCCCCTGAGCAGGTGGAAGGCACCGCCGTCGATGGGCGCACGGACATCTTCGCCTTTGGCGCGGTCGTCTACGAAATGGCGACGGGTAAAAAGGCCTTCACCGGCAAGAGCCATGCCAGTCTGATTGCCGCCATACTGGAACGGGACCCGCCAGCGATGACTACCCTTCAGCCCATGACGCCGCCGGCGCTCGATCGCGTGGTGAAAAAATGTTTGGCCAAGGAGCCGGAAAAAAGATGGCAGGCGGCCAGCGATGTCTGTGACGAGCTGAAGTGGATCGCCGAAGGCGGCTCGCAAACCGGAATGCCGGCACTTGCGGTCGCCAGCCGCAAGAGTCCCCTGGCCGATGCGCGCCTTGCTTGGCTAGTCGCTGCCATTCTTTTCCTTGCGGTATTGAGTTTTGGATCTTTCGCCTATTTCAAGCGCCCTCCCGAACAGGCGCGAGCTGTCCGCTTTACCCTTTTCCCGCCAGACAAGTGGAGCTTGGCCGGACAAGGCGCGGTGACCACGGGAGCGACGGCTCCTGTCATGATTTCGCCCGATGGCCGTCAGATCGCATTCGTGGCAGTGAGCGCGGAAGGTAAGACTCTTCTCTGGGTCCGCTCGCTCGACACGCTCGCTGCGCAGGCGCTAACTGGGACCGAGGGCGCCTCGGCGCCTTTCTGGTCGCCCGACGGTCGCACTCTTGGGTTCTTCGCGGGAGGAAAGCTCAAAAAAATTGACGTGTCAGGCGGTCCTCCGATTACCTTGTGCGATGCGCCGGACAATCGTGGCGGAACATGGAATCGAGACGGACTGATTGTTTTTGCTCCGACTAATACTTCGGTGCTCCAGAAAGTGTCCGCGTCTGGGGGCGTGCCCGCGCCCGCTACAGTGCTCGGTCAAGGAGAGTTTGGCCATATCCGACCGAGCTTCTTGCCCGACGGACGGCACTTTCTCTACAGTACGATCGCACCGCGTCCAGGTTTGGGAGGGCCGATTTACCTGGGATCGCTCGACTTGGCCGAACGGAAAGCGTTGTTCAACGCCAATTCAGCAAATGCCCTCTTTACCCAGGGTTATCTTCTCTTCTTGCGCGAGACCACGCTCATTGCACAGCCCTTTGACGCGCGGCGCCTCGTGTCGGCGGGCGATGCGTTTCCGATTGCCGAACGGATTCGGACAAGTACGTCCACGCAGCCGTATGCGTACTTCTCCGCGTCTGAGAATGGGGCGCTGGTGTATCAAACGGGAGCGGAAACGGCCAACTCTCAGCTGCTTTGGTTTGACCGCACGGGCAAACAGATCGGCGAGCTTGGAGATCCGGCCGCCTACAGTGCCCTGGAACTTTCTCCGGACGGCAAGCGGGCTTCCGTCAGCATTGCTGATGAAGCCGGGAAGGGGCAGGACATCTGGCTTTACGACGTGGCGCGCGGCCTGCGAACACGCTTCACATTCGGCCCGGGAAACACTTCCGCGTCGCTCTGGTCACCCGATGGCAGCCGCATCGTTTTCAACTCACGCCGAAAGGGTTCCTTTGACCTGTATCAGAAGGCCTCCAGCGGGGCCGGCAGTGAAGAAACGCTGCTTCAGGACAATCTCGACAAATATCCCGATAGCTGGTCTCCGGACGGCAAATTTGTTCTCTACGAAAACCTCTCTTCTTCGAGAAGCAGCGAATTGTTTGTCTTGCCGCTGAGCGGAGATCGAAAGCCATTTCCCCTGCTGCAAACGCAATTCGGTGAGACCGACGGACAAATTTCCCCGGACGGCCGGTGGGTCGCCTACCGTTCGAATGAGTCCGGTAGAAATGAAATTTATGTTGCACCTTTTCCCGGCCCCGGCGGGAAGTGGCAGATCTCGACGGCCGGCGGATACTTTCCGCGATGGCGTCATGACGGCTCTGAGATCTTCTATCTGACGCCCGACAATAGGTTAATGGCGGCGTCCATAAACGGGAAGGGCGCTGGCTTTGAGGTGGGCGCCGTCAAGCCCCTCTTCGCGACACGCATTGTGGGTGGAGGAATTTATCAGTACGACGTGTCCGCCGATGGCCAACGCTTCCTGATCAACACAGCCCCGGAGCAAGCGACGTCGGCGCCCATCACGGTGGTCCTCAACTGGACAGCGGAATTGAAGAAATGACCATCGCGGCCGGCACGCCGAAGATGCTTTCGAGGGACGGTAACAGTTGCTTGGCCTATCGACCCCCCAATACGATGTATCATCCGACGGCCAGCGCTTCCTGAAGCTCAAGACTTCTGAGCAGGCGGAATCAGCCACACAAATCAACATCGTGCTGAACTGGTTTGAAGAATTGAAGCAGAAAGTTCCCACGGAGAAAAAGCCATGAGCTTGAATGCCGGTACGCGGCTCGGACCGTACGAAATCGTTTCCAGCGCTGGCGCCGGCGGAATGGGCGAGGTGTACAAAGCCCGCGATACTCGCCTCGATCGAACCGTTGCGATAAAAGTTTTGCCAACGCATCTCGCGGGCCGCGCGGAATTGCGCGAGCGGTTCGAGCGCGAGGCCAAAACGATCGCCAGCCTGAACCATCCGCACATCTGCACGCTTTATGACACCGGCCATCAAGACGATATCGAATTTCTGGTGATGGAATATATCGAGGGCGAGACGCTCGCGCAACGCTTGCAGAAAGGACCGCTGCCTCTCGATCAAGTGTTGCGATACGCGATCGAGATCGCGGATGCGCTGGATAAAGCGCACCGCAAAGGGATCACGCATCGCGACCTGAAGCCGGGGAACATCATGCTGACGAAGACGGGCGCGAAGCTCCTGGACTTTGGCCTGGCAAAACTGAAACAGGATGCCGCACCCGCCACTCCGGAATCGCAGCTTGCAACTTTGAAGGGCGCCATCACGGGCGAAGGAACGATCCTCGGCACGTTGCAATACATGGCGCCGGAGCAAGTCGAGGCCAAGGAAGTAGACGCGCGCACAGACATATTTGCGTTTGGCGTGGTGGTCTACGAGATGGCGACGGGGAAGAAAGCGTTCGAGGGGAAGAGCCAGGCCAGCCTGATGGCGAAGATTCTGGAGACGGACCCTCCCCCGATGACATCGCTCACGCCCATGACGCCGCCGGCGCTGGATCATGTCGTCAAGCGGTGCATGGAAAAAGATCCGGACGAGCGCTGGCAATCGGCCAAAGATATTTGCGAACAACTCAGGTGGATTTCCAACAGCGGCTCGCAAGCGGGAATCACTGCCGCAGCCGCGCCGGAGCAAAAACCAAGAAAGTACCAAATGCTGGCTGCAGGTTCAGTCGCCATTGCTATTGCGGTGATTGCCGCAGCGGTGTTCTACATGCGCCGCACGCCGACGCCCTCAGAAAAGCAATCCGTCCGCTTCACGGTTGGGCCGCCGGTGAAAGGATCGTTTTCCACGGGGAACATGGCCGAGAGCGCCTTCAGTGTTTCTCCCGACGGAACCAAGCTGGCGTTCGTGGCTGCGGGAGCATCGGGTGTGCGCCAAATCTGGATCCGCGCGTTAAACTCAGCGGAGGCTCAGGCGGTTCCGGGAACGGAAAATGGATCCTTGCCCTTTTGGTCTCCGGACAGTCAGTTTCTGGGATTTTCCGCTGATGGGAAACTGCGAAAGACCTCCCTATCCGCAGGAGGTACGCCCGAAACTTTAGCCGAGACTGCTCAGACAGGGGGTAGCTGGAACCGTCAAGGCGTAATTCTATTTACTTCCCCCAACGGGCTCGTTCGCGTCTCGGAGTCCGGTGGCGCGGTCACGCCAGTCACGACGCTGGATGCCTCCCGGGGCGAAGATTACCATGACTACCCCCAGTTTCTGCCCGACGAAAGGCACTTCTTATATTTTGCGTCCTGCACGAAACCGGAAAATAACGCCATTTTCGTGGGCTCCCTGGATTCCAAGGAACGAAAGCTGGTCTTGAACGCCAACTCGAATCCCGTTTACGTTTCTCCCGGCTATTTGCTATTTGGCCGTCAAGGGACGCTGATGGCGCAACCTTTTGACGCCGATCGCTTTCAATTGTCGGGCGAAGCCATTCCGGTCGCGGACGATGTTCTGACAAACCAGTTCGGCAGCTTGGCGATTTTTGCGGCTTCCGACAATGGCGTGCTCGCCTATCGGGGCGGAACTGGAACGCTTCCGAAGAGCCTCGCCTGGGTGAATCGAGATGGAAGGGAACAATCAATTCCCGCGCCGCCTCACAATTATGTCTTTCCGCGGATTTCCCCGGACGGGCAGCGCATTGCCGCGGGGATCGAGGAACGGGAAAGTCAGGTCTGGATTTACGACATTTCCCGCGACGCACTCGCGCGTTTGACGTTTGAAGCATCGCCCAATGTCGATCCCGTCTGGACCCCCGACGGGAAGCGAATCGTTTTCAAGGGAAAGGGGAACCGGCTCTACGGGCAGCCCGCCGACGGCAGCGGAACCGTGGAGGAGCTGGCGACCGGGGACATCAGCCGGAACGCCGTCCCCTTGTCCGTATCGCCCAACGGGCAGGAGCTCGCGTTTTCGGAAGATCGGCAAACCAGGAGCATCTACATCCTGTCCTTCAAGGATCGGGCGCCGCGCCTTTTCGACCAGAGCCCGTCGTACGAATCCGCGCCTCAGTTTTCTCCCGACGGCCATTGGATCGCCTATATCTCGCCCGAATCCGGCCGCAATGAAGTGTACGTCCGGCCCTATCCCGGCCCGGGCGGGAAGTACCAGATTTCGACCGAGGGCGGCACCGAGCCAATGTGGAATCCCAAGGGCCGCGAGCTGTTTTACCGGGACCGACAAAAAATGATGGCGATCGAATACATGACGACGCAGGCGGCATTTACCGCCAGCAAACCGAAAGTGTTGTTCGAAGGGCCCTACACGCCTTCCCCCAGGTCGTCCCCTGACTACGACGTGTCTCACGACGGCCAGCGCTTCCTGATGCTCAAGGCCTCCGAGCAGTCGCCCGGGCAGATAAACGTCGTGCTGAACTGGACCGCGGATTTGAAGCAGAAAGTTCCCGCAGGGAATAAGTAATGGCGCTGGCTTCCGGCACACGTCTCGGCTCGTACGAAGTCGTCGCCCCAATTGGCGCGGGCTGGAAGGGATAAGTTACTGCTCGCGCCATCTGGGCGGCGCAAAATCACCACACGTTCGATTCAATCCTTCTTCAAATCTCATATACCTATACGGAACAGCTGATCTCATGATTTCGGATGTTTCCGAATCACGCCCTTGTTGTGGCGTGCATCTAAACACTTGGCTCGACGCAACTGGTTTCCGGGCGTTTTTTTCTGTACTCTGAATAGAGCGTGCCCCCTGGGCGGCTTTACGGCGTCTATATCCGCATGCTGGAGAGGATCGGTGCGACTAGGCTTCGCCGCTCCGAACGAATTCATTGTTAAGGACACGCGCAAAGTTCGCTCGTTTCGCTTCCGTTGCGCCGCTGCTGGCGGCGGTGCTGGCGCTTGCTTCTTTGGGATCGGCGCAGCAATCCAAGCCCTCCAAGAAAAAAACTAAACCTCCGGCGGCTCCCGCGGCGCCGGTTGCGGTTGCCGTTCCATTTCGTCCGGGGGAAATTCTCGAATACCGCGTCCTGTTCTCGAAATACGCGGTGAACGCCGCCAAGATCGAAACCAGCGTTGTCGAGCAGCGCAATTTCTTCGGGCGCCCCGCGTGGCATTTTCGCGCCATCGCGCACACCATGGATACCACGCGCGCGCTGTTTGCCATTGACGACCAGTTCGACTCTTACACCTCCGCCGCCAATTTGTTTTCCCTGCAATACGAGATGTATCTGCACGAACAAGGAAAGGCGCAAACGAATTTGTACCGGATGACGGGCGACAGCGATCCCGCCCCGCCCGATGTCACGGCGGTTCGCGTGGTTCCCGGAACGCGCGACGCGATCAGTTTTCTATTTAATTTGCGCGCCGCGGATTGGCAACGCACACCGGAGCTGCGCGTGCCCGTATTCGATGGCCGGCGTCTCTATGATGTCGTCGCGCGGATCGATACGCCGCAAGGAACCGTCACCGTGCCTGCCGGGAATTTTCCCGCTTTTCGCGTCGCCCTTCATTTGTTCGATCACGGTAAGGAACTGACCGACACGCGTTTTTGGCTGTGGATTACCAAGGACTCGGCCCACACACCGGTCCTCGTCGAGGCGGAAATTCCATTCGGCACAGCGCGAATCGAACTCACGCATTTGCCTTGAGTAGCACGGGCTTCAGCCTGTGGGGTTTGGTCATTGCAAAGACGAACCCCCCCCACAGGCTGAAGCCCGTGCTACTAAGACCTCAATCGTTGTCTGAATTGACGGACGAAGGTTCGGGCACGACCCAATCTTCCGGCGGGAAAGAAATCTGCCAAAAATCCGGGCAAGGCTTTAGAAATTCGACGCCGATCTGCGCTTTGCCTTCGGACGTCGGACCCAAACTCGCCACCCGGCAGGCTTGCTCTGCCTTGGTGGCGCGGTTCGTCAGCCGAAGCTTTTGACCTTTTGCCACTTTGGCCTTCAGGGCGATAAGCGCCCCGTGCGCGTTCACAATGAGGGTATGCGTTTCTTCTTCAAAGGACGTAGGTTTTGGACCGTCGTCCGTGCGCACGATGACACGCAGGCTCAGGATCACACGTTGGCTGCGCCGGCGGGTCGAGTCGGGGCCGCCTAGGAATGGACTCCCACTGGACATGTGAGTCTATGCTACGGGAGCTTCCCAATTGAAACAACGATAGGCAAGAATATTGGTTTCAATAAGTAACGGGTTCGGAAGGGCAGCGGAAAGCCCAGGCTCGCGCCGTTAGACCAGGACGATTTTATTGCGATGCCGCGCGATGCGGCGCGTGGCGTTGCGCGAGTCGACCACCAGTTGCGAGGACTCGACGATCATCGGGTAATCGTAACTGGTGTGATCGGTGGCGATGAGCACGCAGTCGTAAGCGGCCAGCGACTTGCTGTCAATCGGCACGGACTTCATCCCCTGGAAATTGTAGTGGCGCAGCTTGGGAATCTCCGGGAAATGCGGATCGTTGTATTCCACCTTGGCGCCGCGGACGGTGAGTTGTTCGATGATCTTTAACGACGGCGACTCGCGCATGTCGTCCACGTCCTTCTTGTACGCCACGCCCAGGACCATGACTCGCGAACCCTTCAGGGATTTTTGCCGTTCGTTCAATGCGGATGCAACCGAATCCACCACGTGATACGGCATCGCGGTGTTGACTTCGCCGGCCAGCTCGATGAAGCGAGTCGCAAAATCGTATTCTCTCGCTTTCCAGGACAGATAATACGGATCCACGGGAATGCAGTGGCCGCCGAGGCCCGGCCCCGGATAAAACGGCATGAAGCCAAACGGCTTCGTCGCCGCCGCATCAATCACTTCCCAGATGTCGATCCCCATGCGCGTGGCCAGCATTTTTAATTCATTGACCAGGGCGATGTTCACGCACCGGAAAATATTTTCGAGCAGCTTGGCCATCTCGGCCGCCTGCGTCGAGCTTACCGGCACAACCTTGGCCACGATCTGCGCGTACAGCGCGCAGGCCGCGCGCCCTGACGGAGGATTCACTCCGCCCACGACCTTTGGGATTTGCGCCAGGCCGTATTGCTTGTTGCCCGGATCTTCGCGCTCGGGCGAAAACGCCAGAAAGAAATCCGTCCCGATCTGATCATTGTCCGGACCGTGCGCGACCGGGCACTTCATCCCAGTCTCTTCCAGCACCGGCAGCACCAGTTCCTCGGTCGTTCCCGGATAGGTCGTCGATTCCAGCACCACCAACTGGCCCCGCTGCAGATGCGGGCGAATCGCCTGGGCCGTGGCCTGCACGTACGAAAGGTCCGGCTCGCGCCGCTGATCGAGAGGCGTTGGCACGCAAATGATGATCGCGTCGACTTCCGCGAGCCGCGAGAAATCAGCGGTCGCGCCGAAATGTTTGGATTGCACGAACTGTTGAATTTTGTTTTGCGGAATATGCTGGATGTAGGTTTGTCCGCGGTTCAGCTTTTCGACTTTTGCCGGGTCGGTGTCAAACCCGGTCACGCGATGCCCGGCTTCGGCAAACCGCAGTCCCAGCGGCAGTCCCACGTATCCACACCCGATAATTCCGACGCGGAGCTGCGCGCCCTTGAAGTATTCCGGCTTCCGATCGGTAGGCATCGCTGTCTTTTTCAACTCCTGTAGAGTTTCCATTCAGGTCATCCTCGAGCCGAATATAACAACTTTCCAATCGGCGCAATACCCGCTCGCCGCGACTCTGTGCCCAGTTGCTAATCACGAATGGGGCACATCTGTCCGGCGAATGCAAATCTCAAGGCGTCGTGACACTGCGCTTTTGGTAACACAGCAGGATCAGATCGGCTCGGCGGCGGACGCCGAACTTGTTGAGCAAATTGGAAACGTGAAATTTCACGGTTCGCTCGGAAATATTGAGCTTGCTGCCGATCTCTTTGTTGGCCAGATTCTCCAGCAGGGAATTCAGAACTTCCTGCTCCCGGCGGCTCAAGTCCGCCGCGGTGTCCACTTTCAGGCGGCGGCTGTGCGATCCGGCCAGGACCGAATCGACAAACCCCGAAAGCACGGAGCGGGGAACCCAGAACCCGCCGGCGGCCACCAGCGGAAGCGCGCGTGGCAGTTGCTCCCGCGCTTCGCCGTAGCTGAGCAATCCCTTCGCGCCCATCTGCAGCAGCGAGTAACTTTCCGTGGCGTCAAATTTTTCGGCGACCACGATGATGCGCGCCTCACTGTGAGTGTCGAGGATATTGGAAAGCAGCGCCCCGGCCGCGGGCTTGGCCACATGCGCGTCCACCACGTAAACGGTGGCCTTGGGAATCGGCAAATGCCGCAAATCCGGCCCCAGCGTCGATTCCAAATGCCTCGAAATCGTTTTGAACTCGGGATTTCCGAGCACGCGCTCGAATTCGCTGAGCACCAGCGGGTGCGGCGAAAGCAGGCAAACCTGCAAGGCGTTCTTTTTGGCCGTCTTTTTCACAGACTTCGAGAGTATCGGAACCGGGAACGCGGAGCAAGGCTCGGTCCAAGGCGAGTTGCGTAGACGCACAACGGTAACTGAATGGAGACGCGGGAGGCTAATCCGGGGCGCACGGCGAGAACTCCAAAACCCCGGCCCTTTTGAAGCCGAAAGGGTCGGGCGGGTGACCCGGCCTTTGACTTTGAAGTTGGGGTGCCCCGTCCTTGACGCTTTTCAAGGGCGGGGCTTTTGACGTTGCTCTCCGACTTGGCCTCAGCGCAGGGGATCGATGCGAATCAAGCCCGGTTCTTTCTTCGAATAAAACGAGAAACTACTCCAAGGCCAGTCCCTGGGATGAGCGACAAGGTTTCTCTTCACGGGATTCATGTGCATGTAGTGGAGCTTTTCGACGAACTTGGTCTGACTCCAGACGTTGAAATCGTAGAAGCGGTACTGCCAGAATCGCGGCAAGGGTTGGAGCGAATCGCGGAAAGGCAGTTTCAGTTGCTGGGAGGACGCCCGCCGTCGCGGCTTGCGCCGCAAGCGGCGCGACACGCGCTGCTTCAGGACTTGCATGATGGTGGAAGGAGTCCCCTTGGCGGGTTCGCTGATGAGCAGGTGAACGTGGTTGGGCATGACAACGTAGCCCGCGAGCGCGAATCCGTAGCGGTCGCGCACTTCGCCCAGAATCTTTGCAAACAGATTCTTCGCGCGCGCCGAGGCAAACAGGGGCAGTCGTCGGTAGCAACTGCACGTGATGAAGTGGAGGTGGTGCAGTCCGTATCGGCGTTTCAATCCTTTGGGCATAGGTAGCCAAGCCAAAAGCCCCGCCCTTGAAGAACGTCAAGGACGGGGCACCCCAACGTCAAAATCTTAACTCGGAGTGGACGTATGGAAGTAGTATTAAAATGTGGAGCGGAGAGGATTTTGTGAAATTCAAAAAGGCGGGCCACCCGTCCCGAGATTTTCCCAGTTCAGGAAAGATTACGACCGGTACTGAGGCGCGCCTGGCCTAACGGCAGCGATAAAGACATAAGTTGGCTAGCTGCGGATCTAGCCGGACTCTGGAAGGTTAGCCGAATTCATTTATTGATCACAAACCGTCTTTTCAAGATGAGTAATCATCCAGACCACGATGCACTTAGACGGATATTGATTGACTTGAAGATAAATTGGCTTGAGGATGCGATGAGTCACATCCGAACACTCAAAGGCGAAGTACGACGATTCAACAACTCGATTGAGTAGGGGCGGGTGGCCCGGGCTTTGAATGATTTTGAACTGGTGGGTGCCCCGTCCTTCGTTGTTTGAAGGGCGGGGTTTTTGACTCGATTTCCAAGAACCGAATCAATTCATGATTCATGTGTATGTAGTGCAGCTTCCCTACGATCTTCTGGCAGGGTTCCTGTTAGGACAATGCCCCACCTCGAATTTTACTTCGGGAATGCCGAATAGTTTACTCTCTAGGTAAGGGGGGTCGAATGTCATCCAGCCAGAAAGTTCGGAGATATGCGCGCGTGCCGTTGCCGAAAGGCGCGCTTGTGGCCTGGGAGCACGCGGGCAAGCGGAAGATATCCACGGCCAGCGTTTTAGCTCTTGGGGGGCTATTTATCTCGACGCCGGAGCCTCCGCCTAAGGGAGAATTTATCCAACTGGTTCTGCAAGTTCCTGGCGGCGAGGTGCGCGCCCGCGCTTTGGTATGCGATAGCCAGCCCGGCAAGGGCATGGGCATCGAGTTTAAAGTGATGGGGCAGGAGGCGCGCGCGCGCCTGGGACAATTGATGAAGACCCTTACCAGGATATGAACCGGCCGCTTAACTCTTTCCCGGCAGACTCCTACTATCTTTAAGTTTTATCTTTGCGGGAAGGCGAACGCTTCAAACATGTCGGCGCGGGCTTTGTGATCGGAAGCGATGATTTTCAGCAGGTCGGCGACCGAGATCATGCCGCGAAAACGCCCCGATTCTTCCGTGACCACCAGGTGAAAGACGCCGTGCTTCTCCATCAGGCGCAGGCATTCATCCAGCGGGAAATCCGGCTGCACGACCAGCAGGTCCCGCGACATGATCTCCGAAACCCGCATCCAGGCCGGGCATTTGTTCTCCGCCGCCACTTTGTCCGAAATATCGCTTTGCGATACAACTCCAGCCAGTTTCCCCGCGGCATCCAGCACGCCCACGGACCGCACCTGATGATCGCGCAGGTAGCGCGCCGCGTCATGCACCGTGGTTTCGTCTCGGATCGAATACACTTCCTGCCGCGATTGAATCAAGTCCACAACTCGCATGCGCGGACCTCCTGACGCGGTGAGCTAATCCTTGAGCCGAATATAGGCGCATGCCCGTGCCCACGCAACAGGATTCGCGGTTGTGTTACCATTCTGAAACGCTCGGAATAAGCCGCAGATCATCTGCATTCCCAAATGTAAGTTGAACTAAGATGAGATTCGGCAGTTGCGCCGGGCCGATGAAGGGATTTCCGATTAGGGCCAGACTTACAGTGAGTGCCATGCCGATTGCCGAGAACGCGCGATGAACAAGGACCGCGTGAAAAAGGTCCTAGTCGCGCTGATCGTTTTTCTGGTTGCCATTCAAATTTTCCAGCCCCGGCGTACCAATCCCCCTGCGGTGCCCTCCAGATCCTTAACCGCTCACGTGCACGTCCCCGAAGAGGTTTACTCTGCCTTGATCCATTCTTGCGGAGACTGCCACTCATCCCAGACGCATTGGCCCTGGTACAGCCACGTTGCCCCTCTGTCCTGGGTAATAACCGATGACGTCAACGAAGGCCGCCGGCACATGAATTTTGAAGATTGGGAAGCGCAGGAAGACCCCAAACAAGCGAATGACCGCCTGGTCGACATTTGCGAGGAAATCAAGAAGCAGGGTATGCCGCCTTTTTCGTATCGCCTCGTGCATAAGGATATACGGCTGAAACCGCAGGAGATAGCCTCGATTTGTTCGTGGTCTCAGGCCTTTCGGGCGAATCCGGTTGGATCTGGCAGGCAGCCCTGAATGAACCGCCAAGAATCACTCTTCGGAACGTAGGTGTCGTGTATGAGAAAACATTTTCCCACCTGTTGAAATCTCCAAAAGCGTTCGGGCCATGAACCAAGCGTAGCAAGAAGGCTTATATTCATATTAAACTATTGAAAAATAAGGGGATGTGCATTCCTAGGAGTTTACGTGGTAGAGCAAGATTAAAAGCATTTCCAAAGCTAGTTTGGCTCATTGTGTGCAATTGATCAATGGGGGTGGGTATCTCTCTCCCTAATTTGACCCAGAACCGGGTGACATGGCGATCACAGCTATCTCCAAGGCAGGGTTTGGCGACCGGACGGGAAGTCTCCCGCCGACCGAGCTGATTTTCGGCCGTTCAGCCTCGATGCAGAAGGCGAGGCAGAAAATCGATAAAGTGGCCCAATCCGGAGTTCCGATTCTAATTCAAGGCGCCAACGGCACGGGGAAGGGCCTGCTGGCCAGCTTTATTCACAACCTTTCACCAAAACCCGGTGCCGCCTTCGTGAAAGTAAACTGCGCGGCGATTCCCGGGGCCCTGCTGGAAAGTGAATTATTCGGCTACGAGAAGGGCGCGTTCACCGGCGCGCACTCCGCCAAACCAGGGCGAGTGGAATTGGCCAATGGCGGGACGCTCTTTCTCGATGGCATCGATGAGATTGATATGTCGCTGCAGGCCAAATTGCTTCAACTGCTGCAGGATGGACAGTTCTGCAGAATTGGCGGACAGGAAGACCGGCACGTTCAACTCCGAGTCATCTGCGCCACCAATCGGCGGCTCGAACTGGAGATCGCGAATGGGCGGTTCCGGGAGGACTTATT
>JGI12269J14319_10000440_pt1 | contig 39614 bp, 32 predicted proteins | sample PeaSoiSIISIP2007_FD_14319 | JGI IMG/M metagenome (IMG submission 14319)
GGCTGCGTGACGACCTGAGCTTCTTCGGGGGGTTCCGGGTCACCTTGGAGCAGATGACCCGTCAGCGCGTCACGCGGCAGTACCCGGCGGAGAAGAAACCCAAGCAGGCACGCAACCACGGTCGACACGTCCTCAATCGCTACGAGGACGGCATGGAGAAGTGCATCGGATGCGAATTGTGCGCAGGGGTGTGTCCCGCCGACTGCATCTACGTGCGCGGTGCCGACAACCCGCCCGCCGATCCCGTCTCACCCGGCGAGCGCTACGGGTTCGTGTACGAGATCAACTACCTGCGCTGCATCCACTGCGACCTCTGTGTCGAGGCATGTCCCACCGAGGCCATCACCGAGACCAAGCTGTTCGAGTTCTCCTTCACCAATCGCGCCGATGCCATCTACACCAAGAACGAATTGCTCGTCGATGACGATGGTCGGCCCCAGCGACTCCCGTGGGAGGACTGGCGCGAGGGAGACGACCTGCACACCTCGGGCTGGATGCGGGCCACCTCACCGTCGGGTGTCGCCGCCTACGAAGGAAAGGTGCAGTGGTCGGGTGAGTTGGGCTACGGGGTGCGCGCCCCCGAGGGCGGCCAGAGCGGCAACCGTGATGACGCCCTGACGGGCAACCGTCCGCTGCGGGAGGTCTTCTCGTCCCACCTCGACGACATCGACCGCCTCCCCGACCAGCAGGGGATGCGCGGTATCGCCAACCGCATGCGGGCCCGCATGGAGCAGCGCATGCCGCCCCAGTTGCGGGCGCGCATCGAGCAACGCAGCGCGGCGCGCCGCGGCCCCGAGGCACCGACGGTGTGGGTATCGAACCCCACCACCCAGAGCGACGAGGCCTGATGCCGGCACCTCTGCTTGCGGCCACCACCGTCGACGCCCTGACCTTCGCCGTCGCCGCGGTCATCGTGCTCGCCGGCGCCATCGGTGTGGTCGTGGCGCGCAACCCCGTCCATTCGGCGCTGATGCTCGTGATGACCCTGTTCGGGGTGGCCGTGCTCTTCGTCGAGCAACAGGCCAACTTCCTGGCCGCCGTCCAGGTCATCGTCTACGCCGGGGCCATCGTGGTGCTCTTCCTGTTCGTGATCATGTTCCTCGGCGTCGACCGCGAGGAGAGCCTCGCCAAGGAACCCCTGCGGGGCCAGCGCCCCCTGGCTATCGGCCTCACCGTCCTGGGTCTGGCCGGCCTGCTCGTGATGGCGTTCGGGGCCCACTGGTCGATCGGGGCCAAGTCGGTCGCCGGGCCGGCGCAGGGACAGGCCGGTGGTGACGTGGCCGCCCTGGGGCGCTCGGTGTTCACCACGTACCTGTTCGCCTTCGAAGTCACCTCCGCTCTTCTCGTGATCGCCGTCGTCGGCGCCGTGGTGTTGGCGCGGCGCCCCGGCGGTGTGCTCGGGGGCTCTGATGCCGAACCTGATGCGCCGCCTGCTGACACCGACACCGACACCGACACTGACTCCGACCCGGGGTCTGCAGCCGATGCCGAGGCCGACACCGATGTCGAGACCGGTGATCGGGCCGCGGCCGGTGCCGGGACCGAGGCCGACGTCGGTGCCGAAGTCCAATCCGGGGCCGGGGCCGACGTCGCCACCAAGGAGGTGTCGCGGTGAGCCTCAGCGGCGCGTGGTACCTGGGACTGGCGGCCGTGGTCTTCTCGATCGGCGCCCTGGGCCTGCTCGTGCGGCGCAACGTGCTCGTGATGTTCATGTGCGTCGAGCTCATGCTCAATGCCGCCAACCTCACGTTCGTCACGTTCTCCCGCATGCTCAACGACATCGGAGGTCAGGCCCTCGTGTTCTTCACCCTCGTGGTCGCCGCCGCCGAGGTGGTCGTGGGCCTCGGCATCGTGGTGGCCATCTTCCGCCGCCGCCGGTCCGCCACCGCCGACGACTTCCACATCATGCGGGGATAGCCCGACCACCCAGACCGACCACCCAGACCGACCACCCATACGCCTGCCCTCCGACCCGGGACGCCCAAGACCACATGCTCCACGCCGCCTATCTGATGCCGCTGTTGCCGCTCGCCGGCTTCGTCGTGCTGGCCGCCTTCGGGCGCCGGCTCGGCGACCCCTGGGCGGGCTGGCTGGGCACGGCCACGGTGGCGGGGTCCTTCGTGGTGGCGTGTGTCGTGTACGCCGGGCTCCTCGCCAAGGCCGCGCCGGAGCGCTCGTTCACCCAGGACATGTTCACCTGGATCCCCGTGGGCGGGCTGCAGGTGAAGGCGGCTCTGCTCGTCGACCCGCTGTCGATGACCATGGCGCTGTTCGTCACGGGCGTGAGCTCGCTCATCCACCTGTACTCGATCGGGTACATGAAGGGGGACCCCGACTACCCCAAGTTCTTCCTCTACCTGAATCTGTTCGTGGCCTCGATGCTCATCCTGGTCCTGGCCGACAACCTGCTCTTCACCTTCGTGGGGTGGGAGGGCGTGGGGGTGTGCTCGTACTGGCTCGTCTCGTTCTGGTTCGGCCGTGACAGCGCGGCGAGCGCGGGGAAGAAGGCGTTTCTCTACAACCGGATCGCCGACGTGGGCTTTCTCATCGCCATCTTCCTCGTCTTCTCGAAGACCGGCACCCTCAACTACACCGGGATCTTCTCGCACCTGTCCCTGATTGGCGGGGGGACGGGCACGGCCATCTGCCTACTGCTCTTCGTGGCCGCGGCCGGGAAGTCGGCTCAGCTCCCGCTGTTTCCATGGTTGGCCGACGCCATGGAGGGCCCCACACCGGTCTCCGCGCTCATCCACGCCGCCACCATGGTCACCGCCGGTGTGTACCTGATGTGTCGCATCAGCCCCGTGTTGGCGGGGGCGCATGACGCCCAATTGGTGGTGGCTTCGGTCGGTGCCGTCACCGCCTTCGTCGCCGCCACCATCGGGTGCGCGCAGCAGGACATCAAGAAGGTGCTCGCCTACTCCACGGTCTCGCAGCTCGGCTACATGTTCCTGGCCGTCGGCACCGGCGCCTACGAGGCGGCCATCTTCCTCATGGTGGCGCACGCTTTCTTCAAGGCGCTGCTGTTCCTCGGGGCGGGCTCGGTGATCCACGGCCTCCACGACGAGCAGGACCTCAAGCGCATGGGGAACCTGCGCCGTTACATGAAGCTGACCTTCTTCACCTTCGGGATCGGCACGCTGGCGATCGCCGGCATCCCCCCCCTGTCGGGCTTCTTCGCCAAGGGCGACGTCCTCGACAACGCCCTCGCCCGGTATCCCGCGCTGTGGGCCATCGGCATCGTGACCGCCGCGCTCACCGCGTACTACATGACCAGGCTCGTGGCGCTCACCTTCTACGGCGAGGACCGGTGGCGTCAGGGGGCGGGCGACGGTGTGGTGGGCCACGGAGGGGACGTAACGCCGCACGAAGCGCCGCCGGTCATGGCTTTCCCGTTGGTGGTGCTGGCGGTGTTGGCGTTCTTCGGCGGCGTCCTGCACCTCCCCTGGCACTGGAGCTGGGACCCGCTCGGGTGGTTGGGACCGGTGTTCGGCAAGGCCATGTTCCAGGCGCATCAGTCGGTGGGCACCCAATGGACGCTCGCCGTCGTCGACTCGGCGGTGGCCCTGGTCGGCGTCGGTGTCGGCTTCTCGTTGTGGTCACGTCAGGTGCAGCGCGCCGCGCTCGAGCCCGCCGTCCTGCAGCGGGCCTACTACCTCGATGACATCTACGACGCCGTGATCGCCCGGCCCGGGCGCGCCTTCGCCCAGTTCTGCGCCTCGGTCATCGAGGTCAAGGTCATCGACGGCGCCGTCAACGGCGTGGGTCGCCTCACCCGCGCCGCCGGAGGAAGCCTGCGGCGGGTCCAGACGGGATACGTGCGGCAGTACGCGCTCGGCATCGTCTTCGGCACCGTGGTTCTGCTGGCGTGGATGATCTCGAGGGCGGTGTCATGACCCACGACACGGCCTTCCCCTTCCTCACCGTGCTCGTACTGCTGCCCGCCGGGGCCGCCATCGCGGTGGCGCTCATCCCGGCCTCGCTGGGCGAACGTGTCCAGCGCCGAGCGGTGTTCAGCGTCGGGCTCGCCGCCTCGATCGCCACCCTGGCGCTGGCGGTCACCATTGCCGTGCGGTACCGGGCCGGCAACGGTGGGTACCGGCTCGTGAGCCAGCACGTGTGGGCACAGGCGCTCGGCATCTCGTGGCATCTCGGTGTCGACGGCATCTCGGTGTTCCTGCTCCTCATGGCGGCGCTGCTGTTCCCCCTGGCCATGGTGGCCGGCAAAGCGCCGGCCCGGCCCCGTTCCTTCATGGCCTGGATGCTGCTGCTCGAAGCGGGGTGTCTCGGGTCCTTCGTCTCGCTCGACCTGATCATGTTCTTCTTGTTCTTCGAGCTGACCCTCGTGCCGGTGTACTTCATCATCGCCGGTTGGGGGTTCGCGTCGCGGGCCTACGCGGCGATCAAGTTCTTCGTCTACACGTTCCTGGGCTCGGCCTTCCTCTTGGTGGGCATCGTGGCCGTGGCCTTCATCCACGAGCGCCAAACGGGCCACCTGACCTTCGACCTCGTGGCGCTCACCTCGACGCACCTGGGGCTGGCCTCGCAGGTGCTGCTGTTCCTGGCCTTCACCGCCGCCTTCGCCGTGAAGGCGCCGATCTTCCCCTTCCACACCTGGTCGCCCGACGCCTATGCCCAGTCGCCCACCGGGGGGGCCGTCATCCTGGCGGCGGTCATGGCCAAGATGGGCACCTACGGCATCATCCGCTTCGACCTCAACCTGTTCCCCCGAGCCGTGGTCGACCTGGCCCCCCTGCTGCTGACCCTGGGGGTGATCGGGATCCTCTACGGGGCCATCGTGGCCTGTGTGACCCGGGACATGAAGCGCCTCGTGGCCTACTCCTCGTTGAGCCACATCGGGTTCATCGTGCTCGGGACCTTCGCCCTCACGACCCAGGGCGTGACCGGCGGCGTGCTGCAGATGGTCAACCACGGGCTCATCATCGCCGTGCTCTTCATCGTGATCGGCTGGATCTACGAACGCCGTCGGACGTGGCAGGTCAACGAGCTGCGGGGGTTGCAGCGCGTGGCGCCGGTGATGGCGGGCGTGTTCACGGTGGCCATGATGGCGACCATCGGTCTGCCCGGGCTCAACGGGTTCGTGGGCGAATTCCTCGTGTTGGCCGGCACGTTCCTCTCTCACCGGTGGTGGGCGGTGGTCGCCACCGCTGGCGTCGTGCTGGCCGCGCTCTATCTCCTGTGGGCCTATCAGCAGGCGTTCCACCACGAGCCCGACGAGGCCACCGCCGCGGTGCGCGACCTGTCGTGGCGTGAGGTCGCCGTGGTGGCTCCGCTTATCGCCCTCATCATCTTCCTGGGCGTCTACCCCAAGCCGGTGCTCGACCGCATCACCCCGTCGGTGACGCGCCTCGTCCAGCACGTCGAGACGAGCACCGGCACCCACCAGCCGGCGGTGGCGAGTGGGCACGGGAATGTCCGGTACGCGCCCGCAGCCGCGGTCGGTGCCTCGAGCCTGGGAGGCGCAAAGTGACCGCGCCGGTGGCGATGCTCGGCTTGACCGCGCCCAAGATCGCCTACCTGTCGATCCTCCCCGTCCTGGTGATGCTGGGTGGGGCTGTCGCCACCCTGGCGGTGTCGTCCCTGCAACGCCGGCGGATGGCGCCCACCGTGGCGACGGCTATGGCCGTCATGACGACGCTGGCCGCCTTGTCGTTGTCGCTCGTGCAGTGGTTCGACGTCGCCAACCACGGGGCGCATGTCTCGATCGACTCGGCCGTGGTCGAAGACGGCTTCAGCTCCTTCGTGGCCGTGCTCGTGACATGTGCGGCATTGCTCTCCGCGCTCGTGGCCGACGGCTGGATGCGGCGCGAAAAGGCGACGGGGCCCGAGTTCCAGGCCCTGATGCTCCTGTCCGCGTCGGGAGCGATGATCATGGGCGAGGCCAATGATCTCATCGTGATCTTCTTGGGTCTCGAGATCCTTTCCATTTCTCTGTACGTCCTCGCCGCCATGAACGCCCGCCGGGCGGAATCGGGAGAGGCTGCGCTCAAGTACTTCGTCCTCGGTGCGTTCTCCTCGGCGGTGTTCCTGTACGGGATCGCCCTCGTCTACGGCGCCACGGGTTCCACCAACCTCCCTCAGATCGCCGACTACCTGGCCCGCAACGTGTTGCTGCACAACGGGCTCCTCCTGGTCGGGATGGCGCTGCTCCTGGTGGGGTTCGGGTTCAAGGTGGCCGCTGTGCCCTTCCACCTGTGGACGCCCGACGTCTACCAGGGCTCGCCCAGCCCGGCCACGGGCTTCATGGCGGCGGTGGCCAAAGCGGGTGGGTTCGCCGCCCTGTTGCGGGTCTTCGTCTCGTCGTTCGGGACGCTGCGCAGTGACTGGCAGCCGGCGGTGTGGGTGTTGGCCGCCATCACGCTCCTGCTGGGCGCAGCCGTCGCCCTGGCCCAGCGCGACATCAAGCGCATGCTCGCCTACTCCTCGATCAACCATGCCGGCTTCGTGCTCCTGGGCCTGCAGGTGGCCACTTCGCGCGGCGTGTCGGGGTCGCTGTACTACCTCTTCACCTACACGTTCATGGTCATCGGGAGCTTCGCCGTGATCACGGTGATCGGTGGCACCGGGGACACGCGCCACGACCTCGACAACTACCGGGGGCTGGCATCGCGTCGACCGTGGCTGGCGGGCTCCCTGGCGGTGCTGCTCATGGCGCAGGCCGGCATCCCGTTCACCACCGGGTTCCTGGCCAAGCTCGAGGTGATCTCGGCGTCGGTGGGGGGCCGGTCGACCGCCCTGGCCGTCGTGGCCATGGTGTCGGCCGCCATCGCCGCCTTCTTCTACCTCCGGGTCATCCTCCTCATGTACTCGCCCTCGACCACGTCAGACGGGGCGGTCGACGTCGGGCCCTCGTCGGCAGCCGGGGCGGGGGAGGCCGAAAGGGAGGCGCCGGAGGGGGCGGAGCGGGCGGAGCGGGCAGAGGCCGGGCCCCTCACCCTCGTGCTTCAGTCCTCCGAGGACCCCGGAGAGGCACCGATCAGCCCCTTGACCGTCACCGCCATCGCGGTGTGCCTGGTGGTGACGGTGCTATTCGGCATCTGGCCGGCCCCGGTGGTGGACTTCGCCCACAAGGCGACGCTCCTGTTCACCTAGGCGGGCCGGGTGCCTCGGGCACCCGCGCTCAAGGACCTCCGGCGGCACGCCGATGTCACCTGTGTGAGCGTGTGGACCCCGCGGGCAAGATGAGAAAGCGCCCCGAGCTCGGCCTCGACGGCGAGCCTGAGCTGGTATTCCAGCCGGCGGTCGACCTCGCCACGGGCCGGTTGCTGGGCTTCGAGGCCTTCCTGCGCTGGAACGACCCCGACCTGGGCCCGATCCCGCCCAGCGTGCTGATCCCCTGGGCCGAGGCCAACGGGCACATGGTGGAGCTCAACGCGTGGGTGCTGTCCGAAGCGTGCGCGGCCGCCGCCAGTTGGCAGTCCGACCTACAGCTGGCGGTCAACTGTTCGGTCTTCCAGCTGCGCCAGCGCGAGGCGGCATCGGCGGCGGCAGCCGCCATCGAGGAGTCCGGGATCAACCCCGACCGCCTCACCATCGAGATCACCGAGACCAGCGTCACCGACGAGGGGGCCGCCGCCGACCTCCACGCCATGTCGCGCCTGGGCATCCAGCTGACAGTGGACGACATCGGGTCGGACTGGTCGACCATCGAAAGCTTGGAGCAGTTCTCCATCAACACCATGAAGATCGACGGATCGCTCATCCAGGGCCTCGCCGACGCCGGTGGCGTCAGCCGAGCCATGGTGGAGACGATCGTGCACGTGAGCCATTCTCTCGGCATCTGCACGGTGGCCGAGAGCGTGGAAACCGCTGAGCAGGTGAAGATCCTGCGCGAGCTGGGCGCCGACGTCGGTCAGGGGTACTTCTTCGCCAAACCGCTTGCCGTCGAGGACGCCCTCACCCTCACGACCATGGACCCCCTCCCCGTCTTCCCCCTCACCGATCTGGCTGTCGACGACGCTGATGACGAGGACGGCTACGACCTCCACGAAGACGAGTCAGGCGGTGAGCGCGACGCGTTGGACGAGTCGAAGAAGGAGCGGGGGATGGCGGCGGAGGTCGCCGAGGTCATGGAGGCGCTGGAGGAGGCCGGCGACCACGCCCCTTCTGAAAGCGAGAGCCAGGACTTCGTGTTGAACGACGACCTGCACCTCGAGGCGTCAGACGTTTCGCTCGTCTCCAAGCGGGGACGCCTGTTGGCGTCGTTCCGCAAAGGGAAGTCTTCCTGACCTTCCGCTACAGGGGGTCGACGCCGGTGATGCCGTCGTCGGAGACGTTCTCGGTCCACGCCGTGCCGTCCCAGTAGCGCACCTGGTGGCGTCGAGCCGGATCGGCGAACCACCCCGGTGCGGCGAGCGGTGTTCCCACCGGGAGGACGGGACCCGGTGCCGTTGCTTGCAACATCGGTGCCGGTCGCGTCTCTCCGCCGCCGGGGCCTGGCGGTCCACCGTGCACACCGGCACCGACCGACACCCGTCGACGGGCGCCGCGGCTGCGTGAGGCCAGCTCCTCGACCAGGCGGTCCGCCTCGTCGACGGTACGGTCCCGGAACTTCGCCCCGACGCGGCGGTGTCCCGGCACGTCGACGTGCACGGTGGCGAGCCGGAGGGCGCGCTGGACGGGCCCCTGGACGCGCCGGATGCTCTGGGCTTTTTCGAGGGGTACCCAGCAGGTGACCTTCTGCACCCGGCCCGTCACCGCCATGGCCATGGCCTCGTCGTGGCCGGCGGCGAGGTAGTGGTAGCTAAGCGGCGCCTTGACCCGGGCCCGGCCCGGGGCGGGGGACGGGCTGGGCTCGATCGGGCCGAGCACGGCGTGGCGGAGGTAGCGCGCCGTGTCGTGCGACCCCACCGGGAGCAGGGCCTTGGTCATCCGCCCGGTGCCCCCGGCGGAACGGCCGTGTCCGGGCACCCCGGCCAGGTCGACCTCGAGCCGGCACCAACCGAACAGGCGCCACAACAGGGGTTCGATTTGACGGACGGCCTGGACGCGGCGGATCGGGATCGTCTCCGACACCGTGCTGAGCAGGCCGCGGCGCACGCGGATGCCGTCGGGGGCCAGTGCCACGGTGAAGCGGTACTGCTCGTTGAAGCGGCGCCAGATCCCCTGGCCGATCCCGAGGAGGTAGACGAACAGCGACCCTGCCACCGCGGTGGCGGCCACCGTCGAGATCGTCGTCACGAATATGAGGACGGCGACGAAGATGACCGCGCCGGACGTGCTCGCCGACAGCAGGACCGATCCGAGAAGCCGGGCGGGCGGGACGACGGCGGCGGGTTGCTCGTCGGGNTCGGGGACGGACTGGTCCAGCCCGTGGTGCGCGGCGAGCAGCCGGGCCCGCAGGTCCGCCGCCGCCGGTGCGGAGAGATACGACAAGTGGTGCGCGGACTTGGCGCCGGCCACGCGGATGCGGAGCTCGGCCAGCCCGAGAACCCGGGCCAAGAACGGCGACACCAGGTCCACCGCTTGGATCCGGGTGACCGGTAGCTGTTGGGAGTCGCGGCGCACGAGCCCTGTTTCGATCCGCAGGGTGGTGCCGTCGAACGCCCATCGGGTGACCAGCCAGTGGATGACGCCGAATACCACGCCGACGCCCGCCAGCGCGATCCAGACGATGTCTTGGGCTCCGAAGCCGTGATCACCGCGTCCACCGTCGATCGAGGACACCGCGCCCAGGACGACGAGGGGCAGGAGCCCGCGTCCCACGCGCACGAGGGGAGACAGGGGGTGCAGGCGTTGCCACCCGGCGACGGTGGCCCCGCCGTCGTTCACAGACCCGCGGCTTTGGCCTCGCCCAGGGCGGCCAGGCGGTCGCGCAACCGGGCCGCCTCGTCGGGATGGAGTCCCGGGATGCGCGCGTCACTGGCGGCCGCGGCGGTGTGGAGCTTTACCGTCGCCAGTCCGAACAGCCGCTCCACGGGTCCGGTCGTGATCTCGACGAACTGCATCCGTCCGTAGGGCACGACCGACAAACGCTGCACCATCACCCCGCGTCGGACCTCGAGGTCCTCATCACGTTCCAGATAGCCCCAGGCCTGGAACCGGTTACGGACGAACCACCACGCAGCCCCACTGCAAAGCGCTATGGCGAGCACCGCGGCTACGGCCACGTCCGAGTCCCCGGCTGCCACCGCCACCGAACCGGCGACGACGGCGAGCACGGCGCCCACCACGCCGATCTCGGTGACACGCATCTTCATCAGCGTCGGCGACAGCGGTGTCCACCCCGTCGAATGCGGGCTCGTCATGCGCCCACCTTATGTCGCCTCGTTCGCAACCGAGTCCAGGTCGATCACGTACCGCAGGTCGGTTGCCACGAACGCGCCCCAGTCGTGCAGCTTGCTCGTGCCGTCGGGCCTCCACCCGCGGCGCTCGTAGAAACGTCGGGCCCGAGCGTTGGTCCCGAGGACCCACAGCACCGCGACGCGGACATGGGCGCCCCGAAGAGCTACCAGCGCGGCGCTCATGAGCAGGTCGGCACCGCCCGAACCGAAGACGCTCGGGTCGAGGTAGAAGGTGAGGATCTCACCCACGCTCCCGTCGGTGGCCTCGTCACGGAGATGTCCGACGTCGTCGCGGGCCGGGCCGAACGAGACGAAGCCGGTGATCGGGGCTTCCTCCGCACCGTCGTGTTCCTCGGGGCCCAGCAGGACGATGACACCAGTATGGGGCCACGCCGATGCGTCGAGCGTGTCCTTCCATGCGCCGACCCGGTCTGCCGCTCGCAGAGAATCGAGGTAGGACTGAGGGATCAGCCCCGGGTACGCGCCCTGCCACGACCGTACGTGGACGGTGGCGATGGTCAGCGCGTCGTCGGGCCGGGCGCGTCGGATCCGCACGCACCATGTCTAGTGGGCGCGTCCGGCGTCGCGCCGGGCCTGCCGGGGGGTGCGTCCGCGCCGCGCCGTGCTCAGGCGCGGTGGGAGGTATGGGGCGCGAGCGAGGGGTGAACGGTGTCGTCGTCTTCGGTCAGGGGGTCGACGGGGAGCAACGACGCTCCGCTGTCGGAGTCGGGATCGTCGGCGCCGGCATGGGCGCGGCGCTCCGACGCGGCGATCATCCGTCCAATGACCGGGAACTCGGAGAGCGATTCGGCCCGTAAGATGGCGAGTGCAACAGGGACGAGGTGCTCAGCGGCGTCGTAGACGACGTAGCGGGGAAGCCAGTCGGGCCCGTACTTGGCGTTGAACCGCCACAGGGTTTCGATCTGCAGGAATGTCGACATCTTCTTGAGGGCCCAACGCTCGACCCGTTGGGTGGGCCCGTCCCCGCCCGCCCCCTCGAGGACCGATCGGAGCGCCGCGAAGTTGAGGCTGACGCCCTGACAGCCGAGATTGCGGAGATGCTCGATGGTGGACACGAGCGCGAAGTCGATGAGCCCGTTGGGGTGCTCGCCGCGATCGCGCCGCATCAGGTCGAGCGAATATCCCCCGATGCCCCGGGCCGGGACGAACTGGCACATCGCCGCGGGGTTGCCGTCCGGTCCGGTGATCACGCACAGGATGAGGTTCTCGTCGCGAGGATCGAAGATCCGGCCCAGCACCATCGAGAACCCACGCTCGAACTCGCCGCGCCGGCTCTGGGACATGAGCCCCGCCAGCTGCAGGGTCGTGGAGCGGTCGAGACGGGCGGGGTCGTGGAACGACACGGAGTAGCCGTACTTGATGATGCGGTTGTGTGCCTGGCGCAGGCCCTTCATGTGGCCACCGGCCAACGAGAACTCCTGCACGTCGACCACCGCTTCGTCGCCGATGTAGATGTCGTGCATCCCGGTGGCGCGGTAGATCGGCAGCCAGTGCTCGCTGGCCCCCATGACGGTGACGACCCAACCCTGGTTGTCGGCGAAGCGGCGGAACGCCTCCCACACCTGCTCCTGCTCGGCGAAGGGCCCGATGGGGTCGGGGGATACCAAGCAGATGCCGCTGTAGATCGCGTAGGCGACGAGTGAGTCGCGGTGGAAGAACCATTGCTTGTCGCTGCGTAGCGCGAAGTAGTCCAGCGTGCCCTGACCGTGGCGCCGCACGATGTCGCGGGCGCGCGTCTCCGCCGCACGCCCCGCCGACCGGCGACGGTCCACGAGCGGGCGCGTGGCGAGCAGGACCGCTACCGCGGCCAGCGTCACCCCGATGGCGAGGAGGCTCGGAGCGAGGAAGTCGTCGAGCCGTTCGGGAAGGCGCACTCCGCGCAGCCCCACGAGGCGTTCCAGCACTGCCTGCCCGGCACGCCACAGTGGGAGGCGGGGGCGGTCGAGATCGAAGCGCAGTGAGAACTCGACCAGTGCGGTCGTGACCACCGTGATGCCGACGACACCCGCCACCAGGGCGATGGCGGCCGAGCGCAGCGAAGGACGGTCCGACGCGGCCGGGAACTCCTTTCGGTGCACCACCAGGAAGGCCAAGACGGCCAGTGAGAACAGCGACCCCGCCACGTCCCCGCCGCGCGCCAGGTGCAGGACGACGCTGATGGCGAGGGCCCACACGGCGACGACGAAGGCCCGCCGTTGCCCCCGACGCACGCCCCGGGCCAGGGCCAGGAGCCCGATGCCCACGAGGGCGACGAGGGCGCCCGCCGTCTGGCTGGCGACGTAGGGAAGAAGTTCGAGCACCAGGTGGAGGCGGCCGCGCACCGGTGGGGTGACGGCACTGAGCACGTCGATGACGCCCGCCACCGCAATGGCACCCGCCGCCCATCTCCGCACCCGGCGTGACCGGTTGCGGACGGCTCCCAGGTCCGGCGCCGGCGGCCACGAGGCGCCGTGGGGGTAGGCGGCCACGACTTGGGGATGGGTGTCGTGCACCTTGCGGTCACGCGCCGCCAGGCGCTCGAGCAACGTGGCCCCGGGGAGCTCGGACCGGGTCAGCAGCAGGCGCGCGTGCAGCTCGGCGCCGGTTTCGAGCTCGACCCAGGCGAGTTGCTGGCACGCCAAGAAGACGGGGAGCAGTCCCAGCCGGCCGTGATGCTCCTCCACGACTTCTCCGGCCGCTCCCGGCGATGCGAAGAATCCGGGGCCGAGGTGGGTGAGCTCGGCCTGCAGGGTGGCGCCGCTCACGAGCCCGGCCGATCCTTGCGCGCACAGGGCCCGGGCCGCGTCGCGCACGTCGTCGTTGGCCGTGGCCCCGCCGGCGGCAAGCCCGTCGTCGAAGGGGCCGTCGAGATCCCCACCACCCAGGGTCCGCCATGCCTTGCGAGCCACGAAGCCCAACGCCACGGCGAGGATCAGGACCTCGCCGATGCACACCANGGCGGCGAAGAACAGACGCTCCCCCCACGGGGCCATGTGGGCGCGCTGGATGGCACGCGACGGCGCGGGGTGTCCGAAGACGAGATGGTCGAGCGCGGTGGAGACGAACGGGAACCGCAGGGCGATGGCGATGGCGAAAGGGACGAGCAGCCACCACGCGAAGCGGGCGAAGCGTCGGTAGAGAAGGCGCGACGTCAGAAAGCGCGGAGTGCTCGCCGGGTCGGCCAGTCGCTCGAGACCGTCCTGCCATTTCGCCTCGGTGTCCGGGCTCAGCGTGAACGTGGCCCGGCGGGACGCCGTTGCCGATCGGGTGGCGGTGGGTGCCGCCGCTGCGGCGCTCTCCTCGAGGACGGGGCTCGGTCCCGGTGTCGCCGTGAGGGACGTGGTCGGGTCGGGGCGGGGCACGCCGGCGTCGATACGCACCACCCGGGTCCCCGCCGCCGTAGCCATGCGCAGGGCGACGGTGGTCGCCACCTCGACCCCGAGCCGCGGCAGCACCGAGGCCGCCTCCGACGCCAGCGCGGTGTCGGTCGCGCCGGGGATGGCGATGACCCGGCGCTCGTCATCCGACGCGAAGGCTTCGATGGCCTTAGCCAGGCGGGGATGGGCGGCCAGGGCCGCCGACGCCGCCGCCGAGGCGTCGGGCTCGGCGCTCAGATCGAGAAGGTTGCCCGCCACCACCACCAGCCCGGGACCCTCCCAGGAGTCGAGGGCGCGGGCCAGACCCGACGAGGCCCAGGTCGTGGCGGCAGTGGCGTGGGGCTTGAGCCCGAGGTTGGAGACGATCATGGCGCGCCGGCCCACGTCGACGGGGACCGTCAGGATGTCGGGCCCGGGCCCGGTCTGGGGATCGGGCATCCGGGTGGGGACCTCGGAGGTGCCGTCGGCCATGCCGTTCCATCTTGTCAGGCCGGGGCTGCTTCGAGGCCCAGGCCACGGAGCCTGGAGCCGCTCGACGGAGGGTTGGCTGGTGGGCCGCTTGGATAGGCTCGGCCCGAGGTGGCATCGGGTCACCACCGGTGACGTAGTTGCCGTCAATCCTGGCCGGGAGGATCGCCAAGCATGTCCGACGACGGTGGGGCCGCCATCGAGGACTACTACCTCGAGGAACGCCTGTTCCCTCCCCCCGAGGGCTTTGTCGAACAGGCTGTCGTGTCCGACCCGACGATCGCGGCAGGAGCCGAGGCCGACGTCGAGGGGTTCTGGGCGCAACAGGCCCGCGCTCTCGACTGGTTCGACGAGTGGCACACGGTGCTCGAGTGGGACCTGCCGTTCGCCCGATGGTTCGTCGGGGGGACGTTGAACGTCTCGTACAACTGCCTCGACCGCCACGTCCACGACGGCCTGGGCGAGCGGGTGGCGATCCACTGGGAGGGAGAGCCCGGCGACACCAGGACGATCACGTACGCCGAATTGCTCGCCGATGTCGAGCGCTTCGCCAACGTGCTCAAGGGCTTCGGGGTCGGTCGCGGCGATCGGGTGGCGATCTACATGCCGATGATCCCCGAGCTGCCCGTAGCCATGCTGGCGTGCACGCGTATCGGGGCACCCCACTCGGTCGTCTTCGGCGGGTTCTCGCCTGACGCGCTGCGTGACCGCATCAATGACGCCCAGGCGAAGGTTCTCGTGACCGCGGACGGGGGATGGCGCCGCGGTGCCGCCGTCGCCCTCAAGGAGAACGCCGACAGCGCACTGGCCGACACCCCGTCGATCGAGCACGTGGTCGTGGCGAGGCGCACGGGGGACGCCGGTGGTCCCGTGGCCATGACCGAAGGTCGTGACCATTGGTGGGACGAGGCCATGGCCGGAGCCCAGAGCTCGTGCCCACCCGAGCACATGGACGCCGAGGACCTGCTGTACCTGCTTTACACGTCGGGGACGACGGCGAAGCCCAAGGGCATCATGCACAGCACCGGTGGCTATCTCACCCAGGTCGCCTTCACGCACCGCGCCGTCTTCGACCTGCACCCCGAGCGCGACGTGTACTGGTGCGCGGCCGACATCGGATGGGTCACCGGCCACAGCTACATCGTGTACGGGCCACTGGCCAACGGCGCCACCAGCGTGATGTACGAGGGAACGCCCGACTTCCCCGACAAGGACCGCTGGTGGGACATCATCGAGCGCTACGGGGTCACGATCCTGTACTGCGCCCCCACGGCCATCAGGACCTTCATGAAGTGGGGCACGGAGTTCCCCGATCGCCACGACCTGTCGTCGCTGCGGGTGCTCGGGTCGGTGGGCGAGCCCATCAATCCCGAGGCGTGGATGTGGTACCAGACGAACATCGGGGGAGGCCGGTGCCCCGTCGTCGACACGTGGTGGCAGACCGAGACCGGTGCCATCATGATCTCGCCCCTGCCGGGGATCACGACGTGCAAACCCGGTTCGGCCACGTTCCCTCTTCCGGGGATCGGAGCGGAGGTCGTCGACGACGCCGGCAAGCCGGTGGAACGCGGCGGTGGCTACCTGACCCTGACGCAGCCCTGGCCGGCGATGCTGCGGGGCCTCTACGGCGATCCCGAACGCTACAAGCAGACGTACTGGAGCCGCTTCAAAGGCCGGTACTTCGCCGGGGACGGGGCCAAGATCGACGACGACGGCTACTTCTGGTTGCTCGGGCGCGTCGACGACGTCATGAACGTGTCGGGCCACCGGATCTCCACCGCCGAGGTGGAGTCGTCGTTGGTCAACCATGCCTCGGTGGCCGAGGCGGCCGTGGTGGGGGCCAAGGACGACACCACCGGGCAGGCGATCATCGCCTTCGTCACGCTCAAGGCGGGCCAGGACCAGACCGACGAGCGCGGCGAGGAGCTGCGCGGCCACGTGGCACGCCACATCGGGCCCATCGCCCGCCCCAAGACGGTGATCTTCACCGATGAACTGCCCAAGACGCGCTCGGGCAAGATCATGCGCCGGCTGCTGCGCGACGTCGCCGAGGGCCGGGATCTGGGGGACACCACCACGCTCGCCGATCAGCGCGTCGTCGACGAGATCCGGCGGCTGTCGACGGCGCAGCCCACCGAGGAATGAGCACGGGCGTTTCGCGGGTGCGAACGTGACAGAGGGTGCCTCGGTTCCGCCGTACCCGGTGCCTGCGAACTGGCGCTGGCGCGTGGCGGCCACCGGCCCCGGGCCGGCCGTCATCTTCGACATCGACGGGGTGCTCTCCGATGCGGCCGGGCGTCAGCACTTCCTGGAATGGGGACGGCGCGATTGGGACGCCTTTTTCGACGCCTGCGGGGAGGACCCCCTTGTCGCCGAGGTGGCCCGCCTTCTCGAGCTGCTCGATTCCGAGCTGCGCATCGTGCTCCTCACCGGTCGCCCGCTGCGCGTCCAACCCCAGACGTTGTCCTGGCTGAGTCACAACGGGCTGCGGTGGGACGTGCTCGTCATGCGCGATCGGGGCGACTACGCCCAGGCGTCTCGGTTCAAGCGTGCCGCCGTCGCCGAGCTCCGGGCCTTCGGCTTCGAGCCGCGGCTCGCCTTCGAAGACGATCCCCGCAACCGCGACATGTTCCACAGCGAAGGCATCCCCTGCATCTACATCCACTCCGGTTACTACGAATGAGGCGTCATGACCCACCCCCGGAAGTTCCGGTTCGCCGCCCAGCTCTCGAAGGCCCCTGACGGCACGGCCCGATCCTGGGCCGAGCAGGCCAGGAAAGCCGAGGACCTCGGCTACTCGGCGCTGCTCATGCCTGATCATTTCGGGGACCAGCTGGCCCCCGTCCCCGCGCTCATGGCGGCGGCGGACGCCACCTCCGAATTGCGCATCGGCACCCTCGTCTTCGACAACGACTACCGCCATCCCCTGGTGCTGGCCAAAGAAGCGGCCACCCTCGACCTGTTGTCGGGTGGTCGTCTCGAGTTGGGCCTCGGTGCGGGGTGGATGCGCACCGACTACGAGGAGTCGGGCATCGCGTACGACGCACCGGGGGTCCGGGTGGACCGCTTTGCCGAGGGGGTCGCCGTCGTGGCCGGTCTGCTCGGGTCAGATGGCCCCTTCTCGTTCTCGGGCCGGCACTACACCGTCACCGACCACACCCTGCAGCCGAGGCCGGTGCAACGGCCCCGCCCCCCGCTCATCCTGGGGGGAGGCGGCCGGCGCGTCCTCACCCTGGCCGGGCAGTTGGGCGACATCGTGAGCATCAACGTCGACCTCCGGGCCGGGACGGGGGGTCCCGAGACCGCACCCAACGCCTCCCCTGGGGCCACGCGCCAAAAGGTGGCGTGGGTGCGGGAGGCCGCCGGGCCCCGGTTCGACGACATCGAACTCAACTGCCTGATCGGCTTCGTCATGATCACCGACGACGCACCCAGCATCGCTCAGGCCATGGGGCCCACGTTCGGCATCGATCCCGCCGATGCCCTGCACGTGCCGGTGACGCTCATCGGCACCCTCGACGAGATGGTCGAGGAGCTGCAGTGGCGACGACAGGAGTACGGGATCTCGTACTTCTCTGTCGAGGCCGACCTCTGGGAGTCGCTCGCTCCTGTCGTCGCTCGCCTGGCCGGCACCTGATCCGCGCCGGGCCCCTGTTACGTGTGCGCCGGCCCTGTTACGGGGTCACCTTCAATTTTGCTGCTGCGTCTACCGAGAAGGGGATCCCGAGGAGGTTGGCGGTGAGCGTGGCCTTGATGGTGTGCTTGCCTCTGGCCGGGGCGAGGAAATACCCGGACAACACCGGCGGAGTGAACGTGGTGCCGTTGTAGGAGGCCGGGGTCACCACCGCCTTCGAGACCAGCTTCTTGTTCCTGTTCTTGATGATGACGGGAACCGGTCCGCTGCTCCCGCCGCCTCCCCCCAGTCCGGCCTCGATCGATTCCAACGTCGCCAGCCACCAGTAGGTCTTGGCGCCCGGGACGTCACGCACCGACACGTGCTGGCCCGTCGTGGTGATAGTGGGGGAGAGGCTCAAGGTCGGATCAGGCGGCAGGAGCGGGTCCCCCTTCCATTCGAGCACGAAGGTTCCCGCCACCACCGGCTTGAAGCTTTCGAGGTCGATCATGGCCACGGCGCACCCGATCAGACCCGAGTTGATCTCTTCGGTCGTGGGTGGGCAGCTGGCATTGGGATCGAGAGGTGACGTCGTCGGGATCGTGTAGTTGGTGTCCAGAACCCCACTCGAGTTCGACGTGGGGAATGCCACCGACAGCGCGTTCAACTCGGGAGTCGCCGCGATGATCGCCAGGAGCCCCGGCACCGATGTGGCCTGCCCGGTGAGGAGCGGTTCGGCGGCGGGGTCGATCGCCACGAGGAGACTCGCCTCCACGAGCAGGTAGGGGTGGTTGGCGGGAAAATTCTTGCAATCGATGTTGACCGAACCCCCGCCGGTGGCATTGGTGACCAGCAGCCCGAAGAAGGCCCCCTTGACTGCGCACGAGGGCGCCGCGGCGGCCTCGGCTACGGACCCGCGCGAGCCTGCGCCGCCCGCCACCACCACGGCACACGTCACGAGGGCGATGCACGACGCCACCAGCACGCGCATGGCCCCGTGTCGCCTTCTGCCCCGCGTACGATCTGCAACCTCCCGAGGCCCACGTGGTCCCATCACACTGCCGTTTTGTGCATCCATGGTCTGGCTCCTTCCGAGACGTGGTTGAAAGAAGGCTCTGCCCGGGCGGTTCATTTGCGCACCAGGGTGAATTTGGAAGTACTCGTCGCACCGGTGGCGGTGGCGGTGGCTTGGATGGTGTGGATTCCCAGCTTCCCGGACCGGCCCCGACGGGGGATGGCGCCGTGGCAGCTGAAGGCCCCGTTGGAGGCGGCCACGGTATGACGCAGCACCGTGCCGGCCCGCTTGCGCGCCCTCACCCCGCTCAGCCCGCTCAGGTACATCACCGTCACTGCGTTCCCGGGTGTGAACCCTGAGCCCTGGGCGATGACGGGCCCCTTCCTCGTGCCTGAAGACGGCGTCAACGCCAACTGCGGGATCGAAGGCGCCGGGGACACCGGAAGTGCCACGGGCGAGATGGTGAGGGCGGCGGCACTGGAGAGCAAGGAGGCGGGATCGGTAGCGGTGATCGTGGTCGCCCCCGCCGCGATCCTGGTGGCAAGCCCCTGCGAGCCCGGACTGTTCGACACCGTGGCCGTGCCGGCCAACGAGGAGGACCACGTCACGAAGTCGGTCAGGTCCTGGGTGCTCAGGTCGGAGTAGGTGCCCGTGGCGGTGAACTGCTCACCGGCGCCCAGCGCCAGTGGCAGCACGCGTGCTGTCACCCGCAGGACCCGACCTCCCAGCATCTTCCCCCACCCCCAGGCCCACCGTGGTCCGTGCCGCCATCGCAGCGGCCTCGGCACGTGGAACCTGTGTCAGTGTTGACCAGCCTCGGACTCGGGAGAAGCGGGTGATCACCCGGTTGCCTCCGAGTAATTCCACTTGTACAACGAGGGATGACGAGCCGTGGTCAACCCGGGCCTGCGGTCCACTCGATGCCTGGGCCCGGAAGTTCGTGCTCGATCCGGTTGTTTCCGAAGATCGAGATGGCCAGGGTGAGCGCTTGGCGCCTGTCCATCTGACGCCGGTCGTCGCGACCGTCGAGGTGCGACACCCGGGCGAGGCCGGTGCGACCCCCCAGTCCCACGGGGTGCCATGTGACCGACAACACGACGTCGCCAGGTTCGAGCCCCATCGACGATCCTCCCCACGGTGGCTCGTGAGGATCTTGACCGGTTCCGGGGGCGCCGAAACCTGGGACTCGAGACAGAGCTCCGGTGGCGCCCGGAACCGGAGGGGCCAGACACAACGAGCGGGGCCCGAGGGCCCCGCTCGTTGTGTTGGAGAGGCGTGGCGGGTGCCCCTCTCGGGTTATGAGTGTGCGAAACCTCTTCTCGTATGCCAGTGCATCGCCTGTGGAGGCGGCCGCCCCCGGTCACGGAGGTGGTATCGATCTGTTGTCTCACAGTGCCTCTCGACCTGTCATCAGTGGTTACACCTGGATACGTCGGTGATTCCCCGGGGCCGCCCGTCCCTCCGCTGGCATCGGCGATCAAAGACTCGATCACGCGCTGGACCGACCGCGCCCCAGCGGATTCGACCCCTTGACAGCTACAATCCGGGCCTGGGCCTGGAGCACCCTTGATCCTGCGGGGAGGCGCGATGAGGAATGGCACCTGGCGGGCGTCGCCGCTGGCCGTGGTCAGTGCGCTGGTCATCGCGGCGGCGGCAATTCTCGGATTCTTCCTGGCCAAACACAGTGTCGAGAGCCAGAACCAGGCGTTGCTGAAAGACGACGCCACCCAGGCCGCCGGGTACATCTCCTCCTTGGCCTCGACGCTCAGCTCCACCCTCGACGCGCTGGCCCCTGGTGTGGCGTCGACGAACGGCTCACCAGCGGCCTTCGAAGCCCAAGCCAGACCACTCGCCTTAGGCCCCTTCACCTTGCTTCTAGCCCGGAAGGTGGGGACCCAGTTCGACGCCGCCTCGGTGGTGGGAACCGGGTTCCAAGCGGGCCAGGTCCTCGACCCCGAGCTCTCGGCCACGCTGGACAAAGCGGGCTCGACCGTGGCGCCCGGTCCCGTGCGCTACAACGGGAAGACTTCGACGTTCGGATTGAGCCTCGGACCGCCACTCGTCCCCAAGGGTTTCGCCCTCTACGAGCAAGTCTCGCTCGATCCGTTTGTGGCCACCACCGCCACCCAGGCGGCACCGTTCCACGTGCTCAACGCGGCGGTGTACGCGACGCGCACGCCGGCGACGAGTCAGCTGGTCCTGGCGAACACCCGCGTCTTGCCCCCGACAGGATCGACGGTCGAAGCGCGTGTCCCGGTGGGCTCGGGTTCTTGGTGGCTGCTCTCGGCCGCCAAGAGCCCCCTGGCGGGCCGTTTCCCCAATGCGGCACCGTACGTCGTCCTCGTATTCGTCTTGCTTCTCGCGCTCGCCGTGGGCAGCGTGATCGAAGTCGTGGTGCGACGACAGCGCTATGCCAGTGCACTCGTCGACCAACGCACCGCCGAGCTGTTGGCTTCTCAAGAGGCCCTCGTGCGCAGCGAGCGCCTGTCCGCGGTCGGTCAGATGACCACAGTGGTAGGTCACGAATTGCGGAACCCCCTGGGTGCGGTCATGAACGCCCTCTACATGCTGCGGCGTTCGCTCGACAATCCTGAGGCGGCCGAACCGCATCTGGTCGTAGCGGAGAGACAAACGGCGCGCGCCGTCAATCTCGCTCAGGATCTCACCGCCTACATGCGCGAGCGGGAGCCCGAGCTCGCGCCCATGGGCTTGCATGAGGTGCTCAGTGACGTGCTCGAGGCGACACCCAAGCCCTCCAACGTCGAGGTTGTCGACGACGTCGGCACCATCGAGCTCAACGCCGATGCCAAGCAGATCGCGCAGATCCTCACGAACCTGGTCGACAACGCCTATCAGGCCATGCCCGACGGGGGGGTGGTGCGCATCGCAGCACGCGCTGACGGCAGCACCGCGGTCATCACCGTGCAAGACAGCGGCGAAGGAGTCGACCCCGACCTCGTCGAGCGTTTCTTCGAGCCCTTCTTCACGACGAGATCCGAAGGAACCGGCCTCGGTCTCGCCATCGTCCGACGCCTGATCGAGGGCCACGGCGGGCAGATCTCCATCGAGAACGTCCCCTCGGGCGGTGCCCTCGTCACCGTCCGTCTCCCCCTCGAGCCGAGTCGAGAGTTGGCATGGCGCTAGACACCGAGCTCCGCAGGTTCGCGGCCTACATTCCGACGCGGCTGGCCACGAGGTCTGAGAAGCAGGGCGGCGCCGCAGCGGGTGGAGCAAAGGTCGCGTCATCGTCGCCGGTCGGCATCCCGGGGTGGTCAGACACCGGTGACGACGCCGGTCCCCGAGACCAGTCGGGTGCCATCAAAGACACTCGTGCCATCGAAGACACGGTGACGGGCGAGACGTTGCAAGCGAACGCCGATGTGCTCGTGGTCGATGACGACGCCGACGTCCGATGGACGGTGGCGGAGATCCTGCGGTCGGCGGGCTACAGCGTGGCCGAGGCAGAGGACGGAGAGATCGCGCTCGACCTGTTGAGGACGGGGACGTATCGGATGATCCTTCTCGACCTGCGGATGCCGAAGCGTGACGGGGTGTCGCTCATCGAGGCGCTCGGGGACGTGCCCCCGGTTATCGTGCACTCCGCCTACTCACTCGACGTCGGCGACCGCGAGCGTCTGGGCTCCAGGGTGGGGGACTACCTGCACAAGCCGGTCTCTCCCCAGAAGCTTCTCCGAGCCGTTGAGGCCGCCCTCGGGCCCGCACGGTGAGGGACAGGCCCTCAGCGAAATCTCAGGTTCGAGTCGGACGATCGCGCCTTATTTTTCGACCCGGTTCAGTGGTGGCGACCCCGCCTTCCACTGTGACCACCACTTCGCATCGGGGCCGTCTTCGACCTCACGACTATGATTACGCCGGTGGGTGACGGCGTCGTGGGGGCAGATGCTGGTAGGGACGACGGGGTTCTTCGAATCCTGATCGTCGACGATCACGAGGTCTTGCGCACGGGGACCCGCCAAGTTCTCGAAGCATCCGAGGACATCGTGGTCGTTGGCGAAGCCGACGACGGCAACGCTGCGCTGGCCATGATCGATGACCTCATGCCCAACGTCGTCCTTATCGACATCCGACTGCCGGACCGCAGTGGCATCGACGTCACTCGCCATCTGACCCTCACGCACCCCGGCGTTCGGGTTGTGATCCTCTCTGCGTACGACGACGACGAATTCGTGCGCGCTGCGCTCGAAGCCGGAGCGACTGGATACCTGTTGAAGACCATGGCGCGTGACGAGCTCGTCGCCGCGGTGCGCGCCGCTGCGCAGGGAACCACGGTTCTCGACCCCATCTTGTCGCCGCGACTGGCCGGAGCGCACAGTTCGTTTGGCCCGAGCACCGGGCCGCGCCTCACCTGGCGCGAGCGGGAGGCCGTGGAGCTGGTGGCCGAGGGGCTGTCCAACAAGGCCATCGCGGCGCGCCTCGGTGTGAGCGTGCGGACTGTCGAGGGCCACCTCAACCACGTCTTCACCAAGCTCGGTGTGGAGTCACGGACCGAGCTCGTTCGCCACGTGCTGACCCAGGGTCTGATCTCTCCCGCATCCTCGAGCGAACACCCCGCCTGACACCGCACGTCGTGGATCGGGCGCGGGCGTTAGCGCTCGGGCCGTTCCCGCTCGAGTCGACCGGCACCACCTAGGTGGATTCCCGGGGTCGCGCCCAGGTGGTACCCCGCTAGGCACGGGACAGCGCTCGGCGTAGCGTTTTTTCCGCGACCCGGGAGGGAACCCCGCATCGCCCTCCTGTCAGGGTCGCGACGCAAGACGCGGCAGGCGCGGTAGCTCCCTGCGCCTCGCCGTCGTGTCTGGAGCATGGCGCGTGGAGTACCCCGCACCATTGGGTACGGGGGGCATGGGCAGTGTCTTCGACGTGGCGCTGCCCATGCCCCACCGGCCCTCGCTCCCTCCAGGGCGTGGACGGGGCGGAGAAAGGCCGGGTGGTGCCGTGAGCTTCTGCAAGGGCAGCCTCGTCGTGCACAAGGACGGAACTCCCGTGTTCTGCTCCGAGGAGCTGGCCGGCCGGTTCTGTGGCGGCGGCCTGAGCTACGAGAGGCACCGGATCTTCCGCTCCTGTGGGCTTACCTTCTTCCGTGGCTGCCCCGAGTGCGAGAGGGAGGCCGCGTCCACATCGAGAGCGCCGTCCGCCCGGGCAGCGGCCCATGTATGACATCGAAGCGGTGATCGCGGCGGCGGGACGATTCTGGCTGGCATGGACGCTGGCGACCGAGGGTGAGGGCGGGATTCCACCTGCCGATATGGTCATCGAGGTCCACGAGGCGGCGCGGGAACTGATACAAGCCGCGGGCGCCGACGATCTGCGCGCTGCCTACGGCGTGCTCGACGACCTGGTGCTCGAGATCAAACAGGCGAACGCCACGGCGAACTGAAACCCGGCGACCGGGAGACCCCGGTGGTGAGGCCGACCTGCCGAGCGCGGCCGATCCGGGGGTGAGGCCGACCAGTCGAGCACGGCCGATCCGGGCTCATGCCGGCCGGCCGTTCGGACACCACGCGTTGTCCGGCACCCCCTGACAGGGATTGGGCATCGACGGCAGATCACCGGGGAGCGGGTGCATGGTGACGTCGGTGACCTGGGGGTAGTGCGAGCCCGCCGGGCAGCTTCCGGCGCTGACGCCCGTGTCGCACAGGACCTGGGCCAGGAGCGCCCCGCCGGTATTGGTCACCGCGGCCGTCCCGTCGCAGGTGGGTTGGCTCTGCTCGAGGCCGGTGGGGGCGCTGCCGGTCGGCGCGATGTTGCCCGCAAAGCAATTGCGCGCCCCGTTCCCGTTGATCACGATCTGGCCGAAGTCCGCATTGGCCGGGTTCCCGAAGAAGGCGTCCCCCGTGAAGGTGTTGTCGAGCAGGGCGTCACCTTTGGGGTCATAGACGCACCCGAACCCTGCCAACGTGGCTCCGCCCGTCCCGGCGCACGTCTGGCCCAGTACGGCAGGGCTGCTGTCGGGGTAGGGCACGAACAGGACTCCCCAGGCGCCGTTGTGGGTGAAGGTGTTGTCCATCACGGTGTCGTTGGTGCCACCTGACACGGTCATGCCCGTCCCCGTGGGCCCGGCACTGGCACTACCGGCCTCGGGCACGTCGGGGTTGTTGTTGTCGTGGACCGAATTGTGGATGAACACCCAACACGAGCGTGTGTGGGTGATCGGGCTGGTGGCGTGGCCCGGGCAGTCCCCGTTCTGGGGCGCGGGAGGGTCGCCGTCGATCTGCGTGTTGGTGTCGACGCCATCCTTGTTGTTGTCGAACTGGGAATTCTCGATCACGACAGCCCCTCCGGAATTCGTCCCCGAATACCCGAGTGCGCTGTATTCCATCCAGGCGTGGTCGATGGTGACGCTGCACACCTGGTGGCAGGCCCCCACGTACATCCCGGAGTCGTTGAAGTTGCTGGCGTAGAGCTGGTCCCATGATCCCGGACCCTGGGCGTTGGACGAAAAGATGCCGTACTGCGCGGCGCTGTCCTCGCCCGCGTAGTAGGTCGACGTGGCCGTGAGATAGCGACCGGTGTACCCCTGAAGCCCGATGAGCCCCGAGCCGTCCCCGCCGTTCCACCAGATCTCGTTGCCGGCGTCGCCGGCACCACTGAGGAAGTTGCACGCCGTCAGGTTCTCGACGCTGACGCCGTTCGCTTTCCACACCACGATGCCGTTGCGTCCATCGGCCTTGCCGTCGGGGCCGACCGCCCCGAAATTCTGTTGGCCGGGGGTCGAGCTGCACGGAGTGGTCGAGCCCGCCTTGGTCCCGTCGACGAAGACTGTGCTCCGGTCCATCCCCCGCAGGTGGATGTCCGACGTCGTGATGAGGACACCTCCGAAGTCCCCGTGGCCAGGGTTCGTCGGAGGGTTCGTCTCGTCCTCGGTCTCGTGGTAGTCGCCGGGCGCCACGAGGATCCAATCGCCCGGGCGGGCCGCGTTGACGGCGGCTTGGATGGTCCGGTATTTACCGGCATGACCGTCGAACGTGCCGACGAGCAGGACGTGCCCCGAGCCGGTCGTCCCCGTTCCCGCCGAGCCCGTCCCTGAGCTGCACGCCGCCAGGGTCGTCCCCCACAGCAGGACCCCGAGGAGCGTGATCGACCGCTTCTGTCGCCACCACGGCATCTGACCCACGTGACCGACCTCCGACCTTGCGCCGCCGGGCGTATCGCCGAGGTGGTGACGCCAGCGGCAACTTACCAACCGCGCATTGGCGGCGACGGGCCATCGGTGATTGGCGCCGCACCTCCCGCCGACCCGTAGTCTCGTGGCTCGGACAACGAGGATGTGCAAGGGGGAGGCCATGGACGTCGCACCGCTGCGGGGGGCGAAGATCGTCGTGACCGGTGTCACGGGCCAGGTGGCCGAGCCCCTGGCGTGCGCGCTGGCACGTGACAACGAGGTGTTCGGGGCGGCCCGCTTCAACGACGCGCAGGCCCGTCGCCGTCTCGAGGACGCCGGCGTCCGGTGCGTCGTCGTCGACCTGCTCGACCGATCCCCGAGCGCCCTCCCCGCCGATGCCGACTACGTGCTCAACTTTGCCGTCACCAAGACCAATGACTGGGACGTCGACCTGCGAGCGAACAGCGGTGGGCTGGCATGGTTGATGGAGCACCATCGCAACGCCCGCGCCTTTTTGCACTGCTCGTCGACCGCGGTCTACAAGCCCATGGGACACCACGTGTTCGACGAGACGGGTCCCCTCGGTGACAACCACGGGGTGTGGCCGTTCCTACGGACCTACAGCATCTGCAAGATCGCGGCCGAGACGACCGCCCGGTGGGCGGCGGAGCGCTTCGAACTCCCCACGGTCATCACCCGACTGTCCGTGCCGTACGGAGACCGGGGCGGCTGGCCGTCGGTGCATCTGCACATGATGAGCAATGGGTCGGCGATCCCGGTTCACGTCGATGCGCCGAGCGTCTACCACCCCTTACACGAGCGCGACATCCTCCGCATGCTGCCGGCGTTCCTGGAGGCGGCGTCGGTGCCCGCCACTGTCGTCAATTGGGGTGGGAGCACGGCGGTGAGCATCGAGGAGTGGTGTACGTATCTCGGCGAGCTCACCGGGATCGAGGCCCGCTTCGAGCCGACCGAGCACACCATCGACAGCGTGCAGCTCGACCTGACGCGCATGCACGAAGTCGCCGGACCGACCGCCGTCGACTGGAAGGACGGGATGCGACAGATGGTGGCGGCCCGTCACGGCGAGCTGTTGCGGGACTGAAGTCCCTTTGACGAGGTCACCAGTGGCCCGTCGCGGTTCGCCCGCTCACGCTGTGCACGTCGTGCGAGGAAGGCCTGTCGTTCTCGGCGCGCCCGGGTCGTGCGGTCGGGATCGGTGTCGGCGACGAGCGCGCTGAGCCATCCCGTCACCACAATGAGGCCCGACGCCAACAGGACGGGCAGGTCGCCGAACCGTTCGTAGATGGTCCGGCCCGTCCGCAGCTCGACGTTGCGGACGATGACAGCGCGCCCACCGAGCTCCGAGCGTGCCACGAGCCGACCCCGGTGGTCGATCACCGCGCTGAAGCCGGTGGGCGCGGCCTGCACCACGTCGCGCCCTTCTTCGATGGCCTGGAGGCGAGCCGCCGCGATCTCCTGGGTCGGCACCTGGCTGGTGAGGTACGACGACGTGTTGGTCGGATCGACGAGCAGCCGGGCGCCGGCGCGGGTCGCGATGCGGCCGCGCTCGGCATAGAAGACCTCGTAGGACACGAGCGTCCCGAGCGGTCCCAACGGTGTGTGCAGCACGCCGTTGCCATGGCCCGGGATGGCGTCGAGCGGAACGCTCGAGAGGTTGGCGAGATGCTTGAAGAACCCCCGGTAGGGGATGTACTCGCCGAAAGGCACACGGTGGACCTTCTCGAAGCGCGCCACCAGCTTCCCGGCCGGAGAGAACGCCACGATCTCGTTGCGAAAGCGCGTGGCCGACACCGTTTCGGTGACCCCCACCACGAGCGTGCTGTGCAGAGTTTTCGCCAGTGCGCTCAGCTGCTTCTCGATCTGGGTCCCGTCGATGAGCGTGTTGAGCGACACGACGTCCTCGGGCCACACCACCAACGACGGGGCCAGGCCCCTGTCGTGGGCCGCGATGTCAGCGGTGGCGGCGAACTGGGCGGCGGTGACGGTGGCAGGGTCGACCTCGGACTTGCGCAGGCCCCGCACCCCCCCGCCCTGGATCGACGCCACCCGGAGGGTGTGGGTGCCCCCACCCCCGTCCGGCGCCAGGGCTCCCCACGTCGCCATGCCCACCACCACGACGAGGACACCCACCCCGGTGATCGCGCCATGCAGCACGGCCCGCGGCGCCGGCGCCTGGGCGCCGTTTCCACGCGACGCCATCGTCCGCACGACGGCGGTGGTCAGGATGGCCAGGCCTCCCCCTCCGAGCCAGACGAGCGCCATGAGCAACAGGGGACCACCGAGTCGAGCCGCACCGGCCAGCGGCCCCGATGCCTGGCCCAAGGCGACCCCACCCATGGGGAGGCCGCCGAAGGGCCACCTCGAGCGCAACGCTTCGCCGAGCACCATGGCGCCGGTCAGCGCGGCCGTGCGCCCCCGGGCCCGGCTCGGGACCACGGCACACGCCAGTCCGGGCGCCAGGGACTCGGCGGCCATGAGCACGAGCCCCCCGTAGGTGTTGAAGGTCGTGGCCCACCACAGCCCGGGGACGAAGAGCCCGATTCCCATGGCCCACCCGGCGAGCAGCCGGGCCCGGAGGCCGAGCTCGCCCAGTCGCCACCACAGCAAGGCGGCTGACGGGAACGCCAGGATCCAAAGGCCCCAGGGGGGAAGGGAGAGCGCCAACCCCACCCCGGCCACGAGCGCCGGCACCACGACGCGGCCCCGTCGCCGCTGAGCGCGGACCCGTTGGTGGCGCGGTGCTCGGGTGCGAGGCGCGACGTCGGTCACCGCGTCGTGAGCCCGGCCGCCACGCCGCCGAGTACCTGTCGCGCCGCGTTCCGTCCGCTGGCGATACAGGCCGGGATGCCGACGCCGTGAAAGGCGGCGCCGGCCAGCGCCACCCCGGGCAGGTTGGCCATGGCGTCCTCGATCGACGACACCCGTTGGATGTGGCCCAGCGCGTACTGGGGGAATGCGCCCGACCAACGCGTCACCACCGCTTCGGTCGGCCCCGACCGCAGTCCCAGCATGGGGCCGAGGTCGTCGAGGACGCGCCGGACGAGCTCGTCATCGGACATCTGCGCCGGGCGGTCGTCCCCGAACCGGCCCGTCGAGGCGCGCAACAGGACGTCGCCGGGGCGATGGAGCTCGGGCCATTTCGAGCTGAGCCACGTACACGCCGTGATGAGGCGTCGCGCCTCCGCGGGGACGAGGAAGCCCGTGCCGTCGAGGGTGTGCCCGACGGCTGCGGCGGGCATCTGCAGGGTCACGAGCGTGACATCGGCGTAGTCGATCGCCCCCACCAACATGGACAGGGCGTGATCGACGGGATCGAGCAGTGCCGCCGCAGCCGGGGCGGGGGTGGCGATGACCACGGCATCGGCCTCGACCGTGCCCCACGTGCCGTGCAGGGACCAGCGCTTCCCGCTCCGTGGGGACATGGTGTCGTCGACACCGGTTGTGTGCAGCACGACACGGTCCACCCGGGTGTCGAGGCGGACGTCGACGCGGCGCGACGCAAGTGCCTGGGCCAGGGCGTCGACGAGTCGCGACAATCCTCCCCGGACGGTATGGAACACGGGGGGCTCGGCCACCTGTGCCGTGCTGTGCCCCGCCGTGGCCGGCACCGCGGCCGGAGGGGCGGCCCGTAGGGCGCGCATGAGACTGCCGCCGCGATCGGCCGCGTCGAGCAGGGCGGGGAACACCGCGGCGGCACTCATCTGCGCCGTGTCCCCGGCGTGGATCCCTCCGATGAGGGGATCGACCAGGCGCGCCGTGACCTCTTTGCCGAGACGTCGTCTGGTGATCTCGGCCACGGTCCGGTCCGGGGTCCGGAGGTGCGGGCCCGCGTCACGCCGCGCCGGCCAACCGAGGAGGTCGACGGCGGCCCTTCCCACCCCCAGCGGTGACACGATGCCCGATCGGGCCAAGGGGCCGAGGCGGGTCGGGACCCCCAGGGCCAACCCGGCCGGCAGCCGGCGGAGTCGGTGGCGGGCCCACACGTAGGCGATGCGGCTGCCGGGTGAGATGAGCTCGTCTTCCAGCCCGACCTCGCGACACAGAGTCACCGCCTCGGGGCGCCGGGCCAGGAATGCGTCGGGCCCGAGGTCCACGGCGCGCCCGCCGACCGTTCCCGTGCGGAGCTTCCCCCCCAGACGGTCGCTGGACTCGAGCACGACGACGTGGGTGCCGGGCGCGGTCGAAATGAGCTCCCAGGCCGCGCTGAGCCCGGCGATGCCGCCCCCGACCACGGCCACGGTGGCCCCGGGCGCAGCCCCGGCGGCGTCGTCACGAGTCCCCGGAGGCGTCATCGTCAGGCGGGCGCGGGCTCGACGACGTCGAGCACGACGCCGGCGAGGACGTCGCAGAACTCGGGGTCGTCGTTGAGCGACGCCGTCCGGGCGTAGATGATCCCGGCCTCGTCGGCCACGGCGCGCGCTTCGATGTCGAGGTCGTAGAGGACCTCGAGGTGGTCCGATACAAATCCCACGGGACACACCACCACCGCCGAGGCACCCGAGCCGGGCAACGCCGCGATCACGTCGCGCACGTCGGGACCGAGCCATGCGTCGGCGGTGCGTCCGGCGCTCTGCCACGCCACCGACCACCGCCCGAGACCGGCGGCCTCGGCGATGGCCGTGGCCGACTCGTGTACCTGTGTCTCGTAGGGATCGCCGGCGGCGACGAGTCGCGCCGGGATGCTATGGGCCGTGAAGACGACGGTGGCCCCGGCTCGCGTCCCGGGCGCGAGTCGTTCGAGGGCGCCCTGCACCCGCGTGGCCATGAGTGCCACGAAACCCGGCGCCGAGTACCAGTATTCGATCATCTCGACGTCGAGGGGCCCACCCTCGACCGGACGCAAGGCAGCCGCGGCGGCATGCGCCCGTCGGGCGTAATCCCCGACGCTGGCGGCCGAGTAGTGCGGGGCGAGCACGAGCCCGATCAGCCGATCGACCCCCGCTCGCCCCAACTCGCCTACGGCCTGTTCGATCCGGGGCGGCGCGAATTTGGCGCCGGCGGCGACCACGAACCGGCCGGGGGCCCGCGCCCCGAGCGCGTGGCCGATCGCCTCGACCTGCGCGGCGGTCCGCTCGTTGAGCGGTGAGGTCCCTCCGATGCTCCGGTAGCGGCGCTCGAGGTCGGCGAGCAGTTCGGGTGGGGGCGCGCTGCCGCGCCGGATCTCGGTGTAGAAGGCGGGGAGGTCGTCGAGGGAGCGGGGCGTGCCGTGCGCCATGACCAGCACCCCGACGGGGCTCATCGCACCGTGCCCGGGGCCGAGAGATCGGCCGTCGACGTCTCGTGCACGAGGTCCACGACGCGCGCCAACACGTCGGGATCGGTCTCGGGCAGTACGCCGTGGCCGAGGTTGAAGACGTGTCCCGTCCCGCCCCCGCGCCCGAGCACGTCACGCGTCTCTTCCTCGACGACATGCCACGGAGCCAGGCAGGTGGTGGGGTCCAGATTTCCCTGCAGGGCGTAGCCGGGGCCGACGCGTCGTCGGGCCTCGTCGAGGGGGACCCTCCAGTCCACGCCGACGACCTCGGCGCCCGCCCCTGCCATCAGGGCGAGGAGCTCTCCGGTGCCCACACCGAAGTGGATGCGAGGCACCCCGAGATCGGCCAGGCCGGCGAAGACCTTGCGCGTGGCGGGGAGCACGTGGTGGGCGTAGTCGGCGGGGGATAGCGCGCCCACCCAGCTGTCGAAGAGCTGGACGGCGGAGGCGCCGGCCAGCACCTGGGCGCGCAGCGACGCCAGCGCCATGTCGGCCAGGCCGTCGAGGAGCGTGGCGAACAGGACGGGATCGCCGCGCATGAGGGCCTTGGTGCGGGCGTAGACGCGAGAAGGGCCGCCTTCGATCAGGTAGCTCGCCACCGTGAAGGGGGCACCGGCGAAGCCGATGAGCGGGATCCCGAGCGGATCGAGCTCCCTCGTCACGAGGCGCACCGCCTCGAGGACGTAGCCGGCGTCGGCCTCGGGCTCGANGGGCCTGAGCCGGGTCATGTCCTCGCTGCGACGGAAAGGCCGGTTGANGACGGGGCCCCGGCCCTGTTCGACCTCCACGCCGAACCCCACCGCGGCGGCGGGCACGACGATGTCGCTGAAGAGGATGGCGGCGTCGACCCCGTAGCGGCGCACGGGTTGCAGGGTCAGCTCGGCGGCGAGCTCGGGCCGGCGGATGGCGTCGAGCACACTTCCTTCGCCGCGCGCCGCCCGGTACTCGGGCAATGAGCGTCCCGCCTGGCGCATGAACCAGACCGGGACCCTGTCCACCGGCTGGCACCTGCAGGCTCGCACGAACGCCGAGTCGGCGACTGGCACGAAAGCGACGCTACTTGAAGGCAAAGGGCCGGAATCTTCCCCGGTCGGGCGCCGATCGCTCCCGCTTCGTCGGAGGCGCAGGGTGGCCTCGTGGCCCGGTTGGTAGACCGCGGCCGGACGGTATGATCGATGGTCCACTGCGCAGCGGGGTGGAGGCGGCGCGGCGGAGAGGGAGCGGCTGTGGCAACGCATCGTGAGCTCGAGGCGGAACAGGCTCATGTCGACCGGGCCTACGAGCGCCTCGACCAGTTGCGATCGGATACCGAGGAGCTCATTCGGTCCGTGATCGACCAGGGTCGCGGGGGGACACATCAATTCCGCGAAGAGCGCGACGTCATCGTCCGGACGAGCCTCGCCCGCCTCGACCAGCTCGACATCGGCGAGCAGGCGCTGTGCTTCGGTCGGATCGACCGGCGTGAGGAGGGCGACGGCTCTTCGGGTGCCCCGGACCTCGAGAGCTTCCACATCGGCCGGCTGGGGGTATCGGGCGAGGACCTCGAGCCCCTCGTCGTCGACTGGCGGGCGCCGGTGGCCGAACCGTTCTACCGGGCCACCGGGCGTGATCCTATGGGCCTTGTCCTGCGCCGCCATCTCGCCGCCCAGGGTCGGCGCATCGTCGGGGTGGAGGACGAGCGCTTCGGCGCCTCCCCAGGCCTGAACGGCTCGGCGCACCCCGTCGTCGCCTCCGGCACCGACACCGGCACCGGGACTCCGGGCTGGGACGACCAGGCTGCCGGCGACGGTGGGGACGGGGAGCTCGACCTCGGGGGCCCCGGTGCCCTCCTGGCCGCGCTCGAAGGAGCCCGGACCGGGGTCATGCGCGACATCGTCGCCACCATCCAACGGGAGCAGGACGAGATCATCCGCTCTGCCCTGCTCGGCGTCATGGTCGTCCAGGGCGGCCCCGGCACCGGCAAGACGGCGGTGGCGTTGCACCGAGCGGCATACCTTCTCTATACGCACCGGTTCCCCCTGGAGCGCCAGGGCGTGCTCGTGATCGGGCCCAACCCGCTGTTCCTGCGGTACATCGAGCATGTCCTGCCGTCGCTCGGGGAGAGCGGCGTCACCTTGTCGACGATCGGAGGCCTCGTCCACGGTGTGCAGGTCAGGGCCGAGGACGGGCCCGACGTCGCCCGCCTCAAGGGTGAGGCCCGCATGGGGATCGTCGTGGGCCGGGCGGTACGCAGCCGGCAGCGTCCTCTGCGCCGCGACGCCGAGGTGCCCTTCGGTGCCACGGTCCTGCGCCTGAGCGCCGAGGATTCGGCCGGCATCGTGTCGGCGGCCCGCCGGCGCCCCGGTTCGCACAACGCCCGGCGCCGGTTCCTCGAGCAGCTCGTGGTTCGCAGGCTGGCCGACGAGTACCTGCGGGCTCTCGCCGTCCACGGCGTCACGCCCCGGGGCGCGCCCCAGGCCGACGACGACGATTTCGACGCCCCCGCCCTGGCGGGCCCCCCCTCTCCGGACTTGACCGGCCCCGCCTCTCCGGACTCGACCGGCCCCCGCCGCGCCGACGCGGCGGGCGTCCCCGGTCCCGAGGGCAACGGGCAGAGCGTCGGTCCGGGAGGAAACGGCCATCGCCCCGTGACCCCGGGCAGGGCCCAGCCGGGAACTTCGGGGGAGGTCTCGGAAGAGGAAAGTGGTTTTGACCTGGGAGAATTCTCCCGGCAAGTCCGCCGTTTGCCCGAAGTGGCCGAGGCGCTCGACCGGATGTGGCCCCGTCTGAGCGCCGAGGAGCTGCTCCACGATCTGTTCGGGTCCCCGCCCCTACTGTCCCTGGCCGCCAAGGGTGTGCTCAGCCCCGCCGAGCAGCACCTGCTCCTCCGGCCCCGCAGCACCTCCCTGGTCGACATCCCCTGGACGGTGGCGGACCTGGCCCTGATCGACGAGGCGCGCGTCCTCCTCGGGCCCCGGCGTCCGCGCGCCGCGGGGGGAGTCGGTGGCGAGCACGACGAGCCCCGTACCTACGGCCACATCGTCGTCGACGAGGTCCAGGACCTGTCACCCATGCAGTTGCGCTCGGTGGCGCGCCGCTCGCTGTCGGGGTCGATCACCATCGTCGGCGACATCGGTCAGGCGACGGGCCCCTGGGCCCCCGCCAGCTGGGACGAGGTCACCGCCCATCTCCCCGGCCAGCGTCCGCCGCGCCTGGTCGAGCTGACCGTGAGTTACCGCACCCCCGCCGAGGTGGTCGAGGTGGCCGCCCGGGTGCTGGCCGAGACGGCACCTGAGCTGCGTCCGCCGACACCGGTACGGCGGACCGGGGTTCCCCCGCTGTTCGAGCAGGTCGAACCCGAGCGCCTCGCCGAGCGGGTGGCGGCGCTGTCCACCCAGGCGTGTCGCGACGTCGCTCCGGGGACCGCGGCGGTGCTGGCACCGGCGTCTCTGGTGGCCGACCTGGCCGTGGCGCTCGACGCTGCCGGTGTGCAGGCGACCGACCCCCGGCGCGACGGCCTCGGGGGCCCGCTGAGCCTCCTGCCCGTCGACCTCGCCAACGGTCTCGAGTTCGATGCCGTCGTCGTGGTCGAGCCGGCCGCCATCGTCGAGGAGTCGCCCCAGGGTCTGCGCGCCCTGTACGTCGCCCTGACCCGTCCCACCCGCCGTCTGATCGTGATCCACACGAGGTCTCTCCCGGCCGCGCTCCGGGTCTGATCGCGACGACTCCGGCGCGCCCCTCGCGCGCCGGGCACCGCCGGGCCCCATTACCCGGAGCCGGGAGGAAACGGGTGCACCGTCGGTGTTGGCGCGAAAGGGTCGCCGTCAACTAGGAAAGACCCCGTGACGCAGGCCTTGTCGGTAGACCACGCGCCGCGCGCGCCGCGCCACGTCCCCGAACGGCCTCCGCTGCTCGCCGTCGGGGTCATGATCTGGCTGGGCTCGGAGGTCATGTTCTTCAGCGGCCTGTTCGCCGCGTACTTCACGATTCGCGCCCACGCCGCCACCTGGCCGCCGTTGGCGGGGGAGCACCTCGACTACGTCCAGGCGGGCATCTTCAGTGTGATCCTGCTCGTGTCGAGCCCGACGTTCCAGTTCGGTGTGTGGGCCCAGGAGCGCGGCGAACGGCGTAACGCCGTGCGGTGGATCATCTTGAGCTTCCTCCTCGGTGCCGCGTTCCTCGGCAACACGCTTTACGAATGGCACGACTTCGCAGGCTCGCACCACGGGCCCGCGCTCAACGCTTACTGGTCGCTGTTCTTCATCATGACCGGCATCCACGGTCTGCACGTGGCCCTCGGGCTGGTAGCCATGATCTTCCTCCTGGGGCGCATGGGTGGGAAGAGCGGTGACCCCGGCGAGACCAATGTGTTCCAGGCCGTCGGCTATTACTGGCACTTCGTCGACTTCATGTGGATCGGCATCTTCAGCTGCTTGTTCCTGTTGAAGACCGGTTGAGCCCCGAGGACCGCGAGACCATGCAGAAAAGGCTTCGTGTGACCCACCTGCTGCCGGGCTTGTTGGTGGTGGGCGTGGCGCTCGTCGGGTTGCTGACGTCGGGCGCTTCGGTCTCCCAGGCGGCTACGCCTCCCACCACGGTGCCCGCCGCCACCGCCTCCGCGACAACCGCGACCACGACGGCCCCTGTCGCCAAGGTGGTGTTGAAGTCGGCCACGAGCGCGTCGAGCACCATCAAGTACAACCTGCCGCCGAGCTCGTACATCGCGCCCGGCCAGACCCTGTTCGAGTTGAACTGCTCCAGCTGCCACGGCGTCGACGCCTCGGGCACCGCCCGAGCGCCGAACCTCCAGGGTCTCGGGCCCTCCACCGTCGACTTCTGGGTGTCGACGGGTCGTATGCCGCTGGCGGTCGCCACCGCGCAACCGGTGCAGAAGCCGCCGCGCTTCGACCGCAAGCAGACGCTGCAGATCGTGGCGTTCGTGAACAGCCTGGCATCGACTGCGCCCGACTACCCCTCGGGTATCCCCACCGTCAACCTCTCCGCCGGCAACCTCAGCGAGGGGAACTCCCTCTTCGTGTTGAACTGCGCGGGTTGCCATACCATCACCGGAGCCGGTGATGCGTTGTCCAACGGGTTCCAAGCTCCGTCGCTGCACAAGATCTACCCCCGTCAGATCGCCGAGGCCATCCGCACCGGACCGACCCAGATGCCGCACTTCGGGCCGGGCAACCTCTCCAACCAGCAGGTGACCGACATCGTCAAGTACGTCACGACCGTCATCCAGCACCCCGTCGACCAAGGCGGTCTCGGCCTCGGAGGCATCGGGCCCGTCGCCGAAGGATTCATCGGCCTTCTCTTCGGTGTGGGCGGGATCATGTTGGTGGCGTTCTGGCTCGGAGACCGCAAGTGACCGATCACACCGACGTCACGTCGGGCACCGACGTCGTATCGGGCAACGGTGCTCCCGGGGGTGTGCCCCTGGCGAAGTTCGACGACCCTCATCTGCAGCCCTACGCCAAGAACGCGCGGCGGGCCGAGATGCTGATCGCCGCGCTCTTGTTGCTCGGCCTGGCCGGGTTCTGCGCCTACGGCGGCCTGTACTGGGTCGGTGGCCAGACCCAGTGGGAAGGCGTGTTCGGGGGCGTGGGGTTCTTCGCCTTCGGCTTCGGCCTCTCCGCCTGGGGCAAGTACCTCCTTCCTCAGGGTCCGTTCGTGGAGGAGCGTCATTCCCTGGCGTCGACCGAGACCGAGGTCGAGGCCATGGCGTCCGCCATCGAGGATCGCGGCAAGATGGTCTTCTACCGGCGCGGCTTCCTCGGCACCATCCTCGGCGCCGGGGCGGGCGTGATGGGCATCGTCCTCGCCTTCCCCCTGCTGCGGTCGCTGGGGCCCCCGCCGAGGAAGACGTTCGACACCACCGACTGGCGTGCCGGGTCCTATCTCGTCGACCTCGACGGCAACCGCATCCACAAGGCCGACCTCGAGGTGGGTGGGTCGCTCACCGTCTTCCCCGAGGGTTTCGCTGGCTCCTCGGCGAGTCAGACGATGTTGATCCGCCCGGGCCCCACCGACGTCGACATCGTCACCCTGCCCGGGCGCGAGACGTGGGGACCGAGGGGGTACTTGGCGTACTCCAAGCTGTGCACCCACGCCGGGTGCCCGGTGGGACTGTACGAGGAGGCGCTGCAGAAGTTGTTGTGCCCGTGTCACCAGTCGCTGTTCAACATCCTGACGGGGGCGAACCCGGTGTTCGGGCCGGCTCCTCGTCCCCTGCCCCAGCTGCCGCTCATGATCGACAGCGCGGGGTTCCTGGTGGCGCAGGCCGGCTATGACCAGCCCGTCGGGCCCGGATTCTGGGAGCGGTCATGAGCGCCATCACGTCACGGCCCGGCGGCCGCGTCCGGGGCCGCCAAAGCAGGCGAGCGAACAAGCCGGACCCCGTCGTCGCCGGTGTGCGGTGGCTCGACGAGCGTCTCGGTGTGGCCAAGGGCGGCCGCACCCTGCTCGACAAGATCTTCCCCGACCATTGGTCGTTCCTGTTGGGGGAGATCGCCCTCTATTCCTTCGTAGTGCTCATCGCCACGGGCATCTTCCTCAGCCTGTACTTCATCCCTTCCGCCAAGGAGCTCATCTACTCCGGTCCCTACGTGCCCCTGCGGGGGGCGAGGGTGTCGGCCGCCTTCGAGTCGACGGTGAACCTTTCCTTCAGCGTGCGCAGCGGGCTCGTCATCCGGCAGATGCACCACTGGGCTGCGGACGTGTTCGTGGGTGCGATCGCGGTGCACATGTGCCGGATCTTCTTCACCGGCGCCTTCCGCAAGCCTCGCGAGCTCAACTGGATGATCGGGATCACGCTGCTCATCCTGGCGCTGACCAACGGCTTCATCGGGTACTCGCTCCCCGACGACCTCGTGTCGGGGACGGGCCTGCGCATCATGTTCTCGATCGTGCTGTCGATCCCGATCGTGGGCTCGTACCTGGCCACGTTCCTCTTCGGGGGCAACTTCCCCGGCGACGGTACGATCATCCCGCGCCTGTTCATCATCCACGTGCTGGTCGTGCCGCTGATCATCCTCGGGCTCCTCGGCGCCCACCTCGGACTGCTCGTGCGTCAGAAGCACACGCAGTTCCCCGGGCACGGCCGCACGGAGAAGAACGTGGTGGGGTCACCCATGTACCCCACGTTCATCGCCAAGACGACGGGGTTCATGTTCGTGACCACGGGAGTGTTGTGGGCGTTGGGAGGCCTGGCCCAGATCAACCCCATCTGGCAGTTCGGCCAGTACGAGCCGTACAAGATCAGCTACGCCGTGCAGCCCGACTGGTACATGGGATGGCTCGACGGCGCCTTGCGCATCATGCCGCCCATCTCCTGGACCCTGTGGGGCCACACCATCCCGTTCGTGATCCTCTTCCCCGCCGTGCTCTTCCCCGGTATCTGCTTCAACCTCTTCTATGTGTGGCCCTTCGTGGAGGCCAAGGTCACCGGTGACCGCGCCGAGCACAACCTCCTCGACCGGCCCCGGGACAAGCCGAGGCGCACCGCCATCGGCGTGGCATCCTTGGCGTTCTTCTTCACGTTGTTCGCGGCGAGCTCGACCGACGTGTTGGCCAACTTCTTCAAGATCTCGCTGAACGAGGTCGTGTGGTTCTACCGCTTCGCCGTCTTCATCATCCCCGCCGCGGCGGGCATCTTCGCCTACTACCTGTGCCTGGAGATGTCAGGCGTGCCCGGCATCGGCCGGCGCAAGCGCGCCGTGGTCATCACCCGGTCCGCCCAGGGCGAGTACGAGAGCGTGTCGACCGAACCCCGGCCCGGTGACGGCGAGGCGGAGCTGGCGCCGATCCCGGTACCCGGCCGGGTCGACCTCAACGGCGACCCCGAGCCCGTCGAAGCGGCCTCCTCGGGCGTGCGCCGTATCCCGCGCCGCTGAGCGCCCTTGTTGCTGCGCCCGGCGCGTCCCGGCGACGCCGATGAGGTCGCCCGCCTCGCCGAGATGATGTACCGGTCCCTTGGCATGCACCTCGACGAGGAGGTGTGGGAACGGTGGCGCACCTCGCTGCGAGCCCTGCTCGAGTGGTTCGGGTCAGAGGGCGTGGACAACGTCGAGCTGCACGCGTCCCCTGACGGGGAGCCGCTCCACCGCTCGGAGGGCTTCTGGGAAGGGAGCACCGCCCTCGCCCTGCGCCGGCGCTCCTGGGACCCCGCTCCGACGCCGTGAGCCCGTCTGCCAGCGCCGGCGGCTACTCGGGTACGCCGCTCGCCAAGAAGCTCCAGGTGCGCCCTGGAGACGTCGTGGCCCTGGTGGGCGCCCCGAGGGGCTGGACGGTGCCGGACCTCCCCGCAGGTGCCCGGGTGCGACGCTCCCTGGGCAAAGGAGCCGAGGTCGTGATCGCCTTCGTCCGGCGCGCCGCCGAGCTCGAGGAGCTCGTCGACACCGTCGCCGCGGTCCTCGGCCGCGAGGACTCGCTGTGGATCGTGTGGCCGCGGCGGGC
>JGI12269J14319_10000444_pt1 | contig 39367 bp, 35 predicted proteins | sample PeaSoiSIISIP2007_FD_14319 | JGI IMG/M metagenome (IMG submission 14319)
TTGCTTCTCATGCGCCAAGCTCCTATCCCAGCGCAGAGAATCACTATCCGATTCACCCCTCAAGCGATTTATTGAGTTCTGACCCTAGTAAGCCTGCTCCCTGTAGACGGGATCGACGCTGCCGTTCCAGCGCGTGGCGTAGGCCTCGAGCATGGCCTCGGCGGGCGTGCGGCCCTCGCCGACGATCTCGCGGAGCGCGTCGAGATAGACCGTCTCGTCCTCGCCGCTGGAGTCGCGCGTGGCGCGGGCGCGCAACCCGGCGCTGGCGATTTCCATGACGTCTTGCGCCAAGGCCAGGAGCGGCCGCCCGCGGAACGGCGTCGCGAGACCGCGTCGCGGCACCTCGGCGCGCAGCCGCTCGCGCTCCTCGTGCGTCCAGCCCTTGATGAGCTCGCAGCAGGCATCGAGCGCCGCGCCGTCATAGAGCAAGCCGACCCAGAGCGCCGGCAGCGCGCAGAGCCGGCCCCAGGGTCCGCCGTCGGCGCCGCGCATCTCCAGGATGCGCTTCAGCCGCACCTCGGGGAATGCGGTCGTGAGGTGATCGGTCCAATCGTTGAGGCGCGGCGGCTCGCCCGGCAAGCCCGGCAGCTTGCGCGCCATGAAATCGCGGAAGGACTGTCCGGCCACGTCGATGTAGCGGCCGTCGCGATAGACGAAATACATGGGCACGTCGAGCATGTAGTCGACGTAGCGCTCGAAGCCGAAGCCGCGCTCGAACACGAACGGCAGCATGCCGGCGCGGTCGGGGTCGGTGTCGGTCCAGACCTGGCTGCGATAGCTGAGATATCCCGAAGGCTTGCCCTCGACGAAGGGCGAATTGGCGAAGAGGGCCACCGCCACCGGCTGAAGCGCCAAGCCGACACGGAACTTGCGGACCATGTCGGCTTCGGACTGGAAATCGAGGTTCACCTGCACGGTACAGGTACGCAGCATCATGTCGAGGCCGAGCGTGCCGCGCGTCGGCATGTAGCGGCGCATGATGGCGTAGCGCCCCTTGGGCATCCACGACACGTCCTCGCGTCTCGACTTGGGATCGAAGCCCAGGCCGATCATGCCGATCTTGAGCTCGTCGGCGACTTGCTTCACCTGGCGCAAATGCTCGTGCACCTCGGCGCAGGTCTGGTGCAGTGTGTCGAGCGGCGCGCCCGAGAGCTCGAACTGGCCGCCGGGCTCCAGCGAGATGGCACAATTGCCTTGGGCGAGCGCGATCGGATTGCCGTTCTCGAGCACCGGCGTCCAGCCGAAGCGCTGCAAGCCCTCGAGCAGCGCGCGGATGCCGTCGGGCCCCTCATAGGGCACGCGGCGCAGGTCCGAGCGCCGGAACACGAATTTCTCGTGCTCGGTGCCGATGCGCCAGCGCTCCGGCGGCTTGCAGCCGCCCTCGAGATACTCGATGAGCTGGCGCCGCTCGGTGATCGGCTCGCCCGTGGTTTGCGTGGGACCGGACATGAGCTGCAGATTCTCCGCGCCGCAGGTTTCAAAACGCCTACAGGCGCGAGCCCCCGCTACCCGCGCCGTCTTGCTCCGTCGCCTCGCCGCCAATCCCCCAGAAGCGCCTGGAACACGGCCAGCGCCGCGAGCGCCGCCGTATCGGCGCGCAACACCCGGGGCCCCAAACCGATTGCGCAAACAAAGGGAAGATTCCTGAGCGCGTCAAGCTCCCTTTCGGTGAACCCACCCTCGGGCCCGGTCAGCACGCCCCAGGCGCCGGGCTGCTCTGCGTGGAGCGCAGAGGCGATATCGGCCGAGCGTCCGGATTCGTCGCAGAGCAGGAGCCGCCGTCCGGCGGGCCAGAGGTCGATCGCGCGCTGCAGCGGCAACGGCTCGCGCACCTCGGGGAGCGTGAGCCGCTCGGTCTGCTCCGCCGCCTCCCGGACATTGGCGCGCAGCCGCTCGAGATTGACGCGCTCGACCTGGGTGCGCTCGGTCAATACCGGCTGCAGCGCGCTGACGCCGAGCTCGGTCGCTTTCTCCACCAGAAAGTCGATCCGCGCGCGCTTCACCGGCGCGAAGGCGAGCCAGAGATCGGGCTCGGACACCTGCTCGCGCGTGCGGCCGTCGAGCGTGACCGCGCAGGTCCCCTTGCCGAAGCTCTCGATGAGGGCTCGCCACTCGCCGTCTCGGCCGTTGAACAGCGCAACCGGCGATCCCCGCTCGAGCCGCAGCACGGTCTTGAGGTAATGCGCCTGGGACGCGTCGAGCGCCACGCTTTCGCCGGCCGCGAGGTCGTCGGCAACGTAGAGACGCGTGCGCGGCTCAAAGGCCATGGTTACGGAGCTGCTCTTGTGCGCTCATGCCGGTGGGCGGCAGACTGATATGCATGCAGCAGCTTAGAGCAAGTGCGCTTGATCAGAAATCGTCGGCGTATTGCGCCCCTCTCCGCGCGAAACGGGGAGAGGGAGGGACCCGGCGCGTCAGCGCTGGGAGGGTGAGGTGTGCTTCCACGGCACGATCGTGTTCGCCATCGAGACCCACCTCACCCGCTCGCTACGCTCACACCCTCTCCCCCCGCAAGCGGGCGGAGAGGGTTCTTGTTGTTGCGTCGCCATGAGCGATATCCGCGCCGGCGATTGGGCGGACCGGTATGCGCCCGCGGGCGTTCGGCCCTATATCCGGCTTGCGCGCCTCGACCGGCCCATTGGCACCTGGCTGCTGCTGTTTCCGGGCTGGTGGTCGATCGCGATGGCGGCGGGGCGCTGGCCCGATTGGGTGTTGCTGGTGTTGTTCGGCCTTGGCGCGGTCGCCATGCGCGGCGCCGGCTGCACGCTCAACGACTTGGCCGACCGCGACTTCGATGCGCAGGTGGCGCGCACGCGCACGCGGCCCTTGCCCAGTGGGGCGGTGACGCCCGCGCAAGCCGTCGCCTTCATGGCGGCACAACTCGCCGTCGGCGCCGCCATTCTGATCTCCTTCAATCGGTTCGCCATCGTGGTCGGGCTCGCGGTGCTGGCGCTGATCGCGACATACCCCTTCATGAAGCGGATCACTTATTGGCCGCAATTCTTCCTGGGCCTCAATTTCAATTGGGGCGCGCTCCTCGGCTGGGCCGCGGTGCGCGGCGAGCTCGATTGGGCGCCGGTCCTGCTCTACGTCGGCGGCATCGCCTGGACCCTCGGCTACGACACGATCTACGCGCACCAGGACAAGGAGGACGACGTCCGCATCGGCGTCAAATCCTCGGCCCTCGCGCTGGGCGACGGAACCAGGCCGTGGCTCTTCGCTTTCTACGCCGTGGCGACGGTGCTCTGGGCCGCGGCCGGCGTCAGCGGCAATCTTGCCTGGCCCTACTTCGTCGGTTTGGGGGTCGCGGCGCTCCAGATGGCCTGGCAGGCGGCGCGGGTCGACATCGGCGATCCCGAGGATTGCCTCGCCAAGTTCCGCTCCAACCGGGTGGTCGGCTGGGTCCTCTTGCTGAGTGCGATCGGAGCGCATGGGCTCGCCGGTGCCTGAGCCCGCCGATCCCGCCGACTTCGTGCGCACGAATACGGCCGTCGCGGCGCCGCCGCTGGTGCCGGAGATCCGCCTTCATCTCGCGAGTGAGATCACGCCGCTCTGGCACGCGACCGAGGCGAGCCTCGCGCACGACCAGCTGCCGCCGCCCTACTGGGCCTTCGCCTGGGCGGGCGGCCAGGCGCTGGCGCGCCATATCCTCGACCATCCGCAGCTCGTGCGCGGGCGCGCCGTGCTGGATTTCGGCTCGGGCTCCGGGCTGGTCGCCATCGCCGCCGCCAAGGCCGGAGCGCGCGTCACTGCCGCGGAGATCGACTCTTTCGCCGCGGCCGCGATCGGCCTGAACGCGGCGCTCAACCAGGCCGATGTCGCGATCGAGCGCGCCGACGTGGTCGGCCGCGAGCCCGCGCCCTGGGAGATCGTGCTCGCGGGCGACATGTGCTACGAGCGGCCGCTCGCCGAGCGCTTGACGCAGTGGCTCCGAAGCCTCGCGGCGCGCGGTACCCTCGTGCTGCTGGGCGACCCCGGCCGCGCCTACCTCCCGGCCGCAGGCCTCGAGGCGCTCGCGCGCTACGATGTGCCGACCAGCCTCGAGCTCGAGGATCGGCTCAGTCGCGAAGGCGTGGTGTGGCGGATGCTGCCCTAGAGCGCTCGTCAGTGCTGCGGCACCGGCGTGCAATCGACGCGCCACTTGGTGTGCCGCGGACAGACAAGTGGCTGCGGTGCCGGAGCCGGCGCGGCCCGCTGCTCCGAGAGAGAAATTTGAATCTGCACCGGGACCGGCGCGAATGTCATGCCGAGGTCGGGCGATGGCACGACCCGCACGGCCTGCGACTCGGCCCGGCCCGCGCCCAGGGAAACGACGGCGAGGAAGCTCGCAACCAAGAGCGATGCGCGACGGCGCGTCCGTGCGGGGTTCATGGGTATGGCTCCTTGCGCAGGTTGAAGGCGATGGAGATGCGGGGCCGCTTGCCCTGATGGACATAGACCATGTGCGGCAGATAGCTCGGGAAAAGTACCATGAGGCCGGGCTCGGGCTTCACGAACGCCGTCATCGGCACCAGGCCTGGAAAGAAGGTGTTGGCGCGGCCCTGGTCAGAATCCATGAGCAAGAGCGGCGTGCCGTCCTCGGCGTCGGGCGGCGGATCGCCGGTATCGACATAATAGGTACCGGACCAGGTGGCGCCGCCGTGGGTGTGTGGCTTGTTGAAGGCGCCGGCGCGGCTCACATTGGCCCAAGCCTGCAGCGTCCATTTGAAGTCGGGCATCGGCCGGCCGAGGTCTGCCATCATGCGGTAGGTCGCATAATTCGCCGCCTCGAACATCCGGCTGCGCAGCGTCTCACCGGCCTTGCCGCACCACTCGAGCGTCCCCGCCTCGGAATGCCAGCCGCCGATATTGGTCTTCGCCATGCCCGGATGCGCGCGCTCGCGCGCGAGGATGTGCTCCCGCAATTCCTTGTTGAGCGGCTCGCTGTTGGCCCAGACGTGGTGCAGGAACGGGCTCGGAAACAGATAGACCAGACTGGCATTGTCCAGTTCGGACATGGGCGGCTTCGGTCCTCGGCGGTGCGGGCTTCCCAGTCTCCAAGACTAGCACGGGCAGGCGCCCGGGGCGGACCACAGGGAGGGCGTGGCCTCCCGCGGAGCCTGCGGCTTATAGTCTCCCTAGCCGTTGAGGGAACGACCACGCCCCATGCCCTACGCTTCGCTGCGCGATTTCATCGCCCGCCTCGAATCCGCGGGACGTCTGGTGCGCGTCAAGGCGCCGGTCTCGCCCATCCTCGAGATGACTGAGATCCAGACCCGGCTGCTGGCGGAGGCCGGCCCCGCCGCGCTCTTCGAGCAGGTCGCGCACCCCTCGGGCGGCACCTACGGCATGCCGGCGCTCGCGAACCTCTTCGGCACCGTCGAGCGCGTTGCCTGGGGCATGGACCGGGAGCCGCACCAGCTGCGCGAGGTGGGCGAGACCCTCGCTTTCCTGAAGCAGCCGGAGCCGCCGGGCGGCTGGCGCGAGGCCCTGGAGATGTTGCCCCTGCTGCGGACGGTGCTCGCGATGAAGCCGCGGACTGTCGGCTCTGCGCCCTGCCAGGAGATCGTGCTCCGCGGCTCCGAGATCGACCTCGGGAAATTTCCGATCCAGACCTGCTGGCCCGGCGAGCCCGCGCCGCTCATCACCTGGCCGCTGGTGGTGACCAAGGGCCCGGGCAGCGGCCGCACGGACGACTACAACCTCGGCATCTACCGCATGCAAGTGACCGGGCGCGACAGCACGCTGATGCGCTGGCTCAAGCACCGCGGCGGCGCGCAGCATCACCAGCGCTGGAGCGAGACCAAGCGGGAGCCGCTCCCGGCCGCCGCGGTGATCGGCGCCGATCCCGGCACCATCCTCGCCGCGGTGACGCCGGTGCCGGATACGCTCTCGGAGTACCAGTTCGCGGGTCTGCTGCGCGGCAAGAAAGTCGAGCTGGTCGACTGCAAGACCGTGCCGCTCAAGGTGCCCGCCGAGGCCGAGATCGTGCTCGAGGGCCATGTCTCCCTCGACGAGTACGCGGACGAAGGGCCCTACGGCGACCACACCGGCTATTACAATTCGGTCGAGCGCTTCCCGGTGTTCAAGATCTCCGCCATCACCATGCGGCACGATCCGATCTATCTCACGACCTTCACGGGACGGCCGCCCGACGAGCCCTCGGTGCTGGGCCAGGCGCTCAACGAGGTGTTCATCCCGCTGCTCCAGCAGCAATTCCCGGAGATCGTCGATTTCTGGCTGCCGCCGGAGGGCTGCTCCTATCGGATCGCCGTGGTCTCGATGAAGAAGGCCTACGCCGGCCACGCCAAGCGCGTGATGATGGGCGTGTGGTCCTTCCTGCGGCAGTTCGTCTACACCAAGTTCGTGATCGTGGTGGACGACGACATTGACGCCCGCGACTGGAAGGACGTGATGTGGGCGGTGGCGACGCGCATGGACCCCGCGCGCGACATCACCGTGGTCGAGAACACGCCGATCGACTATCTCGACTTCGCCTCCCCCGAGTCCGGCCTCGGCGGCAAGATCGGCCTCGACGCCACGACCAAGCTGCCGCCCGAGACCAAGCGCGACTGGGGCCGCAAGATCCGCATGAGCGACGAGATCATCAAGGCGGTCACGGAGAAATGGCCGAGCCTCGGTTTGCCGGGCACGGGGAAGCCGATCTGGAAGTGAGGGTTGGCCTCGCCGACAACGTCGTATGTCCAGTGTTGGTCGATGGGTCGTCGTGCCTTGCCGCCCTCAAGGGGTGGCCCATTCTGAATGTACGCTTTGGAGGAGCATTCCCATGCCGCAATCGTCCGCCGGAGATACCGTCATCAAGGCCTACTGGCAGCCTGGCTGCACCAGTTGCCTCAGGATGAAGGAGTTCCTGACCAGACACGGCGTTCCCTTCGTCTCCGTCAACGTACTCGAGGACCAGGATGGCTTTGCCGAGCTGGCAGCCTTGGGCATCCGCTCGGTGCCGATCGTGCGACGCGGTACGGATTGGGCGAACGGCCAGGTGCTGCGCGATGTCGCGCGCGTTGCGGGCATCGCATGGGGCGGTGCGCAGGTGCTGCCGGCTGCCGAGCTTGCCGCGCGCCTGATCGAGATCCAGACCGCGGCGCAACGGCTCTTCGCACAGGTCCCCGACGACACGCTCGGCCGCATGCTGCCGCACCGGCCACGCAGCTATGCCCAACTCGCCTATCACATCTTCAATATCTGTGATGCGTTCCTGGAGCACGAGGTACTGAGCCTGCCCCTGAAGGAGGGCGTCTACGGCCGCGTCCCGCCGCCGGAGATGAACACCAAGGCCAAGATACTGGCCTATGGCCAAGACGTGCTGGAGCGGTTCAAGCGCTGGTGGGACGGACCGGGCCGGACGACCGACTTTTCGCGCAAGGCCAAGGTCTACTATGGCGACGTGACGCTGCACGAGTACCTGGAGCGGACCACCTGGCATTCGGGCCAGCACGTGCGCCAGCTTGCGATGGTGCTCACGATGCTGGGGATCGAGCCGGAGCAGCCGCCGAGCAAAGACATGTTCCGGGGCCTGCCGATACCCGACAAGGTTTGGGATGACGAGCGGCCCATATCCTGAGTTCCGATAGACGTTTTCCGGGACGTCGGCTGATCTCCAGGATCAGCCGCGCCGCTCCGTCGCGAGCTCGAGCCGCGCGCTGACCCGCGAGAGGCCGAAGCAGACGGCCCAATAGACGAGGCCCGCGAAGAAATAACCGGTGTCGAGCGCCGCGCGGCCGCTCGCGAGCCACTGCGGATCGGCGAGCCCCGCCAAGATCTCGTTGAAGAAATCGTAGAGCCCGATGATCAACACCACGGTCGTCTCCTTGACGATCGCCACCGCGACATTGAGGAGGCCCGGCGTCACGATCGCGATGGCCTGGGGCAAGATCACCAGCGCCATGGTCCTGGGCGCGGAGAGGCCGAGGCTGCGCGCCGCCTCGAACTGGCCTTTGGGGATCGCCTGGAGACCGCCGCGGAACACCTCGGCCATGGCGGCGCCGTTGAACAGGATGAAGGCCACCGCCACGCGCATCAGCGGCGAGAGATCGGTGCCGGGCGGCAGCAGGAGCGGCAGCACCGACATCGCGAGGAAGAGCAGCGGGACCAACGGAATGCCGCGGAGGACCTCGATCATAACCACCGCGAAGCCCCGGATCACCGGGAGGTCCGATCGTCGGCAAAGCGCCAGCACGAGTCCCGTCGGCAGCGAGCCCGCGAGCGAGACGCCGCCCAAGGCCACGGTCAACATGAGCCCGCCCCATTGCGTGGTCGGGACATAGGCGAGCCCGTCGACGCCACCGAGCAGCAACACTGCCGTCGCGGGGGGCGCCACCACGATGAGCAGCAAGCCGATCAGGCCCTTGTACTGGACGCGCCGGCTCAGCAGCAGCGCTCCGGCGATCAGCACGAGACCGAACAGCACGTCGACGCGCCAGCGCTCGGCCTCGGGATAGGCGCCATAAAGAATTTGCGACCAGCGCGCCCTTATGAAGATCCAGCACGCCCCGGCGGCATCCTCGCAAACCGTCCTCGGCCCGATCCACCGGGCCCGGACAAGCGCCCAGTCCACCAGGCTCGGCAGCCAGTACCCGGCCAGCAGCGCGAGCGCGAGCGTCATCGCAGCATTCGCGGGCGAGGAGACGCAGCTCCACAAAAAAGCGCCGACGCGAGTGCCGAGACGCGGAGCCGACGGCGCGGCGAGCACGCTCACCGATAGCTCCGTCCGATGCGGCGGTTGTAGCCGTTGATCCCCGCGGAGACCGCGAGGTTGATCGCGAGATAACAGCCGCAGACGATCAGCATGACCTCGACGGCCTGCGCGGTCTGATTGACCGCGGTGCCCGCGAAGATCAGCGTCAGGTCGGGATAGCCGATCGCGGCCGCGAGCGTGGTGTTGCGAAAGAGGCGCAGATACTCATTGCCCAGCGGCGGCACGATGACGCGCAGCGCCTGCGGCACCACGATCTTGGCATTGATGGTGGCGGGCCTCAGTCCCAAGGCGCGCGCCGCCTCGACCTGCCCGCGCGACACCGCATCGATGCCCGCGCGCACGATCTCGGCGATGTACGCGGCAGAATAGAGCGAGAGCGCCACTGCCATGGCGACGAATTCCGGCAGCACGACGAGACCGCCCTCGAAATTGAATCCGCGCAACCGCGGCAGGTCCCAGGCGACCGGCGGTCCCGCGATGACCGCGGCCAGAGCCGGCATCGCGATCAGGGGCAGGGCGGCGGCGACCCACGGGCTGGGCGCGCGGCCGAGCCGAGCGCGCCGACGCCGCAGCCAGCAAGCCATGGCAGCCGCGAGCACGGCGCCGATCCCCAGCGCTGCGATCACGAGGCCGAACCCCTCCGCCGCCTCCGGGCGCGGCAGGACCAGGCCCCGCCCATTCAGGAAGATCGCGCCGAGGAGCGAGAGGCTTTGCCGGGGCGGCGGCAGCGGCCTCAGGATCGCGAAGTACCAGAAGAACAGCTGCAGCAACAGCGGCACGTTGCGCAGGAGCTCGACATAGCCGGCGGCGACCGCACGCATCAGCCCATTCGACGATCGGCGCGCAAAACCGAGCGCAAATCCGATGACGGTGGCTCCGACGATCGCCACCAGGGCCAGCACGACCGTGTTGAGAACCGCGACCTCGAGGGCGCGCAGATATGTGGAGGACTCGCTGTAATCGACGAGGTGCTGGGAGATCGCGAATCCCGCCGGGCGTCCGAGGAAGCCGAAGCCGGTATTGATGCCGAGGCGGCCGAGATTCGCCGCGGCATTGCTGGCAGCGAACCAGACGACGAGGGCCGCGGCCGCGAGCACCGCGGCCTGCGCCCCACCGGCCGCAAGCCGGCGGCCGGCCCAGAAGCGCGACGCCGAGGAGTGTGCCTCGGCCTGCCTCACCGGAACGGCGGCGAATAGAGCAGGCCGCCATCCTTCCACAGACGATTGAGGCCTCGGTCGAGGCCGAGCGGCGTCTTGGGCCCGATGTACCGGTCGAAGATCTCGCCGTAGTTGCCGACCGCCTTGATCGCCTTATAGGCGAAATCGTCGGAGAGCCCGTCCTTGGAGCCGAGACTGTCGATCGCGCCCAAGAGGCGCTTCACCTCGGGGTTCTCGGATTTCTGTTTCTCCTCGTCGACGTTCGCCTGGGTGATGCCCAGCTCCTCCGCCGTGATGAGCGCGTTGAACGTCCAGCGCGCGATGTCCAGCCATTGCGGGTCGTTCTTGCGCACGATCGGCGCGATCGGCTCCTTGGAGATGCTCTCGGGCAGGATCACGTGATCGTCGCGCTTGGCCAGCAGCAGCCCGCGCGCGGCGAGGCTGTTGCGATCGTTCGACCAGGCGTCGCACCGGCCGGCTTCGTAGGCGGCGCGCGTCTCGTCGAGCTCGGCGAAGCTGACGATCTGATACGTCATGTTGTGGGCGCGGAAATAGTCGGCGATGTTGAGCTCGGTGGTGGTGCCCTGGCCGATGCAGATGGTGGCGCCGTTGAGCTCGGTCGCGCTCTTGATGCCCGAGGACTTCCGCACCATGAAGCCTTGGCCATCGTAGTTGTAGATCATCACGAAGCTCATGCCGGCGCCGTTCTCGCGCGTATACGTCCAGGTGAAGCGCCCCGTGATGATGTCGACGGCGCCGTTCTGCAGCTGGGGAAAGGCGTCGCGCGGCTGGAACGGCTTGAGCTCGATCTTGTCGGGATCCCCCAGCACGGCGGCCGCAAGCGCGCGGCAGAACTCGACATCGAAACCGCGCACGACGCCCTTGTCGTCGGCGAAGGCGAAGCCCGCGATGTTGGGCGCGATGCCGCAAACCAGCTTGCCGCGCTGCTTCACGTCGTCGAGCGTCGCGGCCTGTGCCGCCGCAAGTCCGAAGCCGCCGAGCACGGCGAGCGAGAGTATCCAGAGCAGCCTTCTCATCTTTGCCTCCGCGTTTGCACCGGAGCCGTCCGGATCCGAGCGCCCATACTCCTAGCCCGAATGCCGCGGCGCGCAAGCGGAAACCCGCGATCTCCAAAACCGCCGCGTTGCCGCGACGAAAGCGCGCGCGATAGCGTGCGGATCTCGATGCGCCGGGAAACAAGAAGGAAGTCGCCATGCCGGCGATCGACGCTCATGCGTACATACTCAACAAGAATTGGCTCGAGCTTCAAAGCAGGGGCGGCCGCGCCACGAGGTACGCAAGAGCATGGATGCGCCCGAGGGCATTTTCCTCGACGGCGCGTCCTTTCATGACCCCGATGCCCGGCCACTTCGACTACGACGAGCGCATCAAGCGGATGGACGAGGCGAAGGTCGACGGCGCGCGTCGCAGCGCGACCGGATGGCCCCCGCTGGGGAGGGCAAGGTGTGGGGGCGCTGCGATCGCCCCGAAACAAGCTCGGCGGCTTCCTAGATCGGGAGAGGCGTGGTAAGAGGCCAGCCCTTTCCCGCCGGAGTACCCGATGGCCGCTGCTCGCGACGATGCTCTCGACCTGTTGACCGCGTTGATCGCCAAGGCGAAACGGCTCGGCGCCGACGCGGCGGACGCCGTGCTGTTCGAGGGTGCCTCGATCTCCCATGCGCGCCGCCTCGGCAAGACCGAGAAGCTGGAGCGCTCGGAGGGCTACGATCTGGGCTTGCGCGTGTTCTTCGGCAAACGCCAAGCGACCGTGTCGTCGAACGACCGGACCCCAGCGGCGCTCGACGAGCTCGCCGAGCGGGCGATCGCCATGGCGCGGGTGGTGCCGGAGGACCCCTATTGCGGCATCGCCGCGCCCGAGGATCTCGCGCGCGACGTTCCCGAGCTCGACATCTTCGATCCCGTCGAGCCCGCGACGGAAATGCTGATCGAGCGCGCAGCCGCCGCCGAGGACGCAGCGCGCGCGGTCCCCGGCATCACCAACTCCGAGGGCGCCGAGGCGGGCTGGGGCCGCTCCAAGGTGGTGCTCGCCGCCTCCAATGGCTTCACCGGCAGCTACGAGAGCTCGGGCCAAGGCGTGAGCGTCGCCGTCGTCGCGGGCGATGGTACCGAGATGGAGCGCGACTACGACTTCTCGAGCGCGGTCTATGCCGCGGACCTCGAGGAGGCCGCCGTGATCGGCAAGCGCGCCGGCGAGCGCGCGGTCAAGCGGCTGAAGCCGCGCAAGGTCGCCTCGCAGAAAGTTCCAGTGGTGTTCGATCCGCGCGTCGCGCGCGGGCTGCTTGGCCACCTCACCGGCGCCATCAGCGGGCCCTCGATCGCGCGGGGCACCAGCTTCCTGAAGGACAAGCTCCGGCAGCAGATCTTCGCCAAAGGGATCACCGTGCGCGAGGATCCCCATCGCCAGCGCGGATTGCGCTCCAAACCCTTCGACGGCGAGGGTATCGCCAACCGGCGCCGCGCCATCGTCGAGGACGGGGTGCTGACGACCTGGCTCCTCGACCTGGCCTCGGCGCGCCAGCTCGGCCTCAAGACCACCGGCCATGCCGCCCGCGGCACCGGCTCGCCGCCGGGCCCCTCGCCCACCAATCTCTGGCTCGAGCCCGGCGCGCTGAGCCCGCAAGCCTTGATGGCGGACATCGCGCAAGGCTTCTACATCACCGAGCTCATGGGCATGGGCGTCAACGGCATCACCGGCGATTACAGCCGCGGCGCCGCCGGGTACTGGATCGAGCGGGGCGAGCTCGCCTATCCCGTGAGCGAGGTCACCATTGCCGGCAATCTCAAGGACATGTTCCTGCAGCTCACCGCCGCGTCGGACCTGGAGTTCAGGACCGGCTTCGACGCGCCCACGGTGCGGATCGAGGGCATGACGGTGGCGGGCACCTGACGTGGTAGAATAAGCGGTGTCTGGAGGGTGCCAACCGAGGTGAGTGCCGAGGCCGATCCGCGCGCGTTGCGCGCCTCCGAGCCAGTCGCCGCGCCGCGCCGCGCGCGCGCGCGCGAGGCGTTGAGCCACCGTACCCTGCCGCTACTCCGCCGCCTGTCGCGGGAATTCCTGCGCCGGCAAGCGACACCCATCGCGCTGGCGCTCATCGCCATGGGGCTGGTGGCAGCGGCGACCGCGGCGAACGCCTGGCTCATGGAGCCGCTGCTCGACAAGATCTTCGTGGGACACCAGGTCGGACTGCTCTGGATCGTCGCGGCGGCGGTGCTGGGGATAGCCACCGTCAAGGGCGCCGCGAGCTACGCCCAATCAGTCCTGATGTACCGCGTGGGGCAACGCGTCGTCGCCGACATCCAGCGCGCTCTGTTCCGGCGCTTGATCGGAGCGGACCTGGCCTTTTTTCACGCCAATCCCACGGGCACGCTGATCTCGCGCTTCGTGAGCGATGCGGGCCTGTTGCGCAACGCGTCCGCGAACGTCTTGGTCGGCATCGGCAAGGATGCGGTCACCGTCGCGGCCTTGGTGATCGTGATGTTCTATCAGGATTGGGCGCTGGCGCTTGCGACTTTCGTGCTTTTCCCTGTCGCGGTCCGGCCGATCGCGAGCGTCGGCCGCCGGATGCGCCGCGCCACCGTGAACACGCAGACAGAGATCGGTCAATTCACCACGCTGCTCGACCAGACCTTCCAGGGCGCCCGCCACGTCAAGGCCTACGGCATGGAGGCCTACGAGACCGCGCGTGCCGACCGGTTGATCGAGAGCGTGAACCGCCTGCTGAACCGGGCCGCGCGGATCCGCTCCGCCACCTCGCCGGTGATGGAGACGCTGGGTGGCATCGCCGTGGCGGGAGTGATCCTCTACGGCGGCTACCAGGTGATCGAGGGTACGCGCACGGCGGGCACGTTCTTCTCCTTCATCACCGCGCTTTTACTCGCCTATCAGCCCATGAAGACCCTCGCCAACCTGACGGCGAACTTGCAGGAGGGGTTGGCGGCGGCCCAGCGTATCTTCGCCGTGCTCGACATCGAGCCGGAGATCCGCGACGCGCCGGGCGCGCTGCCTCTGGCGATCACCGGCGGCGAGATCCGCTTCGAGGCCGTGCGCTTCACCTATCCGAACGGCGGCCCGGCGCTCAACGGCGCGGACCTGGTGGTGCCCGCGGGCAAGACCGTGGCCTTGGTCGGCCCGTCCGGCGCTGGCAAATCGACCGTACTCAATCTGATCCCGCGCTTCTACGACACCACCATGGGCCACGTGTTGATCGACGGCACGGACGTGCGCCGCGTCACGCTGGCCTCGCTCCGCGGTGGGATCGCGCTGGTCAGCCAGGAGGTGAGCCTGTTCGACGACACCGTCCGCGGCAACATCGCCTACGGGCGCTTCGGCGCCTCCGAGGCCGAGATCGTGGCGGCGGCAAAGGCGGCGGCGGCCGATGACTTCATCCGCGCACTGCCCCAAGGCTACGACACGGTGGTGGGCGAGCAGGGCGTCAAGCTCTCGGGCGGCCAGCGCCAGCGCGTGGCGATCGCGCGGGCGATGCTCAAGAACGCGCCGATCCTTCTCCTCGACGAAGCGACCTCGGCGCTCGACACCGAATCCGAGCGGCAGGTGCAAGCGGCGCTCAAGACGTTGATGCGCGGGCGCACCACGCTCGTGATCGCGCATCGCCTCTCGACCGTGGTGGACGCCGATCTCATCTACGTCATCGATGCCGGCCGGATCGTCGAATCCGGCACGCATGCCGAGCTGCTCGCGCGCGGCGGAGTTTATCAGCGGCTTTATGCGCTGCAGTTCGCGGACGAGCCTGCACCGGCGGACACTGTCGGCGCTCGCGCTCTCGGGACCTGAACCATGGAGCTCGGCAAGCGGCTGCTGCGCGCGGACGCGACGCGGCGAGCGCTCTCCTGGTTCGTCTATCTCTATATGCGCTTCGTCTATGCGACGACGCGCTGGACCGTGATCGGCGAGGAGCATCCGATCCGGCTCAGCACCGAAGGGCGTCCGTGCGTCGCGGCATTCTGGCACGGGCGCATGCTGATGCTGCCGATGGAGCTGCGGCGCATCGTGCGGGCGAGCGGCCGCAAGCATCCGCCGCCGATCCACATGCTGATCTCCGGGCATGGCGACGGCCGCGCCATCTCCGACGTCATCCGCTACACGGAGATCCGGACGGTCGAGGGCTCGACCAACCAGGGCGGCTCGCGGGCGATGCGCGCTCTGGTGCAGTACCTGCATCAAGGCGAGTATGTGGGCATCACGCCCGATGGACCCAACGGACCCGCCATGCGCGCGACCACCGGCGTGATCGCGATCGCCAAGCTCGGGCATGCGCCGATCCTGCCCTACACCTACGCCACCAGCCGCCGCCGCATCCTCAATAGCTGGGACCGGTTTCACCTGCCGCTGCCGTTCGGCCGCGGCGCCTTCATCTGGGGCGAGCCGATCAATGTCCCCGACGAGCTCGGCGACGCGGAGATGGAGACCTGGCGGGCCCGCGTCGAAGAGCGCATGAACGCGCTCACCGCGGAGGCCGACCGCCGCGTGGGCCACGAGGCGATCGCGCCGGGCACGCTCACGCGCCGGGAATGGAACCTGCGCCGGCGCGCCGGCGCACGCGCATGAGCCTGATCCCGGTCTACCGCGGACTCACCGCCGTGCTCGGGCCCGCGGTTCGTCTCTATCTCGGACATCGGCTGCGCCAGGGAAAAGAGGATGCCCTGCGGTTTCCGGAGCGCGAGGGCTGGCCGAGCCACACGCGGCCGCACGGGCCGCTGCTCTGGATCCACGCGGCCAGCATCGGCGAGGCGGTCTCGACGCTGGCGCTGATCGACCGGCTCGCGGGCGAGCGGCCCGCGCTCAACATGCTGGTCACCACGGGCACGGTGACGTCGGCGCATCTGCTGGCGACGCGGCTCCCCACCGGCCACGCCTGGCATCAATATGTGCCGGTCGATCGTCCCGTCTATGTCCGGCGCTTTCTCGATCATTGGAAGCCTGACCTCGCGATCTGGATCGAATCCGAGCTCTGGCCCAACCTGATCGTCGAGACGCGCCGGCGCGGCATCCCGCTGCTGCTGGTCAACGGCCGCATGTCGATCGCGTCCTTCCGGCGCTGGCGCCGCCTTCCCGCGCTGATCCGGCCGCTGCTGCAAGGCTTCGATCTCTGCTTGACTCAAGACGCGACCCAAGCGGAGCGGTTCGCGCGACTTGGGGCGCCGCGCGCGCTCACGGTGGGCGACCTCAAATCGGCGGCGGCGCCGCTGCCGATCGATGAGACCGCCTTCGCCGCGCTCGACGCCGTAATCGGCAAGCGGCCGCGCTGGCTCGCCGCCAGCACCCACGAGGGCGAGGAGGAGATGGCGGCGGACGCGCACGCGCTGCTCCGACCGCGCTTTCCCGAGCTCCTGACCCTGATCGCGCCGCGCCACCCCTCGCGCGGCGACGAGATCGCCCAGCGCCTGGCGCGTCGAGGGCTCCGGGCGAGCCGCCGCTCCAAGAGCGAGTCCCTCGGCGCCGATACCGACATCTACCTCGCGGATACCCTCGGCGAGCTCGGCCTTTTCTACCGGATCGCGGGGCTCGCCTTCATCGGAGGTTCCATGGGCGGCGTCGGCGGCCACAATCCGCTGGAGGCGGCGCTCCTGGACTGCGCCATACTGCACGGCCCCGACATGGCAAACGCCGCGGCGATGGCGGAGGCGCTTCGTGCCGCCGGCGGCAGCGAGGTCGTGACCGACGCCGGATCGCTCGCCCGAGCGCTCGAGCCGCTGCTGGCGAACCCCACGGCACGCGCGCGCCGCGCGGCGGCGGCGGCGACGGTCGCGGCGCGCCAGCGTCACGTGCTCGACGCGGTGCTGGATCGCCTGTCGCCTTGGCTCGACCGGCTGGAGCCCGATGCGGCGCTCACCGCCTGAGTTCTGGGAGCGGGCCGGGCCGCTGCCGACGCTGCTGGCGCCCCTCGGTTGGGCCTACGGCGCGGTGGGCCGGTTGCGCCGAGCCGCGGCCAGCCCATGGCGAGCGCCGGTTCCCGTGCTGTGCGTCGGCAATCTCGTGGTGGGCGGCGCAGGCAAGACGCCGGTGGCGATGGATTTCGCCCAGCGCCTGCTCCAGCGGGGCGCGCGGCCGCACCTGGTCAGCCGCGGCTACACGGGCTCGCTCGCCGGACCGGTCCAAGTGGACGCCGCGCGACATACCTATCGCGAGGTCGGCGACGAGGCGCTGCTGCTCGCGCGCGTCGGGCCGACCTGGATCTCGCGGGATCGCGCCGCCGGCGCCAAGGCGGCGGTCGACGCCGGCGCCACGGTGATCGTGCTGGATGACGGGTTCCAGAATCTCAGCCTCGTGCAGGATCTGAAATTCGTCGTGGTCGACGGTCTCTACGGCTTCGGCAATGGATACGTGCTGCCGGCGGGGCCGCTGCGCGAGCCCGCAGCCGCGGGACTCGCCCGCGCCGACGCGGTCGTGGTCATGGGAGACGGCGATTCCCGCTTCGCACGGATCCCCGGCGGACCGCCGGTGCTGCGCGCCCATCTGTTGCCGGTATCGGATGCCTCCGCGCTCAAGGGGGCGCGTGTCGTCGCTTTCGCGGGGATTGGACGGCCGCGAAAATTCTTCGAGTTCCTGGACAGGCTCGGCGCCAAGCTGGTGGCGCGCCACCCCTTCCCGGACCATCAGCCCTATGACTCCGCCGCGCTCGATCCGATCCTCGCGGAGGCGGCGCGCGCGGGAGCCCGGGTTCTCACGACCGAGAAGGACTGGGTCCGGGTTCCCGCGGAACTGCGGGATCGCATCACCGCGGTGCCGGTCAGGGTCTCCTGGGACAGCGCCCGCGAGGTCGAAACCCTTCTGGAAAAGCTCCTGACCCTCTCGGTGGCCCGTGGCCAGCCGACGCCCTCTCGGTAGGCGGCTCCTCGACGCGGCCGAGGGCGGCGGCGCATGGCTGCTTTTCGGCTGCTTCCGGCTGTTGCCGGTGGCGTGGGCCTCGGCGCTCGCGGGCGCGCTCGCGCGTGCGATCGGTCCGCGCCTCGGGGTCAACCGGCGCGCCCGTCAGAACCTGCAGCGAGCCTTGCCCGAGCTCAGCGACGAGCGCGTCGTGCAAGCCATCGGCGGCATGTGGGACAATCTTGGCCGCGTGGCGGCGGAGTACGCCCATCTCGGCCAATACCGGGTCTACGAGCCCGGCGGACGGATCGAGATGGTGGGTGCCGAGAACATCCGCCGCTACGGCGTGCCGGGCCAGCGCGCGATCTTCTTCTCCGGCCATTTCGGCAATTGGGAGGTGGCGACCCTCGCGGTGACCCAGGCCGGCCTCGGCGTCGCCGAGATCTACCGCGCCGCCAACAATCCGATCATCGACGACATCATCAATTACGCGCGAAGCGCAGTGGGAAGCGAGCTGGTACCCAAAGGCACGATCGCGGCCCGGCGCGCGCTCGCGGCGCTCAAGAGCGGCCGGCATATCGCCATGCTGGTCGACCAGAAGATGAACGACGGCATCCCCGTGCCGTTCTTCGGCCGCGACGCCATGACGGCGCCGGCGCTCGCCAAATTCGCGCTCCACTTCGGCTGCGCCGTGGTGCCCGTGCGCGTCGATCGACTGCCCCACGCGCGCTTCCGCATCACCGCCGAGCCGCCCCTCTCCTACCCGCGCACCGGCGACGCCGCGCGCGACGAATTGGCGCTGATGACCCAGGTGAACCAGGTCCTCGAGCGCTGGATCCGCGAGAAGCCGGACCACTGGTTCTGGCTGCACCGGCGCTGGCCGGAGTGAGGGCCCTACTTCGGCATCGGCCCCGCGATCAGCTGGGGGTCGATCGCGACGTCGTACCAGTTCATGCCCCAATGGAGGTGCGCGCCGGTGACGCGGCCGGTGGCGCCGATCGCGCCGACCGTCTCGCCTTGCTCGACGTGCTGGCCCACGGTCACGTCGAGGCGGGACATGTGCTGGTAGATGGAGGAGAGGCCGTAGCCGTGATCGATGATCACGGTGCCGCCGGTGAAATAGAGATCATGCTCGGCGAGGGTCACCGTGCCGGCGGCGTCGGCCTTGATGGGCGTGCCCGTGGGGGCCGCGATGTCGACGCCCAGATGCGGCGCGCGCGGCTCGCCGTTGAGGATGCGTTGGCTGCCGTAGACGCCGCTGATCGGACCCGTCACCGGCCATTCGAGCGGAGTCTCGAAGGCGAGCTGGTCGCTGTCGATGGCGCGGGCGCCGTGGACCTTCGCGAGCTCGGCCTTGATCCGCACCATCAGCGTAGAATCGGGCGTCACCATCAGCGGCGGCAGCCCGTTGATTCGTTGCACGTCGTACTCGCGCTGCCCGAGCGTGATCTCCTGGGTGGTGGAATGCCCGTCGGGGAAAGTCGCCGAGAGGGTTACCTTGGCGGGCGCGTCGCGGCCAAAGCCCAGGATGAACCGGCCGTCGGGCGCCACTCGGACCGGGCGGCTGTCGAGGGCAAGAGCGGTGCCGGGCGGCGCTTCGCCCCGCGCGAGGCCGCCTTGGCTGAGGACGCCCGAAATCGCGATCGCATCGTCCGCTCGAGCGGGGAGTCCCCGCGATCCAAGCGCAAGAAGCAGCGCTGCCGCCGGCCAGATTCGCCTCACAGCAACTCTCCCTGCGGGGACTCGCCGGTCGGCCTCGGCTTCCGCTTCCGCGGTCCCTCGGCGACGACCTCGGCCTTGCCGTCATGGAATTGCAGGCCGAGCCGGGCGCCGGAGGGGATCGCATCGGCGGAGACGATCACCTTGCCGTCGGGACCCCAGACCAGGACGTAGCCCCGCGCCAACACGTTCCGGATCGCTTGGCGGTGGCTTTCGAGGCGGCCTTCCAGCGCGTGGATGCGCTGCTGCTCGCGCTCGAGGGCGCGGCGCATCGCGTGGACCATGCGCTCGGGCAAGGCCGCCAAGCGCTCGCTCGCCTGATGGAGCTGCTGGCGGAGCGCCTCCGGCCGCACGCGATCGCCGAGGGCCGAGAGCCGGTCGCGCTTCACGCGCAGGAATTGCAGCAGCCCGTTGCCGAGCCGCTCCGCGCGGTCGTCGAGGCGTTGCGCCGCAGCATCCAGGAGCGAGCGCGGATCGGGCAATCCGCGCGCGAGGCCCGAGATCCTGAGGCGCCGCTCGTCCAGGAGCCGCACCATGGCGCCGGCCATGCGGCCGCCGGCATTGCCCACCTGATACAGCAGCTCGAGACGCACCGGCACCGCCATCTCGGCCGCGGCCGTCGGCGTGGGCGCGCGGCGGTCGCTCGCGTAATCGATGAGCGTGGTGTCGGTCTCGTGCCCCACCGCGGAGATCAGCGGGATTTTCGAGGCCGCCGCGGCGCGAACCACGATCTCCTCGTTGAAGGCCATCAAGTCCTCGAGGCTCCCGCCGCCGCGCGCGACGATCAGGAGATCGGGACGCGGGACCGGACCGGCCTCGGGGAGCCGGTTGAAGCCCTCGATCGCCGCCGCCACCTGCTCGGCGGCGCCCTCGCCCTGCACCGCCACCGGCCAGAGCAGCACGCGGCGGGGGAAGCGATCGGCGAGCCGATGCAGGATGTCGCGGATCACCGCGCCCGTGGGCGAGGTCACGACGCCGATCACCTCCGGGAGATAGGGCAGCGGCCGCTTGCGCGAGGCGTCGAACAGGCCCTCGGCGGCGAGCCGCTTACGGCGGTCCTCCAGCATCTTGAGGAGCGCGCCCTCGCCCGCAAGCTCCATGCTCTCGATCACCAGCTGGTACTTCGAGCGGCCGGGATAGGTGGTGATGCGCCCGGTGCAGACGACTTCCAAGCCGTCCTCGGGCTTGAGGCTCATGCGCTGGGCGGTCATCCGCCAGATCACCCCGTCGAGCACGGCGTCGGCGTCCTTGAGCGAGAGGTAGCAATGGCCGCTGCCATGGCGCTTGAAGCCGCTGACCTCGCCGCGCACGCGCACGTAGGAGAAGCCCTGCTCCAGGCTGCGCTTCACCGCAGCCGAGAGCTCGCTGACTGTGTACTCCGGCAGGTTGGCCCGCGATGTCTCGGCGGCGCCGGGAGCGACGAGGATGCTTTCGGTCATTCCCTGGCATGATACAAGACCGCAGGGGACGCGAAAACCAGAGCCGGGAAGGCAGGATGCGGATACTCGTCATCGGGTCGGGCGGCCGCGAGCACGCGCTCTGCTGGGCGATCGCGGCCTCGCCGCTCTGCGACCGGCTCTATGCCGCGCCCGGCAATCCCGGCATCGCGGAGGTCGCGACCTGCGTGTCGATCGGCGCCATGGACTTCGACCACCTCATCGCCTTCGCGCGCGCCGAGCGCATCGACTTCGCGGTGGTGGGCCCGGAGGCGCCGCTGGTGGCCGGCCTTGCCGATCGGTTCGAAGCCGCGGGCATCGCGACCTTCGGGCCGAGCGCCCAAGCGGCGGCGCTCGAGGGCTCCAAGGGGTTCACCAAGGATCTCTGCGCGAAATACGGCATACCCACCGCGGCCTACGGGCGGTTCACCGACGCCGAAGCCGCCAAGGAGTACGTCCGGGCGCGGGGCGCTCCGATCGTGGTGAAGGCCGATGGCCTCGCCGCCGGCAAGGGCGTGACGGTCGCCGCCACGGTCGACGAGGCGCTGGCGGCCGTCGACGCCGCGCTGGTCGGCGGCCGATTCGGCAAAGCCGGCGCCGAGCTCGTGGTCGAGGAGTTTCTGGCGGGCGAGGAAGCCAGCATCTTCGCGCTGGTGGACGGGCGCCACGCCCTGCTGCTTGCCTCGGCGCAGGATCACAAGCGCGTCGGCGACGGCGACACCGGGCCCAACACCGGCGGCATGGGCGCCTATTCGCCGGCGCCCTGCGTCACGCCGGAGATCGAGTCTACGATCCAGCGCCAAATCATCGAGCCCACGGTCGCGGCGATGGCGCGGGAGGGCCGCCCGTTCAAGGGCGTGCTCTATGCCGGCCTGATGCTGACGGCCGACGGCCCCAAGCTCATCGAGTACAACGTGCGGTTCGGCGATCCCGAATGCCAGGCGCTCTTGCCGCGCCTCAAGAGCGACTTGCTGCCGGCGCTCATCGCGGCGCGCGATGGGGTGCTCGGGGATTTCGATCTGCGGTGGCGCGAGGAGACCGCGGTCTGCGTCGTGCTGGCGGCTCGGGGCTACCCGGATGATCCGCTCAAGGGCACGGAGATCCGCGGCCTCGATGCGGCGGCGCAAGAGCCGGGTGTCACCCTGTTCCACGCGGGAACCCGGCGGCAAGGAGACCGGCTGCTCGCCGATGGCGGACGCGTGCTCAACGTCGTCGCTCTGGGAAAGGACGTCGCGGAGGCGCGAGCACGCGCCTACGCCGCCGTGGACCGGATCGATTGGCCGGACGGATTCTGCCGCCGCGATATCGGTTGGCGCGCGCTGACCCGAAAGTAAGTTCCGAGGGGCGTTAGTTCGTGGCGGCCCGCTTGGCGTCGTCGCAGAGCTTGCGAACGAGGTCGACGAGGACCTCCGGGTCGAACGGCTTCGGCAGGGTCGTGGACGCCCCCAGACGCGCCGCGATTTCGAGGAAATCGGTATTCCCGATGCGTCCGCCGCCGGAAATCGCGATGATCGGCAACTTGGGGTCCTGCTTGCGGATATCGATGATGGTCTGGATGCCTTCCTTCTCCGGCATGATGATGTCGGTCACGATCAGGTCCGGCCGGGCGCGCTGAAAGGCCCGGAAACCTTCCTTGCCGTCCGCGGCCTGAATCACCTCGATCCCGGCATCCTCGAGCAGCAAGGCGATCGTCTGCCGCACCGCCACGTCGTCATCGATGACCAGCACTTGCATGGACCAGCTCCTATGGCTCCGAGAAAAACCTAGCGCCAATTCCCTAGCAATTCCTTCACGGGGCCCTCGTCGGCGAGTTTCCGCCCGCTCAGCGCGGCATATAGAGATCGGCGAGCTGGAACGGCACGATTCGGTCGGGACGCGCCAGCGTCGCGGCGACCGCGTCTCCGTCGACATAGTGGAACCCCGCGCCCACGGCCGCGGCGACTAAGCTGCGGGTCTGGGCGCCGTGGAGAAACGTCACCACCTCGGCCTTCTCCGCCGCCCGCTGGAAGCGCGCAAGCTGTTGCATGAGGATGAATTCCGACTTCGCGAGATGCGCGATCTCGGCGCCCACCGCCGAGATGCCCGTGCCGCGAATCTGGGTGAAATCGATGGTGCCGATCGCAACCTGCAGGGAAACGGCGCGGCAGTGCAGGCGCAGCGGCGCGATGACCTCCATGAGGCGGGACTTGAGGACGCCGGCGGGAACGTCGATGACCTCGATCACCAGATATTGCTTCATCGCCTCCGGGATGGTGCCGATCTCCGCGGCGCAGCGGCGGCGCAGGGCGGTGGAGCACAGAGTCTCGAAGTGAATGGGCATGGCGATGATCAGGCGGCGCCCGTCGGCCGCCATCGCCCTCAGGTCGCCCTTAACGCGGGCGACGGTCGCGGCGTCGAGCCGCGCCATGGCATCGGAATCGCCCGCGACAGCCAGAGACGCGTCGCCGACCGCGCCATCGATATCGGACAGCCTCACCCGCGGCACACAGAGATATGTCGCGATGACGTTGCGGGTCGGATCCCACATCGGCCGAAACACGAAATCGACACCGGCCAGCACGTTGGCACGCACCGCGTCGGCTTCTCTCTGCACCACGCGGTCGCGCTCGATCGGTACCAAGGTCAGGCCGGTATCGTCGTTGGTTCTGGGCGCGTCGTCCGCGCCGGCTTTGAGCTCCGGCGGCGCCAGCGGGCTGATGACCTCGGCGCCCTCGAACATCTGGTCCATCGAGCCGACCGCCTTCAGATCGACGCTGCCGTCGACGCGGGTGACGGCGGTCTTGACCTCGAGATACTCTGAGGCGTCGTCGCCCAGCAGCGTGCGTACGATCTCGTTGCCGATCAGGTAGCACTTGACGCGCGCCTCTTGCTCGCTTAGCCGCGCGAACACCGTGATGTAAGTGTCCTCGCCCCAGGTGGCGTAGATGTCGCCGGGATCGAGGTGCCGCTCGATCACATTGCGCGCGATGCGGTCCGCGCGGTCGGCGACGCGCTGCCACGCATCGCCGAAGCGCTCCTTGATGCGTTTCAATCCGATGATGTTGACCCGGCTCGCCTGAAGACTGGGCGTGCGCTCGAGCAACTGGCGGATTTGGCCGAGAAACTCAGCTTCGTCGGCGTCGCCGCCACCGGCCTGCTTCCACGTGAGTGTCTTGCGCGGAGCGGCGACGGGGCGGACTTCGTGGGTCTTGCCGCTGCCCCACAGCACCCGGCGCAGCTTGTCGACGAGACCCTCGTCGACGACGGTCTCCTTCGGCTCCGTTGGTCCTGCTCTGTCGGAACTCATTGAATATCCGCCTCGACCGCGGGGCGCTGTCACAAGGGCTGGCGAATACCCTATTGGCGATTGGTTAATGAGTGGAGAATGCGCGTCCCAGTCGTCGCGGCCCGCCGTAATTCACCGGCGCGCCACGAAGAATCGCTTCAGGAGCGCGGCCGCCCGCTCGGCGTCGATGCCGCCATAGACCTCGGGCCGGTGATGGCAGGTCGGCTGCGAGAAGATGCGGGGGCCATGCTCCACGCCGCCACCCTTGGGATCGGCGGCGCCGAAGTAGAGCCGGCGCACGCGGGCAAACGAAATAGCGGCCGCGCACATGGGACAGGGCTCCAGCGTCACGTAGAGATCGCAGTCGGTGAGCCGAGGCGCCCCTTGCCGCTCCGCCGCCGCCCGCAGCGCGAGCATCTCGGCGTGCGCGGTGGGATCGTGGAGCTCCTCCACGCGGTTCCCCGCGCTGGCCAACACCGCGCCGGTGCTGGCCTCGACGACGATGGCGCCCACCGGCACCTCGCCGCGATCGCCCGCACGCTCGGCCTCGGAAAAGGCGAGCGCCATGAAGCCGGGCGCACGGGCCGCGCTCACGCCATTCCTCCCCGTTCCGGCGCAAAATGCTCGACCAGGATTTTCGGCGGCGGGACCGGCTTTCGCGTGGAGAGCCGGATGAACAAGCCGGTCTGCTCCGCGCGGGCGTGCACGGTCTCGCCGACGCGGAACTCTGCGCCGATGCGCCAGCGCGCGCCCGTCATGCCGGCGGCCCAAATCCGGCCCACCACGCGGTCCTGCAGGGTCAGCGGGCGCTCATAGGTGATCCGGGTCTCCAGCAGCACCGGCGCCACATCGTCCGCCACGGCCTGGGCGAGCGGATAGACCTCGGCCATCATCGCGAGGCGAAGGTCCTCGAGCCAGCGGACATAGACGATGTTGCCGACGATGCCAGCGAAGTCGATGTCGTAGGTCTTGATCTCGATCGCGCGCTCTACGATACGGCGCGGATCGGTCGGAGGCTCGGCCAAGTCAGCGGCTCCCGTGGAGTTGCGGCCCTCAAGCGGCGAGCCTAGAGTGCCCGGCATCGGGCTACCCTCGCAATGGCACAACCGATTATCGGTCTCACTCTCGATTCGGAGCCGCCCGGCGGCTACTCCAAGGTGCCGTGGTATGCGCTGCGCGAGAACTACTGCGCGGCGGTGGCGCGGGCCGGCGGGCTGCCCGTGCTGCTGCCGCACGAGGTCGAGCAGGCCGACGCCTACCTTCGCATTATCGACGGGCTGGTGGTGACGGGCGGCGCGTTCGACGTCGATCCCGCGATCTTCGGCGCGGAGACCCGGCATGCCAGCGTCAAGACCAAGGACCGCCGCACGCAATTCGAGCTCGCCCTGACCCGGCGCGCGCTTTCCGCGGACAAGCCGGTTCTCGGCATCTGCGGCGGCCAGCAGCTCATGAACGTGGCGCTCGGCGGCACCCTGATCCAGCACATTCCCGACGAGGTGCCCGAGGCGCTCGTCCACGAGCAGAAGAACCCGCGCAACGAGCCCGGCCATATCGTGCGCTTCGGCGAAGGCACGCGGCTCCGTGAGATCGCGGCTTGCGGCGAGGCGCCGGTCAACAGCACGCATCACCAGGCCGTGAAGGCGCCGGCGCCCGGCCTGGTCGTGGACGCGGCGGCGCCCGACGGCGTGATCGAGGGCATCGAGGATCCACGCCGCCGCTTCTGCATCGGCGTCCAATGGCATCCCGAATACGCTATCAGCGATGCCGATCTGCGGCTGTTCGCCGCCTTTATCGACGCCGCGCGCTGATCCCATGACCGACGTGACCGCGCCCAAGGGCGAGCGAGTCGCCAAGCTCCTGGCGCGCGCAGGCCTTTGTTCCCGGCGCGACGCCGAGCGCTGGATCGCCGAGGGCCGCGTCAGCCTCGACGGCCGCGTGCTCGACAGCCCCGCCGTCACCGCGACAGCCGAGAGCGATCTGCGCGTCGACGGCAAGCCCATTCCGAAGAAGGAGCCGGCAAGGCTCTGGCGCTACCACAAGCCGTCGGGGCTCGTGACCACGCATCGCGACGAGAAGGGCCGGCCGACCGTATTCGAGCGCCTGCCGCCGGAGCTGCCGCGCGTCGTCTCGGTCGGACGGCTCGATCTGACTTCGGAAGGATTGCTCCTGCTCACCAACGACGGCGGGCTTGCGCGGACGCTGGAGCTTCCCTCGCGCGGCTGGATCCGGCGGTATCGCGTGCGCGCTCATGGAACCGTGGACGCCCAGCGGCTCAAATCCCTGGAGAAAGGGCTCACGCTCGATGGAATTTCCTATGGGCCGATCCGCGCGGGGCTGGAGCGCGCGCAGGGCAGCAACGCCTGGCTCGTCGTGTCGCTGCAAGAAGGCAAGAACCGCGAGATCCGTCGGGTACTCGCGCATCTCGGCCTCGACGTGACGCGCCTCATCCGGATCGCCTATGGACCTTTCCAGCTCGGTCATCTGGCGCGCGGCGGCGTCGAGGAAGTGCCGCGCCGCGTGCTGCGCGAGCAGCTGGGAGTCGAGGAGATGCGAGCCCATGCGGATCGTCGGCGGTAAGCACCGCGGCCGGCGGATCGCGGCGCCGCCGGGCGACGCCGTGCGCCCGACCTCGGAGCGGGCGCGGGAAGCGCTGTTCAACATTCTCGCCCATGGCCGGTTTGCGCCGGCGCCGGTATTCGAGGATGCGCGCGTGCTCGACGTCTTCGCGGGCACGGGCGCTTTCGGGCTGGAGGCTTTGTCCCGCGGCGCCCGCTTCGCGGCGTTTATCGAGAAGGATCGGCAGGCGCGCGAGTCGCTCGCCGCCAACATCAAGGCGCTCGGCGAGGGCAGCCGCACGCGGCTCCTCGCGGCGGACGCGACGGCGCCGCCGCGCGCCGACGGACCCTACGATCTCGTCTTCCTCGATCCGCCCTATCGCACGGGGCTCGCCGCGCCGGCACTCGACGCATTGTCGCGCGCGGGCTGGCTTGCCGCCGATGCGCTGGTCATCGTGGAGCTGGCGGCGCGCGGCGAGTTCGAGCCGCCCGAGGGTTTCATGGCACTGGAGGAACGCCGCTACGGCGCGGGCCGGCTCGTGTTCCTGCGCAAAATCAAGGCGAAGGCGACGGCTGGCACCGGATAAGGCACGCGTCGCTCACCGCCGTCCGAACAGCCGCTCGATGTCCGCGAGCTTGAGCTCGACATAGGTCGGGCGGCCGTGATTGCACTGGCCGCTGTGCGGCGTCGCCTCCATCTGGCGCAGGAGCGCGTTCATTTCCGCCGACGTGAGGCGGCGGCCGGCGCGCACGCTGCCGTGGCAGGCCAGCGTGCCGCAGAACTCCTCGAGCTTCTCCTTGAGCGAGAACGCGCCGCCGAGCTCAGCGAGCTCGTCGGCGAGGTCGCGGACCAGCCCGGGCACATCGATCTCGCCCAGGAGCGCCGGCACCTCGCGAACCACCACGGCGCCCGCGCCGAAGGGCTCCAGGATGAGCCCGAGCTCGGCGAGCTCCGGCGCGCGGGCGACCAGCCGAGCCGCACCCGCTTCCTCGAGCTCCACGACCTCGGGGATGAGCAGGAGCTGACGGGCGACGCCGGTCGCCGCCATCGCCTCTTTCATGCGCTCGTAGACCAGCCGCTCGTGGGCGGCGTGCTGATCGACGATCACGATGCCGGTCTCGGTCTGCGCGACGATGTAGGTCTCGTGAACCTGCGCGCGCGCGGCGCCCAGGGGATACCGCGCGAGGTCCTCGCCGGCGGTCGGCGAAGCGGCTTCATCGACGGCTCGCGCTTCCGGCCTGTCGAGGTCTACGACGACATTGCCGAGGGGCGACTGAAATTCGGCGGCGGTCTCAGCAAGGCCGCGTCTCGCCGCCGCTCCTGGCGCGCCGTAGTACGGACCGCCGTTCCCGGTCCACGTGGCAGGACGCAAGGCCGAGAGCGCCGCCTCGGCAACCGTGGTGGCCGCGCGGTGGCCCGCGGCGGCGAGCGCGTGCTTCAGGGCGCCGACGATCAGGCCGCGCACCAGGGCGGCGTCCCGAAAGCGCACCTCCGCCTTGGCGGGATGCACGTTCACGTCCACCTCGGTACCGGACAAGTCCAGAAACAGCACCACCATCGGGTGGCGGTCGCGGGCGAGGTAGTCCTGGTAGGCGCCGCGGACCGCGCCCAGCAGAAGCTTGTCCCGGACCGGTCGGCCGTTGACGAAGAGGTACTGGTCCCGCGCGGTCGCGCGATTGAGGGTAGGTAGGCCGGCGAGGCCGGTGAGGCGCACGCCTTCGCGCAGCGCCTCGATCGGCAGCGCATTGTCGGCGAAGCTGCGGCCCAGAATCGCCGCCAAGCGCTCGCGCCGCGCCGCTTGCGGGTCTCGCCCGGCGAGATCGCCGCCGAGTGCGGGCAGGCGCAGGATCTCGCGGCTGTCCTCGGCGGTCACGGTGAAGGCGATCTCGGGATGTGCCATCGCGAGGCGCTCCACCACGTCGACCGCCTGGTCGCGCTCGGCGCGCGTCGTCTTCATGAATTTGAGCCGCGCCGGCGTCGCATAGAAGAGGTCCCGGACTTCGACGCGGGTGCCCTGAGCCTGCGCGGCCGGCCTCACCTCGCCTTTAGCGCCGGCGTCGACCGCGATCGACCACGCCTCGGCGGCGCCCCGCTTGCGGCTCGCGATCGTGAGCCGGCTCACCGCGGCGATCGACGGCAGCGCCTCGCCGCGAAACCCGAGCCAGCGGATATCCAGGAGATCGTCGTGCGGCAGTTTCGAGGTGCAGTGCCGCTCCACGGCAAGGGCGAGCTCGTCGGGGCCCATGCCCTCGCCGTCGTCGCTGACCACGATCAGGCTCTGCCCGCCGTCGTGGAGGGCGACCTCGATCCGGCGCGCGCCGGCATCGATGGCGTTCTCGACCAGCTCCTTCACCGCCGCCGCCGGCCGCTCCACCACTTCGCCGGCGGCGATGCGGTTGACGAGGACCGGCGGCAGTTGTCGAAGGGTCATGCCGGTGATTTTGCCCCGGCTTTGCTCATTTCGCCAAGAAATCGACGCGCCAGCACCTTGCCCTGCTCCACCGCCGGCTGCCCGAACGCCGGCACACCGAAGAGATCCGCGGCGATCAGCGTCTCCAGGATGAAATGCATGAAGAGCGCGCCCAGGCGCTCCTCGTCGAGTCGCTCGAGCCGGATGATCCGAGTCGGCCGGCCCCGCTGCATCAGCGACTCGGCGGTTGCCTGCTGCTCGGCCTCGAGGAGATCGCCCATGGTGCGGCCGGCGAGGTAGCCGAGCTCGGGGTCGGCCGCGAGATCGTCCGGCACGCGCCCGCCCTTGCCGGCCTGATCGAGCATCACGAGCGTGAACAGCTTGTCGGCGGGACCGTCGAGATAGAGCTGCAGCTGGCTGTGCTGATCGACCACCCCGACGGCGCGGATCGGCGTCGTGCCCTTCCCGCTCTTGCCCAGGCTCTCGGCCCAAAGTTGCCGATACCAGAGACCGAAATAGGCGAGCTGGTCGGCGTAGGCCATCAGCACGGTGGAGCGGAGATTGTGCAGCTCGGCGAGGCCGACGCTGACGGCGGCGCCGAGCGCGGCGGGAGCCGCCCGCGCAGTCTTCGCGGAAAGCGTCTCGGTGAGGGCGGCCTCCGCGCCGCGCCGCAGCGCCTCGGCGTCGAGACCCGCGATGAGCGCGGGCAGCATGCCGACGTTGGAGAGTACCGAAAAGCGGCCGCCGATCTCGGGATCGTGGTCGATCAGGCGAATGGTTTCGCGCTCGGCCATGCGCCGAAGGACATTGTCCTTGGCCTCGGTGAGAGCGAGGCAGCGCTCGGCCGCTTGCTTTCGCCCCACGGCGCGCCGTAGCGCCTCGAGCACGATCATGAACTGCGTCAGCGGCTCGGCGGTGCCGCCCGATTTGGAGATCGCGATCACGCCGGTGCGCGTGAGATCGATGCTCTGCAGAAGCGCCTCGAAAGTCCCGGGATCGATGTTCTCCATGAAATGGAGGCGCGGCGCGCCAGGCTTGGGCCCAAATCCGCGATCGGCCAGTGCGTAGAGCGTCTGGCCGCCCAAGCTCGAGCCGCCGATGCCCAGCACGACCACATGGTCGAAGCGCCGGAATTCCTTGGCGAGCGATGCCAGGGCTTGCAGATCGTCTCTCCGCGCGGAGATCGCGAGCAGCGGCTCGGTTCCCTTGGCGCGCTGGTCGCGCAGACGGTCAAGCGCCGGACGAGTGCGCTCCAGCAAGGCGCCGAGCTCGCCCGCGCCCAAGCCGAGGGCGCCGATGCGCTCGAGGAGACAGCCAGAGATATCCTGACGATAGAGCATGATGAACCCACGCTTCTTGATTGGATGGCGACATAACGGAGCGATCGTAACCGACGTTCGACGGGCTCGCGACGTCTCCTCAGGAAGCCGCGCGCGCCTGGCGCACAAAACCGTGTGCCGCGATCCCCGCGAGTTGTCTCATGCTCACGGTATTCAGCGGGAACTCCAGCACGACGTGGAGCAGGCTCAGCGCGAGGAGCACCGTGAAGCCCTTGGCATAGTCGTAGAAGTAGAGCCCGGTCGCCGCCACGCTCAGCGCCGCGATCACGCTCAGCCGTCCCGCCGGGATGCGTCGCCAGCCGATCACGTCCGCCTTAATGAACCAATTGAGATAATGATACGTATAGACGAAAGACAGCAGGCCCGTGCTGCGCGAGTCGAATGACAAATCGGGGACATGCAGCACCTGGCCGAGCGCGGGCGCGACGCCGCCGAAATAATGGTAGCCGAGTTGTGCGAGCGGCATGCTGCGCGGGACCGGCCCCGGCGGCATCAGCAGGATGAGCGCGACCGCGCCGAGATAGACCAGCACCAGCGCGGCCTGCGACCGGCTGCCCGCGCGATAGGCGCCGAGCATCATGAAGACGAGCGTGAACACCGAGACGTGGATCAGGGTCGGCAACAGCACCGCCGAGACCGCGAGAAAGTCCTGGCCTGTGACCAGCGCCGCGGTGAACGCGACCAGGATCGCCAGCAGGACGCCCCGCTGCATCCAACTGATGCCGCCGATCGCCAGCGCGGCGCCGACGAAGGCGATCCAGATCAGCAAGCCCGAGTCCAGTACGTTCGACACGCTCACGGCCGCCACCGCGACCGCAGCGAGCGCCAAGGCGATCGGCTTCGCGGATAGGAAATACTGGCGGTCGTGCAGCCAGGATATTTCTGTCAGGTAATGCGCGGGGCCGAGGACCGCGTAGGCGATCAGCAGAAGCTCGAACGGCAGCACATAGGCGAGCGCGAGGGCCGAGAGCATGAGCCCGAGATGAACCACATCCGCGCGCGGCATCGATTTCCCCAACCGTCTGCGGCGAGGATAGGCGGCGGGTTGCCGAGGCGCAAGAATGCGGGTGCCGGCCTAACCGCCGTCGGCGGCGATCTCCGTGGCGCCCACCAAGCCCTTGGGCGCGCCCACGATCACGATCCGGAGCCGGTCGGGATCGAGGAGCCGCTTGGCGACCCGCCGGACGTCGTCGACGGTGACGGCCGCGAGTGCCTTGGCGCGCTGCTCGATGTAGTCCATGCCGAGCTTTTCCACCTGCAGGCTCACCAGCAGCCCCGCCAGGCGCGAGGTGGTATCCAGACTGAGCGGAAACGATCCGATGAGATAGGTCTTGGCGGCCGCGAGCTCCGCCGGGGTCGGACCGTCATCGCGGAAACGCCGCCATTCCGAGCGCAGGATACCGAGCACGTCGCCGACCCGGTCGTTGCGGGTCGCAACCCGCCCATAGAGGATGCCGGCGTGGCGCAGCGGGCTGAGCCCCGCGCCGACGCCGTAGGCGAGGCCTCGCTTCTCCCGGATCTCGGCGGTGAGCCGCGAGGTCACTCCGTTCCCGGCCAGGATCTCGTTCATCACCAGGGCGACGTACCAGTCCGGATCGTTCCGCTTGATGCCGCGCTCGCCGAACGTGACCACGCTCTGGGGTATCGGCATGTTCACGACCAGCAGCGCGCCCTCGTCGAAGGCGGCGGTATCCGCGACGGCGGCGGCGGCGGCGTGAGCCGGCAGGGCGCCGAAGGTCCGGTCGAGGAGCGCCTGCAAGCGCTCCGGCGTGATGTCGCCGACCACGCCCACGGTCAGCTTGTCGCGGCCGAAGCGCTCCGCGACAAAGCGGCGAAGATCGTCGGCCTCGAGCGTCGCGATCGAGGCAAGGCTCCCCGCGGAACGCCGGCCATAGGGGTGATCGGGAAAGGCCGTACGCCACCAGATGCGGTCCGCGATGACCCTCGGCGCCTCCGCGCCTTCCCGGAGCTCAAACGAAACCTGGCTTTTCACACGCTCGATCGCGGCGGGATCGAAGCGCGGGCTGGTCAGCGACAAGCGCAGGAGATCGAACGCCGCGTCGGCATTGGCCGAGAGCGTGCGCATCGTGCCGCCGACCGCGTCATAGGACGCATCGAAATCCAGCCGGACGGAGAGGTCCTCGACCCGGCTCTTGAACGCCTGGCTGTCGAGCTCGCCGGCGCCCTCGTCGAGCAGGTCCATGGCGAGATTGGCGCGACCCTCCTCGCCCGACGGGTCGAGAGCGGTGCCGCCGTCGAACGAGAATTCGACCGCGATCAACGGCAGGGTGTGATCCTCGATCAACCACGCGGTAATGCCGCCGGGACTCTTGACCTCGGCGATGCCGCTCGCGCGCGCGGCGCCCACCGACAGAACCACGGCAAAGAGCAAGGCCAGCGCGCCCCGCAAGGTCGGGCATCTCATGAGCGTTTCTCCGGCAGCAGCACCGCGGTTACGCCAGCCTCATCCTTCAGAACTTCGCGCGCCACGGCCATGATCTCCTCCGGCGTCACGGCGCCAATCCGCTCGGGCCATGCTTGGACATCCTCGAGACTGCGTCCGGCGACCAGCGAGGCGCCGATGATGCGGGCCACGCCGGAGAGGCTGTCGCGGCTGTAAAGCGCGCTCGCCTGCAGGTGCCGCTTGACGCGATCGACTTCCGCTGCGGTTATGCCCTCGCTCAGGAGCTTGCGGATCTCCGCGACCGTCGCCGCCTCGACGTCGGCGACCGACACGCCATCCTTGGGTTCCGCGGAGACGGTGAAGGTACCGGCACCGCGATAGGGCTGGTAGCCGGCGCCGGCGGAGACCGCGAGCTTCTTGTCGATCACCAGGCTCCGATAGAGCCGGGCGCTCTCGCCGCCGCCGAGGATCTCCGCCAAAACGGTAAGCGCGTCGGCGAGCTTGCCGTCGTCCTCGAGATAAGAGGGCGCCAGATACGTCCGGCTCCACTCCGGGCTCGCGACGTGGCCGCTGGTCATCTCGAGCCGCGTCGCCGCCACCTTGGGCGGCTCCGCCAACGCCTCGTGAGCGGGCACGGAATGCGGCGGGATCGGCCCGTAATAAGTCTCGGCCAGCGAGCGCACGCGCTCGAGGCTGACATCGCCCGCGATCACCAGCACCGCGTTGTTGGGGGCGTACCAGGTGGCGTAGAACCGGCGCGCGTCGTCGGCGCCGAGCCCGCGCATCTCGCTCAGCCAGCCGATCGCGGGCAGGCGGTAGTGGCTGTTGAGGAACAACGCGGCATTGCTCTGCTCGTCGAGCAAGGCGGCGGGCACGTTGTCGGTGCGGCTGCGGCGCTCCTCGATGATCACCTGACGCTCCGGCGTCACCTGATCCTCGGTGATCAGGAGATCGTGCATGCGCTCCGCCTCGAGCTTCATGACGAGTTCCAGGCGATCCGCCGCGACGGTCTGGAAGTAGACCGTATAGTCCGGCGAGGTCGAGGCGTTCTCGCGGCCGCCGTTCTCGGAGACCTGGCGCGAGAACTCGCCGGGCGGCGCCTCCTTCGTGCCTCGGAACATCAGGTGCTCGACGAAATGCGCGATGCCCGACTTGCCCGGCGGATCGTCGTAGGCACCGGCCTTGTACCAAAGCATCTGCGTGACCGCGGGCGCGCGATGGAACGGCACCACCACGACCTGCAAACCGTTCGCCAGCGTGAAGCTGTCGGTGTCAAACTGCTTGGCCGACGCCGGCGCTGTGGACGCCAGCGCGAGACCGATGATCAGCGGAACCAGCGCGCGCACGGCGAAAACGGGCACCACTCAGAAGATGTTGAAGATGGACGTGCTCTTCTTTCGCTCGATGGTGGGCGCGGGCTGTTGAGTCGCGTCCGCGGAGGCGGCGCCCGGTGCGTCGGGCGCGATCGGCGCGCCGGTTGCTTGCGCCTGCTTGATCCGGTCGGCTTCCTTGTTGGGATCGATCACGTCGTTGCTGGCCGGCGGCCCGGAGGTGCGCCAGAACAGCAGCTTGTCGACGAAGCTCCGCTGGTTCTCGGGAGTGAGCGCGGTATCGTCGGACACATGCGATCGGATCGACGGATCGGCGTTCGGCGCGCCCGCGTCGCGCAACAGCGCACCTTCGCCGGGACTACGCTCCGAAGCCGCGGGCGGCAGGCCAGCCTGCTGCGGACCCGCGCGGAAGACCGCCTCTTTGGCCTTGTCCTGGGCGGCGACTTCCTGGGATGGCGCCGCGCCGGGCTGCGGCGGGCGCAACGAGTAGTCCGGCGGGATCGCCAAGGGCGCCCGAGACACCACCGCGAACTCGTCGGGAATTACTTTTTCCATTCCGAACGCTCGGCGAATGTCCGTGCAGCCGCCCAGCGTCGTGGCCAGACCCACCGCGGCCAATACGGGAAGCGCGATACCCCTGTTCACCATACCCCTGCTCGCCATAACCCCCAGATTGCCCCCAGGCCGCACCTTAATAGGACTTTTCGCGTCGATTGAGCAAGGCGTCTAGCAGGAGGAGAGCTACGCCCACGGTGATCCCGGAATCAGCCAGGTTGAAGGTCGCGAAGTGCCAGTCAAACCAGTGAAAATCCAGGAAGTCGGTGACCGCGCCCAAACGCAGGCGGTCGATCACGTTGCCGATGGCGCCGCCGGCCACGAACCCGATGCCGGAGGCCACCAGCGTGCTTTCAGTGCGCCAGAGCCAAATCAAGAGCGCCGTCACGATGACCACCGCGAGGACCGAGAACAACACCGCATTCCAGGCCGAGTCCCGATTGAAGAGGCCGAAGCTCATGCCGCGGTTCCAGGTCAGCACGAGATTGAAGAACGGCGTCACCACGCGCTGGGGCACCGGCGGTCCCGGCGCGGCAGCGGGAAGTCCGGCGCCGAAATAGGCGACCACCCAGCTCTTGCTGAGCTGGTCCGCCAGCACCGTCAGCGCCAGGAGCGCGAAGCCGAGGCCGCGCGTCACGCGTTTCCGGTGGGGGCAAAATGGGCGACCGCGTCTGCGCAGCGGCGGCAGAGCTCGGCATGACCATCGGACGCGCCGACCTCCGGCAGGACCCGCCAGCAGCGCTGGCATTTCTCGCCCGACGCGCGCTCGATCACCACGCCGACGCCCGCCACCTCCGGCAGCGTGAAGGCGCCCTCGGGCGCCGCCGAGAAGGCAACCGTCCCCTCCGAGGTGATGCAGAGCTCCGCCAGGTCGACGCCGGCCAGCGCCTCTCTGTAGTCCTCGGGCACGTAGAGCCTCGCCGCACCCTGCAGGCTCGATCCCAGGCGCTTCTGCGCCCGCTCGATCTCGAGCGCGCCGGTGACGACCCGGCGGAGATCCCGGAGCCGCGCCCATTTGGCGCCGAGCGCCTCGTCGCGCCAGTCGGCCGGCAGCTCGGGATAGAGCTCGAGATGCACGCTCACCTCCGGGGCCTCGCCGTGGCGCGCGAGCCAGGCTTCCTCGGCGGTGAAACACAGCACCGGCGCGAGCCAACGCGCGAGGCTGTCGAAGACCCGGTCCAGCACCGTCCGGGCCGCGCGCCGGCGCAGGGAATCCGGCCGGTCGCAGTAGAGCACGTCCTTGCGAACGTCGAAGTAGAAGGCGGAGAGGTCAACCGCGCAGAGATTGTGAAGCGCCGTGAACAGGGTGTGGAAGGCATAGGTCTCCGACGCCTCGCGCACGAGGGCGTCGGTCTCGGCGAGGCGATGCAGGACCCAGCGCTCGAGCTCCGGCATCTCCGCGACGTCGAGCCGCTCGCGCTCGCTGAAGCCCGCGAGATTGCCGAGGAGATAGCGCAGCGTATTGCGCAGGCGGCGGTAGACATCGGCCTGGTACTTCAGGATCTCGGGCCCGATGCGGAGATCCTCGGAATAATCCGAGGCCACCACCCAGAGCCGCAGGATGTCGGCGCCGCTCCGCTCCACCACCTCCTGGGGCGAGACCACATTGCCCAGGGACTTCGACATCTTGCGGCCCTGTTCGTCCAAGACGAAGCCGTGCGTGAGCACGGCGTCGTAGGGCGCGCGGCCGCGCGTGCCGCAGGACTCCAGCAGCGAGGAGTGGAACCAGCCGCGGTGCTGGTCCGAGCCCTCGAGATAGAGCGAGGCCGGCCATTTGAGGTCCGCGCGCTTCTCCAGCACGTAGCTGTGGCTCGCGCCGGATTCGAACCAGACCTCGACGATGTCGGTCACCTTCTCGTAGTTGGCGGGATCGTAGCGGTTGCCGAGAAAGGCCGCGGGATCGGCGGTGAACCAGACGTCGGCGCCGTCGCGCTCCATCGCGGCCGCGATCCGGTCCACCACCGCCTGATCGCGCAGCGGCGCGCCCGTGGCCTTGTCGGTGAAGACGGCGATCGGCACGCCCCAGGCGCGCTGGCGCGAGATGCACCAGTCGGGCCGGCTCTCGATCATGGAGCGGATCCGGTTCTCGCCCTGGGGCGGGACCCACTGGGTCGCGGCGATGGCCGCCAGCGCCTTCTGCCGGAGCCCGTTGGTCTCCATGCTGATGAACCACTGCGGCGTGTTGCGGAAGATCAGCGGCGCCTTGGAGCGCCAGGAATGCGGATAGGAGTGGGTGAGCTTGCCGCGCGCCAGGAGCCCACCCGCGGCGTCGATGGCGGCGATCACCCTGTCGTTGGCGTCGCCGGGCTTGCCGTTCGAGCGATAGACCACGGCGCCCGCGAAGAGCGGCACATGCGGATAGTAGGTGCCGTCGCCCGCCACGGTCTGCGGCACCTCGAGGCCGTTGGCCTGGCCCAGCTCGAAATCGTCGACGCCGTGGCCCGGCGCGATGTGGACGAAGCCGGTGCCGTCGGTGTCCGTGACGAAGGCGCCCGGAAAGAGCGCCACGTCGAAGTCGTAGCCTTGGCCGCGCAGCGGATGCCGCGTCACGGTGCCGGCGAGATCGCTCGGCTTGAGCTCCGCCACGACCTCGCTCGCGAATCCCGCGACCTGCTCGACCGCCGCGCGGCACGATTTCGCGAGCACCAGCGTCTCACCGACGCGGGCGTGGCTCTTCTCGGCCGCCGACGTCACGCGCAGGAGCACGTAGTCGATCTCCGGTCCATAGGCGATGGCGCGGTTGCCGGGCAGCGTCCAGGGCGTGGTGGTCCAGATCACCACCGAGGCGCCCGTGAGCGCGGGCAGCGAGGGCGTCACCACGGGAAAGCGCACCCAGCAGGTGGTGGAAGTGTGGTCGTGGTATTCGACCTCGGCATCGGCGAGCGCGGTCTGCTCCACCACCGACCACATCACGGGCTTGGCGCCGTGATAGAGGCCGCCGTTCATCAGGAACTTGCCGATCTCGCGCACGATCTGCGCCTCGGACGCCGGCGCCATGGTCGTGTAGGGGTTCTCCCAATCGCCCTCCACGCCGAGCCGCTTGAACTCCGCGCGCTGCACGTCGATCCAGTGCGCAGCGAAGTCGCGACACTCTTGGCGGAACTGCGCGATCGGCACGTCGTCCTTGTTCTTCTTCTCGGCGCGGTATTTCTCCTCGATCTTCCATTCGATCGGCAGGCCGTGGCAGTCCCAGCCCGGCACGTAGACCGCGTCCTTGCCGAGCTTCTGCTGCACGCGGTTGACCACGTCCTTCAGGATCTTGTTGAGGGCGTGGCCGATGTGCAGGTTGCCGTTGGCGTAGGGCGGGCCGTCGTGGAGGATGAACTTCTCGCGGCCCTTCAAGGCCGCGCGCTGGCGCTCGTAGAGCGCGGTCTTCTGCCAGCGCTCCAACAGCTGCGGCTCGCGCTTGGGCAGCTCGCCTTTCATGGGAAAGGCGGTCTGCGGCAGGAACACGGTCGGTCGATAGTCGGTGGCCATGGCTCGTCAACTCAGGAGGCGGGTCGGAGGCGCCCATCGCCGGGCGCCGGAGCTGGGGCGTGCGCGGTCCCGGCCCTTAGGAAAGGGCCGGGCGGATAATTCGCGCCTGTCGCGGCAGCGTCAGCGGAGCCATGGCCCGAACATAGGGACGCCGAGATTTTCCGTCAACCGACGGCATTCTGCTCGGTCGCGAGAATGGCGCGCGCCTGCGCGGCGTCGGCGGCGATCTGGGCCTTGAGCTCGGCGAGGCCGGCGAATTTCCGCTCGGGACGCAGATGCTCGATGAGGGCCACGCGGAGGTGCTTGCCGTAGAGGTCGCCGGCGAAGTCGAAGAGATGCGTCTCGAGCCGGAGGTCGGTGCCGCCAACCGTGGGCCGCGTGCCGAGATTGGCAACGCCGTCGCGCCAGCGCGGCGGCGTATCCTCCTCGATCTCGACCTTGACCGCGTAGACGCCGCCCGCCGGCCGCAGGTAATCGCCGAGCCGCAGGTTCGCGGTCGGAAAGTCGATGGTGCGGCCGCGCTGGTCGCCCAATTCGACCCGGCCCTCGATCTCGAAGGGGCGGCCGAGCAGGACTGCCGCGTCGCGCGCCCGCCCCTCAGCCAGGTCCTGGCGGATCCGCGTCGAGGAATAGACGGTGCCGCCGGCGGCCTCGAGCGGCGAGACCACGGTGACGCCGAAGCCCAAGCGCTCGCCGAGCTCACGCAGCACGTCGGGCGTGCCGCCGCGCTTGTGGCCGAAGTGGAAGTCGTAGCCCACCACCGCGTGGCGGGCGTGCAGGCTCTCGACGATCAGCCGGCGCACGAAGTCGTCGGCCGCGACCTTGGAGAACTCGAGATCGAACGGCAGCACGAGGAGCAGGTCCACGCCGAGCGCCTCGATGTGGCGCGCCTTGGCGCGGAACGGCGTCAGGCGAAAGGGCGGCGCCTCCGGATGGAAGACCCGATAGGGATGCGGCTCGAAGGTCAGGACGGCGAGCCTGGCGCCGAGGCCGCGCGCGATCTCGGCCGTCTTGCCGATCACGATCTGATGGCCGCGATGGACGCCGTCGAAATTGCCGATCGCCACAACCGAGCCGCGGTCCGCGGGCTCGAGCACGGCCGGGTGACGCAAGATGCGCATGGGGCCGCACGATATCGCGGCGGGCGCGAAACCGGTAGTCGGGAAACCCGCC
>JGI12269J14319_10000446_pt1 | contig 39234 bp, 33 predicted proteins | sample PeaSoiSIISIP2007_FD_14319 | JGI IMG/M metagenome (IMG submission 14319)
GTGACCATGAGGACCCTGTGACCATGAGGACCCTGTGACCATGAGGACCCTGTGACCATGAGGACCCTGTGACCGTCACTCTTCTCGCCGACCATCTGCGCGCCATGGCCGGGGCCTTTCCCGACGAGGTCGGCTACCGGGTGATCGACGCCGGCCAGATGACCTTCGCCCAGTGGGAGGCGGAGTCGAACCGCCTGGCCCGGGGGCTCGTCGACCGGGGGGTGGCCAAGGGCGACCGGGTGGCGCTCTACCTGAGGGCCGAGGAGGCGCTGCGCTTCATGGTGGCCTACGCCGCCGTCCACAAGGCGGGCGCCGTGGCCGTGCCCACCAACATCCGGCTCACCGACAGCGAGCTCGGGCATCTCCTCGGGCACGCCGAGGTGAAGGTGATGCTCACCGACGCCGAGCTCTCGCCCGCCGCCGAGCGCGTCACGGCCGGGCTCGGGAGCGTCTCCCACATCCTCACGGCGCCGGCCGGTGGAACGACGGGAACGGCCGGTGGATCACCGTGGTCGTGGGGCGACGCCGGGGGGGACGACGGCTCCGAATTCCAGGTGCCGGTGGACTCCGAGGACCTGGCCGACATCCTCTACACCTCGGGGACGACGGGACTGCCCAAGGGGGTGGCCATCCGCCACCGCAACGTCGCCCTCATCCCCGGCGCGCCGAACCCGAGCTATTCGGGGAACAGCTGGCTCCACGCCAGCCCCCTGTTCACCTTCGCCGGGATCGGGTTCATCTACAACCCGATGCAGCTGGGGCTGGTCGGTGTCTACCTGCCCCGCTTCGACGCCGGGCGCTGGCTCCGGATCGTGAACGAGCTGAAGCCGCAGTTCGTCTTCCTGGTGCCGGCCATGGCCCAGCTCATCGTGACGCACGAGGACTTCGCCACCGCCGAGCTGGCCTCGATCCAGATCTGCGCCGTCGGCTCCTCGCCGCTGGCGCCGTCGACCTTGCGGGCCCTGCAGGAGCGGATGCCCGAGGCGGCGGTGTCCAACTCCTACGGGATGACCGAGGCCGGCCCCGCCTTCTGCTCGATGCCCAAGGGGGAGGCGCTGAAGAGGATCGGGTCGGTGGGCCAACCGATGCCGCCGCTGGAGGTGAGGATCCTCGACGAGGACGGCAACGACGTCGGGCGTGGCGAGATCGGGGAGGCCGTGCTGCGGATGGAGGGACGCCAGCGCGAGTACTACCGCAACCCCGAGGCCACCGCCGGGACCTGGATCGACGGTTGGCTCCACTCCGGGGACCTGGCCCGGATCGACGACGACGGCTACCTCTACATCGTGGGGCGCAAGAAGGACGTCATCATCCGGGGCGGGAACAATATCCACGCCGTCGACATCGAGGCCGTCCTCCTCGACCACCCGGACGTGGTCGAGGCCGGCGTGGTGGGGATCCCCCACGACGTCCTCGGTGAGGACGTGGCCGCCGTCGTGGTCCTGGCGGCGGGGTCGGCGGTCACCGCCGACGAGCTGCGCGCCCACTGCGCCGGGAGGCTGGCCGACTACAAGGTCCCCCGTCGGATCGAGTTCGCCGACGAGCTGCCCCGCAACGCCACCGGGAAGATCCTGAAGGAGCAGCTCCGGCTGTCGCTGCGCCCGGCGTAGGTCCCGGCGAGGTGAACGGGGCCGGACCGGACTCAGCCGGACGACGACCAGACCGACGACGCCGACGGCTGTCCCACCGGACCGAGGATGAGGTCGGCCAGACGTTGACGCTGGTAGCCCTGGGCGCCGAAGAGGACGTCGTCCTGCTTGGCCCGCCGGTAGAGAAGGTGGGCGTCGATGTCCCAGGTGAATCCGATCCCGCCGTGGACCTGGATGCACTCGGCCGTCACGAAGTCGGCCGCCTCGGCCACGAAGGCCTTGCACATGGCCGCCGCCCGCTGGCGCTCGGGATCGTCGACGTCGGCCGTCCAGGCGGCGTAGTGGGTGCCGACCCGGGCCAGCTCCAGACGGTGGAGCATGTCGGCCGCCTTGTGCTTGATGACCTGGAAGGTGGCGATGGGCCGGTCGAACTGGACCCGGACCTTGGCGTACTCGACGGCCAGGTCGAGTGCCCGCTGGGACGTCCCCACCAGCTCGGCGCAGACGGCCACGGCCAGGTCGTCGAGGACGCGGGACCACAACGCCGTCTGGTCACCGGGCGGTCCGAGACGTCGGGCCCGGCGCCCGTCGAGGACCAGACGGGCCACCTTCCGGGTGACGTCGAGGGCGGGGACGGTCTCGCCGGCGGGGGCGTCGAGGAGAAAGGTGGCCAGGCCGTCGTCGTCGTGGGCCACCACCAGGGCCCAGTCGGCCGTGGCCCCGTCGAGGACGAGGGGCTTGGTCCCGGCCAGGACCACCTCCCCGGGGCCGCCGCCCGGTGCCGGGGTGGACCGGGCGCCGACGGCGGCCAGCGGCGCGCCGTGGCCCGCCTCCTCGAGAGCCACCGTCCCCCGGCGGCGGCCGGCGGCGAGGTCCCCCAGAAGATCGTCGGCCCCGAGACGGACGGCGGCCAGGGTGGCCAGGACGGCCGAGGAGAGAAAGGGGCCGGGGAAGGGCAGGGCGCCCAGTTCCTCCTGGAGGACGACGAGGTCGAGGAGGCCGAGGCCGAGGCCGCCGGCCGACTCGGGGACGAGGACCCCGAGCCAGCCCAGGGAGGCCATCGTCTCCCACAACGCCGGGCTGACCCCGACGGGGTCGTCGATCATGGCCCGGACGTACGCCGGTGGCGCCTCCGCCGCCAAGGTGGTGCGGACCGCCTGGCGGAAGTCGTCCTGCTCGGCCGAGAAGGTGAAGTCCACGTCGCCCCCGCCTGCCGACTAGCTCAGCCGCTCGATGACGGTGGCGTTGGCCTGACCGCCGCCCTCGCACATGGTCTGGAAGCCGTAGCGGCCGCCGGTGGCCTGGAGCTGGTTGAGAAGGGTGGTCATGAGACGGACGCCGGAAGCGCCGAGGGGGTGGCCGATGGCGATGGCACCGCCACGCGGGTTGAAGAGGTCGGGGTCCGGTGAGAAGGCCCGGGACCACATGAGGGCGATGGCGGCGAAGGCCTCGTTGCACTCGATGGCGTCGAAGTCGTCGATGATCATCCCCGTCCGCTCGAGAAGCTTCCGGGTGGCGGGGACGGGGGCCGAGAGGACGATGGCGGCATCGTCGGCCGCCACCGCGAAGGCGTGGAACCGGGCCCGGACGGGGAGCCCCAGCTTCTCGGCCACCGAGCGCTCGGCGATGAGCATGGCGGCGGCCCCGTCGGTCATCTGCGAGGAGTTCCCGGCCGTGATGTCGGGGGCGGTGTCGGGATCGAAATGCTGGGCGGGGGGCAGGGCAGCCAGCGCCTCGAGGGTGGTGGTCCGACGGATGCCCTCGTCGGCGCTCAGGAACTCGCCGGTGAGGGTGCCCTCGTCGTCACGGAGGGGGACGGGGATCGCTTCGCGGGCGAAGTGCCCCGAGTCGGTCGCCTCCGCGGCGCGGCGGTGGCTCTCGAGCGCGTAGAGGTCCATGTCCTCGCGCGACACCTTCCACTGCTCGGCCAGGACCTGGGCCACCCGGAACTGCATCCAGAGGCGGTTGTCGATGACCTCGAGGAACGAGGGCGGGAAGGGGCCGGTGCCGCCGCGGGCGTTCGAGGCCAGCGGGACGCGCGACATCGACTCCGCCCCGCAGGCGATGGCCAGGTCGTAGTGGCCGGCCACCACGCCGGCGGCGGCGAAGTGGACGGCCTGCTGGGACGACCCGCACTGGCGGTCCACGGTGGTGGCGGGCACCGACTGGGGCAGCCCGGCCGCCACCCAGGCGTTGCGGGCCAGGTTGGTCGACTGCTCTCCGACCTGGGAGACGCATCCCCCGATGACGTCGTCGACGCGGGCGGGGTCGATCTTGGTGTGGGTGACCAGATGGTTCAGGGTGAAGGCGAGGAGGTCGACGGGATGCCAATTGGCCAGGGCCCCGCCCCGCTTGCCGAAGAAGGTGCGACAGGTGTCGACGATAACCGCTTCGCGCGGGGCGGCCACCGCGCTAGCCCCGGCCCCGGCGCAGCGCCCCGGGTTCGTCGAGCCAGCGGTTCAGGGCCACCGTCCGCTGGTTGCGGACCGAGAAGGTGTGGACGATGGCCCGGCGGACCCGCCGCTGCTGGTCGACCGAGACGGCCGCCTTCCGCAGCAGGTAGTCGGCCTGTTCGCCGTGGTCCTCCTCGGCGTAGGCGTGGACGCGGAAGTTCTCGACCTCGATGCCGTAGTGGTCGCGCATCCCCTCGTACATCTTCTTGGCGTACCCGGTGGAGGCGGCGAAGCGTTCGCCGGCCCAACCGAAGGCGGCCAGGCCCTCCTCGTAGGAGCGACGCATGTAGTAGAGGGTGGTGAAGACGGTGCCGATCGTCTCGGGCATGGCCACGTAGTTGACGAGCTCGTCGTCGGTGACACCGAGCTGGTGCGCCCACTCGATCTTCATGTCGACGTGGTTGGCGTCCCCGGTGTACCCGGTCTCGTCGGCCAGGTTCTGGAGCCAGTGGGCGAAGTGCTCGGAGGTGGCCAGCGACAGCGCGTCGGCGTCGGGCGCGTTGGAGACGATCGAGCCGAACTCGGTGGTGTAGTAGCGGCCCAGGAAGTAGTACTCCTTGGCGAAGCGCTTCAGGTACTCCTCCGAGAGGCTCCCGTCGGCCACCGCCTCCCAGACCATGTTCTTGGCCGTGGCGATCTCCGTCTGCAGCGTCTCGAGCTCGTTCATGAAGTCGTCGACGCTCTTGGCCTCCGCCGCGTCGTCCTGTCGGCGGATGTCCTTGAACTCCCTGGTCTTGGTCATGGTCCGCACCTCTGTTCGTCGAGCGGGGAAGGCCGGCACCCCCTGAGGAGCCGGCGTCACAGTGTAGTAAGTTCACTGACGATGGTGTCAGGTCCGGCGACCGCCCGCCACAGCCGGTTTCACCCTCGACCAGGGGAACAGCCGTGAGCATGTCCGACGTGGCCGAGAACGAGGACCGGGCCGCCCTGCGGAAGCTGGCGCGCGACGTGGCCGAACGCGACATCGCCCCCCACGCGGCGCACTGGGACGAGACCGAGGAGTTCGCCGAGGCCTCCCTCGAGGCCCTGCGGCGGGCCGACCTGTTCACCGTGACGGTGGCCGAGGAGTTCGGCGGGATGGGCATGGGCGACGTCGAGGCGGCCATCGTCCTCGAGGAGATCGCCCGGGTCGACGTGTCGAGCGCCATCCTGTGCCAGTTGGTCTTCAACGGCCCCCCGCGGGCCATCGAGCACCTGGGCAACGCGGCGATGCGCCGGGAGTGGTTACCGAAGGCGGCCGCCGGCGAGCTGTTCTGCATCGGGATCACCGAGCCCGATGCCGGCTCCGCCGCCACCACCATGCGGGCCCACCTGGTGCCCGACGGCGACGGATGGCGGCTCGAGGCCTACAAGAACTACGTCACCGGTGGGCACCGCGCCGTCGCCTGCCTGGTGTGGTGCCGCTTCCCCGGGAGCGAGGCGGGGACGGGGAAGGGCATCGGTGCGGTCCTCGTCGACCTGACCCGCGACGGCGTGAGCGTGGCCGGGACGCACCGGAAGATGGGGCTGCGGGGCTGCACCGAAGCCGAGCTGGCCTTCGACGGGGTGCGGATCGGGCCCGACGACGTCCTCGTCCCCGGCGACCCCGCCGACAACAGTGGCCTCAAGACCCTCCTGGCCCACATCAACCACGAGCGGTGCGGGAACGCCGCGATGTGCCTGGGTGCGGCCCAGGGGGCGCTCGAGTACGCCATCGGGTACATGCTCGAACGGACGGTGGGGACGAAGAAGCTGGCCGACCTCCAGGGCCTGCAGTGGAAGATCGCCGACATGGCCGTCGAGCTCGAGGGCGCCCGCCTGCTGCTCGAGCGGGCCCTGGTCCTGGCCGGGCCGGCCGGGACCCCGCCGCCGCTCGAGTCGGCCATGGCCAAGATCGCCTGCAACCTGGCCGCCAAGAAAGTGTGCGACGAGGCCATCCAGCTCCTGGGCGGTTACGGCTACAGCCGGGAGTACCCCGTCGAGCGCGCCTACCGCGACATCCGCGGGCTGTGCATCGGGGCGGGAACGGTCGAGATCCAACGCAATTTCGTGGGGACGTCGTTGCTGGCCGGGCGCGTGCCCGGTGGGCCCTGGTGGAAGACGCCACGGCGGTGACCGCTCCGACCGTCACCACCCCGGTGGCCCTTCTCGGTGTCGGGGCGGCGGCGCCGTCTCTGCGCCTGGCGGCCGCCGATGTGGCCGGGGCCTGGGGGTCCGGTGGGGGGCGCGGCACCGTGGCGGTGTGCGACTCCGACGAGGACACCCTGACCCTGGCCTGGCAGGCGGCGGTCCGCGCCCTGGAGGCGGCCGGGGTGGACGCCGTCGAGATGTCGGGCCTGTGGTGGGGAACGGCCCGGCCGCCGTTCGCCGAGGGTCCCAGTCACGCCTTTCTGTCCACCGCGCTCGGACTGGAGGCGCAGGCCACCGGGATGCTGTGCGCCGGATCGCCCCACGCCGGGATGGAGGCGCTGCTCGCCGCCTGGGACGCCCTGGCGGCCGGGCACGCCCGGATGGCCCTGGTGGTGGCGTCCGATGCGCTGGTCCCGGGGGCGGGGACGGCCGGCGAGTCGACCACCGGCGCCGGCGCCGCCGCCTTCGTGCTGGGTGCGGCCGACGCCGGGCGGTCGAGCGGCAACGGGTCGGGGGGACCGGCCCGGCTGGTGGCCCGGGCCACCCGGGTCATGGCCGCCGTCGACCGCTACCGCGGCGACGCCGGGCGGGCCACGGGCGACGTCTACGACGGGCGGCTGTTCCGCGAGGAGGTCTTCGTCCCCCTGCTGGCCGCCGCCGGCCGTGCCCTCGGGGCCGGGGAGCAGGGCGGACCGACCGTCGGGTGGGCCATCGCCGATCCCGACGGGAAGCTGGCCCCCGCCGTGGCCAAGCGCCTGGGCGGGACCCTGGTGTCGTCGACGGTGCAGGCCCAGCTGGGCGACACCGGGTCGGCCGCCGCCCTGCTCGGGATGATCCAGGGCTGTGCCGCCGCCGAGCCACCGGCCGTCCTGGGCATGATCGCCTACGGCGGCGGTCGCGCCACCGCCGTCACCCTCGAGGTGGGGCGCGCCGTCCCGGGGGCCGCCGATGTGGCGGCCACGGTGGGCGACGGGCGGAAGGTCTCGTACGTCCAGGCCATCCGGGCCCGGGGGCAGCTCGAACCCATGAGCGATCCCATCCCCATGGGGGTGCCGCCCGCCGGCGCCGCCTTCGTGCGCGGCAACGTCGAGATGCTCGCCTTCGAGGGGGCCCGGTGCCGGGCCTGCGGCGTCATCTCCACCCCGCCGTCCATCCATCCGCGATGCACCGGGTGCGGTGGGGGGGACCTCGACGTCGTCCGCCTGGCGCGGGCGGGGCGGGTGCAGACGTTCGTGGTCAACCAGACGATGCCGCCACCGTTCCAGGCGCCGCTGCCCATGGTGGTCGTCGACCTCGACGACGGCGCCCGGATCATGGTCCAGGGGTCCTCGGTGGACGCCGACGCGATGGCCATCGACGACGCCGTGACGTTGTCGTTGCGGCTCTACGCCACCGAACGGGGGATCCCCGTCTACGGTTACAAGGCGTTCCGGGTGGCCCCGTCGGGCGGAACGCGTGAGTCGGGCGGTAGCGGCGGCGCCACCATCGGTGCGGCGAACGGTGCCGGGGGAGGTGGACGATGAGCTGGAACAAGGTGGCCGTCGTGGGGGCGGGGCTCATCAAGTTCGGCGAGCTCTTCGAGCAGAGCTACGAGCAGATGGCGGCCGGCGCCTTCGACGCCGCGCTGGCCAACGTGGACAAGGGCCTCGACCGACGGTCGATCGACGCCGCCATCGTGGCCACCCAGCGGGGGACGCTGTGGGGCCAGGAGGGGATCGGCGGCAACACCGTGCCGAGCGCCCTGGGCCTGTCGGGCATCCCCTGCACGCGGGTGGAGAACGCCTGTCCCACGGGATCCGACGCCTTCCGGATCGGGGCCATGGTGGTGGCCAGCGGTGTCCACGATGTCGTGCTGGTCATCGGGGTGGAGAAGATGCGCGACAAGTCGGCCCAGGAGGGCCTGCTGGCCCGGGCCGCCTCCGGGCATCCGCTCTACAACCGGGGCGAGACCGCCCCCGTGCTCTTCGCCCCCTTCGCCACGCGGCACATGCACGAATTCGGGACCACCCCCGAGATGCTGGCGGCGGTGGCGGTGAAGAACCACCACAACGGGTGCCTCGATCCCTACGCCCACTTCCAGAACGAGATCACCGTCGATCAGGTCCTGGCCTCGGCCCCCGTCTGCCGTCCGCTGCGCCTCCTCGACTGCTGTCCGCAGACCGACGGCGCCGCCGCCGTGATCCTGACCACCGCCGAGCGGGCCGGTGAGTTCACCGACAAGCCCGTCTACGTGGCCGGGTTCGGCGTGGCCACCGACCATCCCTACCTCCACGAGAAGTCGACCTTCGTCGGCCTGCCGGCCACGACGGCCGCCGCCGAGCGCGCCTACGCCATGGCCGGTGTCGGTCCCGGGAACATCGACATGGCCGAGGTCCACGACTGCTTCACGATCACCGAGATCCTCGACATCGAGGATCTGGGGTTCGTCGACAAGGGCAAGGGCGGCCCCGCCTCGCTCGAGGGCGAGACGGCCCTCGACGGTCGGCTGCCCGTGAACCCGTCGGGCGGCCTGTTGGCCAAGGGCCACCCCATCGGCGCCACCGGGATCGCCCAGCTGACCGAGTGCTGGTGGCAGCTGCGCGAGGAGGCGGGCGAGCGGCAGGTGGCCATCCGGCAGGGATACGCGTTGCAGCACAACGTCGGGGGTCGGGGGTCGGGGGTCGCCGTGGTGAACATCCTGACCCGCAACCGCTCCTGAACATTCCCCTACGCTTCGGACAGTGATGACCCCCGAGGAGCTCGTCGCCGTCGCCTGCCCCAAGATCTCCGTTCTGGGGTGGGCGTTCTATTTCGTCCCCGAGACCGTCGCCCGCGGTGAGGAGCTCGGCCTCGACGGCGTCAGTTTCTACGCCCTCGGGCGCGGCGGCGTGCTCGGCGACGTCGAGTCCGCCGTCGTGGCCAGCGCCTTCGGCTACTTCAACCCGGCGCTGGTGGCCACCATGTGGGACGCGGCCCGCCAGGTGGTTCCCCCGCGGCAGGCGGGACGTGCCTATATGGAGTGCTGCGCCGACTTCGGCCGGGCCCACATCGGCGGCATCGCGGGCCTCGACGCCTTCTGCCGGGCCGCCGGGGCCGTGAACGACGCCGCCGACCCCGTCGGCCTGGCCCTGTACGCCGGGATCGCCGCCGAACCGTTGGTCGACGACCTCGCCGGCCGGGCCATGCAACTCATCTCCGTCCTGCGCGAGTTCAGGGGCAGCGCGCACCTGATCGCCCTGCGGGCCTCGGGCCTCGACGCCAAGACGGCCCACCACATCCACCGGCCCGGCGACGCTGCCCTGTTCGGCTGGAGCGAGGACGACGCCCCCACCATCACGGCCGAGGACCGGGGCCGATGGGCCGTGGCCGAACAACTCACCGACCGGATCGTGCTCCCCGCCTACGCCGTGCTGGACGAGGCCGGCCGCCGGGCGCTGGTGGCCGGCCTCGAGGCCGTGGAGAGGGCGCTGGCGGCAGCCTGAGGACATCGGTGTCCCGCCCCCTCCGTCCCCGCCGCCTGCTGGTCGCCCTGGCGGTGACCGGCGCGCTGGCCTCGGCCTGCTCGTCGGGACCGGCACCGGGCGCGTCATCGGATCGGGTGGGCGCCCACGCCTTCTCCCTCACCGTCGAGCACCTCGTCGACCGGGCCCGGTCGACGCCGGCCGACGGGCCCGAGCCGGCCCACGCCGGGCGCACCCTGGTCACCACGGTCCTGTTCCCGGCCGAGGGGCACCCGACGGGACGACCGGTGGGCGGCGCCACGCCGGACCGTGGCGACGGGCCCTATCCCCTCATCGTCTTCGCCCACGGCTTCGATTCGGACGTCACCGGCTACCTGCCCCTGCTCGAGAAATGGGCCAGCGCCGGCTTCGTGGTGGCGGCCCCGCTGTTCCCGCTCACCAACTCGGGCGCCCCCGGTGGTCCCGATCTCTCCGACTACGTGCACCAGCCGGGGGACATGAGCTTCGTGGTGACGCAGATGCTCCACCAGTCGTCGGCGTCCTCGGGCCCGCTGTCGGGGCTCATCGATCCCTCCGAGGTGGGGGCCGCCGGCCACTCGCTCGGCGGGGTGACGACCCTCGGGCTGGTCGCCAACACCTGTTGCCGCGACTCCCGGATCAAGGCGGCGGTGGTGATGTCGGGAGACCCGATCACCTTCCCCACGGGGAGGGGGGACGACGGCGCCGCGCCACCGATCCTGCTGGTCCACGGCAACGCCGACCCCACCGTGCCGTACGTATCGAGCGTCGACGTCTTCAACAGCGCCCATCCCCCCAAGGGGCTCCTCGCCGTCATCGGGGGCGACCACGATTCACCGGTGAATCCGTCCGGACGCGCCTTCGGCGCCGTCGTGGCGGCCACCACCGACTTCTTCGACCGGTACCTGCGCGACGACGGCGCCGCCCTCGGCCGACTCCACGACGACGCCGAGCGGGGGGTGACCACGTTGACCTTCGTGTCCCGGCCCGGTCTCCACGTCGTCCTCCCGGTGCCGAAGACGACCGTCGGCCATCTGCACGGCACCGTCTCCCCGTCGGCGGGGTTGGCTCCGGGTCAGGCCGTCACCGTGGCCTGGAACGGCTACACCCCGAACCAGTCGGTCAACATCCTGGAGTGTTCGAAGAGCCCACCGACACAGGCCACCGACTGCGACCTGACCACCGGGGTTCTCCTCCACCTCGACCCCACCGGGACGGGGAGCGTGTCGTTCACGGTCACCACCGGTGCCGTGGGCTCGGGGGTGTGCGACGCCGCCCACCCGGGCTGCGTGGTGGTGATCAACCAGGGCGGGTCACTGGCTCCGGCCGCCAGCGTCATCGTGCCGATCTCGTTCGGCTGATCCAGACCCTTCAGCGACCCGACAGGCTGTAAGGCCCACCCATGTCGGAGAAGAGCTGGATCGTGCCGCTCTCGTCTTCGAAGAAGCACACGTCGTAGCGTTCGAGGTCGGTGACGGCGGGGTAGGACCCGGGGGCGAGGAGATGTCCCCACGGGTGGTAGTCGGGGCTCTGCACGAGTGACCCACCTCGGGCCGAGGTCGTCACCGAGCTCAGGGTCATGTCGGCGCAGACGACGTCTCCTCCGGTGGAGGCGAACACCGGGCTGATCTGCTCGATCGTGTGCGTCAGCGTCACCTCCTGGTGCAACTGGGCTCGATTGTCCACGTCCTGTTGTGCCTGGGAGACCGTCTGCTTCAGGTAGGTGTCGTCGACGAAGCCCGGGGGGAGGGCCGGGACCATTCCGGCCTGGTCGACGACCTGGAAGAAGTCGGCGAGCTCTTGCGGCGCGGCGGTGATGTCCGACGGGACCGGCGGAGCGGCCGCCTGGAGACTGGTTCCCCAGGTTCCGAGGACGGGCTCCCCGCCGGTGTAGCTCCCCACGTATGCCACCAGCCACGGCGCCGTCGGCGCCGCCTGGGTGAAGACGGCCTGTTTGTCCAGGGGCGTCCCGTCATAGAGCGTCCCGTCGAGCTCGGCCATGAACGACAACGGGTAGCTGGTCTGCGGGGGCGCCGAGTACGACACCTGAGTCGATGCCACGGGCCACGGTGTGCAGCCGCAGGAGAACCATCCGGTCACCATCTGCTGAACAGACGGCGTCGAGGTGGCCTCGATGTCGGCGACGTCGTCTTCGGCGAAGGCGGTGGCGAAGGCCTGCCATGTGGTGGCCACCACCTCCTGTTCCACCTGGGGGGTCACCAGTGGACCGCTCGTCGGCGCCGGCGGGGGCGCCAGCGTGGTGCCCACGGGAACGGGCGGCACCGTCGATGTCGCCGTCGGCGGAGCCGTGGGGACGGTCACGGACGGCAACAGACTCCCGGGGTGGGTGGGCGCCGGCGGCACCCGTTCGCCCTGGTCCCGGAGGGCGACGGCCGTGCTGGCGCCGGCCAGGGCCAGGGCCAGGGCCACCGCGACGGCGGTCCAGAGCCGGTTCCCTCTCCGTCGTCGGGCCGGGCCCGCTGGCGGCCCCGATGCCCCGGGCCCTGTGTCGGCCCGTGCCGAGGGATGCGACTCCGGTGGGTACCACCGTCCGTCAGAGGCGATCCACCAGCCGGGTCTGTCCGCACCGTCGTCCAAGGCCATACCTCTCCACCGAGGTCTCCACCCTGGGAGATCGGCGGGACGGGCAGAAGTCTGAAGGGGGCGGGGGGCTGGAGGCTCACCGGACGGACGTTCCCCGTCCGACTACCGCCGGTGCTCGGCCATCCAGGTGGCGCCGAAGTCCACGAGCGCCCGCTGCGGCATGAGGACGGCCGTGGCATGACCGACCCGACCGTGACGAACGGACCCCGTCGCCTCGAAGGCGGCGCCGATGGCGGGAAAGTCGCTCTCGTCGATGTCGAGGTCGGTGAAGGTCTCCCACCGACGCTCACCGTCCACCGAGACGGCCGCCGCGTGCCGGCGCGTCCGTTTGGACGGCCACGTCGCCAGGTACTCGGCCAGATGCAGAGACGTGTTGCGGTCGTGGCCCACGCCGAGCAGGAGGACCGACCCCTCGAGGTCGTAGATGCGCCCGAGCGGCGAGGTGATCCCGAGCTGTTGATCGAGGCGATAGCCGGAGGTGATCTCCGGCGCATGGTGCCCGATGGCGGTGAACGAGACCTGGGGGTGGTCGCTACGGCGGGCCGCGGGATGACGCAGGAGACAGTCGGGGACCGCACCCATGCCCCGTGTCGGCGTCAGGTGGGTGTCGAAGGCGGGCATCGACGACCGGATGACGGGCCACCACGATTCGGGCACCGGCGGGGCCACCCAGGCGGCGGGGTCGCTGTTGGCCCCGGAGTGCGTCGGCACCACGAGGGTGCCGTCGGGGCCGAGCACCCCCAACACCGCCTCGATGACCGCCTGGGGCCCACCGCACACGAAGCCCAGCGAGGACAACGACGAATGGAGCAGGAGGGTGGTCGCCGGTACGAGGCCGAGGCGCACCAGGTCGTCGACGAGCATGTCCACCGTCACCGGCCCGCGCGTGCTGCGGGCGATCACGTCGGATTCGGTCACGCCACCACTCTTTCACCGCCCCGCCGTCCACCGCCCCGCCGTCCACCGCCCCGCTGCCGACCGGGCGGCCGGATCACCGGACGGCCGGTTCAGGACGCCGGCGCGCCGTCCTTCTTGCCGAGCAGGGGATGGGCGGGCATGCCCACGGGCTGGAGGTGCTGGCCGAGGACCTCGTGGAAGTGCTCGGCCACCTGCGCCGGCGTCCACCCGTCCCCGTTCCACATCTCGGCCACCTGTCGCGGTGTCTGGAAGATGGTGTAGGCGAAGCCGGTGCGCCCGAGGACCTGGCCGTTCACGTAGCTGGCCTCCTCCGAGGCCAGGAAGGCCACCAGCGGGGCGTTCAGGGCGGGATTCTGGTCGGGAGGAGCCTCGGCCCCGCCGAACAGGTTCTCCGTCATGCGGGTGAGCCCGGCCGGGGCGACGGCGTTGACGGTGATCCCGTAGCGGCCGAGCTCGAGGGCCCAGACGAAGGTCATGCCCATGATGGCGGCCTTGGCGGCACCGTAATTGGTCTGGCCGAAGTTGCCCCGGAGACCGGCCGACGAGGTGATGTTCACGATCCGGCCGTATCCCGCCTCGCGCATGTGCGGTGCCGCGTGGCGGGTGCAGTTGAACGTCCCCTTCTGGTGGACGGCGATGACGGCGTCGTAGTCGTCGGCCGTCATCTTGAGCAGGGTGCGGTCACGCACGATCCCGGCGTTGTTCACCAGGATGTCGATCGACCCGAAGGTGTCGACGGCCTGGGCCACGATGCGCCCCGCCCCCTCGAAATCGCTCACCGACTCCGGGTTGGCCACGGCCTTTCCCCCGGCCTTCTCGATGAGACGGCACGTCTCGGCCGCCGGGTCCTGAGCCGACCCCTCGCCACCGAGTGACGTCCCGAGGTCGTTCACCACGACGCTCGCACCCTCCGCCGCCAGGCACAGGGCGATCTCGCGCCCGATCCCCCCACCGGCCCCGGTCACGATGGCCACGCGGCCGTCGAGCAGTCCCATCCTCCGTCCTTTCTGCGACTTCCGACCTCTACGGTCCGGTACGTCCGCCGGCGCTCGTGTCCTCGGCGGTGGCCAACGCCCGGCTGGAGAGCAACTCCTCCATGGCGGCCGACGCCTCGGTGGCCGGGCCCGTCCAGGAGACGGACCCGTGGGCCAGGAGGACGGCCGATTCGGCGATGGCCAGGGCCCGGTCCACCTGCTGTTCCACCACCAGGATGGCGCAGCCGCTGTCACGGACGGCCAGGAGCCCGTCATAGACGCTGTCGATCACCACCGGCGCCAGACCGAGCGAGAGCTCGTCGACGATCAGCAGGCGCGGGGGCGCGGCCAGGACCCGGGCCAGCGACAGCATCCGCTGCTGGCCTCCGGAGAGGGTGCCGCCCAACTGGCGCCGGCAGGCGACAAGGGCCGGGAACGCCGTGAACGCCCGCTCGCAGGCGGCGGCCACGCCACGGCGGCCGACCTTCTGACGGAAGGCCAACGTCAGGTTCTCGTCGACCGTCAGGCTGGAGAAGACACCGCGGCCTTCGGGGACGTGCGCCACCCCCTGGTGGGCGATCTTGTGGGCGGCGAGCCCGGTGATGTCGTTGCCGTCGAAGCGGATCTTCCCCGCCGTCAGCGGCACCAGGCCCGATGCCACCCGGGCCACCGTCGACTTCCCGGCGCCGTTGGAGCCGAGCAGGGCCACGATGCCGCGCTCGGGCACCGTGAACGAGACGTCGAACAGGGCTCGATAGGTGCTGTAGGAGGCGCAGACCCCGTCGAGCTCCAACAACGGGCGGACGGCGGCCGGCGCCACCGGGGACACCGGGGGCTCGGCGGGGGCGAGGCCGGTCATGCCGTCTTCCCCAGATAGGCCTTGCGCACGACGGGGTCGGCCAGGACCTCGTCCAGGGTGCCGGCGGCGATCTGCTGGCCGAAGTCGAGGACGATGACGCGGTCGACCACCTGGGCCACCATGTCGAGGTCGTGTTCCACCAGGAGAACGGCCATCCCGTGCTCCTCGCGCACCTGGCGCAGCGTGTCGGCCAGTGCTCTCGTCTCGTGGACGTCGAGGCCCGACGACGGTTCGTCGGCCATGAGGATGCGGGGTTTTCCCGCCAGGGCCCGGCCCAATTCCACCAGACGGCAGTGCCCCAGGCTGAGGGCGGCCACGGGAACATCGGCCACGTCCTGGAGCCCCACCATGTCGAGGACGCGTTCGACCGTGTCCACCTCTTCGGTCTTGGCTTGACTGAGGTTCAGCAGGTCCTTCCACAGGGCCCCGTCCCCCCGCTGCGCCCTCGCCGCCACGAACAGATGATCACGCACGGACAGCTCGGGAAACACTTCGATGCGTTGGAACGTCCGACCCATGCCGAGCCGGGCCCTCTGGTACGTGGGCAATTTGTCGATGAGCTGACCAGCGAATCGGACGCTGCCGCCGTCGGGCCGCAGCTGACCACAGAGGCAATTGAACAACGTCGTCTTGCCGGCGCCGTTGGGCCCCACCAGTCCGAAGATCTCGCCCGCGTTGACTGACACGGTGACATCGTGAAGCGCCTGGACACCACCGAAGCGCTTGGAGATGGCCCGAGCCTCGAGCAGAGCGTCGCCGTCGGGCTCCACCCGCAGCGCGGCGTGGTCAGGCACCGGGGGCGCCGGGGGCGGCCAGCTGCGCGGGCGGGGCGGGACCGGGCGTGGCCCCGGCCGGATCGGGTCTGGCGCGGCCCTGCCGTTCGTCGTAGCGCTGGAACACTTTGGCGATGCGGTTCATCCACCTCGTCTTCTGGAACTCGAGAATGCCCTCGGGATGCCGCGCATAGGTCAGGGTGCCGACCGCGAAGAGGATGGCCTCGATCCCGTTGAAGCGGGGCGGGACGTAGAGGTCCAGGACCTGCTGGAAAACGGCAAAGCCGATGCCGGCCTGGATGGCACCTTCGATGGTCATGACACCGGTCGTGATCACCGCCACCACCCAGACCAGCGAGACGGCGTAACCGAAATCGTCGGCCCCGGCGACGGTCTGGGTGGATCCGTACAGGGCGCCGCCGAGGCCGGCGATGCCCGCGGAAAGGGCGAAGACCGTCAACTTGGCCCTCGTCAGGCTGATGCCGAGACTGGCCGCCCCCGTCTGACTGCCCCGGATGGCGGCCAGATACCGCCCTGTCGTGCCCCGCTGGACGAGGGCCACGATCAACATGACGAAAGCCAGGATGACCATGAGGAGGACCAGGAGGTGCTTGTCCCCGGGATTGCCGATGGCGAAATAGCTACCGGGCCGGGGGAAGGTGAGCCCGGTGTCGCCCGCACCGGACCAGTTGTACTGGAAGAGGACCTGGTCGGCGAAAATGGCGAAGGCCAGGGTCACGAGAGTCAGAGGTAGGCCCGACAATCGCAGCGCCGGCAAGGCCACGATGACGCCGACACCGGCCGCCACCACGCCGCCGAGCAGAGCTCCGACCAGGATCGGAAACCCGAAGTGGACGGCCATCTGCCCGGCGGTGAAGCCCCCCACCCCGGCAAACGTGGCCTGGCACAGTGACAGCTGACCGGCCATACCGGTCATGAGGGTGACCGACAGGAAGACGATGGACAACACCATTCCCAGGGCGAACGGGTACACCCAGTTGTCGGGGATCCACGTCAGCGACGACACGACGAAGCCGGCCAGGACGAGCCGCCAGCCCCACTTCATCGGGATGTCCAACCGCCGGTCGCGGATCTGGATCGAGGGCGGCGGGGGCGGCGGGTCGACCGACGCCATCGGATCGGAGCTCTGCTCCAGGTTCCTGAGCCTCGGATTGAACAGCAGCACCGCCACCAGCACGACGAACGGAAGGGCCGGCGCCACGTTCTGCTGCAAGACGCTGCCCGACGGCAGGAGCCAGACGAGGAGGTTCTGCACGACGCCGAGGACGATGGACCACAGCAGCGCCAGAGGCAGGCTGCGGAAGCTGGCCAGCGCGGCGGCGGTGAGGCCGGCCACCAGCAGGGTGGTGAACGTGAGCGTCGTGGTCGGATCGAGGGTCTGCCCCTGCGGGAGCATGAGGACGCCGGCCAGACCGGCCAGCGTGCTCGACAGGGCCCAGGCGGCGGCGGCCACGCCGGCCGAGTTCACCCCTTCCAGCTGGGCCAGACGCCGGCTCTCGACGACCGCCCTCATCTGCAGCCCGATGGCGCTCCAGCGAAAGACGGCGACGAGGGCGGCCACGACGACGAGGGTGATCACGGTGGTGGCGATGACCGTGCCGTTCAACGGCGTCTGGTACAGGTGGGCGTAGACGATCCGGGGGTTGAGCCACAGGAAGGCGATCTTGTAGCGCGTCTGGGGGCCGAAGAGGATGGGGATCGTGAGGGGGATGGCGATGAGCAGGCCGACGGTCGACAACACCTTGGCCGTCGTCGATGCCGTGGGGATGTGCCGGAACAGGAACCGGTCGAGCATCAAGCCGAGGGCTGGTGAGATCACGAGCACGGCGACGATGAACGCCGCCCACTGCGGCCAATTCTGGTATTGGTTCAGCAGGTCGTAGGCGAAGGCGGCCACGAAGGCCTGCGCACCGAAGGCGAGGTTGAACACTCCTGTGGCCCGGAACGTGAGCACCAGCCCCACCGCGATGAGGGCATACTCACAACCCTGGGGGATCCCCGGGATGGCGTAATTGAGGAAGTTGCTCACCGGGCACGCTCGACGGTCAGAGGCCGGGCGTGCCTGCCGGAACCGGAATGATCTTGTTCTGGTTGTTTCCGCAGACGAAGACCTCGTCGTTCTTCCCAGCGAAGACCACCTTGAGCACGTCGTGCGGTTCGACCTCGACGAACGCTGCACAGTACGGCGGGAAGGCCGAGACGTGGGCGTTCGTCCAGTTCACCGGGGTGGTCAGCCCTCCGGTGAAGGCCGTCTCCTTGTTGATGGTGGCGATCAGGTCCGCCTGGGTCAGGGGCTTGCCCGTCTTCGCCTCCTCCTGGAGGCCCTGCACGAACTGCACCCCGTTCAGGTATCCCTGGAAGGCGTCGTCGTCGTAGGTCCACTTCGGCTCGTACTTCTCCATGGTGGCGAGGTACTGCGCCATGGCCGGGTACTTGCCGGGGAACTGGGACGCCGCTTCGAAGGGCACGTGCTGCTCGAGGTAGATCACGCCCTCCATGACCTGCGGGTCCTGCGTCAGGTAGGCCCGGTTGTACCCGTTGAGCCAGATCGAATGGACCCCGGTCATGCCGTTCTGGTACATGGCCTGATCGACGGCGAGGTTGTCCGATCCCTCCATGCAGGAGATGAACATGTCCACGTGCGCCGCCTTCATGGCCAGGACGTCGGCGGTGGGGTTGGCCCCCAGTCCGAACCCGACGTCCTCGAAGCCCACGTGGATGCCGGCCTGCTTGAGGCCCGCCACCACCGACTTGCAGGCGTCCTCCGACGACGCCGCGATGCTGTAGGCCAGGACGCCCACGGACGTGGCGTGGAGCTGCTGGGCCAGGTACACCTCGTCGGGCTGGCTGGTGGTGTACTGCAGGTAGGAGCCGTAGGCACCGAACAGGTCGGGATGGTTGTTCCAATCCTGGGTCACCACGTAACCGAAGGCGGGCGTGCCCTCGGCGGCGAAGAACGAGGCCCCGTCGAAGAACGGGGTGCCCACGCCGACGACGGCGAAGACGCTGTCCTGCTCGACGAGGTTGCGGGCCTGGGTGGTGTCGTTGGTCGGGCTCCCGGTGTCGTCGGCGTGGTACTTCAGGTAGATCTTGCGGCCGTCCACGCCGCCTGCGGCGTTGACGGCGTCGAAGTAGGCCTGGGCGCCGTCCTGGACCTCGGCGAATCCCTCCGACAGGGCCCCCGATGCCGTGGCCAGGCTGCCGACGGTGATCGAGTTGCTCGTCACACCGGGCGCCGTGGAGGCGACGTGGGTCCCCGCGCCCGTCGTCCCCGGCGACCCTGTCCCCGAGTTGTTCGAGTTCGAACAGGCGGCGGCCACCAGCCCGACGGCCAACGCCGATGTTGCGACCACAAGGCTCCCGCGGCGGTGTCTCACGTTGTGTTCCCCCTGTTCCTGCGGGTTGTCGGTCGCCTCGTTCCCCTCGATGCCGTGCGGCAAAAAGCGACGCGACTGACGCCCATGTCAGTTCTGGTGCCGGTCACTGTAGTCTTACCCCGCCCGGTGCGTCGGGGCGGGCCGGGGCCCGGGGCGCCACCGCCGGGGAACGGCTCAACCGGCGGCCCGCGTCAGGACAGAAAGAGGCGTTCGGGGTCGTAGCGCCGCAGGGCCGACACCTCGTCGTGGGTCACGGGGTCGAGCTCCTCCACCTCCCGGACCGTCTCGACGTCCCATCCGCAGACGTCGGCCAACGCCCGCACCCGCTCCGGCAGCGGTCCGGCGCCGCTCGGCACGGCGGCGATCCGCAGCACACCCCCGTCCCGCCGCAGCACGCCCCGGTCGGTGGCGATCCGTGTCACACGACGGCCGGGACTCGTCACGTAGCCGACGCGCCCGACGAGGCGCTCCGGTCGGGCCAGCGAGACCACCACACAGGCGGTGGCCCGGCTGGCCACGTCGTTGGCGCCCCCCGACCCCACCAGGAACGGACCTCCCGGGATGGTGGTGGAGTTGAGGTTCCCCTCGCCGTCGATCTGGGCGGCGCCCAGGCAGGCCACCGTGCGCGTCCCGGGGCCACCCACCACCATGCCCAGGACGGTGGAGGCGTCGGCCAACAGCGGCGTCCCGGGGAACACCCGGTGGTTGAAGATGTAGGGATCGGCCGGTGTCGGGGTGTAGCCCCACATGCCGAGCTCGGCCGTGAGCTCGACGCGGCGCCCGGCCTCGACGGCGCGGGCCACGGCCACCCAGGCGGCCAGGTTGGCCACGCCGGCGCCGGCCAGGACGGCGTCGGCGTCGACCGCCTCGACCTCGGCCAGCACCTCGCGGGCACCGAAGGCGGCGGCCTGCTCCCACGCGCTCGGCGGTTCGTCCTCGTCCACCGGGTGGGCCTCGGCGTCCGCCCGCCACGACAGCGGGTCGGTCCGCGCCCGCAGCCACTCGAGACGCCCGGTGCCGACGCGGTCCAGATAGGCCCCGTGGGTGGTGGGCTCGAGGACCCACTGCCGGGCCCAGGCGTCGAAGTCACCTCTGGTGGCGGCGCGGGCCGCGGTCCAGAAGGCGATGTCCTCACCGTAGGAGTGCACCGGGAGCCCGGGGGCGTAGAGCCCGCCCGGGTGGGCGCCGAACGGCGTCTCCACCACGGCCAGCACCCGGTGGGCGGGGATCTTGGTCCGGTGCCCCAGTCCGTCGAGACTCTCCACCACGCGCTCCACGGTGGCGATGACGCCGCGCCGGGCCGCCCACGCTCCCCATGCCCCCTCGAGCAGCGGCTCCGACAACGCCACGTTCCCGTCCTCGTCGGCCACGGCCCCGTGGACGAGGGTGACGTCGGGGACGAGGGGGGCGAGCAGACCGACGTCGCCGAAGGGCGTCGTGGCGGTGGCGAAGGCGTCGTTGCCCGCCATGGAGGACCCGCCCAGTGATCCGGTGACCATCGCCGGCAGGCCGCGGGCGGCGGCCTCCAGCCGCTGGGTGAAGGTGAGGATCGACCAGTGCTCCACGTCGACCGCCCCCGAGGCGTAGGCCTTCTGGAACACGGGGTTCGGCGTGTAGGTGGGGAAGGTGTCACCGGAGTAGGTGGTGACGACCTTGCGCACCATGTTGCCGCGGAAGAACAACGCCCCCAGGGAGCTGAGGCTGACCATGATGAGGGTGAACCCGGCGTCGGTCCCCCAGAACTGACGGGCCATCTCGCGCGCCGCGGCGCTCCACCGGCAGTGCCCGCACAGGATCTGCACGGCGTCGCCGTGGTGGATGTGGCGTTCGACGGCGTCGGACAACGTCAGCTGCTTCACACCGTCTCCCCCGACACCGTCTCCCCCGACACCGTCTCCCCCGACACCGGTGGCGCCGGCCCGTCTACCGGTTGGTCCAACGCGGTGGGCGCTTCTCGGCGAAGGCGGCCGGGCCCTCCTTGGCGTCGTCGCTCGAGAACACCTCTTTGGAGATCTCGGACTCGATCCGGTACGCCTCGTGCATGTCCACGGCCAGGCCCCGCAGCACGCTCTCCTTCGTCTTGCGCACGGCGAAGGGGCCGTTGGCCGTGATGCGGTGGGCGTACTCCTCGGCCTTGGACCGCAGCTCGGCGGCGGGGACGACCGCGTTCAGCAGCCCCATGGTCAGGGCCTGTTCGGCGGGCACGCGGTCGGCGCAGAGCATGAATTCCATGGCCGCCGGGAACGGGACCTGCCGGGGGAGCCGGACCGTCGTCCCCCCGCCGGCGAACAAGCCGCGCTTGGGCTCCATGACCCCGAAGTAGGCCTCGGGCACCGCCACCCGGAGGTCGCAACCCCCCAGCATCTCCATCCCACCGGCCACGCACGCGCCGTTCACGGCGGCCACGATGGGCTTGTAGAGCTTGACCCCCCGCAGGACGGCCCGGACCCCGTCGTCGATCCGGTAGCCGTCGAGCTCCTGGAGCTCCCCACTGGCGATGTCCTTCTGCAGTTTCGTGATCTGGGGGATGTAGGTCTTCAGGTCCGCCCCCACGCAAAAGGAGTTGCCGACACCGGTGATGATGGCCACCCACGAGTCGTCGTCGTCGCCGAATCGGTCCCACGCCTTGCGCAACTGGGCGAAGTGGTCCATGTCGAGGCTGTTCATGGCTTCGGGACGGTCGATGGTGATCCACACCACGTGATCGTCACCGGGCTCGTAGTGGACGGGCACGGGCTATCTCCTCTGCTCGCGGGGAAGGCCGAGAATCCTCTCCCCGATCACGTTGCGCTGGATCTCGGACGTCCCGCCGGCCACGCTGGCCGACTTGCTCCACAGCCACTGTCTCTGCCACGGTCCCGTCAGCGGCGCCTCGGCACCGACGACGGCCAGGGCCGCCTGGGACATCTGCTGTGTCATGTCCGACCAGGTGAGCTTGACCCAGCTCGACTCCGGTCCCGGCTCGCCACCCCGGCCCAGATGCGACAAGGTGCGCCAGTTGTGGGTGCGCAGGACCGTCAGTGCCACGTAGGCGTCGACCAGCGCGTCGGCCACGTCCGGATCGTCGAACGACCCGTTGGCCACGGCGGTGGCGAACAGCCGCGACAGATAGCCCTCGTGGACCACCTCCTCCTTGAAGGGGAAGTTGGTCCCGCGTTCATGGGCCAGGGTCGTCGACGCCACCGCCCAGCCCTGGCCGGCCGGCCCCACCAGCTGGTCGGCGGGAACGAAGACGCCGTCGAGGAAGACCTCGTTGAATTCGGCCTCGCCGGTGATCTGGACGAGCGGACGGATGTCGACACCGGGGGCACTCATGTCGAGGACCAGGAGCGACAACCCCCGGGGCCCGGTGGTGCCGGACTCGCTACGGGCCAGGCACAGTCCCCACCGGGCGAACTGGGCGTAGGAGGTCCACACCTTCTGGCCCGTGACGCGCCACCCGCCGTCGACCGGCTCCGCCGCCGTGGTCAGCCCGCTCAGGTCGGAGCCGGCCCCCGGCTCGCTGAAGAGCTGGCACCAGATCTCCTCCGCCGTCGTGATCGACGGCAGCCACCGCAGGCACTGCTCGGGTGTCCCGTGGGCCAGCAGGGTGGGCCCGGCCAGGTTGATCCCGACGCGGTTGACGAGCTGGGCGGCGCCGCTTCGGGCGTACTCGGAATTGAACAGTGCCACCTCCACCGGCGACGCCCCGCGCCCTCCGTACTCGACGGGCCAGTTGATCCCCACCCAGCCGGCGGCGGCCAGCCTGGCCTGCCAGCCCCGTCCCCAGGCGATGGCCTCGGCCAGGTCGTCGGTGTCGGGCGGTGTCTCGGCGTTGGCCGTGAGCCAGGCCCGGGCCTCGGCGGCGAAACGCTCCTCGGCGTCGGTGAGCGAGAGGTCCACCGGGGCGGTGTCAGAGGTCCCAGGCCTGGCCGCGACCGGCGGCCACGAAGGCGTCGTGGAGTGCGGTCTCGTCGTCCGCCGTGAAGGGCCGGTAGACGTCCTCGCCACGGCCGCGCGTGTAGATGTGGTCCCCCCCGGTGCGGTCGGCGCGGAACTTCTGGTGGACGAGCGTACGGGTGAGGACCTTGTTGGTGGGGGTGGTGGGAAGCACGGCGGCCAGGCGGACGTAGCGCGGACGCCATTTGGGGCTGAGGTCGGACTGGGCGTCGAACCAGGCGGCGAGACCGGCCGGGTCGAACACGGCGCCGTCGCGCAGGACCAGGGCCACCATGACCTGGTCCCCGGCGTCGACGTCGGGGACGCCGTACACCGACGCCAGCATCACGTCGGGATGCCGCGCCACGATGGCCTCGATGGGGGCGGCCGGGAAGTTCTCGCCGTCCACCCGCAACCAGTCCGACGTCCGGCCGGCGAAGTAGACCCATCCGTCCTCGTCGACGTACCCGAGGTCACCGCTCCAGTACCACCCGTTGCGGGTGGTCCGGGCCATGGCCTCGGCGTTGCGGTAGTACCCCTCGAAGGGACCCTGCCCCTCGACGTTCACCATCTCACCGACGCACTCCTCGGCGTTCACCAGGCGACCGTCGCCGTCGAAGCGGGCGCACGGCAACTCGTTGCCGTCGGGGTCCACGATCTTGATCCCCTGCCGGAGGCGGCCCACCGACCCGCGCGGGGGTCCCCCGGAGCGGTCGAGGGCGATGGCCCCTTCGGTCGAGCCGAAGACGTCGACGATGGCCACTCCGAAACGGTCGGCCACCGCCTCCACCACCTGCGGTGACCCCTCGTTGCCGTAGGCCAACCGCAGGGGGTTGTCGGCGTCGTCGGGGCGCTCGGGCGTGGCCAGCAGGTAGGCCAGGGGCTTGCCGGTGTAGTTGAACCAGGTGGCCCCGTAGCGGCGGACGTCGTCGAGGAAGCGTGAGGCGCTGAACTTCCGGGCCAGCCCGACCGACGCCCCGGCCACCAGGGCGGGGGCCAGCCCCACCATCAGGGAATTGGAGTGGAACAGGGGCATGGCCACGTAGCCGACGTCGTCGGGGCCGACACCGAGGACCATCGTCATGCGGTTCCCGGTGGTGAGGAGGCGGCGCTGGCTGCAGCACACCGCCTTCGGCGCCGCCGAGGTCCCCGACGTGAAGAGCAGGGCCCACAGAGAGCCCAGGTCGGGCTCGACCCCCGGATCGCCAGCGGGGTCGGGCGGCGCGGCGAGGGCGTCGGCCAGAGACTCGCCCAGGGTGGGCGCCGGGTCGTCACCGTCGGCGAAGCGCGTCGACATGAGGATGCCGCCGGGGAGGTCGAGTCCGTCGGCCACCGGGGCCAGGAGATCCTGGTGACGGGGCTCGGTGATCACCAACTGGACGTCGGTATAGGAGATGTCCCGGGCCAGGTGCTCGTCGCGCCGCGTGTGGTTGAGTCCGACCAGGGCGGCACCGATGAGGCCGGCGCCACACAGGGCGAACACGTAGTCCGGGGTGTTGTCGAGCAGGACGGCGACATGGGGCGGGCGGGCGGGATCGAGCCGCGCCGTGAAGAGGGCGGCGAATCGCTCGGCCTCGGCCAGCAGCTGGCCGTGCGTCCAGATCTCGGTCCCGAAGCGCACCGCCGGGCGCGCCGCCACCTCGGGGTCGGTCCCGTGTCGGCGCAGGAGGGCCGCGGCGTTGGGTGCCGGCAGGGGCGCCTCGCCGGGCGCGGGGGCCAACGCCACCCGCTCGGACACGTCCGGCGGGGCCACGACATGCGTGCGGGACGCGCCGCGTTCTCTGACCACGGCGTCAGGTTACGGCATCGGGCCGACGGGTAGCGTGGGCTCCCATGGCGGCCGCAGGGGGGCGACGGGGACCCCGTCTCCGCCCCACTCTGACCCACACCCGGGCCGCGCACTACCGCCGACCGGGCGGTCCGTGGGACCGGGGCGCTCTCGAGTCCACCTTCGCCGGCGGTCGCGGCGCCGGGATCGTCGACGACGGCGGAGGCCTCGACGGCGACGCCGTGGAGGCCTCCGTGGCCTCGCTGGCCGGACGCCTGCGCGCCGCGGGGGTCCGCGCCGGCGACGTCGTGGCCTGGCAACTTCCCAACGGCGCCGCCGTCGTCGCCCTCTACCGCGCCTGTTGGCGCCTGGGGGCCGTCGCCGCCCCCCTGCACCACCGCCTGGGCGCCGCCGAGGTCGGCGGCGCCCTCGATCAGGTCTCGCCCGTCCTCGTCGTGGCCTCGCCCGACCTCCCCGCCGCCGCCGTCGCCGGGGCCCGGTCGTTGGACGGCGCCGCCGGTGTCGACACCCTGATGGACCTGTTCGACAGTGCGGCGCCGGTGGGCGCCGGAGGGTCGGCGGCGCGGGGCAGCGACGTGGCCGTGGCCCTGTTCACATCGGGATCCACCGGTGTCCCCAAGGCGGCTCTCCACACCCACCGCGGTCTCGGGTACAAGGCCACCCTCATGGTCAAGGTCCACGGTCTGGACCGCCACGACGCCGTCCTCATGCCGGCACCTCTGGCCCACGTCTCCGGACTGCTGAACGGGGTCCTCCTCCCGGCCACCGCCGGGATCCCCAGTGTCCTCATGGCCGGATGGGACCCCGACGAGGGCCTGCGCCTCATCGAGGAGGAGCGGGTCACCTTCATGGGCGCCCCGCCCGTCTTCTTCTCCCAGATGACGGCGTCGAGCCGGTTCCACGCCGAGCGCGTCGCCAGCCTGCGGCTCGTCTCCACCGGGGGGGCGTCGGTGAGTCCCGCCTTCGTCGATGCCACGGCGGACGCCTTCGCCTGCCGGGTGAAGCGCACCTACGGGTCCACCGAGGCGCCCACCGTCACCACCTCGGGCCCCTCCGACAGCCTCGAACGGGCCCGCGACACCGACGGACACGCCACCGGTGAGGTCGAGATCACCGTCCACGACCCCGCCACCGGCGCGCGCCTGGATGCCGGTGAGGCCGGGGAGCTCTGGCTGCGGGGACCGGAGCTCTTCGTCGGCTACGCCGACGCCGCCGCCACCGAGAAGGTGGTGACCAGACCGGGACGGTGGTTCCGCACCGGCGACCTCGGCGTCCTCGACGACGACGGCTGGCTCCGGGTCACCGGACGTCTGTCCGACATCATCATCAGGGCGGGCGAGAACATCTCGGCCTCGGAGGTGGAGGCCACGCTCGAGGCCCACCCCGCCGTCCGCCACGCCGTGGCCGTGGCCGTCCCCGACCCCGACGTCGGCGAGCGGGTGGCCGCCTTCGTCGAGACGACCGCCCCGTTCGACGTGGCCGCCTGCCGCGCCTGGTTCGCCGAGCGCAACGTCACGCGCTTCAAGACGCCGGAATTCGTCGTCACCCTCGACGCACTCCCCGTTCTCGCCGCCGGCAAGCCCGATCGTGCCGCGCTGAAGACCATGGCGGCCGAGCTGGCCGCCCCCGGTTGACCGGTCCCGGTCGCCGGGCCGTCAGCTCCTGACGGCGGCCAGCAGTTCCTCGGCCGACACCGAGCCGGGTGGCCGACCGAGACGGGCCGCCTCGTTGGCGGCCCGCCGCAGGACGTCGTTGGCCGGCGTGGGAACGCCGTGGAGACGGCCGAGGAGGGAGACCTCACCGTTCAGATAGTCCGCCTCGATGTGCCCGGTGCCGCGCTCGAGGCTCTGCCACGACGAGCCTCCGGGGCGGGGACCGCCTCCGATGGCCCGCGGGGCGATGAGATCGCCACGCCGTTCGACGAAGGCGTCGTCGGACACGAAGGCGATGCCGGCCGCCGTGAGGGCGGCGACCGCCTCCCGACGCGCCAGGGCGGCGATCTCGCTGCCGCGGGCCGACGGCCCGGCCAGCGCCTCGGCCGCGTTGCCCACGTTCATCAGGAGCTTGGTGTACTTCCACCGCATGATGTCGGCCCGCGCCTCGGCGTGAAAGGTGGCGGTCCGGAACGCCGCGGCCAGCGCCTCGGCTCCGGTGTCGACGCCCTCGGGATAGCGGCCCACGTCGAGTATCCCGGGACTGGGGAGGGAGAAGGCCTGGACCACACCGGGTCGCAGGTGGGCGGCGGGACACATCACGCAGACCCCGTAGACGTCGGCCCGCCGGCGCAACGCCAGCCGTTCGCTCTCCACGCCGTTCTGGGCACAGGCCACGGGAACGCCCCCGGCCCCGGCGGCGTCGAGGGCGGCCAGAGCGAACTCGACGTCCTGGGTCTTCATGGCCAGGACGACGATGTCGTGATCGCCCCACGTGATGGCGTCGGGTCCGTCCACCACGGGGACATCGACGATGTCGTGCCCGGTGGGCGTCTCGATCCGTAACCCGTGATCGCGCATGGCCTCGTAGTGCGGACCCCGGGCAATGAGAACGACGTCGCCGCCGTTCTGGAAGAGGCGGCCGCCGAGGACCCCGCCGATGGCGCCGGCACCGTAGACGACGAACCGCACCGGAGAGGTCCGTCCTCAGAGAACGGAGAGGCCCGACGCGGCGCGCGGCCGCAGGATCTGGGCCAGGCGCTCGCGGTGGAGTCCGGCATCGCCGAAGCCCATCTGGTCCAGCTGCGAACGTTTGAGGAAGAGGTGGAGGTCGTGTTCCCAGGTGAACCCGATCCCGCCGTGGACCTGGAGACCCGAGGCCATGACCCGCCGCGCCGCGTCGGAGCACCAGACCTTGGCCACCGAGGCCGCCGCCCGCGCATCAGGATCGGCGGCACCGACGGCCCAGGCGGCGTAGTAGGTGGCCGAGCGCATACCTTCGACGTCGACGAGCATGTCGGCGCAGCGGTGCTTCACGGCCTGGAACCCGCCGATGGGCCGGCCGAACTGGACCCGGTCCTTGGCGTAGGCCACCGTCATCTCGAGGACCCGGTCGGCGGCGCCGAGCATCTCGGCCGACGAGGCCGTGGCGGCCCGGTCGAGGAGGTCCCCGGCCCGGTCCGCCCCGCCGAGACGCAGGGCCCGGCGGTCGGCCAGTGCCAGCCAACCCACGCTCCTCGTCCGGTCCATGGCCGGCTCCGCCGTCGGTCGCTCAGGACCCAGCGGAGCGAGGGCGAAGAGGGCGGGCGACCCTTCCGCCTCGGCGAACACCACCACCACGTCGGCCGACGGGCCGTAGACGACGAGATCGGTCCGCCCCGAGAGCGTCCACCCGCCATCCACGTCGGGCCGGGCCGTCACCGCCTCCGGCCGTCGTGACCAGGCCACGGCACCCACGGCGTCGCCGGCCGCCAGCTGTTCGATCCAGGTCCCCACGGCCACCTCCCCGAGCGGTGTGGTGGGGTCGATGGCCCCGTCGGCCACGGCCGAAGCCAGAGCCACGCCGGTCAGGACGGTGCCCAGGAACGGCGCCGGGGCCAGGTGGCGGCCGAGCTGCTCACAGAGAACCACCGTCTCGACCAGGCCCAGGCCGAGACCGCCGGCCGCCTCGGGGAGCTCGACCGCCAGCCACCCCTGCTCGGCCATGGCCGACCACAGGAGATCGTCGAGCTGACCGGTCCCGTCGGCAACTTCACGGACCCTTGTCATCAGGCACCGGTCGTCGAGGAGGGTCGACGCCGCGTCCTGCAGCGCCCGCTGGTCGTCAGAGAGCTCAAAATCCACTCGCCGACACTACCTACGAGCCGGGAGTCCAACCTGACGGTTGTGTCATGCTGGCGCGGCGCCATGGACCTGACGACCACGCCTGACCAGGAACGCCTCCGCCGTGAGCTGCGCGCCTGGCTCCACGAGCACCTCCCCTGGGAGTACGGCGTCGGCCTTCCCCCCCGCTTCCTCGACCTGGGCGAGGAGGTCGCCTTCGGGCGCCGTTGGCAGGCCGATCTGGCCGCCGCCGGGTGGGTCGGTGTGACCTGGCCCACCGCCTACGGCGGACGCGGACTGGGCCCGGGCGAGAACTTCGTGGTCCAAGAGGAGCTGGCCCGGGCCCGGGCCCCCGAGCTCGTCGGTCGGATCGGCATCAACCTGGCCGGCCCCACGCTCCTGGCCCACGGCTCCGAGGCCCAGAAAAAGAGGTGGCTCCCCGCCGTCCTGCCCGCCACCGAGCTGTGGTGCCAGCTCTTCTCCGAACCCGACGCCGGTTCCGACCTGGCCGCCGTTCGCACCACGGCCCGGCGCGTCGACGGCGGCTGGGTCCTCGCCGGTCAGAAGGTCTGGACCTCCTACGCCCAGTTCGCCGACTGGGCCGTCTGCCTGGCCCGCAGCGACGCCACCGTTCCCAAGCACAAGGGCCTGTCCTTCTTCGTCCTCGACATGCACGCCGAGGGCGTCGAGGTCCGACCCCTGGTCCAGCTCACCGGCGAGGCCGAGTTCAACGAGGTGGTCCTCCACGGCGTGGTCGTCCCCGACGACCAGCTGGTGGGGTCGGCCGGTGACGGTTGGCGGGTGGCGGGCTCGACGCTCTCGCACGAGCGCGGCGTGAACCCCCGCCAGCTCGTCATCCACATGCAGCATCTCGAGGAGCTCCTCCGCACGGCGCTGGCCCAGGGTTCCTTCGACGACCAGCGCCTCCGGCGCCGGTTGGCCCAGGCCTATGTCGAGGTCCGCCTGTTCCAGCTCCACAATTGGCGGTCCCTCTCGAAGTTGGAACGCGGTCTCGCACCGGGACCCGAGGGCAGCTTCCTGAAGCTCTACTGGAGCGAGATGAGCAAGCGGCTCCACGAGCTCGCCCTCGACGTCCTCGGCCCGGCCGCCCCGCTGTGGCGCGACGCCACCGACAACCCCGGGGACGGATCGTGGCAACGGGCGTGGCTCTATTATCAGGCGGCGTCGATCTTCGCCGGGACGAACGAGATCCAACGCAACGTGATCGGCGAGCGCGTTCTCGGCCTGCCGCGTGAACCCGACGCACCCGTCGCCCACCCCGCGGCCGGCGCCGCCGGCAGCGACGGCCGGGCGAGACAGGAGGCTGGCCGTGGGAACCGATAAGGCCGTGGGAACCGATAAGGCCGTGGGAACCGACGGCGAGGTCGTGCTCTACGAGGTCGACGGACCGGTCGCCACCATCCTCATGAACCGCCCGAAGGCGGCCAACGCCCAGAACACCGCCCTCATCGAGGGGGTCGACGCCGCCTTCGACCGGGCCGACGCCGACGACGACGTCCGGGTGGTCATCCTGGCCGGTGCCGGGAAGCACTTCTCCTCCGGTCACGACCTGAAGGCCATCCTCGGGCCCGACCCCGACGAGTGGGCCCGGATGCGCGAGACGCCCGAGGGCAAGTTCCGTCACGAGCAGGTCATGTACGTCGAGAAGTGCCGGAGGATCCACGACTTCCGCAAGCCCACCATCGCCGCCGTCCAGGGGAAGTGCGTCGCCGCCGGCCTCATGCTGGCCTGCATGTGCGACCTCATCGTGGCCGCCGACGATGCCGTCTTCTCCAATCCCGTCCTCCGGATGAGCGGGGCCGCCGTGGAGCTGCTCGTCGAACCGTGGGAGATGGGGATCCGTCAGGCCAAGGAGTTCCTCCTGGCCTCCGAGGAGATCGATGCCCACGAGGCCTGGCGGCTGGGACTGGTGAACAAGGTCGTCCCCCGGGCCGACCTCCCGGAGCGCGTCCGCGAGCTGGCCGGGCGCATCGCCCTCGTCCCCCCGGTGACGGCCCAGGTGGTCAAGGACTCCATCAACCATGTCGCCGAGCTCATGGGGAAGTCGGCGTCGTGGAAGTACCACTTCATGGCCCACCACTGGGCCCACAACACCGCCACCTCGCTCCACGCCCTCGACGAGCGCAAGCAGATGGGTTCGATGAAGGAGGTCTTCGCCGCCCGGGACCGGGGCGACGCCCCCCCGGCCGACCGGGACTGATCGGCACCGGCTGTGCCAGGACCTCTCGACGGCCTCCGGGTGATCGACGTCGGCACCCGTATCGGCGCCCCCTTCTGCGCCGGCCTCCTGGGCGAGTGGGGGGCCGAGGTGGTGAAGGTCGAGCAACCGGGAACGGGCGACTTCATGCGCACCATCGGGCCCTTCGCCGACGGGTACTCGCTGTTCTGGGCCGTCGAGGGCCGCGGCCGCAAGAGCGCCACCTGCGATCTCCGCACCGCCGAGGGACAGGACCTCTTCCGCCGGCTGGCGGCCACCGCCGACGTGATCTGCGAGAACTTCCGCCCCGGGACCCTCGAGGCCTGGGGTCTCGCCCCCCCGGCCCTCGCCCCCCATCTGGTCGTCGTCCGCATCAGCGCCTTCGGCCAGGACGGCCCCTACGCCAAGCGCCCGGGGCTGGACCGGTTGGGCGTGGCCTACGGCGGTCTCCTCCACCTCACCGGAGAGGCGGACCGGCCTCCCGTCCGTCCCGGCGTCACCGTGGCCGACTATCTCACCGGGGTCTTCTCGGCCGAGGCGGCCCTGGCCGCCCTCTACCGGCGCGACGCCACCCCCCGCCGCCGGGGGCCGGACCCGGGCCCGGACACCACGACCCACGGCGTCGGCGCCGTCATCGACGCCTCTCTCTACGGGTCCGTTCTCCGCATCCTCGAATGGACCGTCGCCGCCTACGACCGCCTCGGCACCGTCCGGCGCCGCGAGGGCAACCGCCTGGCCAACTCCGCTCCCCTCGACAACTACCCCACCGCCGACGGGCGCTTCGTCTGCGTGGTGGCCGGTTCGGACGCCAACTTCCGCCGCCTCTGCGACGCCATGGGTCGACCCGACCTGTCCACCGATCCCCGTTTCGCCACCCTGGCCGAGAGGGCGGCCCGCAGCGATGTCATCAACGACATCGTGGCCGGATGGACGGTGACGCTCACGGCGGCCGAGGTCGAGGAGGCCTGTGTCCGCTTCGACGTGCCCGTGGCCACCGCCTACACGGCCGTGGAGATCGCCGCCGACGCCCACTTCGCCGCGCGCCACGACCTCGTCACCGTCGACGATCCCGTCCTCGGGGCCGTCCGCCAACAGGCACCGTACCCACGACTGGTGGGCGAGACGGGCGCCATCCCGGCCGGCGCCCCTACGCTCGGCGCCGACAATGACGAGGTCTGGTGCGACATGGTCGGCCTGACGCCGGACGAGCTCGACGAGCTGCGGGCCCGGGCCATCATCTAGGGACACGACGAGGGGGAAGAGGGCGATGGCGAAGGACACCGATGGGGCCGAATCACGGATCGCCTTGATCACCGGGGCCTCCTCCGGGATCGGCGCCGCCCTGGCCCGGGAACTGGCGCGGCGGGGCATGACGGTGGGCATCGTGGCCCGCCGTCACGACAGACTGGTCGAGGTCCTCGAGGCGTGCCGTGTCCACGCGCCGGCGTCGCAGATGTGGGCGGCCGATCTCTCCGACCCCGCCGCCGCCGCCGAGCTGGCCCTGACGGCGTGGGACGCCTTCGGGCACATCGACATCCTGGTGAACAACGCCGGCGTCCCCCTGCGCAAGACCATTCCCCACATCACCGCCGGCGACATCGAGCGCGTCATGCGCATCAACTTCCTCTCCTCCACGGCCATGACCCTGGCCCTCATCCCCCGCATGCTGGCCCGGGCCACGGGGACCATCGTGAACGTGGCCAGCATCGCCGGTCGCTTCGGGGTGACCACGGAAGCGGCCTACTCGGCCTCGAAGTTCGCCATGTGCGGCTGGAGCGAAGGCATCGCCGCCGACATGGCGGGCACCGGGGTGACGGTGAAGCTCATCCTGCCGGGAACGATCGACACCGAGCTGTGGGACCAGCCCGACAACGACCCCCCGCTCTACCAGGGCGATCTCGTCCCCGCCGAGGAGACGGCCGCCGGTATCGCCGACGCCATCGACGACGAGCACTTCGAGCACTTCCTCCCCGACATGAAGGCGGTGGTCGAGGCCAAGGTGGCCGACATCGACAAGTTCATGGCCGGCATGGTCGCCTTCCACCGGTCCCAGAAGGCGGCGGCCCAGGCGAAGGAGAAGGAGAGGGTGAAGGAGAAGGCCGGGGGGAACGCCCGGTGAAGGCCCTCGTCTTCGGCGCACCACCGGCCCCCGAGGAGGTGCGACCGACACCGGTCGACGATCTCGAGCGGTTCCTCCTCTCCCTGCCCTTCGGGTTGCACACCGTCGACGACGCCCGCCTGGTCGGACCCGACTGGGTGGTGACGAAGCCCATCCTCTCGGGGATCTGCGGATCCGACGCCAAGCTCGTCATGGGGGACTTCGGCGAAGGTGACGTCGACAACCCCATGTCCGCCTTCTCGTCGCTCCCCCACGTCCCCGGTCACGAGGTGGTGGCCGAGGTGGTCGAGATCGGCCCCCGGGCGACGGGGGTGGCGATCGGCGACCGGGTGGTCCTCAACCCGTGGCTCACCTGCGGCCCACGGGGCGTCAGCCCGGTCTGCCCCGCCTGTGCCGCCGGCAACCTGAGCCTGTGTTGGAGCTTCACGACGGGATCGCTCGGACCCGGTGTCCACGTCGGCGTCATCACCGACGCCCCCGGTGCGTGGGCCGAGCGGCTCGCCGCCCACGATTCGATGCTGATCCCCGTCCCCGACGGCGTCTCGGACGAGCTCGCCGTCCTCGCCGATCCCTTCGCCGTCTCCCTCCACGCCATCCTGCGGAATCCCCCGCCGCCCGGGGGCAAGGCCCTCGTCTACGGCGCCGGCGCTCTCGGGGCCACCAGCGTGGCCGCCCTGCGCTGTCTCTATCCCGACGTCGAGGTGGCCGTGGTGGCCCGCTTCGCCGCCCAGGAGGAGCTGGCCGTGCGCCTGGGCGCCTCCAAGGTGGTGTCCCACGAACCACGGCTGGCCGTGGTGGAGGAGCTGGCCCGGTGGTCCGGTGGGGTGCTCCACGCCCCGTTCGACGGCCTCCCGGTGGCCCATCCGGGCGGGATCGACGTGGTCTACGACACCATCGCCAAGCCCGAGACCTTCGAGGTGGGCGTGCGCGTCCTGGCCGAGCACGGGACCCTCGTCCAGACCGGGGTGGCCACCCCCGGGCGGTGGGAGTGGACGCCGGTGTACTTCAAGGAATTAACCATCGCCGGGTCCAACGCCTTCGGGATCGAGGACGTCGAGGGCGTCCGCCAGCACGCCATCGCCCACTACCTCGACCTCACCGCGTCGGGCCGTCTCGACCTCACCGGCATGCTCACCCACCGTTTCCCCCTCGACCGGTGGTGGGACGCCCTCGGCGTTCTCGCCCACCAGGACCGGAGCGGCGCCATCAAGGTGGCCTTCGAACCGCAGGGTGCCGGTCGTCGCTGAGCGTCCTTCCGCACCCGAGCCGGGCCCCGAAGGCCTGACTACGATGCTCACCACCATGGGACCAGGCGGAACGCTCGGCGCCGGCAACGGACGCGCCGCCCCGGTGGGCGCCCGGTCCGGGACCCCGAAGTCGGGCTCGACGACCTCCGCCGGGTCGCGGGCCAAGGCGGGCAGAGCGGCCAAGGCGTCCGACGTCGCCGGGGAGCCGGCCAGCCGGCGGGCGCTGCGGTCGCAGGGGCGCAAGACCATGCGCAAGCTCCTCGACGCCGCCATGATCGTCTTCGCCCGTCGGGGCTACTACGCGGCACGCGTCGACGACATCGTCAAGGTGGCCCGGACGTCGCACGGGACCTTCTACCTCTACTTCTCCAACAAGGAGGACCTCCTGCGTGCCCTGGTGGCCGAGGCCGGCGAGGTGGTGGCCACCCTGGACACGTCACTCGGCCCCATCGGGCCCGACGATCAGGGATGGCGTGAGCTGCGCCGGTGGATGGACCAGTTCTCCGAGGCCTGGCAGCGCTACGCCCCCGTTCTCCGGGCCTGGACCGACCTGGCCATGAGCGACGCCGAGCTCTCGGCCCAGGGTCATGCCGCCGCCGGCGCCGTAGCCCAGACCCTGGCCAGCCGGGTGGCCGAGAAGGGACCGCAACCGGGCATCGACCCCCACGCGGCGGCCGTCGCCGTGGTGGCCATGGTCGAGCGGTTCCACTACCTCCGACAATTCGCCGGCCAGCCCGTGGACGCCCGTGCCCTCGACACGCTCACCACCATGGTCCACCGGGCCCTCTTCGGCGGGGGGACGCCCCCGGCTCGGTACCTGGCCGGTGCGGCGACGACCGTTCTCCCGAAGAAGGCCCGCCCCGGCGACGGGGTCAAGGCGAAGAAGCCCTGAGGAGCGGTCAGACCGGACCCGGCGACGGGGACCCGTCGTCGGCGTTTCGCCCGCGCTCCCATCCGCGGCGGGCGTAGGGCAACGCCTCCACCGCCGACAACAGGCCGAAGGCGGGCTGGGTCAGGACGATGCTGCCAGCGATCTCCTCCCACGTCGCCCCCACCTCGGCCGCCAGCATGGCGTGGCGCATCACTCCCGGGGGATTGCGCAGGATCACCGTGCACACCATCCGGATGAGTTCGTGGGTCTTGCGGTCGGGCGCGCCCAGCGAGTCGATCTGGGCCAGCCACCCGTTCTGCGCGTCGTGCAGAGCCGGGGCCACCGCGTGCAGCTCGGCTTCGAAGGGGAAATTCCAGTCGTCGCCGGCGCCCGGACCGCTGCTCTGCTTGGGACCCACCTCGTCACCTCCGGGTCCCAGCATGGCAGAGAGGCGGGGCCCTCACTGCGACGGGCCGAGGGCGCGAAAGCGCGTGTACCTCTTGTCGGCCGCCTCCTGCCACACGGCGTCGGGTTCCACCCGGTGTCCCACCGCCGCCCACCGGCGGGCGTCGTCGAGCGACTCCTCGAGGCCCGCCGCCAGGCGCGCCAGGAAGGCGGCGCCGTAGGCCGCTCCCTCGTGCACCGCCACCACGTCGACCGGAAGCCCCGAGGCGTCGGCCATGGCCTGCATCCAGGCGGTGACCCGGGTCCCTCCGCCGCTGGCCACGATGCGGCGCGCCTTGATCTGACCGAGGTCGAGCATGTGCCGCACAACGAATCCCGTCGACTCGTAGGCGGCGCGCTCCAAGGCGTCGGCGTCGTGGGTGATGTCGAGACCCTGGAGGGTCGACCGCAGCGTCGTGTCGTTGAACGGGGCCCGTTCCCCCCGGAGGTACGGCGTCCACACCGGCACCCGGTCGGGGTGTCCCCGACGCGGCTCCGGTGGCCGGTCGTGATCGTCGGCGGTCCCCAGGCGGTTGGCACGACGCGACGTGGGGAGGCGCCGCGATCCGTGGAGCAACGACCTGGCCCAGTCGACGAAGAGGGCACCGGCGTTGCTGGGGCCACCCACCAGCATCTTCCCCGGCACCGTGTGGGGCACCGTCCACAGGCCGGGGGCGTCGATCCACTCGTCGACGACGGCCCACACGATCAACGTGGCTCCACAGATCACGAGCACGTCGCCGGCGTTCTCGGCCCCCGAGACGATCTGGTCGCAGAAGGCGTCGACCGTCCCCCCGGCCAGAGCGGCGTCGGTGCCCTTCACCGTGCCGGCGCGCGACCCCATCGGCACGATCAGGGGCATCTGGCCGGCGTCGGCGCCGATGCGGTGCAACTTGGCCGGGTCCCACTGCCCGGAGCTGAGCAGCGACGCCGACATCATGGCCACGCCGGAATCGATGGCCGCCACCCCGCCCAGCGCGAAGTTGGCCACCGCCTGGGCGGGCCAGTACCCGAAGGCGCCGGGCGCCTCCGCCACCGCCCAGCGCACGAACCCTTCCGAGTCGGGCAGGACGTCGCTGCCCTTCACCGCCCCTGCGTCGACGGCCTCGTCGGTCGGTGGTGCCACCCTCCCGCGCCCGTCGCCGTAGAGGAGGCCGGGGGTGAGGGGGCGGCCCCTGCGGTCGACGGCGGTGAGCGACGGGACCATGCTGCACACGCAGACGCCGTCGAGCGGCGCACCCACCGGGTGCACGGCGGCCAGGGCTTCGAGGGGTCCCCGGCGCCAGGCCCGACCGGCGTCGTGCTCGAGGAGGTCGGGCGCCGGTGAGATCAGGCGGTGGGGGACCCGGGACCGGGCCAGGACCACCCCCGAGTCGTCGACGGCCACAGCCTTGACGGCCGTGGTCCCGATATCGATGCCTACGGTCACCGAACCTGACACGGTCGTCATCGTCAGACATTATGGAGGACTTCCAACCTAGAGGGAGGATCGAAGGTGGACAGCCGCCCGCGGGCGCTCGTCACCGCCCCCGTACGCGGGCCCGGACTCGAGCTGTTGCATGAACTGGCCGACCTGGTCATCGACCCCTGGATCGACCAGCAACCCATCCGCATCTACAACGCCGAGCAGCTGGCCGAGCGGGCCGCCGAGGAAGGGGCGACGATCCTGATCGTCGAGGCCGACTCCTGCAAGGGGGTGGTCTTCGATCAGCCCCTCATCGCCGTGGCCAGCACCCGGGGGGACCCCACCAACGTCGACGTCGCCGCCGCCACCGCCGCCGGTGTCCCTGTCCTGCGGGCCCCGGCCCGCAACGCCGACGCCGTGGCCGAGCTGGCCGTCGCCCTGCTCCTGGCCGTCAACCGGGGGGTGGTCCGGGCCGACGCCGACGTGCGGGCCGGGCAGACCTACCGCGACGGCACCATTCCCTACCAGCGCTTCCGGGCGTGGCAACTGGCGGGCCGCACCGCCGGGATCGTCGGACTGGGGGCGGTGGGACGGGCCCTGGCGTGGCGGCTCGAGGGTCTCGGCATGCGCGTCGTCTCGAGCGACCCCTACGCCCCCGACGCCACCCACAGCCTGGAGCAGCTCCTCGAGATCTCCGACGTCGTGTCCCTGCATGCGCCGGTCACCCCGGAGACGACCGGGATGATCGGTCCGGACCAATTCGCCGCCATGCGCGACGGCGTCATCTTCCTGAACACGGCGCGCGCCCAGCTGCACGACGGCGACGCCCTGGTGGCGGCCCTGGGGTCGGGCAAGGTGGGCGGGGCCGGTCTCGACCACTTCGTGGGCGAGAACCTGGCCACCGACGACCCGCTCACCACCTTTCCGAACGTCGTGCTGGCCCCCCACATCGGAGGTGCCACCTACAACACCGAGGCCAACGGGACCCAGACCATCGCCGACGACCTCGTCCGCCTGCGCGCCGGGGTCACGCCACGCCACATCGTCAACCCCGAGGTTCTCGGACGTCCCCGCTCGGCGGCCTCCGCCGCGGCGGCCAAGTAGGCGACGCCGTGGATTTCGCCCCCACCGCCGAGGACGAGGAATTCCGCCACGAGCTGCAGGCGTGGCTCGACTCGAACCTGCCCGAGTTCGCCGCCGAGGGCGAGATCGGCGACGAGCACAACGCCGACCGGCGCATCATGCTCCGTCGCCAGGCCTGGCAGCGTCGGCTCCACGAGGGCCGCTGGGCCGCCATCAACTGGCCCAGGTCGTGGGGCGGACGCGAAGCCACGGTGTCGCAGAACACCATCTACTCCGAGGTCATGGCCCGGGCCAAGACGCCGGGCATCTACAACGCCAACGGTCTGTGGCAGATCGGCCCCATGATCCTGCGGTGGGGGACCGAGGAGCAGCAGCAGAAGTGGTTGCCGGGGATCCTGGACGCCACCGAGCACTGGTGCCAGGGCTTCACCGAGCCCGAGGCCGGTTCCGACCTGGCCAACCTGCGCACCCAGGCCGTGCTCGACGGCGACGACTACGTCGTGAACGGCCGGAAGATCTGGATCTCCACCGCCCATCTGGCCAAATGGGGACTCTTCCTCGTGCGCACCGACCCCACCGCCATCGAGCGCGGGGCCAAGCACGAGGGGATCACCGCCCTCATCGTCGACATGGAGCTGCCCGGGATCGAGGTCAACGTCATCCGCGACATCACCGGGGGCGAGCTGTTCTGCGAGGTCGCCTTCGACGGTGCCCGGGTGCCCGCCGCCTACCGCCTCGGCGAGGAGGACCAGGGCTGGAAGGTGGCCATGGGCACCCTCGGCCACGAACGGGTGGGCACCGCCGGCCTGTCGGTGTCCATGCGGATCGAGCTCGACAACCTGATCGCCGCCGCCCGCATCCACAATCCCGACGCCCTCGACGATCCCGGTATCCGTGACCGGATCGCCCGCCTGTGGACCCAGCTGGAGCTCACCCGGCTCCTGAACGCCCGGGCGCTCTCGAAGATCCTGAAGGGACTACCCAACTGGCCCGAGGTGCCTCTGGCCAAGCTCCAGTGGAGCTCGCTGTCCCAGACGATCGCCGAGCTCGGCGTGGACATCCTCGGACCGCTGGGCGTGCTCACCCGGGGCGGGCCCGACGCCGTCGACAAGGGCCACTGGAGCCACAACTATGTCTGGCAGCGCTACACGTCGATCGGGGCGGGCACCACCGAGGTGCAGAAGAACATCATCGCCGACCGCGCCATCAAGATGCCCCGCCGTTAGAGCCGCTCCCCTGTCACCGGCGGG
>JGI12269J14319_10000447_pt1 | contig 39231 bp, 33 predicted proteins | sample PeaSoiSIISIP2007_FD_14319 | JGI IMG/M metagenome (IMG submission 14319)
CNNCGGCCATCGCACCTCCTGCCTCGATAGCAAACAACATTTTCAAAGGATCGGGTATCTCGAATTTTCATTGTCGTAACGAGGATGTCAACAGAGCCAGACGATTTCCAAAATTGCTATCGCCAATCGTGACGAATCGGACCGAGAAGTGTTTTGAGTGGCGACTGCATGATTGAAAAAAGCATCAGTGGCGGCTGGGCGCATTCTGAGCGGCGCTTAACCACTCCCAGGTGCGCTTCAATCCTTCTTCAAAACCGAAACGCGGATGATAGCCGAGCGATTGCCGCGCCAGGCCGATGTCCGCCTGGGAATCGCGGATGTCTCCATCGCGCGCCGTGGCGTATTTTGCCCGCGCGGAGCGCCCCGCAATTCTTTCGAGCAAGGCGAGGGTCTGATTCAATGTGCAGCGGTTTCCCGTGCCGACGTTGATGGCGAGGCCGGGCACGCCTTTTGCTTCGGCGGCAAGCAAATTTGCCGCTACCACGTTTTCCACATAGACAAAGTCGCGCGACTGTTCCCCATCGCCGTACACGGTGGGTTGCGTTCCCCCCAGCAGAGCCGCGCTGAATACCGACAGGACTCCGGAGTAGGGAGAACCGGGATCTTGCCTGGGTCCGAACACATTGAAGTAACGCAGCGAGACAAACTCAAGCCCGTACATTTCTTGAAACACTCGGCCATAGGCCTCGCCCACCTGCTTGGAGACGCCGTACGGGGAAATCGGCGCCAGGCTGGCGCTCTCTCGAATTGGAAGCACTGAGGTTTTTCCGTAGACCGCACAGGAGCAGGCAAACACCACGCGTTTTACTTTCGCGTCGCGCGCAGACACCAGAACATTCAGCGTGCCGTTCACATTGATCAGATTCGTCTCGATCGGGTCTTTCACGGAACGCGGCACGGATGTCTGCGCCGCCAGATGAATCACGCAGTCCACCCCGCGGCACGCCTCGCGCAGTGCGTCCAAATTCGTGATGCTTTCCTGCAGCAGTTTGATTTTAGATTTCACCCGGGCCAGATTCTCGGTCTTGCCGGTGGACAAATCATCCAGGACCACTACGTCGTGGCCGCGGCGCACGAGTTCATCCACCGTATTCGAGCCAATGAATCCCGCCCCTCCGGTCACTAGAAAACGCATCCACTCCCCCGACGGAAACTCTCCCGTAACATCCCATTATTGAGTCCCAGCCGGGATTTCCGTTGCGACCTCCGGCTGACCGTTAAATTATAACTTACCCGCTCAGCGCGCAATGCTTCACCGCATCACTCGTCCTGCTCGACAGGCACCGGAACGTGAATTGGAAATCGCGGTGATCAATCCCTTCCCGTCCGGGCAATTGCCGCATTGACTTCGGAACCCGGTTTCAGTACTCTTATCCCGTGATTTCCATCGTCCAGAAGACCAAGCAGGCTTGCCTCTGTTGTACCTGCTGTATGTGTCCGTCTTCTGGCGCCGGGAGCTAAATACTCTAGAATCATAGCGAGCAATTCTAGAATCCCACCGCCGGAATAAACCTGGCGGTGGGATTTTTGTTTTGGGAGCTCGATCAACCCGGAACGAAGCCCGTTCAAGAAACGGGCAGAGAGGAGATGGCCGCCCCACCCGCCAACTGTAAGCCAAGGCCCGACTAAACGTGATGATCCGAGATTCGATGTTATGGATGTTTCGCAACGCAGGGATTGGGGCCGTGCTTGCGGCCCTGGTACTCGCGACCCTGAGCGTTCCGGCACGGGGAGCAGACGGTGAACCTCGCGAAATGCGAGCGGCACGGGTTTCTGCAAGTGAAGAAACCGTGGGGGCGATTCCCTCTGACTCATCCGCGCCGATAGCGCCAAGTGTTGCTCCTTCGGCGGCAAGTCCGTCCGCGACGCCATCGCTGGAACAGGTGATGGTGCTTTTGCAAGCGCAAGGGCAGGAAATCGCATCGTTGCGAGCGGCATTGCGCGATCAGCAGGAGCTGACCGCGCGGCTTGAAGCAAAGCTCAGCGCGGCCAGCCCCGCAACGATTGTCGCGGAACCTGCCGTGCCTGTTTCGCCGGCGCCAGCGCTTGGCGCAGGGCAGACCGATCTTGCCCAGAAAGTTGCGCAGCTCGAAACTGACCAGGGCAACTCGCAAAGAAATATGGAGGAGCGGCTGAAAAAATTCGGCCCGTTTACTTTTAGTGGGGATTTCCGGTTACGGGCTGAGCCGACGCTCGGTGGGCCAGTGGATCGGTCGCAGGACCGGTTCCGGGAACGAATCCGCCTGCGCTTCAACGCCGAGGCGGAGCTGAATGACCAATTCAAGGGTGGCTTTTCGCTGGCCTCAGGCGACCTCAACAACCCGATCTCCACGAACCAAACACTAAATCAATACGATACGCGCAAACCTATTGCAATTGACCGCGTATACGCCACGTACACACCCAACTGGTTCCGCCCCCTCACGCTTACGGGCGGAAAATTCGCTTACCCGTGGTTCAACACGGAACTCGTTTGGGACAAGGATTTGAATCCCGAGGGCGCGGGCGAAACCCTTGCCTTCCACGTCAAGACGCCTCTCCTTAAGAAGTTCGCTATCGTCGGCTTCCAATTGCCGTTCGCGGAAAACAAGAGGACGGCGCCGAGCGATAAGAGCTTGTACAACACGATGGTGTACGGGGAGCAGTTGCAGACGTTCTGGCAACTCGGAGACCGCGTCAAGCTGAGCGCTTATGGAAGCTATTACGATTGGCAATATGCCGATTCGATCGCGCTGTCGTTGCTCACGGCGAATAGCGCGAGTCCTGACGAGGCGCTGTTGGCGCTGAGCAATACCGGCCTGCAGAACTCGATTGCCACCGTGACGGCGACCAATCCAACCACCGGCGCGAAGACCATTACGTCGGCGCAATTTGCATCGAAGTTCGGCGTTCTCGATTCTCTCGCGCAACTCGACATCGTAACGCCCTCGGAGCGCTGGCCGCTCACTTTCATCGGCGATTTCGCGGAAAACACGCGCGCGTGCGAGAACGTGAGAAATATCCCGGCCGCGGCGGTTTACTCGGCGCCGTGCGATCCGCGCGCCCGCCACGGCTATTGGTTGGAAGCCAGTATTGGACGAACTCAAAAAAAGGGAGACTGGCAGTTCAGCTATACGCGCATCATGATCCAGCGCGAAGCGGTGATCGGAGCGTTCAATTACAGCGAAATTTTTCCGACCAGCAACGTCGAAATCCACCGGAGCGAAATTCTATATCAGCTTTTCGACAGGGTGACGCTGCAACTAAATGGATTGTTCGGCCGGCCCCTGGTAACCGCGGGGAGCCTGCCGCCGGCGCAGCCTCTCCTGGAGCGGTTGCAATTTGACATGACATACACATTCTAGGCGGCAAACGTGAATTTTGGGCTCATGCAAAGAAAAAGGATGAAGGCGAGCCTGGGACTCCTCGCGGCACTCTTGCTCTTTGCCGTTTCCGGAATCCATGCCCAGCAGAAGCCAATCGTCCTTCGAGTGGGATATTTCCCGAATATCACGCACGCTCAGGCGCTCGTGGGGCGCGCTGGCGGCCAGTTTGAGAAAGCTGTGGGGCCTGGCGTCCAGATCGAGTGGAAAGCGTTCAATGCCGGGCCGTCCGCGATTGAAGCGCTGTTCGCCAACGCGATCGATTTGACGTACGTCGGCCCGAATCCCACTGTGACGGGTTACGTTCGCTCGCAGGGCGAAGCGGTTCGCGTGATTGCCGGAGCGGCGAGCGGCGGCGCTTCGCTGGTCGTGCGGCAAGGCGCGGGGATTCAGAAGGCTTCGGATTTCCACGGCAAAAAAGTAGCGACGCCGCAGCAAGGCAACTCGCAGGACGTGGCGCTGCGGGCTTGGTTGCGCGCCAACGGCCTCAAGCCGCGGGAGAAGGGCGGCGACGTTCAGGTCCTTCCGATCACCAACGCGGACCAGTTCACGCTCTTCTTGAAGGGGCAGCTCGACGCGGCCTGGGCTCCCGAGCCGTGGGCGGCGCGCCTGGTTCATGAAGCGGGCGGCCGGATTTTTCTCGATGAGCGCGACCTCTGGCCGAATCACGAGTTCGTCATCACAAACGTGATCATTCGCCCCAAATATCTACAGGAGCATCCCGACGTCGTGAAGAATTTTCTCCGCGCTCACGTGGAACTTACGGATTGGATCAGCAAGAATCCGGCGCAGGCGAAACAAATCATGAACCAGCAATTGCAAAAAGAAACAGGAAAACCCCTCGCGCCCGAAGTGCTCGACGACGCGTTTTCCCGGATGGCGGTGACGTGCGATCCGCTTCGCTCGTCGATGGCCGCTTCCACGCAGCGGGCTTTTGACGAAGGTTTTCTCGGGAGAACGCAGCCGGATCTTTCCAGACTCTACGATCTGACCTTGCTGAATGAAGTCTTACGCGAAAAGAAGGCGGGAACAGTGCAATGACAAACTATGTGATCGACTTGTTCAACCGTTCGATTGGCGGGGGCCGAGTTCCCCCTGAAAACGATGATCTACTAGAGCCATCGAAAAACGGCAAGAAGGCCTCCGTCGATCCAGGCCTCCGTCAACCGGTCCAACCCGCGCGAAAAGAAAGCATTTCGCTGAGCGGCGTTTTTCGAAGCTATGCCAATTCGCGAGGTTCCTTTACCCCCGCCCTGCAAAACATCGATCTGGACATCGAGCAAGGCGAATTCGTCTGCATCGTGGGGCCGTCGGGCTGCGGAAAATCCACGCTGCTTCATTTGCTCGCTGGACTGGACCGTCCCACCACGGGAGAAATCACCGTGGACGGCAGTCCTGTGAAAGGTCCCGGCACGGATCGAATCTTGCTCTTCCAGGAGCTGGGGCTGTTTCCGTGGCTGACGGTCCGGCAAAACGTGGAGTTCGGCCTGAAGATGGCCGGCGTATCAAAAACGGACAGGAGAGATCAGGCGCGAGTTTTCCTGCGCATGGTTCATCTTTCTCATTTTGAGGATCATTACATTCATCAGCTTTCCGGAGGCATGAAGCAGCGCGTGGCCCTGGCGCGCTCGCTCACCTTGCGTCCGAAAATTCTCTTGATGGATGAACCCTTCGCCGCGCTCGACGCGCAGACCCGCGACATGCTGCACGATGAGCTCGAACGCATCTGGAAGGAAACTTCTCCGACCATCGTCTTCGTCACGCACAACGTCCGGGAAGCCGTGCGCCTCGGCGACCGCGTGTTGCTGATGAGTTTCCGGCCCGGGCGCATCAAGACGCAGTTTCAGATCAATCTCCAGCGGCCAAGGCACGTCGAGGATTCCGACGTGGCCTACCTGTCCAAGGAAATTCTCGGGCAGTTGCGGGAAGAAATTGACCGTTCTTTCAATGCGGAGTATTCGCGTGAAGAAAAGCGTTAACCAATTGATTTTTGCCGCCGGCGTGCTCGCGGTTTGGGAAGCGCTGGCGCTGGCAAAAATTTGGCCGCCGTATCTCTTTCCCACGCCGCAGGGAGTCGCGCAGTCGTTGTACGAGGGATTCAAGGATCACAGCCTCTGGATCGGCATCGGCGTGAGCTTGCGGCGCGTTGTAATCGGCTACGCCATTTCCGTGGTTCTCGGAATTCTTCTCGGAATGGTCCTGGCCTCCAATAGATTTCTGGAGGATACGCTGGGGCGCGTGATCCTCAGCCTGCAAAGCCTCCCCAGCGCTTGCTGGGTGCCCATCGCCCTGCTCTGGTTCGGTTTGAGCGAGACGGCGATCATTTTCGTGACCATCACAGGCTCCCTCTTGGCCGTAACGCAATCCACCAAGGCGGGCTTCGACAATGTGCCGCGCATCCTGTCCATGGCCGGCCGCAATTTGGGCGCGAAAGGGCCGCAGATGTTCTGGCACGTGCTGCTGCCGGCGAGCCTGCCGTACCTGCTCGACGGGTTGAGGCAGGGATGGGCTTTCGCGTGGCGCTCGCTGATCACCGGTGAAATGATTTACATTTCGCTGGGTCTCGGCCAGCTTCTGATGACAGGCCGCGATTTGAACGACATCAATCTGGTCGTCGCGGTCATGGCCCTGATCGCCTTGCTCGGCTACATCGTTGACGGCGTAGTATTCCGCAAGCTGGACGCTTCTGTTCGTCACAAATGGGGGATGGCCGCGACAGCTTCCAGCTAACCCCGGGAACGCCAATCTCCCCGCCGCGGCGGGCGGTTTGCACGGCGCCAATCGGGAGATTGGCGTTCCCGGGATATCATGCGGCGCCAGGAGAATTTTTAAAACGCCGGTCGGCGTTGATCAGCAAGATTCCCGCCAGTCCGAAAACGAGCGAGAGCACGATATTCCCAATCCAGATCCTTCGCCCACTCATCCCAGCCAGGAAAACTTCAAGCAGCACCGCCGGAAGGACCCACCCGAGGGCAAGCATCCATCCGACAAGGATTTTTTGACTGGACCACTTCCCAGCTGCCGCTCCGATCAATAATCCCGCGGGCAAAAAGAGGAGCGTCTCATACACAATCACGCATCCATCCAGATCCAAGGGCCTGATGAAATAGAAACTGTGCATGAGGCTCGCTCCAGGACTCAGGCGATACGTTTGCGGCACACGATTTCCGTCCACGTAGAGGAACGCGTCGGACCCGTCATACATCGCAACGATATCCCGCGCTTGCCCGGCCTGGAAAACGCCGCGAACGTACCAGGCAAGCATGGAGCGCTTCGCTGACAGCGGATTGCGAAAATAGAACACGAGCGCCGGCCCTTCCTGCCGCAGGTGAAAATTCACGTTATCGGCGGATTGTGAGAGGGAAACGATGCGGCCGTTCACGCCTTGTATTGCCGCGGGCGTGCAGATGATATGAACCGTGAATTGACTGGATTTCTTGATTTCTTGCGTGAGATTTTCAACGGGGAATTTTGTGCTCAGCCATGACCTGCCGTCCAATTCGGGCGCGCGGGCGTTCGTGAGTTGCGGCTGTTCCGGAGTCCAGCCGAGTTCCGGCAAAAAATTTGTCCGGTCGCGATACGGCGGCGAGCCCGTGAAGTCATAGGATCCGAGCAAGCCCGAACTCTCATCCTCCGCCGATTGCCGCCCGATGAACTGGCGAATCGCTTTCTCTGGAAGCGCCCGGTTCCAGATTTGCAAAAGCTTGATTTGTCCCCCCCAAGGGTGCTGTCCGGAGGCGTCATTCCCCACGAAAAGAGTGCATTGGGGGTCCCAGTTGCTTAGACGCGTTTTGTTTTGCAGGATGGCGGAAATGCCAAAGCAGGCTGCGAAATAGGCCGCCAGCAGCAGGGCGGCCCGGCGCGGCGAGAGCCAGCCTTCCAATGAATCTTCGCGTTTCGACATCATTTCCACGATAGCGCCGCCGCAAAGCTCGAACAGAAAGAATCCCGCCGCCGAGCCCATCGTATTGGATATCACATCCTCCCACCCCGAATCGCGGGCGGGAATGTAGAACTGCAGCACCTCCACCGCGTAGGAGACGCCCGCGCCCGCCAGCAGCGCCAGGAGAAGTGAGGTCCATCGGCTTCCGCCACGCTTGCAGGCCTGAGCGGAAACGCCAAATCCGAACGGGACAAACAAGAGAACATTCAAAAAAAAATCCAAATACATGACCCGTTTAACGGACATCCCTAATAGAAAGGGGGATCTGTGAAAGATGTAGGTAGCCGTAAAATCGAACTTAAATGGAAAAAGAGTCAGGTAGGCAATCCCCAAAAGCGAAAGAATGAGGATTCGATTCGACCACTCAGCGCTGGCTTGCCGGCGAGGAAGATCCTGAATGTTCATGATTCCAACGTCGAATCCCGTAACCGAACACAATTGAGTCTAGCACAGCGCCGCAACACTCCTCCGAAGACTGGATTCGCGCATTTCCTCTTCTGTTGACAGCGCGCGATTTATTTTCATGCGCGTTCTGACAAATTTCGTCCGGTTCCAGGGCAACTGTACCAAGGTGAAGTGATTATCGCCTCCGTGTACGCGAGTACAGCCGCAGGGCCTGTCCCAGGTTTGCTCCGAGGACCAGTAGTGGGTTTTTTGGCGCGACTCCTAATCTGGACAAGCCATGAACGCACACACAAATTTTCGCTCCCACTCTCACGCAAATTCCAACCGCCGGGCGCCGCTCGGCCTATTCGCTCTGCTTCTTGCATCCCTCGCAGCCCTGTCGCTTTCCGGCTGCGTGGGATTGACGGGCGCCGGAACACCTGCAGCAAAGTCCAGTTCGAATTCCAACACTTCCTCTTCAGGTACGCTCGCGGCCAGCGCGACGACTCTGAATTTTGGAAATGTTGCGGCGGGATCGAGCAGCCCCCAGACTTTGACCCTGACCAACACGGGCACGGCAGCGGTCACGATTTCGCAGGCCACGGTCACTGGCACGGGTTTCAGCGCCATCAGTGGGATGTCCTCAGTTTCCATCGCCGCTGGACAGAATCAATCCTTCCAGTTCCAATTTGCTCCAAAGTCCCCTGGAAGCGTTTCCGGCAGCGTCTCCATCGTCAGCGATGCGACGAATTCTCCGCTTGCTGTTTCCCTGAGTGGAACGGGGATGGCGGCGCTCGCCATCACGACCCAGCCGGCGAACCAGAGCGTTACTGCCGGACAAACTGCAACCTTTTCGGTCGCGGCGTCGGGATCAGGGACCCTAACGTATCAATGGAAGAAGGGTGGAGCGGCCATCGGCGGCGCGACGGCAGCGTCCTATACGACGCCTGCAACGACGAGTGGGGAGAGCGGCACGCAATTTACAGTTGTTGTAACCGACAGCACAGGGAGTGTGACCAGCAATCCCGCGACTCTCACGGTGACGGCGTCCCCCGTTGCGCCATCGATTACGGCGCAGCCGGCAAATAAAACCGTCACGGCCGGACAAACAGCGACCTTCAGCGTGACGGCGGCCGGCACGGCGCCTCTTACCTATCAATGGAAGAAGAACGGTGCAGCCATCGGCGGGGCCACTTCGGCTTCGTACACGACCCCGGCCACGGTCGCTTCGGATAACAATGCGCAATTCACCGTGACCGTCACCAACAGCGTTTCCAGCGCCACCAGCAACGCCGCCACGTTGACCGTGGATGTCCCGCCGTCCATCACGACGCAGCCTGCGAACCGCACAGTCAACGCCGGGCAGACTGCAAACTTTAGCGTGGTAGCGACAGGAACAGGAACCCTGAGCTATCAATGGAAGAAGAACGGCGCCGCAATCGGCGGCGCGACTGCGGCTTCTTACACGACCCCGGCCACTGTCGCTTCCGATAACGGCGCGTCCTTCACCGTCACCGTTACAGGCACTTCCGGTAGCGTGACCAGCACCGCGGCTACGCTGACCGTCAATGCTCCGCCAGCTCCGCCATCCATCACCACACAGCCGGCCAACAAGACGGTCGTTGTCGGGCAGACGGCTACGTTTAGCGTGACTGCAACGGGTGCGGGGACTCTGACGTATCAATGGAAAAAGGGCGGGACGTCAATCGGCGGCGCGACTTCGTCCTCCTACACGACCCCTGCGACGGCAACGGGCGACAGCGGCACGCAATTTACCGTGACGGTCACCAACAGCGTGGGCAACACCACCAGCAACCCCGCCACGCTGACAGTCAACGCCGCAGCTACATTGATTCTCAATGCCAGCCAGACAGCCCTGAACTTTTCCAGCGTCAATATCGGCAGCAACAGCATCCTGCCCGTGGTCTTTACCAATGGCGGCAACTCCGACGTCACGATCTCGAACGTCACCGTAACGGGCGCCGGGTATACAGCCAACGGCGTTTCGTCAGGCCAGATTGTGAAGTCCGGACAAACTGCAACGCTAAATGTTACTTTCACACCCTCCGCGACGGGATCTCTCCCTGGCAGCGTGAAGGTAACCAGCAACGCCACCAATTCTCCGGCGTCCGTAACATTGTCCGGGACCGGCGTCCAACCGGTATCGCACTCGGTCACTCTGACGTGGACGGCGAGCACTTCCGCGGTGTCCGGCTACAACGTGTACCGTTCCACGGTAAGCGGCGGCCCCTACACGAAGGTGAATTCAAGTCTGATCGCGGCAACCACGTATACCGACTCAACGGTCCAGGCGAGCACGGCATATTTCTACGTTGTCACTTCGGTGGATTCCAGCAACGTGGAAAGCGCCAACTCGACTGAAGTATCGGTAACCGTCCCATAGATTGGACGGGATCTAAGCAAATCCAATTCGGCGGGCCGTGCAGTGTAGTCGTCGCGCGGCCCGCCGCTTCCCTCCGCACCTGTCTGCAAGGTGCAGGTTCACTCCCCTGTCCTTCAAATGTCCATTGGGACAGTAGGTCCCATTGCTTGGCGCAAACCACAATCGCTGCGATGAAAACTTCAAACATATACAAACGGTTCGGCTGCGCGGGGAAACGCGCGACGCCAGCAAATTCCACGGGCAAGAAAGCGGTTCCTGTTGCCGCACTCGCCCTCCTGGTCTCCGCTATCCTCTCCACCTCGGGCTGTACTGGTCTGACTGGTGCGGGCAAGACCGGTTCAAGCCAGCAAAGTACACCCGGCGCCGCGGCGATTTCGCTAGCTCCCGCGTCGATCAAGTTTGGCTCCGTGCCCATAGGGGACACGGCTTCTCAATCGGTCACCATGACGAATAACGGCGGTTCGGACCTTACGGTTACGCAGGCGAGTGTCACGGCGGCCGGAGTCGCGGTGAAGGGTATTTCGCTCCCTCTCGTGATTGGCGCGGGCAAACAGTCCACGTTTGACGTCGTTTTTTCGCCCAAAACGGCCGGAGCCTTGTCGGGCAATGTTTCCGTCATAAGTGACCTCTCCAGTTCGCCGAGCACGGTCTCCTTGAGCGGAACGGGTATGGCGGCCACGGCCCTCCTCACGTCGAGCGCCCCCAATTTGAATTTCGGAAACGTAGCCCTCGGAAAAAGCAGCGCTTTGAGCGTCATCCTGACGAATGCGGGAAATTCCAATGTCACTGTATCGAAGGTCAGCGTTTCCAACGCCCGCTATTCCGTGAGCGGTGTTTCAGCCGGCTTGATTTTGTCGCCTGGGCAATCGGCCACGCTGGACGCGACGTTCTCCCCCGTGGCGTCCGGTAGTTTGCCCGGAACTGTCACCGTGACAAGCAACGCCACAAATTCGCCGGTGACGATCTCACTCTCCGGGTACGGCGCTGCAACCTCCCAGACAGTTTCCCATTCCGTGTCGCTGACGTGGAGTCCCAGCCCGTCGGCCGTGGCCGGGTACGATGTATACCGCTCTGAAGTTTCCGGCGGACCGTACACAAAATTGGACTCCAGCATCGTGGCGGCGGATTCCTATACCGATTCCACCGTCCAGGCTGGACTAACATACTACTATGTTGTCACTTCAGTGAACTCCGCCGGCGTCCAGAGCGCGGATTCTGCCCAGACTTCGGCCACCATACCCACTCCCTAGTTTTTCGGACCAGGGACGGGCGGGCCTGGTCCTGGCCAAGATTGCTATTGGCGGATCGATCGCAGCGATTTGTGGAACGGTCCCGGCTATGCGCTCAGGAATGTGAAATCTGTTGGAAATTCTCAAAATGGCATGCAATCGCCCCAAGTTCACTGCAAGTCGCTCATTGTAAGTGTGTTGTTCTAAAGCTGCCTTATATGGGAAAAGTATGCCTGAGATGGGCTGAATTTTGGCATCTCTGGAATCCTTTGGGTACATTGTGGAAAGGCTTTTCTCGGAAGCTTCCTTTCTTGAGGTTGAGACGCGGGATCAAACGGACCGGAAATCAATTTCTCAGACATATGTCATTTAGTTTTAGCAGGTTGATCGGATCGCGGTTAAAGAACCTTGCAATAGGTCTCACTCCACTTTGGAAGCCTGATTGCAATTCCTCCAGTGAGTCTTGAGGGCTGCGATGGGGACTTTATGGCGGTAGCTTGCGCACTCATTCCAGAAGGAAGTAAGCGGAAGCCGAGCGAATCGACACAGCCATGAACGCCAAATCAATGAACAACTTTTCCTGGTTCGCACTTCAGATCCGATCTCGGTGGGAAGGGACCACGGCGGCGCTGCTGCGAGGCAAGGGGCTGGAAACTCTGCTTCCTACTTACACAACCAAGCGCAAATGGTCCGATCGCTTCAAGGTGGTCGAAGCGCCCCTGTTTCCCGGATACGTTTTCTGCCGCTTTGATGTCCACAATCGTCTTCCTGTGTTGATTACGCCAGGAGTCATTTCGGTTGTAGGAAGGGGCAAGACTCCCATCGCGGTGGACGACAAAGAGATTCTCTCGATCCAGGCGGCTATTGGTTCCGGCATCCACATGGAGCCGTGGCCCTACCTGGAGATCGGCGAACGAGTTCGCGTGAAAGACGATGTGCTGGATGGGATGGAAGGAATCTTGACGAATTTTAAGGGAAGCGACCGCGTCATCATTTCCGTGACGTTGCTCCGCCGTTCGGTGGCGCTTGAAATTGACCGTTCGCGAATCTCTCCGCTGGGATCTCCTCGAACAGGCCCGGCCGAAGTGGCCGGAGGATTAACCGAGCTTGGGGTTGTCGGCGTCTGAAATCAGTCCAGGGTCCTAATTTCGATTTTCAATTGGGTGATCGTCTGGTCAGGAAAAGAACTGAGGGTTGAAGCGGAAACACTCCAACACACGTTGGGAATCATTGACAGCTTCCATGCTTTATCGAAACGCAGACAGGCAAGCGCACGCCACAGGCACTCGCTAAGCATTTTCTGGATCCCCCCGACCGCAGAGCGGGAATGGATCGAAGCGCGTATTCCATCCACGGCGGAGCCGGAAACCGGCTCTCCGGAAACGGTCGGGAGAATATATGAGCCAAAACGGCAATTCCAACGGTCATTCCAACGGCAATTCCAACGGTGCAAAATCGCAGATGATACGAGTCGGCGTGATCGGCTACGGGTACTGGGGTCCGAACGTGGTCCGGAACTTTTTCGGAGTGGACCACACGTGCGTCGAAATGCTTTGCGACATGAATCCGAGCGCGCTGGCGCGAGCCAAGAAAAACTATCCCAGTCTCGAAGTGACGACCGATCCCGAGGAAATCCTCAAGTCGCCCAAGATTGACGCGGTCGCAATCGTTACTCCGGTGTGGACGCACTACAAGCTCGCCAAAGCCGCCCTCGAAAACGGCAAGCATGTGTTCGTCGAGAAACCATTCACTTCCAGCTCCGAGCAGGCCGAGGAACTGATCGAGCTGGCGGAACGCAAGAACTTGAAAATCATGGTGGACCACACCTTCTTGTTCACCGGCGCGGTCCGCAAGATCCGCGAGCTGACCGAGAGCGGCGCGCTCGGAGATTTGTATTACTACGATTCGCTGCGCGTGAACCTGGGCCTGTTCCAGCATGACGTCAGCGTGATCTGGGACCTGGCGCCGCACGACCTCTCGATCATGGACCACCTGATCAAGGGCGATCCCGAAGCCATCGTGGCCAGCGGCGAATGCCACTTGAACAGCGTCGAAGACGTGGCCTTCATGACCATCTATTTCCCGAACAACGTCATCGCGCACATCAACGTGAACTGGCTCTCTCCCGTCAAGATCCGCATGACGATGATCGGCGGGCAGAAGAAAATGCTGGTGTGGAACGATCTGGTCGCCGACGAAAAGATCCGCGTGTACGACAAAGGCGTCAACATCACTTCCGGCGAAAAAGTGCGCGAGATGCTGGTGAATTACCGGTCCGGCGACATGTGGGCGCCCCAGCTCGAACAGCTGGAAGCGCTGCGCGTGGAGCTGGATTATTTCGCCGACTGCATTCTTCAGAACAAAACGCCTTTCAATGACGGTCAAGCCGGCCTGCGCGTGGTGCGCATGCTCGAGGCGGCCGAGCAATCCATCAAGCAGAGAGGAGAATTGGTGCGCCTGTGAACGAATACTGCAGCATTGCCCCGGACGTAAAGCTCGGCAAGGGTGTGAAGCTTTCCAAGTTCATTAACATGTATGGCTGCGAAATCGGCGACGACACGAAAATCGGAGCGTTCGTGGAAGTTCAGAAGAACGCCTCGGTGGGCCGTCAATGCAAGATTTCCAGCCATACGTTCATCTGCGAGGGAGTGACCATCGAGGACAACGTCTTCATCGGTCACGGCGTGATGTTCATCAACGACATCTATCCTCGCGCCACCGCGAACGGACAATTGCAGACCGAAGCCGATTGGAAGGTCGAGCGGACGGTCATCAAGAACGGAGCGTCCATCGGCACGGGCGCCACGATCCTCGCCAATGTCACCATCGGAGAGAATGCGATCGTCGGCGCGGGCAGCGTGGTCACCAAGAACGTGCCCGCGAATTGCATCGTCGCGGGAAACCCAGCAAAAGTGTTGCGCAAGATCGAATCCGCCGTGGAGGCCTTAAAGTGAGCACAGCAAATGGAAATGGCAATGCGAATGGTATTCCGTTTCTGGATTTGGTAACTCCCCATGTCGAGCTGGAACAGGAGCTGACAAAGGTGTTCCAGCAGGTATTGCACACCGCCGGATTCATCGGCGGGCCGATGGTGGAGAATTTTGAAAAGGCGTTCGCCGAATTCTGCAGCACGAGCCACTCCGTGGCCGTCAGCAGCGGAACCGACGCCTTGCGATTCGCCATTATGAGCGCGGGCATCCAGCCGGGCGACGTCATCGTCACCGTGCCGCACACCTTCATCGCCACGAGTGAAGCGATTTCACAAGCGGGCGCTCACCCGGAGTTCGTCGACGTGGACGAGCGCACGTACAACATGAGCGCCGAGCGGCTTCGCGAATATCTGGAAAAGCAGTGCAGCAAGGACACCGCCGGAAAGCTCATCAGCCGCCGTAGCGGACGCCGCGTGGGCGGCATCATTCCCGTGCACCTGTACGGGCAAATGGCGGACATGGACGCGATCCTGGCCCTTGCCGAACAGTACGGCCTCGTCGTGATTGAGGACGCCTGCCAGGGCCACGGCGCCGAGTATTTTTCAAAGCAGAACAATCGCTGGATGAAGGCGGGCTCGATGGGACGCGCCGCCGCGTTTAGCTTCTATCCGGGAAAAAATCTGGGAGCGTGCGGCGAAGCCGGCGCGGTCACGACGAACGACTCCAAACTGGCCGATAAAGTGAAGGTCCTGCGGGATCATGGCCAGGCCAAGAAGTACTACCATGACATGGAAGGCTACAACGGCAGGCTCGACGCCATGCAGGCCGGTTTCTTGCACGTGAAGCTGGCTCACCTGGCGAACTGGAATGCCGCGCGGCGCGAGCGGGCCGCGGAATACAATCAGTTGCTCGAAGGCGCGGAAGGCAGCGTCGTTCGCCCGTTCGAGCCGTCCTGGTCCCGCGCGGTGTACCACCTGTACGTCGTCCGCACGCAGGATCGTGACGGCATGATCAAACACCTGAAGGATGCGGGCATCGCCACGGGAATCCACTACCCGATTCCGCTGCACATGCAAAAAGCCTACGACTATCTGAACTACCGGCAAGGCGATTTCCCGGTTTCGGAAAAAGTGGCGGCGGAGATCGTATCGCTGCCGATGTACCCGACTCTGCAATCGGAACAGCAGGCCCGCGTCGTCCGTGAAATTCTGCGCTGCCTGCGCGTGGAAGCGGTGCGGTAGAAAGCAGGCGAGCCCCTCGAAGCGTACCACCGAATGGCATGACGGGGCCGATCGGCGCTTGCTGACGGCCCCTTTTTCATGAAAGCGGCAAACGGTCCATCGAATGATGTCGATCCCCAACTTCCACCCGCGGCGGCGCTATACTCAACCCAGCGTGGCTTGTCGAAACGGGAGGCGGTGATGACGGACGACATTCTTCGGAAGAACATCGAGACCAGCATCGAGGTTCACAGCCGTCTCCTGGAGGCGTGCTTGCCCGCTATGACCGTCGCGGCCGGCGCGCTCATCGCGGCCTACCGCAAAGGCCGCAAGGCCCTCTTCTTCGGAAATGGCGGCAGCGCCGCGGACGCGCAGCATCTCGCCGCCGAATTCGTCGGACGCTATTTGCGCGAACGCCGCCCACTGCCGGCTCTGGCGCTTCATGCCAACACTTCCGCCGTGACGGCCATCGCCAACGATTACGGCTATGAACACGTGTTCTCGCGGCAGCTCCAGGCTCTCGCCGTCCCCGGCGATGTGGCCGTCGGCATTAGCACTTCAGGAAATTCTCAGAGCGTCACGGAGGCCATCACGATCGCGCGCGAGATGGGTGTCTATACCATCGGGCTTACCGGCGCTGCCGGCGGGCGCATGCGCGGACTCGTCGATGTGCTGATCGCTGCGCCATCGAACGAAACGCCGCGCATTCAGGAATGCCACATTCTGGTGGGGCATGCGCTTTGCGATGCGGTCGAACAAGCGGTCGCCGCGGCGCCCTCCGCGATGGGAAAATCCGCCGCAGGCAAGCAGAGATGATCCACCCTCCACTCCAGCAGGTTGAACCCCGGACCGATGACGCGCCCGCAATCGAAAATCCTTTACGTTCATTCTCCGCGGTTCGGCCTGAAAAACGATTGAACACGATCGATCCGCTCACCGACACGCGCTGGGACGATCTAGTTGCCTGCCATCCGAGGGCCTCGGCGTTTCATCGGCGAGGCTGGCTCGAAGCTCTGAAGCACACGTACGGCTATCAGCCACTGGTGCTAACCTCCGCGTCCGCTGGGGAACCCTTGACGGACGGAATCGTGGCCTGCCGCATCTCAAGTTGGCTGACGGGAACGCGACTGGTTTCCTTGCCATTTGCGGACCATTGCGACCCGTTGTTCGGCGAGTCCGGTGAGGAGTTGCTGTCATCTGATCGCCTGGTCGGAGAGTTTACCGGGCAACAATATAAGTACCTGGAACTTCGGCCATTACGTGCGTGGGCGAGTCTGCGAAATCAATTCCTGCCCTTCGAATCCTTTTACTTTCACGAGCTTGATCTCGGGCCTAGCCTCGCGCAACTGTTCAAGGGGCTGCACAAGGATTCCATCCAACGAAAAATCCGGCGCGCGGAAAAGGAACAGCTTTCTTACGAATCCGGCCGCACCGAGGAACTCATTCAGGCGTTCTACGACCTCCAGCGGATCACGAGGAAGCGGCACCACTTGCCGCCACAACCGAAAAACTGGTTCCAGAACCTCGTCAAATACATGGGCGAAGCCGTTCACATTCGGGTGGCCCGAAAAAACGGCGCTGCCATTGCGGCGATCTTGACGTTGCGGCACCGCTCCACCGTTATTTACAAATATGGCTGCTCGGACGGAGCGTTTCACCACCTCGGGGGCATGCCGTTTCTGTTCTGGAAGGTCATCGAGGAGAGCAAGGCTTCGGGAGCGGAGCGCCTCGATTTCGGCCGCTCCGAAATGAACAACGAAGGCCTGATCGCCTTCAAGGACAAGTTCGGCACGACCAAGCGGACACTGACTTATTATCGCTATCCCGGGAAAAAGGAAAAACACGTTTATCTCCATGAAAATTCCCAGCTGATGCGCCGAATGCTTTGTATGGTCCCGGACGGCGTCTTGTCCGCAATCGGCAGAGTGCTGTACAGGCATATCGGCTAGCGGCGGGGACGAACCGGACGCGTTTTACTATGGCATGCCTGCGGTTATCAATACGGATTCCAATCTTCGGCACGCAAACAAACCATGATCAGGAGAATTTGTTCGGCCTAATTCCATGACCTCTTCATTCCTAGAGTACTTCCGGTGTCCGGAAAAATTTGCAAAGTTCGGCGTCGCCCAGGAGCTTGGGCAGGCACCGGGCTTTTTCTGTTTTGGGGAGCAAATTACTTGCTTCGGGCGCAGTGCCGGAACGGTGGCACAAACGCCGAACGGCGGCCTTTCCGATGTTCTTCCCCTTGTGCAGTCCCGCGGCGAAGAAATCACGCTTCCGTTTGACGCGGACGAAATCGTGGAGAATCTTCGGAAAGAGAGATATATCGCTCCTGAAGGCGCCCCCTCTTTCAAGAAAAATCTGGTCAGAAAGTCCTACTACCTGTTGCGGCCGTTTCTTTCCGTGGGCGTCCGCAAACATTTTCAGCGATTGCATTTGCGGGACTGGAAAAAGATTGAGTTTCCCCACTGGCCCATCGATAAGACGGTTGACACTTTCTGTGCGGAGCTGATGTCGCTGTCCGTCAAAGCCAACGGCGGCCAGCGAATCCCGTTCGTCTGGTTCTGGCCAGAGGAGCACCAGGGTTGCGTCCTCATGACCCACGACATCGAACATGAACCAGGCAGAGCGTTCTGCGGCGACCTCATGGATTTGGACGATCGCCACGGGATCCGGAGTTCGTTCCAGGTGGTTCCCGAGGAGCGCTACAATGTTTCGGAAACTTTTCTGGAGAGCATGCGCGCGCGCGGTTTTGAAGTGAATGTTCATGACTTGAACCACGACGGGCATTTGTTCGATAGCCGCGAACTGTTCCTGAAAAGGGCGGATAAAATCAACGAGTATGCAAGGAAATGGCGCGCGGAAGGTTTTCGCGCGGGCGGAATGTACCGGAATGCCGAATGGACCGACGCGTTGCAATTCGGCTACGACATGTCTTTCCCGAGCGCGGCGCATCTCGAACCGATAAGGGGCGGATGCTGCACGGTCATGCCGTATTTTGCGGGAGACCTTGTCGAGCTTCCCCTGACGACCACGCAAGACTATTCGCTGTTTCACATTCTCGGCCGGTATTCGATCGACCTTTGGAAAGAAGAATTGGACTTCATCGCTTCGAGCAACGGGCTGGCCACGTTTATTGCGCATCCGGATTATGTGATCGACCGCCGTGCGCGCGATGTGTATGAAAATCTGCTGCAGTATCTCTCGGAATTTTGCAGCCGGAAAAAACTCTGGCAGCCGTTGCCGCGGGATGCGGCGCGCTGGTGGCGTGAGCGAAGCCTGATGCGCATCGAAGGTTCCTCCGGCTCATGGAGAGTGGCGGGCCCGGGTTCAGAGCGGGCGCGTGTGGCCTTCGCCCAGATCGAGAATGGACGGCTGACCTACGACTTGCCACTTCCAGTAGATTCATCGAAGTAGTTCAACTAAACGGGCGCGCAATCGTACGGCTTGCCTCGGTGGATGCGGAAGATTGCCTTTGCAAGGGAAATAGACTTGCCGCCTCTGCCGGAGGCTTTTTACAACAATAGGACAATTCTTTTCTCTTATTTGCGGATTTACCCAAAAATCAAACCAAATTGGCAGTCTTCCTCTCTCGCGTTAAGCAGGCACGCAACAGAAACTAAAGGACTTACTAGGATGAGCTTCCGCTGCTAAGGATTGCGAGTGGCCCTCGGCCCTGGCAGAGGAATTGCAAGTTTTATACGCGGGCAGGTCACGGATAGGGAGTTTTGTGGCGGTAGCCTATCCGATCCTCTTGCACCTGCAAAAGGCGCAGAAATACGTCCGGTGCAAATCGGGCGAGTACCCCGTAACCGAACCTGTTGCGAGGGAACGGTATCGGCCTCCACATCGAGATTCCTTTTTAATTCGAACGCACCGTTCAAGACATTCCATCACCGCAATGACGAACAATCGATTCCAAATGCCTCGCATCGATCGGGTGGCCACGCTCTACCTGTGTCATCCGGTTGCGCGTCTCCTGGGCCTGAACTCCGGAGCACGCGTGCCGATCCTGATGTATCACAGCATTTCGGATAACCTTTTTGCAAAGCCTCACCCGTATTACCAAATCAATACTACGCCGAATGTCTTTTCGCAGCAAATGAGATGGCTGCGCCACAACGGTTACAGGACCATGGACTTGCCCGAGATGTGGGCGGCGATGGAAACCGGCCAGGATCTTTCCAAGACGGTCGTGATCACCTTTGACGACGGATATCAGGATTTTTATACCGATGGATTAGCGGTGATGAAGCAGTGCGGTTTCACGGCCACGATCTTCCTCGCAACCGACCGCATCCAGGACACCTCCGTGCGGGTCGAAGGCGCGGATTATTTGACCTGGCGCGAGGTGCGCGAGTTGTATGACGAGGGGATTCGCTTCGGCTCGCACACGGTGACTCATCCGGACCTGCGCTCGCTCGGGCCTGAGCAAATCGATTACGAGTTGGGTTATTCAAAAGAAACGATTGAACAGAAACTCGGTGTCCCCGTCAAATCTTTCTCTTATCCGTATGCATTTCCGGAAGAAGATCGCGACTTCACGCGTTATCTCGTTGACGCCCTGAAGAATCATGGTTTCGAGATTGGGGTCTCGACGATCATCGGCCGGGCCAAAGCGGGCAACAATTGTTTCTGCCTGCCGCGCCTGCCTGTGAACTCCTGGGACGATCCCTCCCTGCTCCGGGCGAAACTGGAAGGCGGTTATGACTGGCTACACTGGCCCCAATTGTGCCGCAAATTCCTGCATCAGAATGCAAGCCTGATGCAATCCTCGAGCAGCGTCGAATCGGAAAGGGCCAATCACAGTTCTGCCTCCGCGGGGCGTACAAGATAAAGATGAGTTCAGTTCCTGCCCGCCGGCACAGGCAGTTCAGAGAAACCTGCAAACCGAGATCCAGGCAGGGACGCCACCGAGTTTCTTGATTACCACCATGGGGAAATGAGATCACCCACAGGAAGTGATTGCAGGGGGATCGAATCGGCTAGACCGCTTAGGCAGGTACAGTACAACCGACCTGTCCGCCAGCTAGTCGTAGGGCCAGTAGTGGTGGCGGAAGAGCCATCGCTAGTCTTGCGAGTGCGTAGAAGAAGGCGCTCTCGAGATTGTGCGGGGGAGAGGTTCCATGAACGAAATCAGCGACAGGTTGCAAGCGAATATAATGCGAGCGCTACTGACGATCGGGACCCGATTCGGGCTCTCTTTTTTGATTTTGCTGGGAGTCTTGTTGAGCGCATCCGCGGCGAGCGCCAACAACATCTACGTCGCGCAAAATTCAGCGGGCGCCAGCAATGGCGCGGATTGCGCCGATGCGCGGACGATCAATTCGCTGGGATCCGGCGATTGGTCGGCGGGGAACACCATTCACCTTTGCGGGACAATCACATCCTCGTTGACTGCCCAGGGCAACGGAACGAGCGGCGCCCCAATCACCATCCTGTTTGAGCCGGGGGCTAATTTCACCGCTCCCGCGATCTCTACCAGCGGCGCCATTGTGCTCGCGAATCAGAGTTTCATCATTGTGGACGGGGGATCGACAGTCCCGTGCGGGTTCGTGAACGGATCGAATGTGACTTGCAACAATGGAAAAATCCAGAGCACGGCAAATGGGACTGGTTTGGCGAATCAAGCCGCTTCGATCGGAGTAGAGGCCGACTCCGCGAATAACATTGAAATTCGCAACCTGGAGATCGGCCCGCTCTACAAGCATACTTCGACGAGCGACCACACCCAAAGCCCTCCAGGTCCTCTGTGCGTGCAGTTCAACGGCGCGAATAACGTCAGCATCCACAACAACACGATGCACGATGCCGGGTGGTGCCTCAATGGCGGCGGCGGGCCTTCCACCAACCTCAACATGTACAACAACGAGATCTATAACGTCGATCACGGGGTCGGCATAGGAAACTCGAACACCAACATCAATATCTACGGCAATCATTTTCACGACTTCACCACCTGGGACACGACGGACAATTCCTTTCACCATGACGGCATTCATTTGTTTGGCGTAACGGGCGCGGTCATCAATGGAGCGAATATTTACAACAACCTCTTCGACGGAGACATCGGCTTCAACGAAACCGCTTGGTTCTTTGGAGAGGGCCAGATTCAAAACATCAAGTTTTACAACAATGTGGGCTACATGGCTCCCGGCCGCCAATCCGGCAACGGAGTCTTCGACTACAACGGGAACGGGTTTACGGGAAGCAACAATTCCTTCTACAATAACACCGTTCTCGGGGCCTTTGTGGGCGGCAGCGGCACTTGCATGATGGCCCAGGCCAATACGAATTTCACGATGAAGAACAACGTTTTGATCGGCTGCCAAAACATGACGGGTGTATCTTCCGATACGACGCTTGCCGCCGGAGGCGTGAATAACAACGTGTACGAGGATGTTGATACCGATAATAACCTGGGAGGGGCCGGAAACACATTCGCTTGGGGCAACTCTCAGTTCTCCTCGTTCACCCAGTGGAAAAGCAGTTGCGGCTGCGACGCGAATAGTTTCTTTGGGACTCTGGCAAAGATCAACATCAACGCAACGACAGGAATGCCCAATGCGGGGTCAGCCGTCATCGGCGTTGGGGCGAATCTGACGGCTCTCGGCATTACGACTCTGGATGCGGACAAGATGGGAACCCCGCGCCCCAGCGGCAATTCACCATGGGATGCGGGAGCCTACCAGTTCGCCGTGCTATCTCAACCCGCGCCGCCCACCAATGTAAAGGCAGTCGCACAGTAATTCCGCGACCCGTGAACCGCGGGGAGCGCTGGTCGAGCGACAAGGAAAGTCTCCAGGATTATTCAAACGGTACACCGCGGCTCATCGTATTCGGGAAGCGCGCATGGGCGCTCTGCAAGAACGAAAGACCTCATCAATGCATCCCTGAAATTCTGAAATAACTCTGCGCCAAGTGCCACGATCGAAAAGCGAACACAACCGACATATGTCCGTCAAAATTGGATTTGCCATCCTTTCCTACAACGAGCCGGAGCAACTTCTCCGGCTCGTGAAGACCCTGAACGCAATGTTCGGAGACCCTCCGATCGTTTGCCATCACGACTTCAGCAAGTGCTCCCTCGACGAAACACCCTTCCCGTCGAACGTGCGATTTGTACATCCCCACGTGGTCACCGAACGGGGCCTGATCAGCGTGCCCTTGGCTTTGTTGAAGGCATTCCGTCTTTTAAGAGAGCATGACCAACCTGACTGGTATGTCCCACTGAGCGGATGCGACTATCCGGTGCGGCCGGCGGACGAAATCATAGCCGAATTCTCCAACACCAAGTTCGATGCGTATTTGGACTACCGTGAAATTCTGTACAGCGCGGTCCCTCCCGCCGAAAAGGATCAGGATGGCGGATTCGACAGGCCCAGCTGGGTCCCGCTTGCCTATGACAGGTACTGCGCATGTCTTTTCTACTATTGGCCGGTCTTTTCAAAAAAGAAACTGTTCTCCCGCAGGATCCCGTTTGACAGAAGGCGCGTCGTCTTGTTTCGGAATCCTCGTATCACCCGGTGGTTTCAATCCAATCGTCCTTCGCGAATCTTCGGTGGGGATTTTGCGTTTCTGGCCAATCATAGGGCGGTTGACCGCCTACTGGATCCTTCCGTCGAGAAGCTGATCCGATACTTTCAAGCGAGAGAGGCGCCCGACGAAGCGCTCTTTCATACCGTGCTCTGCAATCATTCTGACTTGCAAATCTGCAAAGACACCAAGCGATATGCGGATTGGTCCATTATCGACCCGCATCCGAAGTGGCTCGATGTGTCCGATGTGCCGAAGATCCTGGCCTCTGGCGCGCTTTTCGCCCGGAAGTTTCGCCCGGACGGCGTCGCGCAAGCGTTCATAGACCGGACGGCGCTCGGCCTGGTCCCCGATCGTGAGACGGCGCTGCAATAATCTCGGTTGGTTCTATCCGCATTCCGGCGGGAGTGACAGCTAAGATGAGAATACTGGTTGCAATTTCGAGCTTCGGGACATCGCAGGATCAGTATCTCCTGCAGATGATAGAAGAATACCGCTCGATGCCGTTCGACTTGGATATTGTGGTGCTCTCCAACATACCGAAGGAAGTAGCGCCAGGCGTGGAAGTGATCGTCGGCCTGCCGGACGAAAAGGATCCCTGGTCTCTCGTTTACGCTCACAAGTCGCTTTTCGCCAAGCGCGTGGAGGATTACGACCTCTTCATTCACACCGAGAACGATATTCTCATCACCGAGAGCCACATCCGGGCCTTTCTCAGAGTGTCAGCCGTCCTGCACGACGACGAAATTACCGGTTTCATGCGGTTCGAGGTCGGCCCGGATGGAGAAACGAACTTTCCCGACGTGCACGCAAGCTTTCATTGGGATGGCCGGTCGGTGGCGGCCAGGGACCAATACACACTCGCTTATTTTACGAACGAACAGGCCGCCTGCTACCTGCTGACTCGCGAGCAACTCCGGCGCGCCCTCAACTCCGGCGGTTACGTGGTCGCTCCGCACCTGGGCAAGTACGGGATCTGCGAATCCGCGGCAACCGATCCGTACACGCAGTGCGGCTTCAAGAAATTAATTTGCATCTCTCACATCGACGAATTCCTCGTCCATCACATGTCCAACAAATACGTCAAGAAAGTGGGCATTGAAAGGCCGGAATTCCAGATCCTGATTGATGCTTTAATGGAAATAGGGACAAAACGCGCTGCCACCTCTTCCCTGTTCCCGACGGAAACCAAGCTGAAACGCGCGCGATATTCAAAGGACTATTACGAGCGGTTGCGGTCGGACGTCGTATCCCTGGTTCCCTCGAAGGCCCGAAGCGTACTTTCCCTGGGATGCGGATGGGGCGTAACGGAAGAGTGGCTTGCCAAGAAGGGGCTGCGCGTTGTGGCTGTGCCTCTGGATTCGGTTATTTCCTCCTGCGCGGAAGGCAGGGGACTCGAAACCGTGAACGGAGATTTCAAGACAGTGCGCGAGAAATTACAAGGCCAGCGGTTCGATTGCCTTTTGATATCGAACGGCCTTCATCTCGTTGCGGACCCGGTTGCAGTGATTTCTTCCTTTGCCAGCCTTCTCTCGGAAGATTGCACCGTAATTGCCCTCGTCCCGAATCTTTCGCAACTTCCGGGACTTAGAAAAAGGGTTCGTGATGACCGTGGAATACGTGGTCTGCTGAGGAGTTATCAAGAGACTGGCGTCCACTACACTTCGCCTCGCGTTCTGCACAAATGGTTCCAGCGCGCTGGGTTCAGGATCGAAACGGTCTTGAATTTCCTCCCGGTTCGCGCCGGGGCGATCCACCAGATGACATTCGGCCTAGTGGATTCCTGGTTGGCGGAGGACCTTCTCGTGGTGGCGAGGAGAAGGCGGACCCAAGCCCATTTGGCAACCTCAGCGGAAATGACGCGAGCCGTAAAGCGCGCCAGCTGAAACCCGGATTCGCGCGCAACCTGCGTAGGAAAGAGCGTATTTGATGGCGACTCAGCAGCGATCATTTTTGCATGCGGTCAAGTGGGCCTACGTCGCCAATTGGGGCGAGCGGTCTTTCTCCGCCCTTTTTACGTTCATTCTTGCCGCTGTGCTGGGGCCGCGGGACTTCGGCATCGTTTCGATTGCGCTAATCTATATCGGCTTCTTGCAGATGTTCCTGGACCAGGGCCTTGTGGCGGCCTTGATTCAAAAGAAGAAGCTGGATCCCGAACATTCTGACGCCGTGTTTTGGATGGATATGGCGTTGAGTTTTGTTTTGGTAGGCCTGAGCATCTCACTGAGCCGGTGGTGGGGCCGGGCGAATCACGCCCCGGAACTCGCACCCATCATTTCGGTCTTGTCGTTGTGCATCCCGATCGAAGCATTCGCCATCGTCCAAAAATCTCTCTTGTCGAAGGACATGGACTTCAAGGCCATGTCCATTCGTTCCAATGTATCCGTGCTCATCAGCGGAGTCGTTGGTATCGGGATGGCGTTCACAGGATTTGGTGTTTGGGCCCTTGTGACGCAACAAATTCTGAGGGATTTCACAGCCCTCATCCTGCTCTGGAAACTAAGCCCGTGGCGTCCCCGGTTCCGGTTCTCCTGGAAGCACCTCAAGGACCTGATGCATTTTTCGATTTCGAACTTCATCGGGCAATTCGCAATCTTTGCCGATGGGCAAACCGGCTCCATCCTACTGGGAATATTCTTCGGTCCCGTGGCGGTCGGCCTCTACCGCATCGCGGAGCGCCTGGTCGGCTCCGTCGTGACCATGGCCACGGCGTCGATCCAGAGCGTCTCCTTGCCGGAATTCTCGCGCCACCAGGATAACCCCGCCGAATTGCGAAAGAGCGCTTTGTCCTGCGTCCGGTTGAGCTCGGCCATGACGATACCGGCCCTGGCGGGACTCGCCGCGGTGAGTGGCCCCTTGATGGCCACGCTAGGGTCCAAATGGCTCCCGGCATCGGATGTGCTCAAGGTCTTGTCCGTTCTGGGAATGTCCGCCGTGTTTGCCTATTTCACGGGCCCATTGCTCCAGGCCCTGAACAAGCCACACCATCTCGCGATTCTGGAGTGGGCCCGCTCAGGCGTCGGAATTGCCTTTCTGGCCGTGGTCGGTTATCTGGTTCGTGGCGGAGGGCTGAGGGAGCAGATCATCGGATTGGCGCTTGCGCGTTTCGTCCCGGGTGTCTTTGTGATCATGCCGATTTTCTTATACCTGCTCATGCGCCTTGCCGGAATCTCGTTCCGTGATCTGGCAACTTGCGTGGCTCCGTCGGCGGCAGCATCGGTAGGGTTGGTCATCGCCATCTTGCTCTTCCAATTGTACGGATGGCCGGCAAACGCCAAACCTTCCATTGTATTGGCCATGGAGATCGTACTTGGTGGAATCGTCGGATTGACACTCCTGGTTCTCTTTGACAAACAATTGCGTTCTGTAATCTCGAAGTTTCAACAAAGAATGTTCGGGAATCTGCCCGTGACTAAGGAATTGGCCTAGAATCCAGGGCCCGACGGCCTAACGAGAAGTAAAAAGGTCCCGCTCATTTCCATCGGGGCCGGAAGTCGTTCGGAGCTCGCAGGCAAAGAAAAATGCAGCAATCCATCTATGATCCGGGAGTTGTAGCGTACGGCGGGGGAGCCGGCCACACGACCTTGCACCCTGTCGTGGCGGCAGCGGTGGTCATTGGGGTCATTCTAATACTTATTTTGCCGCGCAAATACGCGGCGGCGGCCTTTCTGCTTGTCGTGTTATTGAGTCCCCCTGGACAGCAACTGCTTGTCGGCGGCGTTCACCTCTATGTTCCTTCCATCCTCGTTTTGGCCGGCATGGCCCGAATGGCGCAGGCGAAGCTCTCGTCCAAGGGCGATTTTTTTGCGGGGGGTTTCACCTCCATTGATAAAGTCTTTTTATGTTGGGCGATTTTTCGGGCTGTAGCCTCCATTCTCCTGAACAGGCTGGATCCGGGCGCGATCGTCTATCAAATTGGATTTCTCTGGACTGCCCTCGGTGGATTCTTTCTGCTTCGATTCCTGATTCAGGATGAGGAGAGCGTCGTTACCGTCATCAAAACGTTCGCATTTTTCGTCGCCGTGGTGGCTGTGACCATGTCGAATGAGAAATTTCACGACCTGAACGTTTTCGGATATCTGGGAAGCACTTCTCTCTACCCGGATATCCGGGAAGGCTCCATCCGCGCCCGCGGACCGTTTGAGCACGAAATCCTGGCCGGCGTTTTCGGTGCGACGCTCGTGCCATTATTCCTGTGGCTGTGGCATAGCAAGATTTCCCGGTTCGTCGCTCTCGTCGGCATGATCGGCTCCACAGTCATGGTCCTCACGTCGGCATCGAGCACGTCCCTCATGACATATATGGGAGTCGTCCTGGGATGCTGCTTCTGGGTTTTCCGCAAACACATGCGAGTGTTTCGCTGGGGCATCGTATTCGTGCTCATCGTGTTGCAGATCGTTATGAAGGCCCCCGTCTGGTTCGTGATCAACCATGTGGACCTCGTGCCTGGCAATTCCTCCTATCACCGCGCCATGCTCATCGACGTCTTCATCCGGCACTTCTGGGATTGGTGGCTGGTGGGAACCAATGACGCCAAGAATTGGGGATGGGACATGTGGGATACCTCCAACCAGTTCGTGAACGAGGGCGAGAGCGGAGGGCTGGCAACTTTCATCTGTTTCATACTATTGATCTCGTGGAGCTTCGGGTTGCTCGGAAAGGCCAGAAAGCTGGTCGAGGCGGAAGGGGACCGCAAAAAGGAATGGTCTCTGTGGTTCTTGGGAGTAGCGCTTTACGCCCACATCGTCGGCTTTTTTGGGATCAGTTACTTCGATCAGACAAAGTTCATGTGGTATTCGCTGTTCGCGATCATCATCGCCACCACGGTTCCTATCCTGGCGACAAAGACCGTGAAGGAAGAACTGCCTGATTTCAGTCTTCCCAATCCCAGGCCTCGTCGTGCGACGCCTCCAGTGCCGGGGCTGGCCCGAGTTCGCAGGACCAACTGACGGTTGTGGGAGCAGATGCGATGAGAGCGAGTGGTTTACTCATGCTCGTGAGTGCATGTCTGGGAACGATCGATAAGAAGATACGAGGGTCGGCGCGCTAGCGAAATCTCTTATGGATATTTCGATCATCTATGTCAATTGGAAGTCGGAGGACTACATCAAGGAGTCCATCGACAGCGTCTATGAGCATACCGATGGGCTCCAATTTGAAATTATCGTGGTGGACAACGCTTCCCCCAGCGGGAACGTGGAGATGCTCAAGGAACACTTTCCCCAAATTACCTTGATCAAGAGCGAAAAAAATCTGGGATTCGCCGGGGCCAATAACCTTGGATTCCAGAACTCCTCCGGCGAAATTGTTCTTTTTCTAAACCCGGATACGAAGCTCATGAACCCGGCCATCAATGCGATGGTACGTCATCTTCGGAATTTGCCGGATGCCGGAATCATGGGTTGCAAATTATTCAACGCAGACCTCTCCGTGCAAACAAGTTGCATCCAGACGTTTCCGACCATTCTGAACCAGATTTTGGACGCCAACGTTCTCCGCGATCGCTGGCCTCACAATCGGTTGTGGGGAATTGGCCCGCTCTATTCCGAGAGTGCAGAGCCCGCTGAGGTGGAAGTCGTATCCGGCGCGTGCCTGATGATCAAACGCGCCGCGTTCGAAAAAGTAGCCATGTTTAACGAAGAGTATTTCATGTACGCGGAAGATGTGGATCTCTGCTACAAGTCGGTCCAGGCCGGGTATAAGAACTATTACACGGGCGAAGGCAGGGTGCTCCATTACGGAGGAAAAAGCAGCGAGTCGGAATCGGCGACGAGGATGAAGTGGAGGGCGATCCCGCGCTTTTGCGAGAAGCATCGCGGGCGTTTCTATGGGCTTGCCTTTCGAGCCGCTCTGGCTTCCGCTGCGATGGGCCGCCTTGCCGTCATCAAGATTGCGTGCGCCTTTGGAGACCGGTTGGGGAAACAGGCCCAGCTTCGTGTGGCATCGCGAAAATGGCGCACCATCTTGAACGTTTTGGTGACGCCATCCATCTCCCATTGAGATTCACAAGGAATTCGGTTCGTGTTCTTTTGGCTCAACGGTAAACCCAATTGAACTGGCTCTTCCGTCCGTGTCGATTGGCAGCGATGTTTGATTCTTAAGCAACCGCAACAGCTCCTTTTCTCTTAAATTCAGCGATCTTCTATAAAATAAAACTATGAGCGTATCCAGCACAAAATACGTGGTCATAAGCCCCGTTCGCGACGAAGAGGCCTATATACGATTTACAGTCGACTGCATGGCTCAGCAGACGATTGTTCCGAAGGAATGGGTCCTCATCAATGATGGCTCATCGGATAAAACCGGAGACATCCTTGATGAGTACGCTCGACGATATCCCTGGATTCGGGTCGTTCACCGCGCCAACCGGGGATTTCGAAAAGCAGGCGGCGGAGTGGTCGAGGCGTTTAACGCGGGATACAACGCTCTCGAGTTCCGCGATTGGGATTTCCTGGTCAAGCTGGATGGAGATTTATCTTTTGAGCCTGACTACTTCGAAAAATGTTTTCAGAATTTTGAAAAGGAGCCCCGCCTGGGAGTCGGCGGAGGCGTAATCTGCTACATCACAAACGGGGTGAAGGAATTCGAACCGAGTCCCGCGTTCCATGTGCGAGGCGCGACAAAAATATACAAGCGTGCTTGCTGGGATGCCATTGGCGGCTTTTGGCCTGCTCCCGGGTGGGACACGATGGACGAGGTAAAAGCAAACATGCTCGGCTGGACGACCCGGAGTTTTCTGGACCTGCACATCGTCCATTTTAGAAGGACAGGCACTGCCGACGGCCAGTGGGCCGGACTCGTCAAGAACGGAAGGGCGAATTACATTTGCGGCTATCACCCGCTCTTCATGATTTCCAAGTGCATTCGCAGACTTGTCAAAAAACCGTATCTCATTGGTGCGATTGGTTTGTTTTACGGATTTCTCAGCGGGTATTGGAAACGGATTCCTCAAGTCGATGACCTCAAGACGATCAGCTATCTCCGGCGCCAGCAACTCGGGCGGCTTTTGGGGTTGGAAACGATCTGGCGGTGAGCGGGTTCAAGGGGTTCATTCTCTTTTTGTTTCTCTTGGACAATCAAGCGACAGTTTCAGGACAGAAGATCTTTTCTTTAATCTTGCCCAGTTGGAAATGAGGACCCTGTGTGCGGAATTTGCGGCAAATTAGTTTTCGATAGACAATCCCAGGTTTCCCGGGCCGTCCTGAAAGGGATGGCGGATTCCATCGTGCATCGCGGACCTGACGATGAGGGTTTTTATTTCTCCGGGCAGGTCGGGCTCGGCTTCCGCCGGCTCTCGATTATCGATCTGGGCGGCGGCCATCAACCTCTTTGCAACGAGGACGAGACCATCTGGATCGTCTTCAACGGCGAAATCTATAACTACCAGGAATTACGCCAGTTTCTGCTGTCCAAAGGGCACCAGTTCAGGACGCAGTCGGATACGGAAGTCATCGTCCACCTCTATGAAGAATTAGGCAAAGCCTGCCTGGAACGCCTGCGTGGAATGTTTGCTTTTGCGATCTGGGACAACCGCCGCAAGTCGCTGTTCATCGCCAGGGATCGCGTGGGAATCAAGCCCCTTTATTACTACCACTCGAACAGCTCTTTCATCTTCGGCTCGGAAATCAAAGTGATTCTTGCCGATCCGGAGGTAACCCCGGAAGTCAACCCGGAAATGATCGATCGCATCCTGACTTTTAATTATTTGCCCGGCGAAGAAACACTTCTGAAGAATATCCATAAGCTGGCTCCAGGATCCTGCGTGCTGATCGAGGATGGCGACGTCAAGATCAGGCAGTATTGGGATCTTGAAGTCCCGCAATCGTCGCTGAGCCTCGCCTCGGCGGAAGAACAATTGTCGGCAATGTTGGATGAATCCGTTCGCTTGCACATGATCAGCGATGTGCCCGTTGGATTCCTGCTGAGCGGGGGCGTGGATTCGAGCGCCATGCTTTGCATGGCCAGAGGAAAGACGGAAGGTCCGTTGCTCAGTTTTACGGTTGGGTTTTCCGAACCTGGAATCACGGATGAGAGGCCTTACGCCAGGCTGGCGGCCAAAGCGTACGGCGCCGAACATCACGAGATGACGATTTCCTCAAAGGATTTTGAAAACTTCTTGCCGCAATATATTTGGCACATGGAGGAACCGGTTTGTGAACCGCCGGCGGTCGCCATGTATTACGTCTCTCAACTGGCCAGGAAATTCGTGAAAGTGCTGATTTCCGGAGAAGGCGGCGACGAGGGATTTGGCGGGTATCAAATTTATAGAAATCTCCTGTGGTTGGAGCGTCTCAAGAGCGTCTTGAAACCCATGAATGGGAGCATCTCCAAAGGCCTTTTGCGGTTGAATCCCTACCTTAAATCGAGTCAGATCGCCAGATATGCGCCGCTCTTAAGAATGCCTTTTGAATCCTATTATCACAGCGGGACCTCGAACCCAGTGAATTTTTTCAATCAAAATCTGGACACGCTTTATTCAGAAGAATTTGCGCCTCTGGTGAACAGAGAGCAATCCGTCAGCATCGTCAAGAAACACCTTCAGAAAAGTGCAGGCAGGGACCTTGTTAACAGGATGCTCTACGTGGACACGAAAACGTGGTTGGTGGACGACCTCTTGTTAAAAGCCGACAAGATGACCATGGCGAACTCTCTCGAACTCAGAGTTCCCTTTCTGGACCACAAGATCCTTGAGTTCGCGGCTTCCCTCCCGGGAAAATATAAAGTCCATGGATTCACGACAAAATATATTCTCAAGAGGGTTCTCAGCAACCGGGTCCCTCAAGAAATTCTGAATCGCAAAAAGGTCGGATTTCCAGTGCCTTACAATGCCTGGCTGAGGACCGACCTGAAAGATTGGATCCGGGATCTTCTCCTGGATCGCGAGACCCTGCAGCGCGGCTATTTCAATCGGAATTGCATCGAGCGCCTGATTTCGCAGAACACGGCCCTCGGCGGTTCTTACTCCAAAGAGCTTTTTTCACTTGCCGTCCTGGAGCTCTGGCACCGGGAGTTTTTAGGGAAACAGGAATCTCCTTCGAGACAAAGCGCCTTCGATCCCGCCCCGGTTTTGTGACCGGCACCTAAGTCGGGGATCCAGATACATGCGTCGGATGAAAACTGTCATCCCTTGAAAATTCCCGCTCCGGGGACGGAATCTTTCCTTTCAGAAAACCTCACCACATAATCCATACAAGTCAATTAGTATCAATCAGATAGCCTTGAACTGACATTCTCCAATTGTGCGCGATCCCGATTGCAAAAGTTGCTAAATTGGTTCCGGAGTGAGCACACGCGGACAATTAAGTTCGCGAACAAACCCCGCGCGTTTGCTAACATCAGGAATAACCCAAGGCCGCAGGAGACACTTATGAAGGGTATCGTTCTCGCAGGGGGCTTGGGCAGTCGCTTGAATCCGCTCACCAAGGTGACGAACAAGCACCTGCTCCCCATTTATGACAAGCCCATGATCTATTACCCCATTCAGACGCTTGTGAATGCGGGCATCCAGGACATACTGGTCGTGACGGGCGGGAAAAACGCCGGCGAATTCTTGCGGCTATTGGGCAACGGCAAGGATTTCGGCCTCAAGCACGTGAATTACACTTACCAGGAAGGCGAGGGCGGAATTGCCCAGGCTCTGGGGCTGGCCGAATTTTTTGCGGATGGAAAACCCATTTGCGTCGTCCTCGGGGACAACATCATCGAAACCAACATTTGCCAAGCCGCGGATGACTTCCGCAAGCAGAGCAAAGGCGCGAAGATCATCCTCAAACAGGTCACGGATGCGGATCGCTTCGGTGTCGCGGAGATCAAGGGTAACCGCATTGTCGGCATCGAAGAAAAGCCCAAGAAACCGAAATCGGACCTGGCGGTGATCGGAATCTATTTCTACGATGCCACCGTTTTTGAAAAGATTCACCGCCTGAAGCCTTCCGGGCGCGGTGAACTCGAAATCACCGACGTAAACAATTTCTATATCGAGGAAGGCACTCTCACCTACGAGGTGCTGGACGGCTGGTGGACCGATGCCGGCACGTTCGAATCCCTTCTGCGCGCCAACAATCTGGTGGCCGAAACGGGGGCAAACAAGTTGTCGCACGATCGCGAGGCGCAATTGGTGGCGCCAAAGGAAAACGGCCGATGAAAATCTTTGTTACCGGCGGCGCCGGATTTATCGGTTCCAATTTCATCCGGCATGTCCTCTCCCTCAACAAGGGACACAAGATCGTCAACTACGATAAATTGACGTATGCTGGAAACCTGGCGAATCTGGAATCGGTTGCGGATCATCCGGATTACTCGTTCGTTCGAGGAAGCATCTGCGACGCCAATGCCGTCGAGGAAGCGATGCGCGGCTCGGAAGCCGTGGTGCACTTTGCCGCCGAGTCTCACGTTGACCGGAGCATATACGAACCCGCGCCCGTCATTGACACGAACCTGACCGGAACATTCGTCATGCTGCAGGTAGCGCGGAAGCTGAACATCGAGCGGTTCGTTCATATCTCGACCGACGAAGTGTATGGTGACATGGCCCCCGGCGCTTTCGCGGATGAGAATTCGCCGCTGCAACCCAGCAGCCCCTATTCGGCCTCGAAGGCCGGCTCCGACCTGCTGGTTCTTTCCTATGTGCGAACCTACGGATTCCCGGGTCTGATTACACGATCGTCCAACAACTACGGGCCATACCAATTTCCCGAAAAATTTCTTCCCCTGATGATCACCAATGCCCAGAACGATAAGCCGCTGCCCATCTACGGCGACGGAAAGCAGCAGCGCGATTGGCTGCATGTGGAGGATAACTGCCGGGGAGTGTTGGCGGTTCTGGAGCGCGGCCGCATCGGAGCGGTTTACAACATTGGCGGGCTGGACATCGAAGAGAATCTGACGATCGCGCGCACGTTGCTTCGCCTGATCGGCAAGCCGGAAACCCTGCTCTCCTACGTCAAGGATCGCCCCGGACACGACCGGCGGTATGCCCTGCATTGCGACAGGATGGAAAAGGACCTGGGCTGGAAACCGGCGGTTCCCCTGGAGGAAGGTCTAAGGCAGACCATCGATTGGTACAAGACCAATGTGAAATGGATGGCGGGCGTTCGTGACGGGGAATATCTCTCCTACTATGAAAAGTATTACGAGAATCGCGACTCCTCGCTGCACGCCCTTTCATCCGCCGGGCCGAAGCCTCGCCGTTAGTACCGGATCGCGGCCGTCCGGCAGAGCAACCGGATAGGGATGGACTCATTTGGAAAAATTGAACACTTCACTTCCGGGGGTCTGGGAGCTTCAGCCGAAAGTATTCCGCGATGCGCGAGGCTTTTTCCTGGAGACGTACCACCAACAAAAATTTGCCGGCCTCGGCATCCACGATATTTTCGTCCAGGACAACCAATCGCGCTCCGCAAAAGGAACCCTGCGCGGCCTCCATTACCAACTACGGCATGCGCAGGCGAAGCTCTGCCGCGTGGTGGAGGGGGAAGTGTTGGACATCGCAGTCGACATACGAATCGGCTCGCCGACTTTCGGAAAATGGACCAGTGTGCTGCTCTCCGCCGAGCGCCAGAATCAAATCTTTATTCCCCAGGGATTCGCCCACGGCTTTGTGGTTTTGTCCGATTCAGCTCAATTTCTCTATAAGTGCAGCGACTTCTACGATCCGGGCAGCGAGTACGGGATCATTTGGAATGATCCCGACCTGGCCATCTCCTGGGGCGTGGCGAGTCCTCTCGTCTCCGAAAAAGACGCGAAGTATTCCACCCTGGCGGCGATGCCCCGGGAATTCCTGCCGCAATATTCGAAGAAATGAAACCTGCCATCCTGCTGATCGGGACGAATGGGCAAGTCGGGCGGGAATTGAACAACACACTGCCTCGCATTGGCGAAGTCACGGCCCTGGACCGGCAACACCTCGATCTCACGCAGCCGGAGGAGATTCGCCGCGCCATCCGCACTTTTCACCCTGCATTCATTGTCAATGCGGCGGCGTACACCGCCGTGGACAAAGCCGAATCGGAAGAGACCGTCGCTCGAGCCATTAACGCCGAAGCCCCCGGCGTGATGGCGGAGGAAGCGAAGAAAATCGGCGCTGCTCTCATCCACTATTCGACGGATTACGTGTTCGACGGCTCAAAAACCACGCCATACGTCGAAGACGATCCGCCAAACCCAAAGAATGTGTATGGAAGAACGAAGCTCGAAGGGGAGCGCGCAATCCAGGGGTCCGGTGCCAGGCACTTAATTTTTCGCACCGCCTGGGTGTATGCAACCGAGGGCCGGAATTTTCTCCTCACGATCCTGCGCCTGGCCACGCAGCGCGAAGAAATCAAAATCGTACGCGACCAGATCGGCGCGCCTACGCTAAACAGCGAAATCGCCCGCGCCACCACGAGCATTCTCGAGCGGATCTCCGGCACGGAGGGCGGCCTGTCCTCCTTGCCGGATGTGAGCGGGATTTATCACATGACCGCTGGCGGAGAAACGACCTGGTACGATTTCACCAATGCCATTCTTGAAGAAGCCGCGAAGACCCCGGCGGCCACGCCATGGTTCGCAGCGGCTACGAGCAGCCTGCCGTTGATCACTCGCCGCGTCATCCCCATCACCACCGACGAATATCCCACGCCGGCTCGCCGCCCCGCCTATTCGGTCCTCTCGAATGCCCGCCTGAATCGCACCTTTTCCATCCAATTGCCGGACTGGCGAAAACAGCTGCACTCTGTCTTCGCGAATCCGCCTGTAAAAACACTCTAAAAATGCGGTAGCTGCTCAGTGCGGTTCTGGACGGGGCATACGTGTGCCCGCCCCATAGAGTGTGCGTGAGAACTCAAGATTGGTTCGGTTTTTGTAGCGCCCGCCTTCAGGCGGGCACTTTGGAATCAAGCACATGCCCGCCTGAAGGCGGGCGCTACACGAATCAAAGGCGAGTTCTCACGTGCACCCATAGGGGCGGCCTCGTGGTGAATCCTAATTATTGTGGTCCAACGATAGGGATCAGTGCGGGAAGTAGCCGATGAAGTCCCGGGTTGACGAACGGAAATAAAAATAGTCGAAATGAAAATGAGCGGCAGCCTGCGGGAGCTTTTACTTTTTCGCTGCGTTCGCGGGAGTCCCGTACGCGCTGCCCGAATAGTAGGAATTGTATCCCGCGGATTCTTCCGCGGTGTTGAGGACAACGCCGAGAATATGGGCGTCCCGCAGCTCCTTGCAGGCTTTTTGAGACGCTTCGGAAGGAGTCGAATTCGCGCGAACGACAAGGAGCACTCCATCCGCCAGCCCGCCCAGCACGCTGGCATCGGCGACAGGAATGGCCGGCGGCGAATCAATGATAATCCAATCAAACGCTGCCCTGGCGCGATCCAGAAACTGCTTCAATTTATCGCTGGAAATCAATTCGGAAGGGTGCGTCACGTGATTGCCCGCGGCAATAACGCACAACCCTTCCTCGGTATTGCGCTGCATGACTTGGATTTCCGTCGCCGTACCTTGCAAATAGTCGGCCAGCCCCGGAGTCGCTGGAGCTCCCAGCAGGGTGTGAACTCGAGGGGCCCGCAGATCGGCATCGATCAGCAATACGCGGCACCCGCGCTGCCGGACCAGGGCATAGGCTAAATTCGTGGAGACCAGGGTCTTACCTTCCGCCGGAATCGCGCTGGAAATCAGAATGGTTTGCAAGGGCTGGCTCTCGCGCATCCGGTATAGACGCGAACGCAGCGTCCGGAATTGCTCGGCTCCCGGAAAGAACGGGTCCGCATTTTCGAAGACGATCACGTTTGGATCGGGATTCCATGCGGTGCGAGAAGAGTTCGCCCACAATTTGTCGAACTGCAAAGGTTCCAGGATGGGTTCCGCCTCGACCGTCGCGGCATGGTGTTGAGACAAAACGGCCTGAGGCAAAAGACTGGAGGGTGGAGGCGCGGTTGTAACCGCGCTGCCCGCGACGACGTGCTCCGCCTGCCGGTCGCCGTTTGGAGCAGACTGGCTGGCCGATCGCTCCTGCTCCGCTCTTTTTAGTGCTTCGTGAATCCTGCTCATGATTCCCTTTCGATTCTAAATGGTCCGGCCCGGTTCCCGTCCGGCTATGCCTTTGCGGGTACCCTCGCCTTGTGCGTTGCCGCAGGAGAAGACTTCGGTCGAACTTTGCCCGAATTCGGTGCGATCACCGGAATCATCGCGAGAACGGGCAATCGGAGAACGACTTCGACATCGTGCTCGGACCGCATCGACGTGTCGTGCATTTCCAAAAGAAGGGACAGGCCGAGCCCCAGTGCCAGCCCGGCACCCAATCCTCCGCCGGCAAAAATCGGCAACTTCGGGAAGGAAGGCTCGCTCGGATAATTCGCGGGATCGAGCACGTGGAATCGGTCCGTTTGCTTGTCATGATCGAATTGCTGCACCATCGCGGATTCATCCCGCTTTTTCAGCAGCACGTTGTAGGAATCCAGCACGGTTTGATGGTCGCGGGTGATCAGTTTGTATTCCTGCTCGACGCCGGGACTGGCCGCGACCCGGGCCTGGTAGAGCGCCATTTGTTTCTTGATTTCTTCCTGCTGCGCGGTTCGTTCCTTGATCACCTGATCGTACTGATGAATCTGAGCGCGCAGCTGCAGAATTTGCGTTGGCTCGGACGCGGGGTGCGCGTTTTTGTCCGGCACAACCGCGCTCTTTCGCTGATCGCTTTCCGCGATTTTTTGCTTCAGGATGGCAATATCGCTTTTCACCTTGATGACGTCCGGATGGTCGGCGGTGTACTTGGATTGCAACGTGGTGAGCTGCGCCTGCAATGCCTCCAGCTGTTGATCGAAGGTTTCCGGATTCTGTCCGGACTGCGTTGCCTGCCAGGCCGATAACTGCTGCGACAGAATGGATTCGGCGAAGCTCTTATCCTGCTGCGCGCGATTGACCGCCTGCGTGGCGGCATCCAGCTGCGAAGTCTGCCCATTCAAAAGATTCAGGTTTGTTGTGCTGTCTTCGGGGAGCATTCCGGCGTTGCGGCGCTGAAAGGCGGCGAGCTTCGCATCCTGCTCATCCAGTTTTGCTTTGGCCTGATCGAGTTGATTGTTCAGGAATTTTGTGGTCCCCGAGTCGTTCTTCGTGGTGACCTCCATGTTTTCCTCAACAAACATGGTCGTGATCAAGGCGCAAATCTTTTGGGCAATTTGAGGAGAATCGAATACGACACTGATCGTAAACCCGGGCAAATTCTGAGCCCTGGTCTCCGCCATGGGCGCGACCGGAGTGATCGTGATCGCTTTCCGCAAGTTGTCGACGATCTGTTCCATGGGCAAGCGGCCGATATCGCGTTGATACAGATTCAGATCTCGAATCACGGGCTCCAGGCGCGCCGTGCTCAGGATTTGCTGCTGCATCGTCGCCAATCGCTGGTTGACGTTGTCGGTGGCAACCGGGGTAATAGGCTGAGCCTCGGGTTGCTGGACAAGGACCAGCGTCTTCGAGGTATACCGTTTAGGTAGAACCCGCGCCGCACCAAACCCCAAGCCGCCGCCAATCACGGCGAGCAGAAAGATAAGCATGAATCGCCGCCGGACAATAGCGACGATATCCTTCGCGCCGATTTCCTGATGCACCATCTATCTCTCTCCTGTGGGTACTGCGCAGCAGCGTTGGAAAGCCTGAATTACCAGGTCCTCGCGGCTATCGGACCAAGGACAATTATCCTCATTGGACAATAGTGCAATTCCATGGCCGAGACCCAAAAATGGCTTAAGTATATGACTTTTCAAGTAGATATGAGGTTCCTTCTCTTGGTTTTGATTCCGTGGAGTAAGGTTATGGTAGTCCAAAGTTCCACTAATTGGAAATTGATTGGCCCTTCAGCTATCAAGCTGAAAATAATAGTGTTAGGACGAACTGGCAGCTGATCTCATGCTGAAGAAATCCATGAAAAACCTGCAAACCTAGCAAGCTCCACCGCCATTAAATACTGCCCAGGGAGTGGCAAGAAGAATCTTTAGATCAAGCCAAATCGACCAGGTCTGGGAGTAGCGCAAATCCAGCCGGACCATTTCGTCGAAGCGCGTCCGGTTGCGCCCGCTCACTTGCCACAAACCGGTGACGCCGGGCCTCACTTCCAGAACTCTCCGGCGGTGCCAGATATCGTAAACTTCGAATTCGTAAGGAACCGGCGGGCGAGGGCCGACGAGCGACATATCCCCGCACAGGACGTTCCAGAATTGGGGAAGTTCGTCCATGCTGGTCTTCCGTAGAAG
>JGI12269J14319_10000449_pt1 | contig 39073 bp, 41 predicted proteins | sample PeaSoiSIISIP2007_FD_14319 | JGI IMG/M metagenome (IMG submission 14319)
GATGACGTGCGCGCCGTGCTGGTAGACGACGACGGCGGCGCGTTGATGTTCCAGGTAATCGACACGCCCGCCGACGAGTTTATAGCCCTGTGGCTCGAAGTCGGCGACCACCGGTGAAACATCCGTGTGACCGGCAAACCACGGCTTTACCGTATGCTGGTCCGTCGACACGACGTCGATCAAATGCGTCGGCAGCAACGAATTCACATGGGCGCTCACCAGCTCATCAACCATGGGGGTGGTGAGCGGCACAATGAACAGAAACGCGGCTGTTGCCGCGATGGCGGCCGCGCCGATGCCGCTGGCCGCGCCCATCCAGAACGGTCGTATGCGCCAGAGTGTTCGACCCCGGCGCTGCGGCTGCGGCGCGCTGCGGCCGCTTGCCTCATCGAGAGCCTGCATGATCCGAGCGCGCAGCGCGGGCGGCGTCTCGGCATAGGGCAGGTCGCGGCGCAGCGCGCTGCGCAGCTGTTCGAGACTCTGCTGCAGCGCGCGGCATTCGGCGCAGCGCTCCATGTGCTGCTCAATGTCGGCTGAGGCCACCGCGTCGACCTCACCGTCGAAATAGGCCTGCAGGCGCAAGGATTCAGGGCACTGCATGGGGCTCTGCTTCGGCCTGTCGCAGCCAGTGCTTTTTCAACGCGGCCCGTGCGCGCGCCAGCCGTGACATCACGGTACCCAAAGGCACGTTGGTCACCGCGGCGATCTCGCGATAATCCATGTCCTCGATTTCCCTCAAGATCAAGACCTCGCGATAATCATCGGGCAACGCCGCTACGAGCCTCTCGAGCGTGCGCGCCTCGTCGCGGCAAATCGAGGCGCTTTCCGGATCGGGCGTGGTGTCGATCAAGGCGTGCCCATCCTGCGCATCGTGTTCTTCCGGCAGCGGCACCAGGGCTCGTCGCTGCTGCTGCTGGAGCGCGGTCAAATGGCAATTCCGCACGATCGTCAGCAGCCAGGCCTTCACATCGGAGCCCCGCAGGGCGTCAAAGCCCCGATAGGCGCGCAGGATCGCCTCCTGCACGATGTCATCCGCATCGTCGGGTGAACGCGCCAGCCAACGGGCAAACCGATAGGCGGCGTCCAAATGCGGCATAACCTGCACCTCGAAGCGACGGCGCCTGTCATCCATCGATCAGACCGCACACAACAGTCACCGGGTCCAGCCTTCACTAGAGCTATAAGACTCGCGCTGCGGCCGATTTATTCCCGCAATCTGCCATGGCATCTTCAGCAACTCGGGCAGCAGCGCGGCAAGATCGCCGCCGCGGTTGGGACAGACTGGACTCGGCCGCATCTAAGACTCCCCGATCGGGCGCGACTAAATCGACCAACCGCCATCGATGATATGGATCTGCCCGGTGGTAAACCCGGACTCGTCCGATGCCAGATAGAGCGCCAGCGCCGCTACTTCCGCTGGATCTCCGAGGCGTCCCATCGGTTGGCGCTGTATGAAGCTACGCCAAGTGGCATCCTGGTCACCGCCGAGGGCGGCCACACGTTCGCCAAGCGACGGGGTGTTGACGGTGCCGGGGCAAATTGCGTTGCAACGCACACCTTTCGAGACGAAGTCGGCCGCGATCGCTTTAGTCAGGCCAATAACCGCTGCCTTCGTGGTGCCATAGACAAAACGATTGGGCACTCCTTTGACGCTGGAAGCGACCGACGCCATATTGATAATGCTGCCGCGACCACGAGCGACCATGCCCGGCAAGACCGCCTTGGACAGATGGAACATGGCATCGACGTTGATTTGGAATGAACGGCGCCAGTCCTCATCGGTGCACTCCAAGATGCTTCCCTGGTGCACATAGCCCGCGCAGTTGAATAGGACGTCCAAAGGTCCCGTCGACGCGACCAGCGCATCGATTGCGGTCGCATCGGTCACGTCAAGCGCGTGAGGCTCCACCGCAAAATGCTCGGCCGCAAGCTGCTCCAATGCGGCCTGATTGATGTCGGTGGCGATGACGCTCGCCCCCTCTCGCGCGAAGGCCAGCACGGTCTCGCGGCCGATACCTTGAGCGCCGGCGGTAATCAAGCAGCGCTTGGATTGCAGGCGCCCCTTCATCGCGCGCTCCGAAGCGGTGGCCGACAGGCCGAGCCCATCGAAGCCAGGTCCGGTGGCGCAGAAGTGTTGCATGCGTCGCGCGGCCGAGAAACCCAAACGCCAATGTTCACAGCAGACTCCTCCATGATGTTCGGGATCGGTTCAGGCATCGGCTGAAGATGTTTGCCAGGCAGCCCCGTTAGGAAACTGATAGCGCTCCAAGGACCCCGGCCGCATTTGCGCAGAGAACCCCGCGGTGGCAGGCGCCAGATAGCGGCCGCCGCTGATGCGCGCGGGATCGACAAAGTGCTCGTGCAGATGATCGACAAACTCTATCGCGCGATCTTCCATCGAACCGCTGATAGCAACGTAGTCGGCCATCGCCAGGTGCTGCACCAGCTCGCACAGCCCCACTCCGCCGGCGTGCGGAAACACCGGTATGCCGAATTTGGCGGCCATCAATAGAATTGCGAGGTTCTCGTTGACGCCGCCGACGCGCGCGGCATCGATCTGAATGAGATCGACCGCCTGGGCCTGGAACAATTGCTTGAAGATCACGCGGTTCTGCGTGTGCTCGCCGGTGGAGATGGGTATCGGCGAGACCGCGCGGCGAATGCTGGCGTGCCCCAGAATGTCGTCTGGGCTCGTCGGCTCTTCAACCCATGCGAGGTCGAAGGACGCGAGCTGTTTCAGCCAAGCAATGGCAGCGCCGACGTCCCAGCGCTGATTCGCGTCGACGGCCAGTGCCACGTTAGGGCCAATCGCCTGGCGTGCAATCTGGCAGCGGCGCAGGTCATCTTCAATATTGAGTCCGACCTTAATCTTGATGGTGCGAAAGCCGTCGTCGACCGCCTGACTCGCCAGGCGTGCGAGCTTCCCGTCAGGGTAACCGAGCCAGCCCGGCGAAGTCGTATAAGCCGGATAGCCACGCGAAGTCAGCGTCGCAATGCGTTCTGGCCTGCCACCTGCGGCAGCGCGCAGAATCGCCAACGCTTCCGTGGGCGTGAGTGCATCGCTAATATAGCGGAAGTCGATCAGATCGACGATCTGCTCGGGACTCATGTCGGCAATCAGTCGCCAAAGCGGCTTGCCGGCGTAGCGGGCGGCCATGTCCCATGCGGCATTCACCACCGCGCCGATGGCCATGTGTATTACGCCCTTCTCGGGACCCAGCCAGCGCAGCTGCGAGTCGTTCGTCAGGCTGCGAGCAAAAGCGCCGAGGTCGGTTAGAACGTCGCGGACGTTTCGTCCGACGACCAGGTGGTGCAAGGCCGCGATGGCGGAGGTCTGTACATCGTTGCCGCGTCCTATGGTAAAGACGAATCCATGACCACATAGGCCCCGCACGTCGTCGGTATGTAACACGACATACGCGGCGGAGTAATCGGGATCAGGATTCATGGCGTCCGAGCCGTCCAGCTGCCGGGACGTGGGAAAACGGATGTCGTATGTTTCCAGCGCAGTAATCAGGGACATCTGCGGCCTCCGAGATCGAGCCGATAGAAGCGAACGGCATTGTCAGCGAACACGGCTGCCTCGTGTCCTGGAGCGTGTCTGCGCACCAGCTCGAGCGCCATTTCCAGCCATTGCCGATACGGCGCGCGCAAGGTCACCACGGGCCAATCACTACCCCACATGACCCGGTCGGCGCCAAAACAGGCAAATACGCGTGCGACGAACGCATCCAGCTTGGCAGCATCTGCGCCCGGGTCCGCCTGGGTGAGCAACCCAGACAATTTGCAATATACGGACGTGGTGCGAGCGAGCTGCTCAATCTGATCGGCCCAGGGCTCGACGGCGCCACCGGCAATATCGGGTTTGCCGGCGTGATCGAGTACGGCTCTGAGCGTTGGATGTCTGTGCAGGCGCCGCTCCAGCACAGCCAAATGTCGCGGCATCACGAGTGCGTCGAACGCCAGATCAGTGCCGACCATGGCGTCGAAGGCTGCATCGAGCGAGGCACGATCCAGCCAGTGTGCATCACTGATGTCCTGGATCATCGGGCGTAGTCCCTTGAGCTTGCCTGCACCTTCCTGCACGAGATGCCGAATTCGATCTGCCACGTTACTCGCTTCAAAATCCACCCAGCCGACGACCCCGGCAATCGATGTATGCCGGCGGGCGAGACCCAAGAGGAAGCGCGTTTCCGCCTCGGTAGCGGCCGCCTGGACCAAGACCGTTGCCCGTACCGCGCACTCGGCGAGCTGATCGACCAAGTCCTCTGGCTTGAAGTCTCGGTATAGCAATCCCTCGCGCGGCGTTAGCCAGGCGTAGTCACCCCGCTGCAGGCTCCAATAATGTTGATGCGCATCGACCCGGGTCACGGCGTCGGCACCCCTGACAGCAGAAACCCCGCATCGCGCAGCCCCTGCCAGAGGGAGGCCGGAATGGCCGTACGCATGCGATCGATTGCGCTGACTACTTCGGCCGCCGAGCGCATACCGGCCACGACCGACACCACAGCCGAGTGGGCCAGCGCAAATTGCAGCGCAGCTGCACCCACATCGATCCCCTCAGCGGCGCAGAGTTCGTAGAGGCCTCGAGCCCGTTGCATGGTGTGGTCATCGACCGGGCGATAGTCATAGGTCTCACCGGGCGCACGCGCGTTAGCCAGCAGTCCCGAATTAAACGGTCCGCCGACTATGATCCCAACCCGTCGGCGCTGCGCCTGCGCCATGACACCATTCAGACTCGCCTGTTCCAGCAAGGTGTAACGGCCCGCGAGCAAAATGCAGTCAAGGTCAAAGCGCGGCATGACCTCTAGGCAGACTGCCTCCTCATTCACGCCGATACCGATCGCCCGGCAGGCGCCCTCGGCCTTCAACTGCGCCATCGCTGGTAGCGCCTGATCGAGCGCCTGCTTTAGCCTCGCTTCATGAAGATCCGCATGCGTCGCGCGGCCGACGTCGTGCAACAGAAGAATGTCGACCTGATCGCGACCTAGTCGTTCGAGACTCGATTCGAAGGAGCGCAGGATTCCATTGCGCGAATAGTCGAACACAGCGCGATGGCCGCTGACGGCGTAGCCATCGGCCGGCGGCTGGCCTGACTGCTCGGGAACGATCAGCCGTCCCACCTTGGTCGAGATAACGACGCCTTCGCGCGGCAATTGCGCGAGCGCTCGCCCTAGCCGTCGCTCGCTCAGGCCGTAGCCGTAGTACGGTGCGGTGTCGAAATAGCGAATACCTTGACGGACGGCTTCAAAGATGGCCGACTCGGCGACCTCGTCATCGACCGCCGTATACAGATTCCCGATCGCTGCCGCTCCGAACCCAAGCGTCGAGAGTCGCAGCTGATTGCCGACCAGCGCTCGCAGCGAGTCCGGGCGCGCGTGCGCCTGCAAAGAATTAAGCTGTAAATCCCGGGTCACCGTTGAAACTCAACGATCAGCATCGGTTGATGCGGGTCCCGCTCGATGACAATGTCGAACGCCACCCGCCACATCAAGCGATTGTAGAGCACCCGCGAGCTGCGCCGCAGCACGATCGTTTTGAGCCCATCGAGCGTGCAGAGATCTGGTGTTAGTGTCCTTATTATTTCTCTGCGGCGTGGCGAATAATCTCAATGATATCCTCATACATGTGACTAGATCTATGCAACACCTAGCCTACGCTCTTGACCTGCAGGATGATCCCGAAAGCATTGCCGAATATGAGGCATGGCATCGTGCGGACAGGATTTGGCCCACGGTGGTCGAATCACTCCGGGCGGCTGGCCTTGAGAACCTGGAGATTTTTCGGACCGGAAACCGTCTGTTCCTATTGATCGAGGCCCCGGACAGCTTCTCACCGCAATCCAAAGCCAGTGCGGATGCGTCGAATCTCGACGTGCAGGCGTGGGAGCGCTTGATGTGGTCATTTCAAAAAGCTCTGCCATGGGCCACACCCGCTCAAAAATGGGTGCCGATGCATCGGATCTTTTCTTTAGCCGACGTGTTGCGTTCCAGCTAGCAATCCTGCTCAGTCACAGATCCATTGATTTGCGCGCACGCGCCTTGGCCGATATGAGTATGATTCGCGCCTCCACCACTTGAAGGCCAGTCCGCACCGCCGCGGACTCGGGTCGCCAGGGGATGCACTGATGACCACCGGACGATCCTTTGGCACCGAGCGGGCGAGCGCCGCGGCCGCCAGGACGGTGCGCGATCACTCGATGCTGTGTCTGATCGAGGGCAACGTGCTGCTCAGCGGCGTCGTGGGTCCCAGTGCCTCGATTCGCGCGCGCCCCGCTGTCGCTGTGCAGGTATGAGTCCCAGAGCGCGCACGGTCAGCCCGATTCTCGATCTGCTGCCCTCCGATATTGCCGGCTTCGAGCCGCTCGCGCAGCTGGCACTGGATGTGCGCTGGGCATGGAATCATGCGGCCGATGCCATCTGGATACAGCTGGATGCGGATTCCTGGGAATCGACCAACAGCCCCTGGAGCGTGCTGCAGAGCGTGTCACGCGATCGCATCGAACAACTCATGGCGCAGCCCCCGTTTCGCGCCAGCGTTGATGCGTTGCTCGAAGCGCGCCGGCAGGCCGAGCAGGCGCCGGGCTGGTTCCAGCAAACCTATCCGAACGCAGCGCTCAAACGCGTCGCCTACTTCAGTATGGAGTTCATGCTGAGCGAGGCGCTACCGATCTATTCGGGCGGCCTGGGCAATGTGGCCGGCGATCAGCTCAAGGCAGCAGGCGATCTGGGCGTGCCCGTGGTCGGGGTCGGTCTACTCTACCAGCAGGGTTACTTTCGCCAGGTGATTGATCAGGATGGTCTGCAACAGGCGGTCTTTCCCTACAACGATCCGGGGCAGCTGCCGATCACGCCGCTACGGCTGCCCAACGGCGAGTGGCTGCGGTTCAAACTCGAGCTGCCCGGACACTCGATCTGGGTGCGCGCCTGGCAAGTGCGTGTCGGCCGGCTGCGCCTGTACTTGCTCGACAGCAACGACATGGCGAACTTTCCGGCCTATCGCGGCATCACGAGTGAATTGTATGGCGGTGGTGCCGAGCTGCGGCTGCAGCAGGAGCTGCTGCTCGGCATCGGCGGCTGGCGGCTGCTCGGCCTGCTCGGCATAGAGCCGGAAGTGTGTCATCTGAATGAAGGCCACGCCGCCTTCGCGGTGCTCGAGCGTGCCCGCACCTTCATGCGCGCTACGGGCCAGCCTTTCGATGCCGCGCTTGTGGCCACGCGCGCCGGCAATTTGTTCACCACCCACACGGCCGTGGCAGCCGGCTTCGACCGTTTCGAGCCCGAGCTTATCGAGCGCTATTTCGGCGGGTACGCCGAATCGCAGCTGGGCATTACCCCTCGGGAGTTTCTGGCACTGGGCCGAGTGGAGGCGGACGATGCCGACGAGCACTTCAGCATGGCGAATCTCGCGCTGCGAGGCAGCGGCGCCGTGAACGGGGTGAGTCGCCTGCACGGCGCCGTCAGCCGGCGCATTTTCGCTCCGTGCTTCGCACGCTGGCCGTATGACGAGGTACCCATTGGACACGTCACCAACGGCGTGCATGTGCCGAGCTGGGACTCCGCGGATGCCGACGCCCTCTGGAGCGCCACCTGTGGCCAGGGCTGCTGGCTGCGAACTTCCGAGTCTATGGTGCGCGACATCGCCGGCCGCAGCGATGGCGAGCTCTGGCGCATGCGCAACGCCGGGCGCGCGGCGCTGGTGCAGTACGCGCGCGAGGGTCTGGCCAGCCAGCTCGCAGTAGCCGGCTCCACGGTCGATGCCATCGATGCAACCGGGCGCCTGCTCGATCCGGAGGTCCTGACGCTCGGCTTCGCGCGGCGCTTCGCCACCTATAAGCGGCCGAATCTGCTGCTGCACGATCCGGAGCGGCTGCTGCGGCTGCTGACCGACGCGCGGCGCCCGATCCAGCTCATCATCGCCGGCAAGGCACACCCGGCGGACGCTACTGGCCAGGCGCTGATCGCGCGCTGGACGCATTTCATTCGACACACGGCCGCGCGCCAGCGTGCGATTTTCCTGGCCGATTACGATATGCGCCTGACCGAGCGGCTGGTGCAGGGCGTGGACCTGTGGATCAATACGCCTCGCCGACCCTGGGAAGCCAGCGGCACCAGCGGCATGAAGGTGCTCGTGAATGGTGGACTGAACCTATCGGAGCTCGACGGTTGGTGGGCGGAAGCCTATACGCCCGAGGTCGGTTGGGCGTTGGGCGATGGTCGTGATCACGGCGACGATCCGCAGTGGGATGCGGCCGAGGCCGAATCCCTCTACGCGCTGCTCGAGCAGGAAGTGATTCCGCAGTTCTACAATCGAGATGCGCAGGGCGTGCCGACAGCCTGGGTTGCACGCATGCGCCAGAGCATGTCGCGGCTCACGCCGCAGTATTCGAGCATGCGGACCGTGCGGGAGTATGTGGAACAACACTATCTGCCCGCGGCGATGCGCTTTCGCGAGCGCGCGGCCGATGCCGGCGCGCTCAGTTGCAAAATCGCCCACTGGCACGCAAGCCTCGAGCGGCATTGGCGCGAATTGCGCTTTGGCCCGGTAAAGATCGCCACCGCAGCGGGTCAGCACCGCTTCGAGATTCCACTGTATCTCGGGGCGCTCGAGCCCGGGATGGTCCGGGTGGAACTGTATGCGGAAGCGATCGCGGGTGGCGCTGCCGAGCGGCAACCCGCGCTGCACGTGCAGCCCTTGGCTGGCAGTGCCGGGATGCATCTCTATAAGGCCTCGGCTCCAGCGCTTCGGCCGGCCACGCAGTACACTGCGAGAGCTCTGCCCTGTTACGAGGGCGTAGCAATACCGTTGGAAGCGAATCAAATACTCTGGCAGCGCTGATGCCGCCGATCTGCTCCACTTTGCACGCTATGCATGTACGCATCGCGGCATATACGCACAATTGCCAATTGGTGCGCCGGTTTAACGGCGCATGATGCTTGCAGCGAGCAGACACACTGCAAGGAGAGATCCCATGGTCACTGCAATGGAAGGATCCGCACCTTCGATGCGCCGCGCAAAGCGGCCAAAGGCAGCGCGGCCCCGCTATTCCAGGCTCGCGCAACAGCTGGTCTCGCCGGAGACGCGGCGGGAGATGATCGCGCAGGCGGCCTACTTTCGAGCGCAGCGTCGCGGCTTCGAGCCGGGACAGGAAGTGGCAGACTGGCTGGCGGCGGAGATCGAAGTGGATACTGCACTGACGCTGGGCGAGATGACCGACTGAGTGGCGACCGAGCGGCCTGGGAGAGGGGCCGCACGTTGCGCTTTAGTCTCAGTCGATCTTGCCTCAATAGCAGCCCGGCGAGCCCGCACGGGCTGCCATCGCCAGGTGCGCCCCGCGCTACTTTGGCCGTACCGGTGTTCGGAACGATCGCGGCTTGAGCACCAGAATGTCGCAGGTCAGCTCGTCGAGGATGCGCTCGGCGCTGTTACCGATGAGCAAGCGCTTGATCCCCGAACGAGACACGGCGCCCATAACCACGATGGCGCTGCGACTGCGCTTGGCGGCTTCCGAGATGGCATCGATCGCACGGCCTGCGATCAGGTAGCGGCGACTGCGAGCGATTTTGACGGCACGTAGCTCGCGGCTGAATCCGGCAGCGGCGGTGCGTTTCGATTGGCGTGCGAGGGCGGCGAGCGCCTGGGGCGTGGCGATTTGATCGGACATTGCATTGATCGGCACGCCGATGTAGCCGTGAACCGCATGCAAAGCACCGTGCAGAGTCCGACTCAGGCTGCCAGCTGCGCTCAGAATGAGCTTGTCGAGCTGCAAGGGTTTGGCAAACTCGTGGCTCGGATCGATGGCCGCGAGGATCGGTGGATGTCGATACGGGTGCGGGTCTTTGACCAGCAGCACCGGCACCGGACTGGTCCTGACGAGCTCCCAGTCGGTCAGGCGCATGAGTCTGGAGGCACTGTGCCGCCCCTCGTAGCGTTGCGCGACGATCAGATCCGCCTTGGATTTGAGCGCACGGCGTACGATGGCTTCGTAGGCCGGATAATCCCAATCGACCGTGACGGTGACCCGGATGCTGTGCCGCCGCAGCCGATCGGCGATCGTTTCGAGCTTATGCTGCGCTCGCAGCCGTACCTGCTGCTGTAACGCCTGCACGCAGTAGCGGCCCGCGCCGTACAAGTCCGTATAGAGCGGCTCCGCCAATCCGTGGAACAGCTCCAGCTCGGCACCGCAGGCGCGTGCAATTTGCGCCGCCTTGAGCACCGCAGGCAGCGACGGGGACTCGAGTCGTTTGACGGCCACGAGGATGTTTCGAATGTGCAGCATTTGACCCCGCCGGCGCCTGATCGCACCATAATGTAGTGGGCGCTGCAGCGCACGCCCATCGTGGTTTGCCCGTAGAGAGCCGGCGTTGGTCAGCCGAACCGCCGCTAGGTACTTGAGCGGATTTTGCCTGCAGGAAACGAGTCAGAGCCTGCCGAGTGCGGGCGTGGAGAATTGGAGAATTCCAATGGAACACCCCGGATACGTGACGGTCGAATGACTGGGCCTGGCGCCCAGTGCCGCAGTGCACCAGCTCGAGCGGACGGCCCATCAAGCTCATCAATTGGCGAGCACCGAAGCCTTAGCGGCCGCCTGAGGCGGCGCGCTGCGGTGCCGTCGGCGAACTGAAGCAATGGCGGCCGCATCGGGACACGAACAGCTGCGGCGCCTGCGCGCAATACTGCTGGCGCAATTGAAGCACGCTCGCCGGCTGCTGGCGGCGCAGCGCATGGCCTCCGACCGGTCGATTCACGAGGCGCGCAAGCGCGTCAAGCGGGCGCGCGCCATCGTGCGTCTGCTGCGCGATGCGGTCGGCGAGAGCGCATACCGGCGTATCAACCTCGCTCTGAGAGACGTCAACCGAAGGCTGCGCGGGCCTCGCGATGCCACGGTACTGCGGCAGACGCTCAGATCGATCGGCCGCCGGCAGCCGCAGCTGCGGCGCTGCGGCACGCTCCTCGAACAGAGCTGGCGGCAGCATCCCGCCGCGGCTGCAGGCCGCAGACTACCTGGCGGGGCAGTGCAATCGGCGAGCGCCCGGCTGGCGCGCATCGAGCGGGTTATGGGTCAGGCGATGCGGCGCTCGCATGCGCGGCCAAGCGCCCGGGCGGCCATGCGCGATACCTATCGCAAGGCGCGAGCGGCGTTTAATTGGGCGCAGCGCCGCAGCTGCGATAGCGCGTGGCATGAATGCCGCAAGCAGAGCAAGTATCTGCAGTACCAGCTGCAACTCACAGGCGTGCACGCGAGCGCCCATGCGGTGGCACGAGCGCGGGCGCTGGCGGCACTGCTCGGCGAGGATCATGACCTGGCGCTGCTGCGAGGAAGACTCAGCGGCATGCGCGGCGCTGCCGCACGCGCACCCCGCCGCGCGCTGCTGTCATACATCGACCATCGCCGCGCCCGGCTCCAGCACAAGGCGATCACGACCGGATCGCGACTCTTCCGTCATCGCGCGCGCGCGTTTGCCGATCGATTGCGCCCAGCGGCCAGCCACGGTTCCTAGCATTGCCCCCTGCGGGGTGACACGAGCGCTTGCGGGTACAGGGCCATGAGCTCGCGCATGACGCCGTTGGTCCAGCCGAACCCATCCTGCAGGGGGTACTCCCCGCCACCGCCGCTGCGACCGGTATTCACGACATCGTATTTCTCCACGAGCTTGCCGCTGCGCTCGTACACGTCTTCGACGTTGCTCATCCATCGGCAGGCGATCGATGCGGCGAGCGAGCTCTGCCCATACTGACGCAGGCCCGCGACCGCAATCCATTGGATCGGAGCCCAGCCATTGGGCGCGTCCCACTGCTCGCCGGTCTCGAGCGGCGTCGTGACGATGCCGCCGGGCATGAGCAGCTTGCGCGCCGTGTTGTTTGCAACCGCCGCGGCCTGTCCCTCGGAGGCCAATGCCACGTACAGTGGGTACAAAGTTGCCGCGGAAAGGCGCGCGATGGCTACGCCCTGTGTCCAGCGATAGTCGAAGTAAGCGCCGCTCGATTCGTCCCAGAGGTAGCGGTCGACCGCAGCACGTCGCGCCGCGGCGCGCCGCGTGAATTGCCTGACGCAGCGGCGATCCGCCTGTCGCTCACAACCGAGGCGAATCGCATTCTCGAGGCCGAACAGCAGGCTGTTGAGATCGATCGGCACGATCTCGGTGGTATCGATCGCGGCGCGGGCGTGGCCGTCGGCAAACCAACGCGAGCTGAAGTCCCAGCCGCTTTCGGCAGCAGCCCGAATGTTGCGGTACACCTCCCCGGCAGGCCGCCCGCTCGAACGCGCGAGCTCGGTGTCATCGAGATAGGACTCATCGCGCGGCGTGTCGCGCTCGTCCCAGTAGCGGTTGAGGATTGAGCCGTCGGGCAGCGCAACCACGCGGCGGTGCGCCGTGCCCCGCGCGAGCTGGCCGGCGCCCTGCATCCAGAAGGCGTACTCGCGCTTGAGCTCCGGCAAGTATTGCGCATAGGCGCGAGCCGGGTCTTCACTCGCGAGCAGCGCGATCATCTCGAAGAAGAACGGCGGCTGCGAGCGGCTCAGATAATAAGTACGCGCGCCGTTGGGAACATGTCCGTAGGCGTCGATCATATAAGCGAAATCACGCACCATATCGGCCACCCGCTCAGGGCGTGCGCTGCGCTCCAGACCAAGCATGGTGAAGTAGGAATCCCAGTAGTAGATCTCGCGAAAGCGCCCGCCCGGGACGACATAGGGCTGCGGCAGCGGCAGCAATGAGGAGTAGCGCGGCGCGGTGGTTGTCGTGCGGGTCAGCACGTCCCACAGCTGATCGATGTGCGTCTCGATCGGAACCTTCTCGGGTAGCGAGGTCGGCGAGCTGGCCTGCGTGGGTAGCGAGAAATGCGCCTCAATGAAGTCCCTGAGCGCCTGCGGCGATGCCGGGGACGATGCATGGTATTGCGAGAGGATTGCAGCCGGCGCGGCCAGCGGCGTCGCGTCCGGAAACTGCTTGCCATCGCCGTAGATCGCCGCGGTCTGCACCGCGACGAACAGATCCTTGAATAGCTCTTGCGGTGGATCGAGCCCGGCCGCCTCCCACGGCTCGCGCGCCCGCGTCGATGCGATCGACAGCACGGCGAGCAGCAGTACCGCGAGCACGCGCCTACGGCCGGTACTAGCCATCGCCCCGAGGTCGCCGCGCATACACACCGAAGGCCAGGATGCCGCTGTAGCAGATCGCCGGCACGAACAGCGCCGCCTTCAAACCGATCCAGTCGGCTGTATGACCCGTGATCAGCGGCACGACGGCCCCGCCGACGATGGCGACGCAGATGATGCCCGAGCCTTCCGCGGCCCGCGGCCCGAGTCCTTCCGATGCCAGGGAAAAGATCGTAGGAAACATGATCGAATTGAACAGGCCGATCAACAGCATGCTCCAGCCCGATACGATGCCGGTCGTGCTGGCCGAGGTCAGCAGTAGCACGATCGCGGCGGCCGCGGCGCACGCCAGCACCTTGCCCGGCGAATACAGCCGCAGCAAATAGGCGCCAATGAAACGTCCGACCATCGCGCCGCCCCAGTAGAACGGCACGTGCTTGCCCGCCTCTTCCGCTCCCAAGGCGAGCGTCGTGCTTTGCATGAGGTAGCTCACGATCAGCGAACCGATCGCGACCTCGGCGCCGACATAGAGAAAAATGCACAAGGCACCGAAGCCGAAGCGTCGCTGTCGCAGCAGATCGAAGGCATGGCGCGCAGTGACCGATTCCACCGCAGTCCTCGCCAGCCGATTGCGGCGCAGCCAGACCAGCGCCGCGACCACCATCAACACCGTCGCCAGCGCCAGGTACGTGGCCACGACGACATGCGTTTGCTGCGTGCGAAAGGCGGTCAGCGCCGTGCCCGTCAGATGCGCAGGATCGACTTTAGCCAGCGATCCCAGAATCAGAATCGAGCCCACATAAGGGAAAATCGTGGTGCCGAGGGAGTTGAACGCCTGGGCGAAGGTGAGGCGGCTATGCGCCGTCGATGGCGCGCCGAGCATCGAGATCAATGGATTCGCGACCACTTGAACGATCGTGATGCCGGCCGCGAGCACGAACAGCGCCAGCAGAAAAGCCACGAACAGCCCCGAGGAGGAAGCCGGCACGAACAGCAGGCAACCGGCCGTCATCGTGATGAGCCCAATGGCGGCCGTGCGCATGTAGCCCATGCTGCGAACGATCGCTGCCGCGGGCAGCGACACCACGAAATAGGCCATGAAGAACGCCGATTGGACCAGCATCACCTCGCCATAGCCGAGCGTGAACAGGCCCTTGAGCTTTGGGATGACGACATCGTTGAGGCTGGTGATGCCGCCGAAGACGAAGAACAGCACAAACACGAACAGACGCAGATCCGGCACATCGGCGTAATCGCTGGAAGATTTGCTGGCCGAAGGCGTCGTCACGTGCAGGCCTTGATGATCCGGCTGTGAACCGGCGTCGCCGTCAGTTTAGAGTAAGACGGCTGCTCGAGCCGTGGTGGTTGCTTCAGCGCCGGACGGGCTCATGCCCTGGCGCGAGGCGGGGGCCGGCGCCCGGTCACGATGCCGCCGTCGAGCGTCTGGTAGGAAGGCAGCGCCTGCGCGTTGCCGGGATCCGAATAGCGCAGCCCGATGTAGCTGTAGGTCAGGAAGACGCGCAGATCGCTTGGCCCCAAAGGAATGTCGTACGCCGGCGTAAAGCGTGCCTGAAAGCGCGGCTGGCGCTGCAGGATGTTGCCGTCGGCGCCGGCGCCACCGGCCGCGACGATGTTCGTGTAGACCGAGTCCTGCCAGTTGCCGGTCACGCCCAGGCTCAAATGTTGAATGGATTCCCAACGGCCGACGATGTCGCGACCCTTGCTGTCCACTCCATAACTAGCAGAACACGGGACACCGGTCCCTTTCCCAGAGTGGGAGAGGGGCAGCCTGATCTTCGGATTTCACTCCGCTTCCTCGCTACCCGTGCGACACGCCGGCATCTGCGCCGGCGGCCCCTCGAGGGGTAGCCCGGCGCGCAGTTCAAGATTCAGACGCGCATTGTCGGAGCGAACCCCGACGGGCCCATCCAGATCGAGCGCATCGGGTGCGACTGATCCGTCCCAGACGAGAGCGTTATCGACCAACACCCTCATCTGCTCGCCGCTCAACTCCCCACGCAGGGTGTGTTCAGCGCCGACGGTCAGGGCGGGCACGGGAACGCTGTGACGCGGCTTGATGTTGCGATAACCGCGATTGCCGCATTCAGCGCTGGTGTGCTGCCCCGGATTGCGCTTCACCGATACGACCAGCTTGGACTGCGGCGCTATGCGCCACATGGCATAGACCAGATTGCAGGCGTCCTGCGCCCGCAGCTTAAGGCCTAATTGGCGGCGCAGTTCGCCGGAGCCCAGCCGGGCCTCATTGCCGGTTGGCCCGAGGTAGATAAATCGCGCCTCGACCAGCGCTGAGATCGAGCCATTGACGTAGGCGCGCATTTTGGGCGTATTGACCGACCACCAGTACGCGGCGCTCGCGGGCGTGATTGAGCCTTCGGTCACGCACAGCTGCTCGCGCGCAACCGCCGCCAGGCCGCTTGCAGGCGGTGCCGCGAGCGTTCGGTGGCAGCAGACAGCCGAGCTCGCCAGCATGCAAACCCCGAGCATTCGGATCAAATTCACACCCCAGTGGCTGCCGCCGCAACGCCTGTGGATATCATGCGGCAGCACTGCGCGCAGAGGAATGGGTGATTGGCTCAATGACGTCTGCGGCTAGGCCGTACCGGCGCGAGGTGCGCTCCACTGCCCGGATTGCGTACGATACCGGCCGTGCTCGCGGATTTCGCAGGGGGCAGACGTGGCCGGACTCTACTTCGAGGAATTCGCCGTTGGCCAGAGGTTCGTGCATGCCATCCGGCGCACCGTAACCGAGGCCGACAACGTATTTTTTTCCGCATTGACGCACAATCCGGCGCCGCTGCATCTGGACGAGGAATACTGCCGCACGCAGACCGAATTCGGGCAGCGCCTGGTCAACAGTGCCTTCACGCTGGGCCTCATGGTCGGAATTTCAGTGGCCGACACCACGCTCGGCACTACGGTCGCCAATCTCGGTTGGGACGAGGTTCGCTTTCCGAAACCCGTGTTCCACGGCGACACCCTGCGCGTCGAAACCGATGTGCACGAGCTGCGCGAGAGCCGCAGCCGCCCGCGCAACGGCATCGTGACCTTTGTGCACCGCGCCTACAACCAGCGCGATGAGCTCGTCGCGAGCTGTAAACGCTCGGCACTCATGCTGCGTAAGCCCTCATGAGTGCCCTGCGATCGCTGCTGTTCGTCCCGGCCGACAGCGAGCGCAAGCTGGCGAAGGCGGCCGGCACGGGTGCGGACGCGCTGATCCTCGATCTCGAGGACTCGGTCACGCCGGCGCGCAAGGCGCTGGCGCGCGGCCTCGCGGCTGAATATCTCAAAGCCCGCGGCGACCACACCGGCGTGTGGGTGCGCCTGAGCGACCGGCGCAGCGGCGAGCTGCTCAAGGACCTGGCCGCCGTCGTGCCGGCCCGGCCCAATGGTATTGTGTTGCCCAAAATCCATGGCCCCGAGGACATCGAGGCGGTCGATCATTACCTGGAGGCACTGGAAGTCTCCCATGGTTGCGAATCGGGCGGTATCGCGCTGCTCGCGCTGGTCACCGAGACACCGGCCGCGGTCTTGCGCATGCCAGAGCTGCTGAGCCTGCGCTGCGTGCGCCTGCAGGCCATCTCCTGGGGTGCGGAAGATCTCAGCACGGTCCTCGGCGCCGCGGATCCGCGCACCAGTGTCGGCGCGTGGCGGCCGACCTATGAGTACGCGCGCATCCAGTGCCTGCTGGCCGCGCATGCTTTGGCGATCGGCGCGATCGACAGCGTTTATGTGGATTTCCGCGATTCGCTCGGACTGCGCGCGGCCTGCGAAGCCTCGCGCCATGATGGCTTCAGCGGCCGCTTGGCGATTCATCCCGATCAGGTGCCGATCATCAACGCTGCCTACACGCCGAGCGAGGCCGAACGTCGCCTGGCGCAACGCATCGTGGATGCGTTCAGCGCCGGCGCCGGTACCGTGTCGCTGGATGGCAAGATGTACGATCTGCCGCACCTCAAAGCCGCGCAGCGCCTGCTGCGAGCGACCGGTGCCGGCGGCACAGGATCACAGGAGACACGCACTTGAGCACGACCATCAGCCCCCTGGCCGGCAAGCCGGCCACCGCCTCTGTACTGACCGACATCCCAAAGCTGCTCGCGGCCTATAGCGAGCTGCGACCCGATGCTTCCGAGCCGACGCAGCGCGTCGCCTTCGGAACCTCCGGTCACCGGGGCTGCTCGCTCGAGCGCAGTTTCAACGAATGGCACGTGCTCGCGATCACGCAGGCGATCTGCGAGTACCGCGCGCAGCAGGCCATCGACGGCCCGTTGTACATCGGCGCCGATACCCATGCCCTCTCGCTGCTGGCGTTCCAGAGCGCGCTGGAAGTTCTGGCCGCGAATGGGGTCGAGACATTGATCTCGGCGGGCGGGGAGTTCACCCCGACCCCCGCGATCTCGCACGCAATCCTGGTCCATAACCGCGACCGCAGCACTCGCCTGGCGGACGGCATCGTCGTGACCCCATCGCACAACCCGCCGGCCGATGGCGGCTTCAAATACAACCCGACCAACGGTGGCCCGGCCGATAGCGCCATCACGAGCTGGATCGAACAGCGCGCCAACGCCCTGCTCGAAACGCGCCTGGATCAGGTGCGGCGGGTGTCCTTCGAACAGGCCCTGCGCGCCGGGACGACACGCGAGCACGACTTCCTGGGCAGCTACGTGGCCGATCTCGGCAGCGTGCTCGATCTCGACGTGATTCGCAGCGCCGGGATTCACCTGGGCGCCGACCCGCTGGGCGGCGCGGGTGTGCACTATTGGGGGCGCATCGCCGAGCGCTATGGACTCAATCTCGAGGTCGTGAGCGAGCAGGTCGATCCGACATTCAGCTTCATGACGCTCGATTGGGATGGGCGCATCCGCATGGACCCCTCCTCCCCCTGGGCCATGCAGCGGCTACTCACGCTCAAGGACAGCTACGACATCGCCTTCGGCTGCGACACCGACCACGATCGTCACGGCATCGTGACGCGCAGCGGCGGTCTGATGCCGGCCAACCACTATCTGAGCGTCGCCATCGATTACCTGTTTCGCGAGCGCCGCGGCTGGAGCGCGCAGGCCGCAGTCGGCAAGACCGTGGTCAGCAGCGCGATGATCGATCGCGTGACGGCCAGACTCGGCCGCAGACTCTACGAGGTCCCCGTGGGCTTCAAGTGGTTCGTCGATGGCCTGCTCAAGGGCGAACTCGCCTTCGTCGGCGAGGAGAGCGCAGGCGCCACCTTCAGTCGCCGCGACGGCAGCGTCTGGACCACAGACAAGGATGGCATCGTGCCGGCGCTGCTGTCGGCCGAGATGACCGCGCGCACCGGCCGTGACCCCGCCGAGCGCTACGCCGAGCTGGCGCGCGAGCTCGGCGATCCTGCCTCCGACCGGGTCGATGCGCCGGCCACGCCGGCGCAGAAGAAGCGGCTGTCGCAGCTTTCGGCCAAGCAGCTGCATACCACCGAGCTGGCCGGCGACAGGATCGAGAGCGTGCTCGATCGAGCGCCGGGCAACGGCGCCGCGATCGGTGGCATCAAGGTGATCGCAGCCGGCGGCTGGTTTGCGGCGCGTCCCTCGGGCACCGAGAACCTCTACAAAATCTACGGCGAGAGTTTCCGCGGCAAAGAGCACTTGCGGACCATCCTCGCGCAGGCGCAGAGCATCGTCGATGGAGCGCTCGGACCATGAAAATCGACGGTAGGGATTTTCGCGTGCCCGAGCACGCACAGGTGAAGCTGCGCAAGTGGCCGACGAGGAGCAAGCCGCTCTACCAATCCAAGCAGCAGTACAAGAAGCTGCTCGAGCAGCACGTCGAGCAGTTGAGCGAACAGCAGCTGCTGCTCTACTCCTCGAACTCGCACGCCGTGCTGTTGATCTTTCAAGCGATGGACGCCGCCGGTAAGGACGGCGTGATCAAACACGTCATGTCGGGGGTCAATCCGCAGGGGTGCCAGGTGTTCAGCTACAAGCACCCGAGCGCCACGGAACTGCGGCACGACTTTCTATGGCGCACGACGCGTGACCTGCCGGAGCGCGGCCGCATCGGCATCTTCAATCGCTCCTACTACGAAGAAGTGCTGATCGCACGCGTGCATCCGGAGATTCTGCGCAACGAAGGCCTGGCGCCGCCGCCGCTCGATGAACAATCGATCTGGCACCAGCGCTATCATTCCATCGTCGAGCTGGAGCGGCATCTGTTCCGCAACGACACCCGTATCATGAAGTTCTTCCTGCATTTGTCGCCGGAGGAGCAGCGCAAGCGCTTTCTGGCGAGGATCGATGAGCCGCAGAAGAACTGGAAGTTCAGTCTGGCCGATATCGCGGAGCGCAAGTACTGGAAACAGTACGTCAAGGCCTACGAGAAATGCCTCGGCGCCACCAGCACCGAGTTCGCTCCCTGGTACGTCGTCCCGGCCGACGACAAGGCGAATGCCCACTTGATCGTCTCGAGCATTCTGCTCGAGACGCTGCAAGGCCTGAAGATGCGCTACCCGGAAACGAGCCCCGCGCGCCGCCGCGAGCTGCAGGTCATCCGCAAGCGGTTGACGAAATGACGCCGGACCTGCGGCCGAGGGTCAACTCGCCGCCGCCACGAGCTGCACATCATTGTTCTTGGGCGAATTCACACGCACGCTGACCGGCCAGGCGACCATGAGCTCGGCCGGATAGGGCTGCAGCACGGCATGGGCCTCGGTCGGGGAACCGCTGAGCCAGTCCTGCACCGCCGCTGCCGACAGAATCGCCGGCATGCGCTGCTTGCCGGGCGCGTTGTGGATCTGTGCCATCAACGGGTTGGCGGCCATGGTGATGATGGTGCAGCTCTGCAGCGCGCTGCCGTCTTCGCGCCGGGAGCTATCCCAAAGGCCGGCGAAGCCGAACAGCGGCTGATCGGCGGTGCGGATGAAGAACGGCTGCTTGGCGCCGCCCGGCTGCAGATGCCATTCGAAAAAACCTGCGGCGGGCAGGATGCAGCGCTGCGCGCGTCGCCAGGGTCCGCGATAGCACGGGGAGGTCTCGATGGTCTCGACGCGGGCATTGATGGTCGAATACTTCGGCGGCACACCCTTGGCGAAGAACGGCACGAGCCCCCAGCGCATCATCAACCCTTCGCGTTGGCCCTCGCCACCGCGGATCACGGGCACGAGCTGACTTGGCGCAACGTTGTAGCTGCGTTCGAACTGCCAGTGCTGTAGATGCACTGCGAAGTACCGCTCCGCTTCGCTTTGTTCAGGGGTCGTATAGCGTCCGCACATAGCGCATTCTAAGCCCCCACGAGTACTGTATGGACATACAGTATCTTATGCGGCACCCTTGCGGCAATGAGCCATCGCGCATTTCGCTGCCAGGTCTGCGGGAGCGGTTTCTTCCGACCCGTGGTGGTGCCGCGGCCAGACGGCTCCCACTATATGACCAGCTTTTACGAATGCGCCGGCTGCAGCGTCATGTTCATCGACCCGCGGGCATTCAATGCCAACGAGCCCGGCCCGCCCAGTAGCGCGGGGGCCAAGTCCGCCATAGCCGCGCCAACCCTGTCCCTCGACACCTATGGGCGGCCATTGAACCCGGTGAAGGGCGGTGCAGAGCGGTAGCGGCGACGGCGGCGCTGATCGCCGGGGGCGGTGGTTGGCAGCAATCGACCCCCCTCGCGCCCATTGAGCGGCGCCACCTGACGGGCCGTCATTGGATCGCCTCCCAACGCCAGGACTTGAGCAGGGCATCGAGCCGCAGCCGATCCGCGGCATAACGCTCGGGGGTACTTTGCAGGTCCAGCCGATAGATCTCTCGGTTGCGCAGCACGATGATCTCCTCGTGCAGCTGCGCGGCCGCCTCGCCGCGGCACTGCAGGTGCATCACAAACCGCCCGCCCGGAACCTGATCCAACATCGCATCCGCCACCTCGTCGCTGAGTACTGCGTCGTGCAGACGCAGCGCGTTGAGGTCGCGGCGATGCACCCCCGCGGCGGTAATATCGTAAAAGGCATCATAGGATGCGTCGACGCGCAGGAATCCGTGCGGGCTATCCGCCAGCCCGATGATGAATCCGCGCTCCGGTCCGCTGGCACTCGTGAATGCCGTGAGCCCTGCCGGAATCGCAACCGAGTAGCCGTAGGTGGGATTGACGTAGCGACCGGTATGCGCCTGATTTGGAGGCGCCTCGAAGCCCGCCGGCGGAATGGCACCGCAGTAGTCAGCGCGGCTTTGCGCCTGCGCGACGCTCGCGGCGAGCACCGCCAGCGCCATGCTTAAACAGACGCGCCCGAGCGCAATATCAAGTGAAGTGGAAGACATTTGATATTGATCGCTGATTTTACGCAAATTGCGCACCTTGAGCCGTCATGAGCTACTAGGCGGCGCGGCATTCCTCACGCTGTCTGCGTGCGCTGACAGCCCACTCGGAAGGCACATCTTTGCTACCGTGCGCAGGACGATCCAGAGCGCCGCGCGGCTTGCTGCGGTTAACCTCTCGAGCGATCCCGCGTTAAGGTTGGTCATCACAGCAGCGACGGCATCCATGCACACCGATACTCTCCCTGAAGGCGACGACGAACTGCGCACTCTGGTCAGCGCCATCCTCAGTGGTGGGTACAAAGAGGAGATCTACCTCAGTGACGTCGCCTCGATCTGTACCCGCAAGCCCGACTGCGCCGGCGCATTGCGCGAGCTCATCGACCGCTATCATCGTCTGGGCCGAATGCCGCTGACACAACATCAGAGAATTCGGGCCAAGATCGAGCAAGCCGAGGCGGTGCGCGCGCCAGCCGCTGCGCCGCGTCCGGGCGAAAAGCCGCGGCCCGGGGCCTCGCAGCCTGTGCAGAGGGTGCCGAACGCGCGCGGCGATGGCTATCCCTTTGAAGATCTGACCTGCGACCTTTCCTCTGAGCCGCTGCTCGTCCCGACCTCGCGCACTCACCTGCCCGAGCGCGCTAGAGCAGCGGAGGGACTGGTCGACCTCACCCCGACCCTCGAGAGCCCGCCTCCGCCGCCGCGCTCGGCCATGCCGGCCAGAGCCGCGTTCGCGGCCACCCGAGCCGCCGCGGTGGCCAAGCGAGCGCTGGAGCCAAGTGCCAGCAAGACCATTGCGCTGCCGAAAGACGCGGCCGCGCCTGCGGCCAAAGCGACGCCAATTCCCGCCTCGCTCGCCGCATCCAGCCCGGCACCCAATTGCCCATCCAACCCGGCGCCGCTGCTCGCCCCCGGCCCGGCCGCTATCGCCCTGCCGCTCGTTGCACGCTCGGCCGAATCCAGCGCGGCACCGGCCGCGGCGCCCGCGCCCCTGCCGTTTCCTTTTGTCGAGCCAGCCGCACTGCTCCGACCCAAGCCTGTGCCCGGGCCTACGGCCCAGGCCGCTGCGCTGCCAGCGTCGATTATCGGCGTCGGCCGGGTTTTATGTGACCGCTACGAGCTTCAGGCGCTGCTCGGGCGCGGCGGCATGGCTTGCGTCTACAGAGCCTTGGACCGCGACCGTGTCCGTCTCGGATTGGCGGATCATTGTATCGCGGTCAAAATCGTGGAAGCCAACAACTCCCCGCCGTCCGCTCAGGCGGCGCTGGTGCAGGAGTTTCAGAGCGCGCAGCGCCTCTCGCATCCGAATGTCGTCAATGTCTTCGACATCGACCAGGATGAGGATGCGACTTTTTACAGCATGGAACTGCTCGCAGGCGCGCGGCTCAGCCAGGTACTGCGCCGAGTCGATGGCAGCGTGCTGCAGCGGCGCTACGCGTTGGCGATCATTCGCGAAATCGGGGCAGCAGTGGCCCATGCTCATTCGCGCGGCGTCGTGCATGCCGATCTGAAACCGAGCAATGTCATGATTACGCTCGCTGGCGAAGTGCGCGTGCTGGACTTCGGTGGCCTCAGCATGCCGCCGCGCGAGCCATGGCTCTCGGATGGGGACGAGGATGCCTATCATCATGCCACGCCCGCGTACGCCAGCTGCGAGCAGCTCGAGCGCCGGCGCGCCGATCCCCGCGATGACATCTATGCCTTGGCGTGCATTGCCTATTTATTGCTCGCCGGTCGACATCCTTTCGATTACCTCTCCTCGATCGAAGCGCGCGCGCGAGGTCTGAGAGCGCGCCGCCCAGCCGGTATGCCCCTGGCCCAATGGCGCGTGCTGCGCCGAGGTCTCTCGTGGGGCCGCGAGCAGCAGACTATGTCGATCGATCTCTGGCTGCAGCGTCTCGGGTTGAACGGCGCCGCACGCTCGCTGCCGCCCTTGGAGGACTTGATGGCGGCCGTGGCCGCACCGCGTGCGTGGCCGCGCGTCGCTGCATGGGCGCTGCCGCTGCTCGCGGCGAGCGCTGCGGGGGTCTGGGCATTGCAGTCACATGCGGACATGGCTTGGGAGCAAACCTTGGCAGCGGCCGTAACCGACGCACAACAGGCCGTGCATGAGGCCTGGCAGGCGATAGCCTCGTTCGGCGGCGATTCGGACTCGCAAGCGCCCGCGCCACCGCATGCAGCACCACCGAGCGTGTCGGCGACGCTCACGCCTAGCTCACGCGCAGCGGCGGCGCCAGCCGGCGCCGATGCCACCGCGCCCGCACCTACCTCACGCGCAGCGGCGGCGCCAGCCGGCGCCGCCGCCGCCCCGGCGCACGCGACGGCTCCGCACGTCGCCTTTGCTGCCCAGAACTACGCAGTCGCTGCAGGGGATCCCGCCGCGCGCATCGTGATCCAGCGGGTCGGCGACACGCACGGCGAACTCAGCTTCTTGTGGTGGACCGAGAGCGCCTCGGCCGAACCGGACGTCGACTACGCCGCACTCGGCGTGCGCACGGAGCGCATGGCGAGCGGACAGGACAAGCTCACCGTATTCGTGCCAATCATCTCCAATCCGCTGCGCACGCGGCCGACGCAATTCCGCATCGCTCTGGCCGATGCAGCCAGCCACCGCGGCGACGGCAGCGCCACCGCGCCGAGCACCCGCGCCACCGTCACGATCCAGGGTGGCGGTTAGACAATCGCCCTGACGCGCAATCCGACCGAGCGCTCTGCGTCGCGTGACGCACGGGCCTTCTGGCCCAATAAATGCGCCCGATCTACCGCCCGGTAAGCGTGGCTGGCAGCGCCGTGACGGTGCTGGTACCGCCGGGGGACAACTGGATGCTGCACGTCGCCGTCGAGGTCTGTCAGCCGGGCGGTGTATTCCCCGCCCAGGTGTTTGACGAAATTGAAGCGCACGCCGCGAAAACCCTGGAGGTGCAGTGCCATGTTAACGCATGGAAACTGCCGGCGCGGCAGACGTTGTCCCTGCGAGCGCGGCCGCGAACCTCAAACGGGTCATGTCAACAGCGGCCAGGTGTGCAGGGCGATCAAACGCATCTATGCGCAGCAGCGCATCTATGAGGTGCCGTGCGAGGCGCTCGCACACGAGGCGCAGTTCGGTCCATTGCCGCTGGTGCTGCCAGCGCGCGTGCTCAACGCGCTGAAGGGCTGACGGCGTCAATCCGCTCCAGCCATGACAGCAATGCGGCATTGACCGCTGTGGGCTGCTCCATCGGCGACATGTGACCGCAGCGCGGCACCAGGGTGAAGAGGCTCCCGGGTATGCGCTGGGCCATCTCGCGATGCTGCGCCGGGCTCGAGACCTGGTCCTGCTCGCCACAGACAAGCAAAGTCGGACAGGTGATACCGGGCAGCACGTCGCTCGCATCGGGCCGCCCGATCAGCGCTCGGATCTGTGCGTCCAACTGCCTCACGCTGCCGCGCTCGAACATGTCGAGGATGGCATCGATCAAGGCCCGATCGTGCAGTCGATCCGGGTGCACCATGCTCTGCACCCAGCTCGCGGCCATGGGCCGCAGCCCCTCCTGCCGCGCCTGCTCGAGCAACTGCAGCCGACCGGCGACTTCGCGCTCGCCAGCCTCGCCCCTCGCCAGCGGCCGAAAGCCCGTGTCGAGCAGCGCTGCGCCGCGCAGCCGCGCGCCGGCCAGGCGCGCGATCTCCAGCGCCACGCGCCCGCCCATCGAATGGCCGACCACGGCCAGTGGACCGGGATTGGCCGCGAGCACGGCCTGAGCCATGTCCGCCAATGAATCCGCCAGGCCATAATGCGCCACCCGAAACTCGACCTTCGCAGCGCGCAGCACAGCGCTCTGCGCCGCCCAGAATTCCCTGTCGCACATCAGTCCAGGCAGCAGCACCAGCACAGGGCGGCTCATCGTACGATCCACCGCAGCTCAGGGTTTCTGCGCAGCCATTTGCTGGCGCTGATTGGCGAAACCCGCGACCGGCGTAATCGCCGAGGACGGTGCGCTGTCGCCGACGAAGTAGATGTGCGCCAGCTCATCGTTGGTACGCGCCAGCGACAGCTGCAGTCGATCGATGAACTCATGCAACTCTCCCTGGCCGAGCGCCTCGAAGTGCGTATGGTTAATGGCGCGTCGCATGCGCGCCACGCGGCGCAGCAGCGGCTTGCTGTTGGGCAGGCGGTGCAGCACCTCCTCGACGCGTCGCAGGCAGCAGACGCAGGCGCGCGGGAACTGCTCCTCTGCCAGCAGGAATCGCACTACGCCCGGCCCATAGACACGCGCGCGCGTCTTGAGCCGATAAGGCTGATAACCGGACAGCGAGCGCAGCACGCTCATCCACAGCACCGACTCGAAGGGCCGCAGCTCCTCAGCGTTGACTGCAGCCATCATAGCCGCGGCGCGCACGTCGACGATGCGGCTGGTCATGTCGGCGCGTTCGATGTTGCGCCCCAGCGTCAGGAATGAGAGGGCGTCGCCTTCGCTGAAAATGCCCTCGAACATGCCCGTGAGGGTTTGCGTGCAGGCGGTGACGTGGCGCAGAAAGGCGTAGCGCGTGCGCTTGGCGGCAGCTTCGGCCGCGTGCTCGCTGACGTACAGATAGAGCTCGTTGATGTGCTCCCAGACGTCGCGCGGCAGAATGTCGCGTACGGTGCGGGCGATTTCACGCGCGCGCGCGATCGAGGTCAGCATCGAACCGGGATTCTTCGCATCCGAGACGACGAACTTCACCACCGATCTTTCACTGTAGTCGCCGGCGTGCTGGGCGTAGATATCCGCATTGCCGCTGATCGACACCAGCGGCTGCCATCCGGGACTCAAGCGCTGCGGCAGATCGAGCATCAGGCTCGCGCTGACATCGACCAGCCGCGCGAGGTTCTCGGTGCGCTCGAGATAGCGCGCCATCCAGTACAAGTTGTCAGCTACGCGCGAGAGCATGCTCGACCGCGGTGTCGACGATCCAGGTGTCCTTGCTGCCCCCGCCCTGGGAGGAATTGACCACGAGCGAGCCCTTGCGCATCGCCACGCGCGTCAGGCCCCCGGTGGTCACCTGTACCTGCCGTCCGGCCAGAATGAATGGGCGCAGGTCCAGGTGCCGCGGCTCGATTCCCCCGTCAACCAGCGTCGGGGTCGTGGACAGGCTGATGACCGGTTGCGCGATGTAGTTGCGCGGATCCTTTCGCACCCGCTCGGCAAACTGCTTGCGCTCAGCTTCGGTGGACTTCGGTCCCATGAGCATGCCGTAGCCACCCGATTCGTTGGCCGGCTTGACCACCAGCGAGGCCAGATTGGCCAGTACGTACTCGCACTGCTGCGGCACGCAGCACAGGTAGGACGGCACATTCGGCAGGATTGCATCCTGGTCCAGGTAGTAGCGGATCATCGCCGGCACAAAGGTATACACCAGTTTGTCATCGGCGACGCCCGCTCCCGGAGCATTCGCGAGCGCGACCTTGCCCGCGCGCCACGCGCGCATGAGCCCGGGCACGCCCAGCGAGGAATCGCTGCGAAACACCTCGGGATCCAGGAACAGATCGTCGATACGGCGGTAGATGACATCCACGCGCTGCCACCCATCGATCGTGCGCAAGTGCACGACATCGTCATCCCCGACCAGCAGATCGCGGCCCTCGACCAGCTCGCAACCCATCTGCTGCGCCAGATAGGCGTGCTCGAAGTAGGCGGAGTTGTAGATGCCGGGCGTCAACACCACGACTTCGGGCTGCTCGACGTGCGCGGGCGCCAGTGCGCGCAGCATCTCGTAGAGGTGCGAGGGGTAATCATCCACCGGCAGGATGCCCGCCGCCTCGAACACCTCGGGGAATACGCGCTTGACGACCTGGCGATTTTCGAGCATGTAGGACACGCCCGAGGGTACCCGCAGGTTGTCCTCGAGCACGTACATGGTGCCGTCGGCACCGCGCACGAGGTCCGAGCCGCAGATGTGCGCCCAGATGCGCTGCGGCGGATCGATGCCGACGCACTGCAGGCGATAGTTGACCGAATCGGCCAGATAGGCGCGCGGAAAGACGCCATCGCGCACGATGCGCTGCTCGTGGTAGACATCGTCGATGAACAGATTCAGCGCGTGCGCGCGCTGCTGCAATCCGGCCTCGATGCGGCGCCATTCGTGCAGCGCTATGACGCGGGGAATGATATCGAGCGGCCAGGCGCGGTCGATCGAGCCGCCCTCCTCGTGGTACACGGTGAAGGTGATGCCCATGCTGCGGATCGCAACCTCGGCGGCCTTCTGCCGTGTCATGAGCTCCTGCGGTCCGAGTGCGGAGAGAAATTCGATCAGCGCGCTGGCGCCGAGACGCGGCTCGCCGCCCGGTGCGATCAGCTCATCGAAACTGGCCGCCGCGGGATATGCATCCCAGGCAATGCGCATGTTATGTGCGAGGCCCTGTCAGCCGGAATTGCGGGTACAGTATCAGGGCGGCCGCGCTGAATGAACAGACACATCCGCTAGACTGCTGCCCATTCCTGGTGCAACCGCGCACGCAAACGATGGACCGGCCATGACTTATTGCCTGGCGCTGAAACTTCGCGACGGCCTGGTATTCGCCTCCGATTCGCGCACCACCGCGGGTGTCGACTACATCAGCACCTACCGCAAGATGCACGTGTTTCAGCCCTCGGCTGGACGCCTGATCGTGCTGCTGACGTCGGGTAATCTCGCCACCACCCAAGCCGTGCTCGACAACCTGCGGCGCGACCTGGCAGACGTCGCGGCAGCCGAGAATCTCGGCAGCGTGTCGTACCTGTTCGAAGCCGCGCGCTATGTCGGCAAACTGCTGCAGACGGTCATACAGTACTATGCGCATGCGCTGCACGGCAGCGGCGCGGATGCGCGTGCCACGCTGATCGTCGGCGGACAGATCGCGGGCGCTGACCCGGAGCTGTACCTGGTCTATCCGGAAGGCAACTACGTGGCCGCGACCGAGGAGACGCCCTTTCTGCAGCTCGGGGAATTCAAGTACGGCAAGCCGATTCTCTCGCGCATTGCCCAGGCTGCGCTGTCGCTCGACGATGCAGCGCGCCTGGCATTGATCTCGTTCGATGCGGCCATGAAATCGAATCTCTCGGTCGGACCCCCGGTCGAGCTTGCGATCTATCCGCGCGATGCGCTGCGCTTTTCGCAGCAGCTGTCGCTCGATGCCGATTCAGAGTTCTTTCGCAATTTCTGCCGCATCTGGAACGAGAAAATGCTCAGCGCCTTTGGCGATCTGCCGCGATTCGAGTGGGAGCGGCCGGCGCCGCCGGCGTCCTGATGGAAGCTCTCGCCGGCCGCGTGATCGCGATTGCCGAAACGCGTGAGCTCGACGTGTTCGCCGCCCTGCTCGAGCGTCGCGGCGCACGCGTGCTGCGCTATCCGCTGGTGCAGATCATCGATGCGCCCGATCCGCAGCCGGTGCTCGAGTGGTTGCGCGCCTTCGCCGAGCGCCGCTGCGATGACTTGATTCTCCTGACCGGGGAGGGTCTGCGCCGATTGTTGCGGTGCATCGCCCTGCACCAACCGGCCCTCCAGCCGGCGTTTCTGGCGGCGCTGGGCGCGGTGCGCAAGATCACCCGCGGCCCGAAGCCGGCGCGCGCGCTGCGCGAGCTCGGACTCGCCACCGACCTGGCCGCTGCGGTGCCCACCACGGCCGGCGTCATCGACTGTCTGCGCCCCCTGGCGCTGCGCGGCCGGCAGGTGGGCGTACAGCTCTACGGCGCGGAGCCGAATCCGGCATTGATCGAGTTCCTCGAACAGGCTGGCGCGAGGGTCTCGAGTGTCGCGCCCTACCGCTACGTCGACGGTCCGGCCGCCGGCGCCGCCGAGCAGCTGCTCGCGCGCCTGCGCGAGCGGCAGGTCGATGCGATCGCATTCACGAGTAAGGCACAGGTCGAGCGGCTGTTCGCGGCCGCAGCACCCGAGGCGGTGCGCGCGGCGCTGGCCTCGACCCAAGTCGCGGCGGTCGGCCCGGTGGTGGCCGCGACGCTGGCCGCCTACGGCGTCGAAGTCAAGACCATGCCGCAGAGCGCCTGGTTCATGAAGCCGCTGACGGCCGCTCTGAGCGAGCTGCTGGCCGAACCTGTCTGAGGCGCACTCGAGCGCTCAGGAATACATGCGCTGCAGATAGCCCAGGAATTGATCGAGTTCGGCTTTGTTGAAGCGGCTCGCCATATGACGCTCGAGCTGCCGCACCTGTGCCATCAACGCCTCGAGCTCGGCAGTGCCGCCCTCGGTCAGAAAGATGCCCTGGCGCCGACGGTCGCGGGTCGAACGCCGGCGCTCGATCAGGTTGGCGCGCTCCAGCCGATCGAGCAATGCGACGATGCTGGCCTTGTCGACGCCCAGGTGCGTGCCGAGTTCGATCTGCGCGATTCCGGGATTGAAGCGCGTCAATATCAGCAGACTGAAAAGTCCCGGTCGGATCTTGTTCTCGCCGATGAAACTCACGTAAGTGCGCCACGAGGCCTGCGCCGCCCGTCGTAGGTTGTAGCCCAGCAGGCGCGGCAGAATTCCGAGGTCGACCTTGGCGCCAGCAGCACGCTCGTGCTTGGCAGCCGTGCGTTTGTCGCGTGCGCGCGGGGCGTTACTGCCCATTTCCATGCCCTGGTCGCTCCCCGAGAGGCGTCAATGACGCAGCATTAGTATATTTTCGTTACTGTTCGCAGTGCAAATCGATCACGGTTCCACCGATTCGTAGGCCTGCCGACCGCTCAAGGTGCCCAGCGGCCCGTACAGCTCAGGCCGGCGGTCCCGAAACACGAACCAGTTGTCGCGCGCTGAGCGCAGCGCATCCAGATCAAAGCTCGCAGTGATCAGCATCTCACTGTCCTGATCGGCCTCGGCGATCAGGGCGCCGCTGGCGTCGGCGATGAACGAGGAGCCGTAGAATCGAATCTGCAGCGATTCCGGCTGCTGCGGCGCGTGCTCGGTACCGATGCGATTGCTCGCCACCAGCGGCATCAGGTTCGCGGCTGCGTGTCCCTGCTGCGTGCGCTGCCAGTGGCGACGCGACTCGATCGGCGGGGCCGGTGGCGGCTCGCTGCCAATCGCGGTCGGATAGAGCAGCAGCTCCGCGCCGAGCAATGCCATGACGCGCGCACTCTCGGGAAACCATTGATCCCAGCATATGCCCACGCCCAGCGTGCCGTAGCGGGTCGGCCAGACCCGAAAGCCGGTATCGCCGGGGCTGAAGTAGAATTTCTCCTGATAGCCCGGGCCGTTCGGGATGTGCGACTTGCGGTAGATCCCGAGCCGCCTGCCGTCGGCGTCGAACATCGCCAGAGAATTGAAATATGCATTGCCGGCGCGCTCGAAGAAGCTGATCGGCAACACCACGGCGAGCTCGGCCGCCAGCGCACCGAAGCGCTGCAGGATCGGACTGTCGGGGACAGTCTGCGCCAGCTGCAGATGCCGCACATCCTGCTCGATGCAGAAATACGGCGTCGCGAACAGCTCCTGCAGCAGAATCACCTGCGCACCGCGCGAGTGCGCCGCCCGCACCAGGCGCTCGGCACGATCGAGATTGTCGGGCAGATTCCAGCTGCAGGCGAACTGCGTGGCGGCTACCGTGACACAGCGCGGGTGCCTCTCAGGCATGCGCGGCCTCGATCGGCGCGGCGTTGACGCGCTCGCTGATGGCAATCGCCGTACGCAGCGCGCGCAGTCCGTCCTCGCCGCTGACGATGACCGGCCGCTGTCCGCGGATCGCCGCCACGAACGCCTCGATTTCAGCCAACAACGCATCGCCCTGTGGAAACGACTGCTCCTCGATCTGCACCGGCAGCTCACCGCTCCCGGCGGCCAGAGCGCGCTTGCGGATCACGGTCAGAATCTTCTGATGCAGGTCGATCGAGAGATAGGCATCGTCGCGGAAAATGCGCAGCTTGCGCTCGGTCTTGAGGCTCACGCGGCTAGCCGTGACGTTGGCGACACAGCCGTTCTCGAAGCGCAGCCGTGCATTGGCGATGTCGATCTCGGAGGAGAACACCGGTGTACCGACCGCATCGAGCGCAGCCACGGGGCTGCCGACGATCATCTGCACCAGATCGATGTCGTGGATCATCAGATCGAGCACCACGTTGACCTCGGTACCGCGCTCCTTGAACGGGGCGAGCCGATGGCACTCGATGAAGCGCGCCGTCGTCAGCAGCGGTTCGGCCGCGAGGACGGCCGGATTGAAGCGCTCGAGGTGGCCGACCTGCAATATCCGGCCCCGTTGCCGCGCCAGATCAATGAGCCGCTGGGCCTGCTCGATGCTCTCCGCAATCGGCTTCTCGACCAGTACGTGCGCTCCAGCGCTTAGGAAACCCGCTGCGACCTCGGCATGGCTCGGGGTCGGCGTTGCAACGCTGACCGCATCCACCAGACCGAACAGCTCACGATAATCGCCGAACGGCCGCGCGCCGACTTCGGCCGCAACCCGCGCCGCGACTTCCGGGTTGGTATCGACCACGCCGANGAGCTCGCANTCGCCGAGGGCGGCGTATTTCTGGGCATGGAATCGGCCGAGGTAACCCGCGCCGATCACGGCCGCTCTGATTTTCTTCATGCGGAGGCTATTATGCCTAAAGGCCGCACAGTCCGAGCCGCTGCATGAGGTAGCGAGCCGGCGGCAGGCGCGCCATTAAGGCAAACATCGCAAATGAACCTCGGCGACCGACTGCGCGGCATCGCGCACTACTACCGCGGTGCGCGCGGACTGTGGCGTGAATTGCTGGCCGTTGCCATCTGTCTCGCGCTCGGCGTGGTGCTGATGCCCTGCCTGATATTCGTCGCCGGCCGAGTGGCGCTCGGGCCGTATGCGGGCGGCAACCTGTTTGCGCTGTGGCACGACTATCTGCACGGTCTCACGGACGGTTCGCAGGGCTCCTGGTTGATTGCCGTCGGACCCTACGCGTTGCTGTGGCTGCTGCGCGCTGGCCGGCGCCTGCTACATAACTGACCCCGCGGCGAGCTCGAAGTGATGCGGATCACACTTTTGCCTGGACCCTCCGCGCCGCGTGGCCGCACATGCGATGCTTGTGCTCGGCAAAGTGCGATGCGCGCCCTTGCGGCATCGCTTTGACACGGCAGCTAGAAGGGGAAGGTCAAGCAACATGGATACGACATCGGACGCGCCCCGCAGCGGGCGTAGCGATGCGGCCGCGCTCCCGCAGCAGCGGCTGGACGAGGTGGTCGCAGTGGTCAGGCTCGAGCTGGTCAATGCCGGCGTCGGCAGCGACGAGCGCACTCGAGGCTTCAACCCGTACGACGGCCGGCTGGGCCGCGCCAACCGCGACCTCTGGGGCAGCCGGCGCCGCGCCTGAGCCCCCGCCGGCCCTTCAGGGCCAGTAGATCCACTCGAGCGCGACCAGCATCGCCGCCAGCCGCGCCTGCGTGCCAAAATGCCCGCGCCGCGCGCGCGCCGAGCGGAATATTCCGACAACAGCAGGAACACCCCGGCACTCATCGTCAGGGAGGCGGTCAAAGCGAGAACCGGCCCCAGGATACCGCCCAGCCGGACCCCCATGGGACGCAGGCAGCTCATATACCTCAGATGAATCAATCGCCGCCAAATGCCAACTGAATTGCAGCGCGACTGCCATCTGAGCTGCAAAGATGTCAGACTCCGATAACAGTCTGTTTTATGAAGGCCAGTCGCTGCATGTTGCACACGCAAGCCGTCGCCCGCAAGTGGTTCTCTCCCCTGGCCCTGAGTGCCCTGGGGCTGCTGGCGCTGGCCGGGGCCGGATCGAGCGGCGTTCCGGCGGCGACCGGACTGCTGCCCGAGCAGGCCGTCGCCCCGACGCCCCAGCAGCGCTCGCTGGCGCCGCGGGTCGCCGGTATTCTCGAGCAGAACCACTATCGCCATATCCCGATCGACGAGCGCCTCTCGCCGCAGGTGATGGATCGGTTTCTGACCGCACTCGACTCCCAGCACAGCTACTTCCTGGCCAGCGACATCGGCACCTTCGACCGCTGGCGACTGAAGTTCGGCGACATGATCCACACCGGCGAGATCGATCCTGCCTACTTGATGTTCTACGTCTTTCAGGAGCGCAACCGCGAGCGCATGCAATACGCGCTCAAGCTGCTCGACACCGAGCCGGATTGGACCCGCGACGAGAGCTTCGAGTTCGATCGCGAGCACGCCAACTGGCCGACCGATCTCGCGCAGATCAATGAGCTGTGGCGGTTGCGCGTCAAGAACGATGCGATCTCGCTGATGCTGACCGGCAAGAGCTGGGCCGATACGGCGGACACGCTGCGCAAGCGCTATCAACGCGTGCTCGCGCGGCTCGATAGGATCTCGCCGGGGGACGTGTTCGAGGCGCTCATGAATGCGTATGCCTCCACCTACGACCCGCACTCGAATTACTTTTCTCCGCGCAGCTCCGAGGAATATCGCATCCAGATGAGTCTGAGCTACGAGGGCATCGGTGCCTCGCTGCAGCTCAATGACGACTACGTCACCGTCTCCAATGTGCTGCCCGGCGGGCCGGCAGCGGCCGACGGCACACTCAAGCCCAACGACCGAATCACCGCAGTTGGTCAGGGCGCCGATGGCGTCATGTCCGATGTGATCGGCTGGCGCCTGGACGATGTGGTGCAGCTGATTCGCGGCAAAGTCGGCACCGTGGTGCGCCTGCAGATTCTGCCCGCTGGCGCCACTCCGGGCAGCGTCGAGCGCACGCTCCAGCTCACGCGCAACAAGGTGACGCTCGAGGCGCAGGCGGCGAAGAAGGAAGTGCGCACGCTGCAGCGCGGCGGTCGCAGCTATAAGATCGGCATCATCACGGTGCCCAGCTTCTACAACGACATGGAGGAGTCCGGCGGCAACAGCGACAACCGCAGCACCACGCATGACGTGCGGCGCCTGCTGCAGCAATTTGCCGCCAGCGGCGGCGTCGACGGACTGGTGCTCGATCTGCGCGGAGATGGCGGCGGCTATCTGCCTGAGGCCATCGGGCTGACGCATCTGTTCGTGAATCACGGGCCGTCGGTTCAGCTCAAGGACACGACCGGGCAGCTCGAGGTGCTCGACGAGCCCGATCCCGGGCAAGCGTATGCCGGTCCGCTGGCCGTACTGATCGACCGCACCAGCGCATCGGCATCGGAGATCTTTGCCGGCGCGATTCAGGATTACCACCGCGGACTGATCATCGGTCAGACCAGCTTCGGCAAGGGTACGGTGCAGAGCGTGATTCCGCTCGATCGCTGGTCCTCCAAGCCCACCGAGGGCCAGCTGACCGTGACGATCGGTAAATTCTACCGCGTGACCGGCGAGAGCACGCAGCTGCGTGGCGTAACGCCGGACCTGTCGCTACCCTCGGCCATCAGCGCCATCGATGTCGGCGAAAGCGTGCTCGAGCACGCCCTGCCCTGGGATCGCATTGCCACGGTGCCATTTCGCGCCTTACCACCGGAAGGCTCGTTGGTGCAGACACTCGCGACCGAGCAGAGCGACCGCGCGACGCACAATGCCGACTATCAATGGTTGCTCGTGAGCCTGTCGAATCTGGATGCGGCCCGGCGCGAGAAGACGCTGTCGCTGAATCTGAAGACGCGCCAGGCCGAGCGCACGTCGCAGGACCAGGTGCGACTGACAGAGGAGAATGCGCGCCGTCAGGCCGACGGGCTGCTGCCGGTAAAGACGGTCGAAGACATCACGGTCAGCGATGAACCGGATGTCATTCTGGCGCAGGCGGCCGACATCATGGCCGACGGCGTCGCCGCCAAGGCCAATCGCAACCTGCCGGAAATGGCGCAACAGGCCGCGGCGATCGCGCCGTGAGCAATGGCCATGGAATGAGCGTGCGCGCATCCAGTGCGCTGCTGCGAGCGTGGCCCGCTCAGCGCAGCAGCACGCGGTAGATTTCCCACATATCGTCGTCGAGCGCCTTGGAGCCATCGATCGCGGCCGAGAGACTTTCCGCGACCGGCACGGTGTCGCCGTCGTTGCGGTACTTGGCCAGTTCGGCCAACCGGTCGCAGCGCTGCTTGATCTCCTGCGAGGAACTGGCGCGTTGCTCGAGCAAGGCCCGCGCGCCCTGAATCGCCGTCATGGTCGCCTCGCAGTGCTTGCGGTCGCCATAATCCTCTCGCGGCGGCTCGCGGCGCCCGGCGGCCACGCGCGCCGGCTCGAGCAGCCCGGTGGGCGCCAGCCGGTCGCATAGACTTTGAGCATAGGCGACAGCGGCCAGATTGATGGCGCGCCGCGCCTCCACCGACAAGCCGGCGAATTCGGGGGGCGCTTCGGCATCGAGCAGCGTGCGCGCCGAGCGCGCGCTTTCGAGCTCTTGGGCGCACAGCAGCGAGTGCAGATTCGCTTCCTGCAGCAGCTGCCGCAATGCGCGCCGCTGGAAGTAATGCCAGAACTGCCGCAGGCCCTGAATGCGCTGCTCGAAATCGGTCACGGCCGCGCGCGCCTCGACGGCACGAGTCTCCGCCGCGCGCAGATTGGCGTCGATGCTCTGGCGGCGGTCGAATTGAAGCCGGTTGTATTCGGCCAGGAATGCACGCCGTTCGCGCTCCTCCTGCTGTTCGGCCAGCTCAGCCACGAACTGCGTCAAGAGCGTGCGTCCCAACGCCCATAGCTCGCGCAGCTGATAGAACACCAGGGTCGGATAGGCGCTTTCCGGTTGGCTCAGGCGCGCCTCGAGTCCCTGCAGCATTTCCTGCACGCGCGCGGTAGCGCCTTCCTGCTGCTTGATGCGGTCCTTGAGGCGCTGCACCTCGTCCTGCACGCCGCTATAGGCTTTCTTGAGCTCGGCGCGGTTACGGAATAAATGCACCAGCCGATCGTGATCGCCTTCGCGTCGGCCCGACTCCAAGCCCAGGCGCAGAAATCCCAGTTGTCTGATCAGTTTCATGAGTGGCGGCATGATGTGCACGGCCCTCGGGCCGAACGTCTGCAGTCCACCGCTAGTCGGTCGGCTCCTGCACCGTGAATCGGTGTCCTCGCTGCGCGCAATATTCCAGCCATTTATTTAGCATCATGTTGCGCGTCCAGCGCTGATGCAGTTCACGTTCCCCCGGCCGGACCCCCTGTCCGCGGGTTTTATGTTGCGCCTGGAATTCTTCCGCTTCCAGCAGCCGTGCATCGTGATAAGCGCGCAGCCGCAGATCCGGCAGCCGTTCACTACCGTCGCTCGAGGCGATGCCGAGCACGTAGGTCAAGGACAGCGTGCTGGTATAGGGCATACGCTCGAGCACCGCGAGCTGCAGCTCACAATCCCCCGCGACGCGCGAAATCACCGTACCCGAGAGCCGCCTGGGATCGCCCGCGAGCTGCAGAAAGCGCAGGTAATTGCTCTCGTACAGGCCCATCAATGCGACAAAGCCGCGCGGACGTGCTCGCCATGACACTTTGATGTCAGCTTCGCAAAGCATGCAATGACTATAGCATGCGTTTGCGCGGCAAATCCGCCGCATATCCATGAATTAGTGTCGCAGTTCTCAGGCCCGGCGCGACAACTGGCGCGCGCTACGGCGCACCATCAAGATGACACGAACATGCGTTCGCGGTAGAAGCGCAGCTCTTTGATTGACTCGTGAATGTCGGCGCGCGCAAGGTGCGCCGACGGCTTGGTATAGCCCGCGCTCAGTCCCGGCATCCAGCGGCGCGCCAGTTCCTTGAGCGTACTGACGTCGAGATTGCGGTAGTGAAAAAAACGCTCGAGCTCAGGCATGAGGCGTGCCAGAAAGCGCCGGTCCTGACAGATGCCGTTGCCGCACATCGGCGAAGCGCCGGGTGGCACGTGCGTGCTCAGGAACAGCAGGGTCTGCCGCTCGGCCTCGGCCAGTGTCATGCGGCTGGCGCGCACGCGCGCGAGCAGTCCAGAGCTACCGTGCTGCCGCTGGTTCCACGCATCCATGCGCGCCAGCACCTCTTCGGGCTGATGAATGGCGAGTTCGGGGCCCTCGGTGAGCACGTTGAGATCCTTGTCGGTGATGACCGTAGCAATCTCGATGATCTGATCGCTGTCGGGCAGCAACCCGGTCATCTCCAGGTCGATCCAGATCAGATGCTCGTGATTGGCCATAGAACCTCGGCGCCATCAAAGTAAGGCATCATAGCAAGGAATGTCCGAGCGTTTTCCCGACAAGAAACCAGACCGCAACTTGCGCGCGCGCGCGCGTGAGGCGCCGGAGCGATCGCACGGCGCCGCACTGCCGGCACTGACCGCGCGCGTCATTGCAGCGCATGGCCAGCTGCTACGGGTATGCACCAGCGCTGGCGAGGAGTTGCTGGCGCGATCGCCGGGGCGCGATCGCCCGTTGGTGTGCGGCGATTACGTGCAGTGTGCATTCGATGCCCGCCACGAGGAGCTGCGCATCGTAGCGATTGCGCCGCGCACCGGCGCACTGTTTCGCAGCAACGCCCGCGGCAAGGGCGAGCTGATTGCCGCGAATCTCTCGCTGCTGTTGGTGGTGGTGGCGCCGCTGCCGACTCCTGATTTCTTCATCGTCGATCGATATCTGGCCGCAGCGCAGTGCGCCGGCATTCGCGCCGCCGTGCTGCTGAACAAATCCGAGCTCGCGGTCGATGCGCCAGTGGATCAGGAGCTCTGCGGCTACGCCCGGCGCGGCAATGCGGTGCTGCGCGTCTCGGCGCTCACCTCGAGCGGCTTACCCGAACTGCGCGCGCTGCTCGATCAGCAAACCGCGGTGTTGGTCGGGCAATCCGGTGTTGGCAAGTCTTCGCTGTTGCGAGCGCTGCTGCCACACGCCGCCGCCAGCGTCGGGGCACTGCTGCGCGACGACGAGGGTCGCCACACGACCTCTGCGACCCGCCTGTACGCACTGCCGGGCGGCGGTGAGCTCATCGACTCGCCGGGCGTGCGCGATTTCGCTCCGGCAATCGATCGATTGGATGCTCCGGCGCTCGGCTTTCCCGAGCTCGCCGCACTGAGCGCGCAGTGCCGCTTCGCCGACTGCCGACACCTGCGCGAGCCGGACTGCGCCGTGCGCCGGGCGATCGGCGAGGGCGTCTCTGAGCGCCGCTACGAAAGCTACCGGCGGCTGCGACGCTTGTACGAACGGCTGCAGAGCCCGCAGCACTCCTCAGCCTCGCGTCGGGATCGCTGAGTTGCCCGCGCCGGCTCGCACCTCACGACAACGCGTGTCGGCCGGCCATCGCGTGCGCGAGCGTGCCGCCATCGACATATTCGAGTTCGCCGCCGACCGGAACGCCGTGGGCGATGCGGCTGGCCGCGATGCCGCGTGCGCGCACGAGCTCGGAAAAGAAGTGCGCCGTGGCCTCGCCCTCGACCGTCGGGTTGGTCGCAAGGATGACCTCACGCACCTCACCGCCCTCGAGCAGGGCTTCGAAGTCGCGCGCCCCGAGCTCCTCCGGTCCGATGCCATCGAGTGGTGACAAACGCCCCATGAGCACGAAGTATCGACCACGATAACCGCCGCACTGCTCGATCGCCACGACGTCGGCCGGCGATTCGACCACGCAGATCAGAGAGGCGTCGCGCTGCGGATTGCTGCAGATGGCACACAGCGGGCCCTCGGTCAGCATGCGACAGCGGCCGCAGCGGCCGACCCGCTCGAGCGCCAAATTGAGCGCCGCGGCCAACGACTTGGCTCCCTGGCGGCCGCTCTGCAGCAGATGAAACGCCATGCGTTGCGCGCTTTTCGGTCCTACGCCCGGTAGCGCGCGCAAGGCTTCGATCAGACCGGCCAGCGCGGGCGAATGCTTCATGCGCGACGCCCTCGCCGCCTCAAAACGGCA